>Ga0183095_10509_pt1 | contig 111118 bp, 85 predicted proteins | sample BioMet4_FD_130346 | JGI IMG/M metagenome (GOLD analysis project Ga0183095, IMG submission 130346) | Microbial communities from bioreactor (seeded with sewage sludge) at LBNL, California, USA - Biofuel metagenome 4 (v2) (version 3) | ecosystem: Engineered > Bioreactor > Anaerobic > Unclassified ...
AAGAAGCCGTGAGAGCCTTTGCTCAGAAATATGTATTCTGCGGGATTGGCTTTGATGTGGAAATAAGATAAGAGATAAATACAAGAAAAGATATGAAAGAGATAACAGATTCATTAAAAACGAGACAAATACAACCTAATGATTTCTCATTGCTGAGTGAAACAGACAAAGAGATTTGTTTGGCTATGTATGAATTAGTGAAAAAGGCATGGGGAGCAGACGGAAATATTCCGCTCGTTGTGAGTGGAGTAAAAAAAACCATGCTTGGCAAAGTTGGAGAGGCAAAACAATATGGAGTGTCATCAGGAATATTGTTCTACAATGGCTTATTATATTCAGTGGACACTAAGAGTGGCGTAACAGATATTACTTATCCATTCAAGGTGCAGATGCAAAGGAGTGTTTGCAGTCCTTCCCCTGTGTATGACGGAACACTTGTACAAAGCATAAATTGCCATTATAGATATTGGGCAGATGTCTATCAGGATACTGCAACAAGCACACGAGAAGGAGATTGCTTTACTGTGGATGAATTGATAAGGTTAGACAATCTTGTAACTCAAGCTAAAATTACAGACTTAGACGCCAAGTTTACACAGTATGGAATAACAGTGAACGATCTCAAATCAATTATTACTGTTTTGAGTGGCAGAGTAACAGTATTAGAGGCTGCCAATGCTACATTGGAGACTTCTATTCAGCAGGCAAACAGCAATGTGACACAAACAAAAGCCGCACTTGAGGCATTGACAGCAAGAGTTGTGTTATTGGAAAGCAAGAGCGCATAATAAGTTATGAGAGTGATTAAAGCGTTGGCTCGTCAGAGCTTGTTTGATGTGGCTCTTGAATATTGTGGTAGTATAACCTATGCTTGGCAAATAGCACGATTGAACGCTTTAGAGCTTACATATACATTTTGCAGAGATACTCAGATAATAGTTCCGCAAGGTAAAGTGCTCAATATAATACCTGTAACAGGAATAATAGACAATGAGTCGCTGCAGTGGATAGTCAGCAGCATGTGGATAGATGACAATGTTTGGATAGACCAGGCTTTATGGCAAGATTGATTAGAAGAAAAAATATAAGAATATGGGAGTAGAACATATAAATAACAGAGAAAGCGGGTTAAGTGTAAGAAATAAATTAAACGCATTAATTGATAGCGATAAAGGAAAGCAAGACAAAGAAACAGGGAAAGGACTTTCCACAAATGATTATACAACCGCAGAAAAAGACAAACTGGCAGCATTAAGCACACAAGAGCAAATAAACTCAGCACTTGCGAACAAGCAAGACAAACTAACAGCGGGAAATAATATCAATATTATTGATGGAGTCATTTCAGCCACTTCAACAATAGAGACATCAGAGAAAATAACTTCTTACAGAAAAGAAAATGTAAACGGCAAGATTGAATATGTGTCAAAAGCTGGTATCATATTGCAAGAGATATACACAAGACTTATACAAATTAACTCATTACCTATTGTTACAACGAGCGGTAGTAATAGCGTGACTTCTCTTATAAGTGAGGAGAACTTAGGCAATAATGTTTATCTTATAATTGATAGCATAAACATAGCTCCGAGCCAATCAAGATATATAACAACGAACTATGCCGATAACTACAAGGTGGAGATAATCAATGGAGCAGATAATTTGCAATATTTAAAGATTACTTGTTTAACAGTTCCTGATGCTATGAGTATAAACGCTTACGTGAAAGTGTCTTATGTTAAATATTTTGGAAAAAAAGCGACGGTAGAAATAGACTGCACTACTGAAGCCTCTGCGGAAGCGTTAGCACTCTCTATACCTACTCTCAAATTCAATAAAGACATATTATTTAGCGTGACACTTGACGACTCTAACACATCAGCCTATTGCGTAGCGCACCAAGCTATTAACAACAAAGAAATATCAGCAGGAGAGCAAGGATTTATGCACGCCAACCAATATCTCGCTGGAGACCTTCCTAATACACATTCCTCAAATATAGGTTATCCGTTGACCTTTACGGACGGCTGCGGTAAAGATAGGCGTTTCGCAATAGACTGTGCAGTATGGCCAAATTGCAAGAATACGAACGGAGTCAATATGATGGACACTTCAAATCCCGTGGATAAAACAGCTAATAACCAATACCGTTTTATGAGTCCTTATCTTCAATGGGTAGATATAAAGGAAATGATAAAGTTTGGTTCGAGCTTCTCTCAACACAATGTAAACGAGAACGTATGGGATAAGAACGTAGCTACTTCTGTACTACAAGGCTTTGCTGAAGATAATGTTATTGCCGTCGCAAGAACGGGACGAGGAATGAAGATCTGCACTCAGCCTGACGGAAATGACACTTATACAGATGCCTTTATGTTAGATGATAGTAAGATGTTGGATTTTTCAGCTAAATATTCAACTTATATTGCTAAGTCAAATTCTGAGTTGTATAAATTAAAGGTATACAGAGCTTTCCCTGACCCAGTAACTGATTACGAGACAACAATGCAGACAGAAATAGCAAAAGCTGAAGAGACTCGAATTTGGTTGCATATAGGACAACATAGAGTAACAAGTGTATTTGTGGACTTTATAGAATGGGTATATGAAAAATACGGAAAGAAAGGAGCGGATAATATATGGTTTGCCACACCTGACGAAATCTATGAATATTTCTATATGCGTAACAACACACAGATTGTTAAGACAATAAATGGAACGAAAGCAACATTTACTCTTTACATACCAAGTGGGCAATATTTCTATTATCCTGAATTATCGCTATGCACGAATAATACGAATATAAGTACTGTAACAGTCTCAGATAATATTATTGGGCTATCTGTTAACACGGCGAAAAGTATGATAAATATCAATCTAAACGAGGCACTTTCTTCTCTTGCAGAAGAAATGACTACGCGCTACGAAACGTCTACTGCTAAGACAGATAAAGAAGATGCCGACTATTTCGTGGAACAGTTAAAAGATGGAACGATTAAGAGCGCATTACAAGCGAGAATAGCTGCTGTCGTTCAGCCTATTGCTGTAACAGGAATAGCAATAACAAATAAGCCAATAAATATAACAGATAGTGTTCAATTGGGTATAACATATACACCAACTAATACAGCACAGCAAAGTGTTGCTTGGGCAAGTAGTAATGAAGCTGTTGCAACAGTAAGTAGTACAGGACTTGTTACTGTAATAGCCAATGGAAATGTAACAATAACAGCAACATCAACAACAAATTCAGCATTGACGGATAGCTTTACAGCAACTTGTGAAAAAACCGCAACAGGAATTACTATCTCAGGGATAGCAATAACAAGTAAACCTTCAACAATTAAAGATAGTGTAAAGTTAGATATAACATATACTCCAACTAACACAACACAGCAAGGTGTTACATGGTCAAGTAGTGATGAAACTATTGCAACAATAGATAGTTCTGGTTCAGTAACAGTATTAAAAGCTGGTAGTGTAACAATAACAGCAACATCAACAACAAATTCAGCATTGACGGATAGCTTTACAGCAACTTGTGAAAAAACTGCAACAGGAATTACTATCTCAGGGATAGCAATAACAGGGAATAGTCTTGTAAATACAGGAGGAACAGTACAACTTTCTGTTACATATACTCCTTCTAATACAACTCAAACAGGAATAAATTGGACTTCATCTAATGAATCTATTGCAACAGTAAATAGTACAGGACTTGTTACTGCAATAGCAGTTGGAAATGTTGTTATTACAGCAACATCTACAGATAATAATAGTATTACAGCAACCAAATCAATTGAAATAACAGCAGTTGCTTCTAATGTTGTTGTAAAATTCGGAAAATTTGTTGCTAATACGCAAAGTATCTTATATAATAACGAATATTATAACACGCCAAATTATAATCAAGAAATAGGAGCAAGTGGTTATATAACAACAATTGTAAACTCAGCAACAAATGCGATTATATCCGATTGGAATAAAATGGGAAAAACTGCATTGATGGAAAAAGCTGGGATATCAACTTGGGTGAATATTACTGGTTCTGATGCAAACAATCCTACAGTGTTTGCAGACACTCCGTTTTCAACTTATAGTTATTTATATCAATACAATCAAGCGCTTACATCATATTGGGGTATTTATGTTCCTAATGGAACATATAAAATATCTTTCTTAATAAGTAGTAGTAGAACAGATGCAGATATCTCTGCACTTGGAAGCATAACAGTCAATGGTAGCTTAGTAACATTGCCAGCTATTGCGATAACTAATAATACTCAATGGACAACTGAATTGCAATTCAGTGTAACAGATGGTTGTATATTTATAATGTTACACACAAATACAAATAAGACGTTGGGCTGGAATTCTATAAGAATTGAAAAATTGGCATAATATAAGTACAAAATAACAAATAAAAATTAAAAAAAATGACACAAGCAACAGAAATTATAGGTTGTCTAATTAATGGACAAAATGTTTCAAGTAGAGATATTGTTTACGATAGAAAAATTGTGGCAAAAGCAGTATTTAATGGAGATAACATTTATGGGTATTTTAGTTGGGTAAGAATAGCAACTTCAGAAATACTTACTTTTGAAGAAGGTAGCAATATCCCATTTGATGCGAAAACACCTTATTATGCTAATAAAGATGGATTTGAATTTGATTTGGGAACTGCACCTTGTGGAGTAGCTTACTTCTGCCAAATAGGAAATGGTAGTAATGTTCTAAGTAGTTTTATTGTATCATTTAGACATGAATATCTTAATACCTGGACTTCAATCATTAGTCCTGGTTGGCCAAATAATAGTCCTGAATTAGGTTATGATGAGGAGAATAATGTTTCCGTTTGTCACTCCAATAGTACTATTGACGTTGTTCATCACTATACTAAAATATATAATGAACACGGTTGCGCAGTGGGTGATATTTTAGAAATCACAGACAGAGAATTCATAGACAATGACCATTATAGAAGAGTAGGATTCAGTAGTAACAATACTAATTATAATGGATATGCCTCACAAGCAGCTGTTGATCATATTGGAATTCCATTAAAGTATCAGCTTCATATATCTTATCCGTTGCCTCCATATCCAGCAGCTGGTTATTATGGAGCTGGATATAGGATAGTAGGACTTCCTAATGGGCGTTACAAAGTATCTGCATTTATGAGTTTAGATAAAGCAAAACCATATCACTGGAATTGTAGTGACGCAGAAGAATATTTTGATACTATTGGAGATGTTAAAATAGTAGATAAAGTAGATGTGTATAGAAGATACACTTATTGCGCAGGCAACATAATAAATGTTTCCAATGGTACAATTGAACTCTTGATAGCTTCTGCTTATGCAGGTAAAATTATTCCTTTAAACTTTGTTAAATTAGAGAAACTTGAAGATGAATAGAAAAAACAAAGGAGAGCTTTTTGGCTCTCCTTTATCTATACTTATGGTTGGGACTATTGCAATTTTATGAAATGACTACCGCCTGTGTCCAATGTGCTATCTGTAGTTATGGTAGCAAGTCTCGGATGTTCGTCGTTAATCAAGTTTATATTGGAGTTGCAGTAAGTATAATAGTTAAACTTAAACTTACCAGTCTCTTCGTTTACTAAGAGGGTATCAAAATATACAACAAAAGAATATGTTGTATCAGAATTAAAGGTTATATACTCATTGTATATTGTATCGGTGCTTTTATAAGTACCAAGAATATCTTGGAAGGAGGCGTGATAAAGGTTTTTATAATAATTATAAGAATATGGATCAAAATTTCCTGCATTTGGATCATAGTCATCATCTTTACAAGCGACAAAGGAAAATACTGCGATAAAAGCCAATATGGTGAGAATTTTTTTCATAATAGAATGATTTAAATTGTTAAATAATGGTGCAAAGATATAGGATTTAAGAGAACTGACAAAATAAAAAAACGAAAAAATGATTACAAGCGAAAAAGGAATTGAATTGATTAAGAGCTTTGAGAGCTTGAGACTAAAAGCCTACAAATGCCCTGCTGGCGTGTGGACAATTGGCTACGGACACACAAAAGACGTGAAGGCTAATATGGTGATAAGCCCACAGCAGGCAGAAAGTTTACTCAGAGAAGACATAGCTCGGGTGGAGAGCGAGGTAAACAAAATGACAGCTTACGTTGGGTTGAGCCAAGAACAGTTCTCGGCGTTGGTATCTTTTGCCTTCAATGTAGGAATAGGAGCTTTGAGAGGCTCAACGCTTTTGAAGAAAGTAAGACAAAACCCACAAGATCCAACGATAAGAGAGGAGTTTTGCAGATGGGTTAAAAGTAAAGGAGCGACCTTGATGGGATTGGTTAGAAGAAGAAAGGCTGAGGCAGATTTATACTCGGATAAATAGTGTTTAAACGATGATTAAAGGGGGTTAAAAAGCCCCTGACTTATATGAGAGAGCTCCCACACTCACTCATAATTAAAGGTGAACATACCACCACGACAGAGGCAAAAAGTCTTTGTTGGTGGTATGTTCACCTTATTTTTTATGTGGGAGGTTGCAAAGATACAAATAAAAGAGAGATAAAAAACAATGAAGACACCAATAAGCTATTGGGGAGGAAAACAACAGATGAGCCAGACAATACTCGCTATGCTCCCTCAACACAAGATATATGATGAACCATTCTTTGGAGGTGGTGCAATATTCTTTGCCAAAAAGCCTTCAGAAATTGAGTTCATAAATGACATAAACGGTATTATGATAACGTTCTACCGTGAGCTCAAATTAGACTTTGCTGCCCTTAAACAAGAGGTGGATTGTACTCTTCATTCAGAGCTGCAACACAGACAGGCTCAAGAGATATACTACGCTCCCAAAGATAAAGAGAAAGTAATGCAGGCTTGGGCTGTATTTGTGCTTAGCAAGCAGTCTATATACTCAATACTTGATAACGCTTGGCGTATGTCGTTGGAGAAGAACGAAGCAGAGTCCTTTGACAGAGCAAAAAAAGCTTTCTCTTACATATATGCCAAAAGACTTGAAAGAACTTCCATATTTAGTCGTGATGCAGTGGATGTAATCAAGCACACAGATAGCCAAGAGACTCTTCACTACTGCGATCCTCCTTACTTCAACAGCGAGTGTGGACATTATTCAGGATATACACAAGAGAACTATGTGAGACTTTTGGAAGAACTAAGCAATATAAAAGGTAAATTCTTGCTATCAAGCTACCCTAATGAGCCACTGTCTGACTACGTTAAAACCAAAGGATGGAGCTACAAAGAAGTGGACATGCCAAAGTCTGCAGGCTCACAGGGAAAACGTAAGATTGAAGCTCTGGCTTGGAACTATGAAGCAGCAGAGCAGAAGCAGATGAATTTATTTTGATTTCTGGACTTTTCGTTTTGTTTTTTTTGGACTTTTCGTTTTGCCGATAATATTTTTGGCGAGCAAAAAGAATATAGCTTACAAGACAAAGCACACAAGAGAAGTCTATGCAAAGAAACATAATATCATAACCCACATACTTGACTAATACTCCGGCAATAAAGCCTCCCAGGGCAATTCCTAAGTCAAAAGCACAAAAGAAAGTGGAACTTGCGGCTCCTCTTCTTTGTTCTGGTGCGGCTCTCATTGCCATTGTTTGCAGCGAAGGCTGAACGGCTCCAAAGCTATAACCAACTAGTAAAGCTGAAAGCAGATAACAAGGCGCATTATGAGCAAAGACAAGCAAGATTATACCAATAATAATTGCCGCACAACCACTATAAACCAGCACTCCTTCGCCATAATTGTCTATTACTCTACCCAAAAGAATACGTGCAAGCACTGTGGCAATGGCAATGAAGATAAAATAAACTCCTCCACCAATTAGTCCGTTCTGTGTGGCATAAATGGCAACATAAACCTCAACAACTCCATAGGTAATCATGAAAAAGAATTGCGTAACAGAGGCCGGGATAGACTTTATCTCAAATAGTTCTTTGAACTTAATGGGTTTATCTGACAGAGTATAGTTTCTATTCTTTATACTCAAACCTATAACTAAGGCAATCAATGCTGAAAGAGTTGTCATGGCAAAAAGCAATTTGAAACCCAAAGGTGAAGGCTCTGCACCAATGCTATTCATTACCGCAAGACCCAATGCAGGAGCCACAGCAGTGGAAAGAGCCATGGAAAGCCCAAACATTCCCAACCCCTCACCCATTCGGCTTTGGGGAACAATATCCGTAACCCATGTAGAAACGGAATTGCTTGCTCCGGCGTAGAAAGCTCCATGCAATGTCCTGAGTAAAACAGCAAAAGCAATACCAGAGGCAAAGAAATAACCCATTGGCAAAAGCGACATACCGCATAGACCCACCACAAGCAGAGTTCTGCGTCCGTTTGTATCGGTTAACCAGCCAAGAAATGGCCTTGAAATAATGGAAGCCAAGCTAAAAAGTGCTGTAGCCATACCTATTGCCACAGAATCTCCACCTAAATACTGTACAAAGTACGGAAATGTTGGCAAAAGAGCGTGGAAGTTTACAAAAACAAAGAAATTGACAAGGCATATCTTTATAAACGAGCCTGTCCATAGTCTTTCATTAATCTGTCTTTTCATTTTTTTCTCCTATCTTATTATTCTTATTGATTGAAAACAGAGCATAAAAAAACATGTTGCACATATCAACTAGACTTACGTGATATACACAACATGTTGTCTTTCCCTTGGCCGAGCCAAAGGAAGTATTTATAAACTACTACTTAGCTTCTGTTTTCAGAGTGCAAAATTACAAAAACTTTTTCTTTAGACAATTCTCCTAAAATCAAAATTCCCACTCCGTTATTAATCATTACTGACTGTAGAACAATGATGCAAGTAATGTAGGGGCGCAATGCTTGCGCCCAAATAAACTTTTTTCCCTTTATTGTACTGGGCGCAAACATTGCGCCCCTACAAATGGGAATAAAAATACTTAGTCTATTTTGTCAAAGCCTGTATATTTTCTCAAACACTCAGGAATAATTATACCCTCTGGAGTTTGGTAGTTCTCAAGCAGTGAAGCCACTATACGAGGCAATGCAAGGGCAGAGCCGTTTAAGGTATGAGCTAGTTGCATCTTACCTTCGCTGTTTTTGTATCTTAGATGCAAACGATTTGATTGGTAAGTCTCAAAATTGCTTACAGAAGATACTTCCAACCAACGCTTTTGTGCTGCGCTGTATGTTTCAAAGTCAAAAGTGATTGCAGAAGTGAATGAAAGATCTCCTCCACATAGTCTGAGAACATGGAAAGGTAATCCGAGTTTTTTCAACAGTCCTGCCACATGAGCTTTCATTTCTTCAAGCTGAGTGTAAGAGTGTTCAGGAGAATCAATGCAAACTATCTCAACTTTGTCAAATTGATGCAAGCGGTTTAGACCTCTGACGTCTTTTCCATAACTGCCGGCCTCACGTCTAAAGCACTGGCTGTATGCACAACGCTTTATTGGGAAGTCTTTCTCATTTACGATTGTGTCTCTAAAGATATTTGTTATTGGAACTTCGGCTGTAGGAATCATATAGAACTTATCCAGAGTTACAACATACATCTGTGCTTCTTTGTCAGGCAGTTGACCTGTGGCTGTGGCTGAAGCTTCATTGACCATCAAAGGTGGTTGCACCTCAAGAAAGCCTGCAACTTGCGCTTGGTCAAGAAAGAAGTTTATCAAAGCTCTTTGCAACTTTGCCCCCTTACCTTTGTAGACTGGAAAGCCTGCTCCTGTTATCTTGTTGCCAAGGTCAAAGTCAATAATATCGTATTTTGCGCATAGTTCCCAATGTGGCAAAGCTCCCTCATAGAGTTTTGGAATTTCTCCTTCTTGATACTCCACCACGTTATCTTCTTCTCCCTTTCCTTGTGGCACATCTGGGTTTGGCGTGTTAGGAATTGAAAGCAAAATCTCTTTTATCTCTTGCTCTTGTGCTGAGCAATCACTCTCCATTTGTTTTACTTTTTCTTTTAACTCTGCGACCCTCTCCTTTGCCTTTTGAGCCAAGTCTGCTTTTTGCTGTTGCATGAGCTGACCAATCTCTTTACTTTTTTGGTTAAGCTCTGTTTTTATCTCGTCTATGCGTTTTTGGTTTTCTTTTCTCTTGTCATCAATAGCCAGAAGTGCATTTACCTTCTCTTCTGCAAGTTTAAACCGTTTTACTTTCAGCAGTTCTATTACTCTGTCTTTATATTGTCTTACTTTATTTATCTCTAACATAATCTTATTGTTGTGTATTTAAAATTCTATCTTTGTTTTCATTGGGTCTTAGCAGCCTTTCAATATGTGTGTGGCAAGCTTAGCTATGGCTTTACCTCTATGCGATATAGAGTTTTTTGCCTCCATGCTCATTTCTGCAAAACTCTCTCCACTCCTATCAGGAAAGAAAACTGGGTCATAACCAAATCCTCCATTGCCATAGCGTTCAAGAGCTATTGTGCCTTTGCATTCTCCCTCAAAAAAATACTTTTTGCCCTCTTCAATCAAACAAATAACGGTGCGAAACTTTGCTCTGCGGTGAGTGGTTGAGCCTAATTCTTCTAGAAGTTTGTCAATGTTGTCATCAAAGGAGCAATGCTCTCCTGCATAACGAGCAGAATACACTCCGGGTCTGCCACCCAAAGCCTCTACTTCCAAACCTGTGTCATCAGCAAAGCAATTTTTGTGATATTTTTCATAGACAAAATCAGCTTTTTGCTCTGCATTGCCTTGCAAAGTTTGGCTTGTTTCGGCAATATCTCCTCTGAAACCAAGCTCTTTCAAAGTAACAAGTTTTACTTTGCCTGCAAGCTCTTTCTCAATCTCTGCAACCTTGTGAGCGTTGTTGGTTGCAATTACATACTCTTTCATTTTCTATAGTTTTGAAAGAGCAAAGTTACTAATAAAATAAAAAACCACTAAATTATTTCTTCGTTTCAGAGAATTATTACTTGATTTCGCCACTCTGTACTTTGATTTTACCCAGGTGAAACAAAGATATATTTTTGTGTTATTAAATGGAAGTTGTATCTTTGCAACCGATATGATTAAGCCAGCAGACATTCAGAGAATTCTTGACTCTACACAAATTGTAGATGTTATTGGTGCCTTTGTTCCTTTAAAGAGAAGAGGAGTAAATTACATTGGTTGCTGCCCTTTTCATAACGAAAAAACTCCTTCTTTCACTGTTTCACCTACAAAAGGCATATTCAAATGCTTTGGTTGCGGCGAGGCCGGTAACGCTGTTCATTTCTTAATGAAACATGAGCACTATTCATACCCAGAGGCCTTGCGTTTTCTTGCCAATAAATATGGAATAGAGATAGAGGAGAAAGAACTCACTGCAGAAGAGAAAACAGATCAAGACGAGAAAGAAGCCTTGTTTACTCTAAACGCTGCAGCACAAAAATATTTTGCTCAAAACCTTACAGAAAGTCAAGAAGGCAAGGCAATAGGTTTGACTTACTTCCAAGAAAGAGAGATTAACGACCAAAGTATTCAGAAATGGGGCTTGGGTTACTGCTGTAATGAATGGGAGAACTTTACCCAGTGGGCTAAAAGACAAGGTTACTCATCAGAATTGCTAATAAAATCTGGGTTAACCATTCAAAAAGAAGATAGCCAACAACAATACGACCGTTTCAGAGGCAGAGTCATTTTCCCAATTCATAACCTTGGAGGCAGAGTATTGGGCTTTACCGGCAGAGTGCTTGAAAGCAATGCCAAGAAAGCAAAATACGTCAATTCACCAGAGAGTGCCATTTTCTCAAAGAGAAATGTTCTCTTTGGACTTCACCTTGCCAAAAACGCAATAGGAAAAGAAGACCTATGCTATCTTGTGGAGGGAAACATAGATGCAATAACCCTCTCTCAAAATGGAATAGAAAATGTGGTAGCTTCCTCAGGCACAGCACTGACTGTTGAACAAATACGTCTGATAAAACGATATACCAAAAACGTAACAGTGCTTTATGATGGTGATGCAGCAGGGATACATGCGGCTTTCAGAGCTGTGGATTTGTTTTTTGAAAATGAGTTAAATGTGCATGTGGTTTTGTTTCCCGATGGCGAAGATCCAGATTCTTATTGCAGAAAACTGCCTCAAGAAGAGTTTAAAACATTTCTGAAAGACAATACTCAGAACTTCATTATCTTCAAAACCAATCTGCTTTTAGAAGGTGCCAAAGATGACCCTTTTAAAAGAAGTGAGCTAATAAAAGAAATAATAAACACAATTAGTTTAATCCCAGACACAATAGAGCGTCAGGCTTACGTGCAACAGTGTTCTACAATTCTGAAAATGAAGGAAGAAGTCTTAAATGCTGAATTACAGAAGTTTTTAAGACAACGTTATTTCAAGCAAAAAGGAGTTCAACCATCTGAAATCAAAGAAATTGAACAAGTAATAACACCTTCCATTGCAAAAGAACAGATTATAGAGGAGCAGAACCCATGCGAGGAGCAAGAAAAGAAGATTATTTTTTTGCTTTTGAACTATGGAGCGCGTCAAACCAAACAAATAACTCTCTCAGAGAGCGGAGAGGCAGAAGAAAAAACCTTTGTGGTTGCAGCTTACATTGTTGGAGAAATAATAAATGACGAGATAGAATTTGATAACCCTCTTTACGCTAAGGTGTTTGGGGTTTTCAAAGACTTTATTCTTGACCAATCCACACTGCCTCCTATTTCCATCTTCACCAATAACCCAGAGGAAGAAGTACAAAACCTTTGTACTACACTATTGATAAATAAATACAGCATAAGTGGCTCTTGGCAAAAGAAATTTGATGTTTATGTGCCAGCACTTGACGATGATGACAAGATAAATCAAGAGGTTAAAGAAACAATATTCAGTCTTAAACTCAACAAATTAGAGATAAAACTTTCTACACTAAAAGAAAAACTAAAAGTAGCCAAAGATGAAGAAGACATAATGATTATTCTTACTCAACAAAAAAAATTAGAAACCATTAAGAAACTGCTTTCTGAGAAATTAGGTAGGGTTATACTCAAATAAGTATTGCAGATTATTTATCCTTATCTTTGTTTGTGAAAAATAAACACAACTTTTGAATTGTGCTTTCTTCATTTTTGTCTGTAGCAACAATGTTTTCAATCAACTTTTCATACTTTATACGTCCTATGGGAGAGAATCTTTTTGCTCTATTAAAGACACTCTTATTGAAATAGTTGTTTTTAAAAGAATCAAGCAAAAAATCCATATCTGCATTGTGAGACATAATTTTACTTTCATCTATCTCTTTGTCGCTATATGGACAAGCATTCAAACAAATATCACACCCAAAGACAAAATTTTTTAAATTAATTCCCCCTGGTATAGATTCCTTGTTTTCAATAGTGTGATAACTGTTGCAAAGGTTTGCATTTATGGTGCGATTGCTTAGAATTGCTCCATTAGGGCAAGCCTCCATGCATGCCTGACACTTTTTGCACCCATCTTCTTGCTCTTTGGTATTGTAATCTGTTGTATAGTTGGTAACAATCTCACCTAATAGTATCTTGTTACCAAATTGGGGGCTTATCAAGCAAGAATTTTTGCCAATGAAACCCAAACCACATTGCTTGGCTATCTGTTTTTCTAACACAGGAGCACTATCCACAAAAGCTCTTGCTTTAAAATCAGGATAAAAATCTTGTATACAGGAAATTAGAGTATAAAGTTTAGACTTTATTTTCTTATGATAGTCTTTATAAAGCGAAAATTGAGCTACATTTAACGTGCTAATTGTTTTGTTCTCAGAGTTTTTAATGTTATACGAAACAACGAATGAAAGTATGCTTTGCCCCTCTTCCAAAAGCAAAGCAGGGTTTTCTCTAACGTCAATGTAAGATTCAAGATACTGCATTCCAGCCTCATAACCATTTTTTATCCATTGCTTATATTCATCTATGGGTTGCAAAGAGCAAGAGATTGCTCCACAGTCTTGAAACCCAATTGCTAAAGCTTGTTCTTTTATTCTATCAAATGGTATGTAGCCCATTACATATTCTTTTTAATGATATCATAAGAGTATATTTGCCTTGACAAAATCATATCTTCAATGCTCTCAATGAAAGCAAGAACATCTACTTTGTGTTTCTTGGCTTTGAGAGTAATAGAGACATTTGACTCGGTATCTTTTATAAGAAAGGAAAGGTTTTGAGTACCTTTTGCACTCTTAGCGCAAGAAAAAATCTTCTCATACAAATCACTATCCAATTTATCTGCTAATATGTTGAGTTTTAATCCAGCAACATGATTCTCAAACACATTATCCAATCTTTCAATATCTAAAATTCTAATGCTCAAAGGTCTTTGTGCCTCATCACCACCAAACATTCTACGCTTGACAACCGCTTTTACAAACACAAAATAGCCCTCTACCATAAAATTATGAAAACGTGTATAATCATCTCCAAAAAGCGCAAATTCCATACTTGCACTTTTATCTTCAAGAACAAACTTACCATAAGGGTTTCCTTTCTTATTGAGTTTTGTTGCAGGAGAAGATATTATACCCATAAGATATAAGGACTTATTTTCCAAAGATTCCATATTATCTTCCAACTCATTTATAGTTGTATTTGCAAAATACTGCTGTTCCTTTGCGTATTTATCCAATGGATGTCCTGAGATATAGAAACCTATGCTTTCTCTCTCTCTATTTAATTTGTCTATATTGTTCCATTCTGCACACTCTGGCACAGTAGGTTCACAATCTATTGTCTCCTGTTCAGCAGAGCCAAACAATGATTGTTGAGAAGAATTGACACTATCTTTGTATTGATTGCCATAACGCACTAATTTCTCTATAAAAGACTCACTTGCTCCAGAACGTGTTGCTATTTCTTGAAAATATTGTGCTCTATTTATACCCTCAAAGCAATCAAAAGCTCCCGCTTGTACCAAGGACTCTATACATTTCTTGTTAATAATTGGCGTATTTGTCTTTGCTGAGATACCAGAATCCTTACTCTCTGCACTATTTCTTGTTGTAGCTCTGAGACTTAATCTTCTTATAAATTCAAAAGGTGAAAGATATTTGCCGTTTTCTTTTCTTTCTGCAATAATTTCTTCAGCTGCTTTAGCTCCAACACTCTTTACAGCAGCCAAACCATAGTGAATTTCACCCTTTTCATTGACCATAAAATTCAAATCTGAGTCATTGACACTTGGACCCAAGACAGGAATTTTCATTCGTGTACATTCCTTGATATAAATAGTTATATTCTTGATTTCATTAAGGTTATGAGTAAGCACAGAAGCCATAAACTCTGCAGGATAATGAACTTTCAAATATCCAGTTCTATATGCCAAAAAAGCATAACAAGTAGCATGAGACTTATTGAAAGCATATTCAGCAAATTTTTCCCAATCTGACCATATCTTTGTAACAGCATCTTCGTCTAAACCTTTGCCTTGACAGCCCACCATAAACTTTTCTTTCATCTCTGCCATCACATCTTTCTTCTTCTTTCCCATTGCCTTACGCAATTTGTCAGCTTGTCCCTTTGTGAAACCTGCCATGGCTTGAGAAAGTTGCATTACCTGCTCTTGATAAACCGTTATACCATAAGTCTCATCAAGATATTTACCCATTATTTCAGGAAAAGCATACTCAACCTTCTCTTTCCCATGCTTACGAGCAATGTAATTAGGAATGTATTGCATAGGTCCCGGACGATAAAGGGCATTTAAGGCTATTAAGTCTTCAAGTCTATCAGGTTTTAGCTCTTCCATATGTGAGCGCATTCCTTCTGACTCAAATTGAAACAAACCAATGGTATCTCCTCTTTGAAAAAGTGAAAAAGTATCTTTGTCATCAAGTGGCACATTATTCAAATTCAAAGTGATTCCATTGCGTTTATATACATTTTCGCAAGCATCTTTAAGTATGGAAAGGGTTTTTAGTCCCAAAAAGTCCATCTTTATCATTCCCACGCCCTCAATACTATGCCCTTCATATTGAGTTACCATTTGTGTTGTACTGCCTTTGGCAGAGGCAAGAGGAATATATTTGGTCAAATCATCTGGTCCAATGATTGTTCCACAAGCGTGAGTACCAATATTATTGACTGTTCCTTCTAATTGTTGAGCATATTTGAGCGTTTCCTTTACTAAATAACTACCTTTATCCAATTCCTCTTTCAGCTCTGGCACTTCGGTATAAGCCGTTGCAAGAGTTGTTCCCGGCTTGTCAGGCACTAATTTAGACAATCTGTTGCTCTCTGCAAGCGGAAGGTCTAAAACCCTTGCAACATTACGTATAGCATTCTTTGCTGCCATAGTTCCAAAGGTGATAATTTGAGCAACATGATCTGCTCCATACCTTTGTTGAACATATTCCAACACTTTAGCACGACCTTCATCATCAAAATCAACATCAATATCAGGTAGAGATATTCTGTCTGGATTTAAAAATCTCTCAAACAAAAGTCCATACCTTATAGGATCAATATCTGTGATTTTCAAACAATAAGCCACAACAGAGCCTGCAGCACTACCTCTGCCTGGACCAACGATAACATTCAATTTTTCTTGAGCTGTGTTTATGAAATCTTGAACAATGAGAAAATAACCTGGAAAACCCATATTATAAATGGTGGAAAGCTCAAACTCAATTCTTTCTTTCAGCTCATCACTCAGTGTCTGACCATAGCGTTTTTTAGCTCCATTAAAAGTCAAATAGCGTAAATAAGCATAATCAAACTTAGTACGAACGATTTTATCGTAGCCTCCTTTTTTCTTTATTTGCTCATCTGTATATTCTTTTTGAACCTTCTCGGGTGGATATTGAGCATAATAATCTTCTATAGTACCAAAATCTTTTGGAATATCAAACACTGGAAGTATTGGGTCACGATGTAACTCATATTCCTGGACTTTGTCGGCAATCTCTTGAGTATTTGCAATAGCATCTTGGTTATCAGGAAACAAAGCAGCCATTTGATTAGGTGATTTCAAATATTCCTCACCTGTATATTGCAGTTTACCAGCATTATACTCACTTAATTTCTTGCCAGTATTTAAACAAATTAGAATTTTATGAGCTTCAAAATCCTCTGCATCTATAAAATGTACATCATTTGTGGCTATTAGTTTGATTCCATGTTTATTAGCCAACTGTACTATTTGTTTATTCACCTCCTGTTGCTCAACTCTGCCGTGGTTTTGAAGTTCCAAATAATAATCTTCCCCAAAGACTTCTCTAAATTCAAGTATTGACTTTTCGGCACCTGCAATATCATTATTCATAATCAATTGTGGGATTTCTCCACCCAAACAAGCAGAAGAACAAATCAATCCTTCATTATGTTGAAAAAGAATTTCCTTGTCTATTCTGACAGTACGATAAAAAGCATTTTTGTCAAAGGCAAGGCTATCTAATTTTATAAGATTTTGATAACCAGTTTGGTTCTTTGCAATTAAAATTAAGTGATGTCCAGAAAAGTCTTTTCCATTTCTTTCAAAGCGAGAACCTTTAGCAACATACATTTCACAACCAAGCAAAGGCTTAATACCCACCTTTTGAGCTTGTTCAAAGAATTCAAGAACTCCATACATATTTCCATGGTCTGTAATGGCCAAAGAGTTCATTCCATATTCTTTTGCCTTGGCAAGCAAAGGTTTTATCTTAGCCTCTCCATCAAGTATTGAGTATTGAGTATGAACGTGTAAGTGTACAAATTGTGTCATAAATTCTATTATTTTTACCCTGCAAAGATACTAATAAAGTATGCCTTTTCAAACGCAGAGTATTAAAATCAAATTCCAGCGAACTGAAACTTTGTTTTAGAAAACTCAAACAAAGAAAACAAAAATTCTTTCTTTGTTTGAGCAAACCAATACTTTGTTAATTGTCAAGCATTATGTAAGGCAAACGCATTTGTACGCCTTGCATCTGTGTTATATGTTGCAAATCAAGAAAGAAAGCATAAGGTTTGCCAAGCTGTTTTGTGAATAGGCGCATTTGACTCTGACCTCCAATGGCTTTTATTAGCTGAGTTGGAATATCTGCAGTCTTTGGCAACATAATTATGCCGTAATCCTTTATTTTAGCTTCATTTGCAGCCAATTGAATTGCTGCTTCCAAGCCTCCAAAAGCATCTACAAGCTTCAGTTGCTTTGCATTGGCTCCAATCCACACTCTTCCCCTTGCAATATTATAAACATAGCTGTCTTTAAGTCCCCTACCCGTTGCCACACGGTGAACAAAATTGCGATAGAAATCCTCTATACCTTTTTGCATAACAAACATTTGTTCTTTGCTTGGTGGAGTTACAACAGACATAAAAGTAGAATTGTCGTTTGTTTTAATGGTGTCAAAACCTATTCCAAGTTTTGTTTTCAAAGCTCTTTGGAAGTTTGGCATCACTCCAAAGACTCCTATTGAACCGGTAATAGTTATTGGTGAGCAAACAATCTTTGTAGCATTGCTACTCATCTCATAACCAGCAGAAGCAGCCACATCACCCATTGAAACTATGACTGGTTTTATCTTTTTAGCCTTAATAACTTCATTTGTCATCATTTCAGAGGCCAGGGCGTCTCCTCCTGAAGAATTAACTCGAAGAACAATAGCTTTAATTCTGTCATTCTGGACAGCTTTTCTGATTTGGGCTGTTATTTTTTTGCCTCCTATTTGCAAATCAGAGCCTTCACCATTAACTACATCACCATAAGCATAAATTACAGCTATATTGTCTTTCTTTATATCAAATAAATCTCCTTGTGCAAGACGATATTTGTTGTAGTCAATAAAGTTTATATTCTTGCCTTTCAAATCTGCCATTATCTTATCTTTAACATCTGTGCGAAAGGCTAATTTATCCACATATCTATTTTTAAGGGCATCTGAGGCCACAAAAGCCTCAAGCCGAGAAACATTATTATTGAAAGTTGTTATATCTATCTTGCGAGCCTTAGCCATATTTTCAGAGATATAAGCCCATAAATAACCAGTGTAAGCCTTAGTTTGCTCACGGTTTTCTTTACTCAAAGAGGTTTTTGTAAACATTTCTCCAGCACTTTTGAAGGAATTGCTCTGCGGACGTATCAAAGAAACATCTACATCTAATTTTTCAATCAAGTCTTTTATGAACATAATATTTCCTCCTATGCCTGTGAGCATCAAACGTCCTGCAGGAGAAAGATAAATCTCATCTGCACTGGTAGCCAAGTAATATGCATTCTGCGCATAAGTGTCAGAGAAAGCATAAATCTTCTTCCCACTTTGGCGAAAATCCATTAGAGCCTGGCGCATATCGTCAATAGTTACCCAACCATTTGATTGTATTTGGTCTAAATCAAGCATTATTGCTTTAATATGGTTATCTGTTTTTGCCTTATGAATAGTTTGAATAAACTCTGTGAGCCCTATGGAAGAAGAAAGGTCAATTCCCTGTCCATTTTGAGAGAACATTGAACTCATATCGCTCACCTCTCTATCATATATAGGTTTATCCATTTTTATTACTAAGACTGAGTTGTCTTTAACTTGGACATCTGATTTTGTAGCAGAGGAAATAATTGCTGATACAAAGATTATCAAGCCAATAAATACTATTATACTTGACAATAACACTCCCGCACAGGAAGCAAACATAAACTTAAAAAACTGTTTCATTGAATTTATTATATTTTTTCTTGGTTAATCTTCTGCACTTTGAGCATTGAAGAATCTATTGTAACGTTTAAGTCTATTGAAAGAGTATCTATTGTTACGGCAAAGGTGTTTTTGTTACCACTATTCTTAATTGTTCCACATGCTCCTGCAAACTGACCCTCTAAAATCTTTACCTTGTCTCCTTTTTTCAAAGAAAGAACATTATTCACCTTTATTTCAAAGTCTGAAGAAAGCAATATCTTCATACTTTCTATTTGACAATCTGGAATAGAGGCTGGTTCTTTTTCAAAATAAATAAAACGCAAGCAATCGGGCATAGGTACTATTCTATAAATATCTGATTTATGAATATGAGGAAAAATATATGAAGGGATTAAAGGCATATCCACCATTTTCTTTCTGTCTTTCCATTGATGCAATTCTTTCCTCAATGGCAGATAAACCTCGTATCCTTCTTCTGAAAGTCTTTTTTCTACAACCTTCTCTTTACGCGGAGAAACATAAAGAGCATACCAACTTTTTTCGGTTTTATCCTTAAATTTCTCATGTAAATGTTGTGGTAATTCTTTTATACTTTTCACATGAAAAAGCTATTAAAACAAGCTGTCAATCAATTTGTCATCAGCAAGATTTGGCAATGTAACTTTCAACTCTGGAGTTTTCTCCATCTGACGTTTGATAGCAAACATACTACCTTCGTTTCTTGCCCAACTTCTTCTTGCTATTCCGTTATTAACGTCCCAGAAAAGCATTTCCTTTATATGTTTTTCGCTTTCCTCTGAACCGTCTATAACCATTCCAAAACCACCATTGATAACTTCTCCCCAACCTACGCCGCCACCATTGTGAATAGAAACCCATGTAGCGCCACGGAAACCGTCTCCAATAACGTTTTGAATAGCCATATCTGCTGTAAATTGTGAGCCATCATATATGTTTGAAGTCTCTCTGAAAGGAGAATCTGTTCCTGAAACGTCATGATGATCTCTTCCCAAAACAACTGGGGCAGATATTTTACCTTCTTTGATTGCTTTATTGAATCCTTGAGCTATCTTTGTTCTTCCTTCGCAGTCTGCATAGAGAATTCTAGCTTGAGAGCCAACAACCAAATGATTATCCTTTGCTCCACGAATCCAACGTATATTGTCGTGCATCTGTTGTTGAATTTCTTGTGGTGCTGTCTTGGCAATCTCTTCTAAAACGCTTATTGCTATATTATCTGTTTGGTCTAAGTCTTCTGGATTACCTGATGTGCAAACCCAACGGAAAGGTCCGAAGCCATAATCAAAGCACATAGGTCCCATAATATCTTGAACATAAGAATTGTATCTAAATCTTCCGTCTGGTTTCATTATATCTGCTCCAGCTCTTGAAGCCTCAAGCAAGAAAGCATTACCATAATCAAAGAAGTACATTCCTCTTTGTGTCATTTGATTTATGGCTGCAACTTGTCTGCACAAAGAATCCTCAACCTTTTTCTTGAATTGGTCAGGATCTTCTGCCATCATTTTCTTGCCTTCCTCCAATGTGAGTCCAACAGGATAATATCCGCCAGCCCAAGGATTGTGAAGTGAAGTTTGGTCTGAACCTAAATCAACTTTTATATCGTGCGCGGCAACATATTCCCACAAATCTACAACGTTTCCAAGGTATCCAAAAGAAACAACTTTCTTTTCCTGCTGAGCTTTCTTTACCTTAGTAAATAATTCATCAAGATTATCGTGCATCTGGTCTACCCAACCTTGCTCATAACGTTTTTGTATGGCTTTAGGATTGATTTCAGCTGTGATAGAGACAACTCCAGCAATATTACCTGCCTTTGGCTGAGCTCCACTCATTCCTCCCAAACCACTAGTTATAAACAATTTGCCTGCAAGTCCGTCTTTGCTTATCTTTCTACCTGCATTCAAGACAGTTATGGTTGTTCCATGCACAATACCTTGTGGTCCTATGTACATATATGAGCCTGCTGTCATTTGACCATACTGAGAAACTCCCATGGCATTAAATCTTTCCCAATCGTCTGGCTTAGAATAGTTAGGAATAACCATACCATTAGTTACCACAACGCGAGGAGAATTCTTTGTACTTGGGAATAAACCCATTGGGTGCCCAGAATACATAACCAAAGTTTGCTCATCGGTCATTGTAGCTAAATATTGCATAACCAATCTATACTGAGCCCAGTTCATAAAAATAGAACCATTGCCTCCATAAATGATTAACTCGTGTGGATGTTGAGCAACAGCGGGATCAAGATTGTTTTGAATCATTAGCATTATGGCTGCTGCCTGTTTTGAAGCACATGGATATTCGCTAATTGGACGAGCATATATTTTATATTCAGGACGATAACGATACATATAAATTCTACCATAAGTTTTCAACTCTTCTAAAAACTCAGGAGCTAATTCCTTATGAAACTTCTGAGGAAAATATCTCAAAGCATTTTTTAAAGCTAACTTTTTTTCCTCTTCTGAAAGAATATCTTTCCTTTTTGGAGCATGATTTACAGATAAATCATATTCCTTTTTTGGTGGAAGGTAGATAGGGATGCCTTCCAAAATCTGTTCTTGAAATGTCATAAACATAAATTTTAATGTGCAAAGATAGGTATTTTTTCAATTCATCACAACAAAAACAAGTCAATAAATAACCCCAGCATCAAAAGAGCTATATTTAAGAATTGTTTTATAAAAAGTCTTAACATAGAGCTATCTCTAAGTAATTAATTTCCAATAGCAAAATATTATCACAAAAAAACAGCGTTTTAAGAAAATAAATCTTTGTTTTATAGCCACGAATCTTTGTTTCAGCTGACTAAAACAAAGATATATTTTGCTTAAACAGTGATTTATTTTTATATTCCTTGATTACAGTAAATCAATGTTTTATAAATGTAAATATTATAAATACTATTGTAAATTTTTTCTAAATATAGCGTTTCACGTGTAAACTTACAGAAAAATAGCTTTTATCTGTTGTATTTGCTTACAAACTCTTTGAGTATGTTACACAGATCAACTTCCTTTGTGAAATGGAGTTTGTCTGGTGTATCATGGATTGTGTGATATTCATTATTCTCACAACCATAAGTAAATATGAATAGAGCAGGCACTCCCTTTTGAACAAACGGACAATGGTCTGAGTTGCAAGAGGTCTCTCCTATTGTGATTTTGGCAAATAGCTTTTCATCGTCATTTATGTTCTTTATAGTTGTAGCTGCCTTAATTTCAGCTTGTCCATTAATCAAAGCTAAACCACCAGAGCCAGTTCCACACATATCCAAATTGACAAGAAATTTTATTTTCTTCAAATCCACAAGAGGATTCTCGGCTGCAAAAGTGGAACCCAAAAGTCCAATTTCTTCTCCAGAACAAAAAATAAATACCGTTGTGTATTCGCAAGGGTGAGTAGCGTAGTACTTAGCCAAATCCATATTCACACAAGTTCCGGAAGCGTTGTCGCTTGCACCAGGAAAAAAGGCGCTGCCACACATTCCAAGATGGTCATAATGAGACACAAAAACATACATACTATCGGGATATTTAGTGCCACGACTGACTGCCCAAATATTCTGTGTGTGGTATTTATCATCAAAATAACTTCCTACTTTCAAATATAAATAATCAATCTTTTTGTCAATTTGTTTTCCTTTCAACTGAATGACAGGAAAAGACAATTTTGATGTGCTGATAGGGTAGAGGAGTTTGTCATATCCTTGAACTATAATAAGTTTTGGAGCAATATAAGCTTTTTCTAATCCTCTGAAAAACCTATATAAATCATGCATTGAGAACTTATCTTGTGACAAAAGTAAGACTTTGTTCTTATATTTGAGAGTGTCTTTTGCAATATCTTTAATTTCTTTTATGATTAGCGGTTTTTCATTTTGCAAATTTATATCACAAGATGGTGAAAATCCAAAAACAATATAATCTTCTCCTGTTACCAAAGCACTATCTTTTGTATGAAGTTTCAAAACTGCAGTATGAATATTATTGATGCTGATATCAAAAGTTTGTTCTTCATTTTTACCCAACAAAGTTAGTCCATCATTTTTTAATTCTCTCTTAATAAAATCTGCAGCTTTTCTATTTCCTCCATATTGGTAGCCTCTGCCACAAAATTCTTTTGAAGTCAGAGAGTCTAAACAATAATTTGCATATTTGTAAGATTGTGCAAATACAATTTTAGGGCTTATGGTTGTAAAAATTACCAACAACAGCCCAATAAATAAAAAATTTTGTCTTCTCAATGTTAAAAAATATCTCATATTTCTACCTTTTATTTTAGTAAATCGCTATTATCAATGGTTTTGACTAATAATTAAATGTTAAAATAACCTATTTAATTATGCCTAACTTTTTTGAGATGTCCAGCATTTTTATTATAGGTTTTTTAGATTTCTCTATAGTTTGGTTATCTAAAGTGATTTCAAATTTTTCATCTTTCAAAGAATCACGAACTTTTTTAAGAGTATTCAATTTCATATATTCACATTCGTTACATGAACATGTTTCGTCTTTTGTTACCACTATAAATTCTTTTTGTGGATTTTCTTTTTGCATTTGATGGACTATACCGCTCTCTGTTGCCACAAGAAATTTATTACACTTATTTTCTTTAACATATTTCAACATTGCAGCTGTTGAACCAATAAAGTCTGCAATTTGCAACACAGCATCATTACACTCAGGGTGGGCAATAAGTAAAGCATCTTTGTGTGCTAACTTTTGTTTTATTGTTTCCTCAACTGTTAATAATTCATGAACTTGACATGTTCCATTCCAAAGAATCATATTTCTTCCAGTCATTCTGTTAATATAACCACCTAAATTTTTATCTGGAGTAAATATAATTTTCTCATCTTTAGGTAAAGACTTAACTATTTGAAGTGCATTACCTGAAGTGCAAATAATATCACTCATAGTCTTAATAGCTGCTGAACAATTTATATAAGAAATAACTGTATAACCAGAATATTTTTCTTTAAAAGATTTAAAATCATCTTCTTTACAACTATCAGCCAAAGAACATCCAGCTTCTAAATCCGGTATTATTACCCTCTTTTGTGGATTTAAAATTTTAGCTGTTTCACCCATAAAATGAACTCCACAAAAGAGGATTAAATCCTCTTTTATTTGAGTTGCTTTCTGAGCAAGATTTAATGAGTCCCCAATAAAGTCAGCTATATCTTGAATTTCTGGTATTTGGTAAAAATGAGCCAAAATAACCGCATTTTTTTTCTTTTTTAGAGCAATAATTTCTTCTATTATCTCATTTTTATTTTGAATTTCTGTATTCATATTTTATTCTTTTTATCTCCTATCTCTATATTTAATATATCTTCTTTTAAAGAAATGATTATGGTTATATATGCTGTTTATTGTGTTCAAAAAAAATTATCGTTTCCATTTTTTATTTCCAAAACTGTTTTTTATCAACATAAAATTAAGAGTCTATTTATAACTAACCACTTATTTGTTAGTGATATATTATAGTTATTAACACAGTGACATAGTTAGATAATTTGTTGAAAAGTTTTTTACTTTAGCATTTATTTTTGAGTTAAAAATTGACTTTTTTCTTAGTGTATAACCTTATAATTTATGCACAAAATTACTCGTTATTCATTTTATGAACAAATTTTCTGACAAAAAAATTCTATTTTGTGAAAATAGCTGTTGAAAAAGTTTTTGTTTTTTGATAGTAAAGGAGTTGTAAATTATTATTATCTTTGCTTGTTATTTGGATTTGATTTATTAATCAGATAGATAACCAAACAAAGTGATTTTTAGAGTATAAAAGTTATTAACAATGGTAATTAGACAGATAGAAATACCAATAGCCTCAGACCATGCAGGCTTTGAATTAAAGCAATTCTTAAAAAAAGAATTGGAAAAAGAAGGATACAAATTCAAAGATTATGGAACTTTCTCACAAGAGAGTTGTGACTATCCTGATTTTATTCATCCCTTGGCTTCAGATATAAATAAAGGTCTTTATCCTCGTGCAATTATAATGTGCGGTACAGGAAATGGAGCCCAAATGACAGCAAATAAATACTTGAATGTTCGTTGTTCTTTGTGTTGGCAGCCAGAATTGGCTAGTCTTGCAAGAGAACATAATAATTCTAATATAATTGCACTTCCTGCTCATTTTATTGATCAAAAGGAAGCTTTAGAAACAGTGAAAGTGTTTTTAAATACAGAGTTTTTAGCAGGGAGACACCTTAGAAGGATAGAAAAAATTAAAAATCTATTGAAATAATGGATACAAATGAATACAAAAACTTTATATCTTCTTGTAAAGAAGAGGTGCGTAAGGACAAAAATGTAGATATTCGTTACGACATATTTGACCAGCAACAAAAGGTATTCAAAAATTATAAGCATGCATGTCAAAAAGCTGCTAATTTAAGAGTTAAATATATAAATCAACTTGACACATTGGCTAATTCATTTGAAAAGAATTTTTCAGCAAATGGAGCACAAGTTAATTGGGCAGTAGAGTATAATATTGTTATAGAGGATATTATAAATATTATTAGAGACGCAAAGCTCAAAGAAATTAATCTTTTAGAATCTTCTTTCACAGAGGAGTTAGGTTTGAGTCGTAGTTTTAAAGTAGAAGAAATTCTAATGGACTCAACAAAAATGGATTGTGTAATTGTAGAGCCTAAATTTGCTATTTCAAAAACAGGAAGTTTATATTTTGAGTTTCCAAATGCATTTGATAGGGAATTAGTGCTGAGTTCAAAAATTAAAATCTTTGTTTTGCAAATCAATAATATAATAAAGAATTTAGAAGACTTAGAATTGTTTTTAAACCTCTATGCTATCAATAAAGAGGGACAAGAATTTCCTTCTTTGTCAACTATTTTTACGCCTTCTGCTCAAGAAAATAATGATACATACATTTATTTAATAGACAACTCTCGCACAAATATTTTAGAACAAAAAGAAAGACGCAAAGCTCTGACATGTATTGCATGTGGGGCTTGTAGAAAAGTTTGTCCAATATATTCTTTAATAGGGGATAAGCCTTATAATAATGTTTTTACAGGTCCTATTGCTAATGTAATTCTTCCATTTCTTGAAACCATAGATGGATATAAACACTTAAGTTTTAATTGTACTCTCTGCGGACGTTGCACTCAAGTTTGTCCGATGGATATTCCTTTAACTGACTTAATGATTGATAATCGTAATATGTTTTTTGAGGGCAAAAATATTGATATGAAAGAGCGTTATAAAATTAAACTATTAAAAGATTATCTTATAAGCAGACCAAAGCTCAATCAAAAAGCATGGGTGAAAGGCTTTTTCCTGAATCTGCTTTTCAAAAATACTATAGCAGATTCAAGACCTTTGCCTTCATTTGCAAAACAAACATTTTCACAAAAAGAATCTTCTATTGCATAGACTTATTTTCACATGAAACCTCTTTAAAATAGAGAGATTATATAATAGATATATTATTACATTGTTGTTTAATTATTTGTATTAAAGAGAGAATTACTATTTCTGAAACTTGATTACAGTTTTTTAAAACAAAGAAATAATTTTATGTTTCTTTGTTTTAAAAGAGTAGAATCAAGAAATAGTTTCCCTTGTGTAAAGAGAAAAAATAACACCATTATTTTTTCTCTTTACACTAAGCCATTGAAAAAAAATAAACCAAAATGCACTCTCTTTCAAAGAAAAGTAGTAACTTTGTCAGCCTAATTAAAATCAATCTAATCTTTATAAGATAAGTATGAAACAACTTAAAGAAAGATTTTCTCATTACACAGACCCGCAAAAAATCAAGGCACAAGGTGTTTATCCATACTTTCGCCCAATTTGTAGCGACCAAGACACCGAGGTTTTAATGAATGGCAAAAAGGTTCTTATGTTTGGCTCAAATAGTTATTTGGGATTGACAAATCATCCAAAGATTATAGAGGCTGGAATAGCTGCTTTTAAGAAATATGGTTCTGGTTGCGCAGGTTCTCCTTTTTTAAATGGAACATTAGATATTCACATTCAATTAGAGGAAATGCTTGCCGATTTTGTAGGTAAGGAAAAAGCTATTGTCTATTCTACGGGTTTTCATTCAAATATTGGTGTTATTCCTACTATTATAAGTAGAGGAGACCATTTAATTTTAGATGAATTGGACCATGCTTCAATTGTTGAATCAAGAATAATATCTTATGCAAAGAACTATAAGTTTAAGCACAATGATATGTCTTCTTTGGAAGAGGTTTTGAAGAAAATTCCTCACAATGATATGAAGTTGATTGCTGTTGATGGAGTTTATTCCATGGAAGGCGATGTGGCAGATTTGCCAAACATTATTTGCTTGGCAGAAAAATACAATGCTGATGTATATATTGATGAAGCACATGGTTTAGGTGTATTTGGTAAGGGTGGAAGAGGCGTTTGCAATCATTTTGGTTTGACAGATAAAGTAGATTTGATTATGGGAACATTTTCAAAGAGTTTGGCAGCTATTGGTGGTTTTATTGCCACAGATGCAGAAACAATAAACTTCCTTCGTCATAATTCAAGACCATATATTTTTTCTGCTTCCATTTCACCTTCTGCTACAGCTTCTGTAATAGAAGCTTTAAATGTTATAAAGGAAGACCCTGGCAGAATTGACAGGCTTTGGGAGGTAACAAATCATGCTTTGAAGACATTTAGAGAACTTGGATTTGAAATTGGCAAGACACAATCTCCAATTATTCCATTGTACATACGTGATTTTGAGAAAACATTTTTAGTAACAAAAGAGGCTTTTGACCAGGGAGTATTTATTAATCCGGTTGTGCCTCCAGCTTGTTCTCCAAATGACACATTGATTCGTTTTTCACTTATGGCAACACATACACATCAACAAGTGGACAGAGCAATAGATATTCTTTACAACATATTCAAAAGGTACGGTATTATCAAGTCTAATTAAGGATTGAAGATAAAAGTACAGAGAATTAAGAGACATTATATGAGTGATATTACAATAAAAGAAGTCCTTACTAAAGGGGATTTCAATAAGTTCTTGAAGTTTCCTTATAAGCTATTTGAGAATGACAAAATGTGGGTTCCTTCTTTAGTATTAGATGAAAGAACAACATTTAATGAAAAGAAAAATCCTGCTTTTGAATTTTGCGAAAAGAGAATATTTCTTGCTTACAGACAAGGAGAGATTGTTGGAAGAGTGGTTGCAATGCTCAACAATAAAGCCAATGAGATTTGGGAACAAAAAAGAATGCGTTTTGGGTGGCTTGACTACATAGAAGACAAAGATGTCTTGGCAGCACTTCTTGCTGCTGTTGAAGGCTGGGCAAAAGAAAGAGGAATGGAAGAAGTTGTTGGACCAATGGGTTTCACAGATATGGATAAGGAAGGTATGATGGTTGAAGGTTTTGATATAGATTGCCCAATGGCTTGCTATTATAATCCTGCTTATTATCCAGTTTTGCTTGAGAAATTGGGATACCAAAAGGCTGTTGATTGGGTTCAATATCAGATGCCAGCCTCTCAGCCAATTCCAGAGAAGATGACTAAAATAAATGATTTGATTAGAGAAAAATATCACTTACATTTGGTTGATGGAATGCCAAAGAGAGAATTTGTACAAAGGTACGGAGTGAAGATTTTTGAAGTTATCAATCGTTCTTTTGCAAATTTATTTGGCTATGTTCCTTTGAATGATAAACAGATTCAGTTTTATATAAAGCAGTATTTTTCTTTTGTTGATTTGCGATTGGTTAGTCTTGTGGTTGATGACAAAGACGATGTTGTAGGTTTTGGTATTTCTATGCCTTCTTTCTCAGCAGCACTACGCAAATGCAAAGGCAAGCTCTTCCCATTTGGTTGGGTTCATTTGCTTAAGGCGTTAAAGAACTTTGACAACATAGATTTGTATCTTAATGCTGTTGCTCCAGAGTGGCAAAACAAAGGAGTACATAGCATTTATTATGCAGATATGAACAAAAAGACCATAGCTTTGGGTGCAAAGACTGCCATAGCAAATCCTCAGCTAGAAACAAATCAAGCCTCTTGGATTTGGGAGAAATATGATAGTAAAATAGCTATTCGCCGTAGGGCTTACATAAGAAAAATTCAATAAACTAAGATAGCAAGATGAAAAAAGTGTTAGTTACTGGAGCAAGTGGATTTATTGGTTCTACATTGGTTGAGCGATTGATTAGTGAGGGCTGTGCTGTTTGGGCTGCTGTGCGCAAGACTTCTTCAAAAAGGTATCTTCAAAATCCTAACATACATTTTATAGAATTGCCTTACAGTAACACAGAATCGTTGAAAGAGATATTGAAAAGAGAAGATTTTGATTGCATATTTCATTTGGCAGGACTAACAAAGGCAAAGAAAAAAGAAGATTTTGAAAAGGTGAATTTCCTTTATGCAAAGTCTTTGTTTGATGCAATGGAAGGCTTGAAGGTCAAGATAGTTTATTTTAGCAGTTTTGCAGCTCATGGTCCTGGAGAAGATAATGGTGGAAAGGTAAGTGTGAATGATGTTTGCTCTCCTAACACAGAGTATGGCAGAACAAAACTTTTGGCCGAGCAGTATTTAAATTCTCACTTTAAAGGTCAATACATAATTTTGCGACCAACAGGAGTATATGGTGCACGTGAAACAGACTACTTTGTTTATTTTAAAACAATGAGTTCGCACATTGAAGCCTATTTAGGATTCACTCCTCAAAGGCTTACATTTGTTCATGTTGATGATTTGGTTCAGGTTTGTTGGCTTGCAATGCAAAGCTCTGTGAGTGGCAAAACTTATTTTGTCTCTGACGGAAAGCTATATTTGGATAGTGAATTTGCACAGATAACAAAACAAGCATTGAATACGTGGACTATAACAATGCGTTTTCCTCTTTTCATAGTTAAGTGGATTAGTGCTTTTATGGAGTGTTTAGGCAAAATGATAGGAAAGACTTTTACTCTGAACAAAGACAAGTACAATATTCTTAAAGCAAGAAATTGGGATTGTGATATAGAGAATTTAAAACAAGATTTACATTACGAACCTGAGGTTTTTTTGCCACAGGGCGTTAAAAAGACAATTCAATGGTATAAAGAAGAGAAATGGTTGCGTTAATTGTAAAGAAACTTGATACTTTCATTCGCAAGTATTATCGCAATAGGCTAATAAAAGGAGTTCTGTATTCGGTTTTTCTTTTACTTAGCTTTTTTCTTTTATTGACCAGTCTTGAGTTTTTTGGATATAATTCTATTCTTGTGCGTTCCATCCTTTTTTATTCTTATTGTGTGGGAGCAATAGTGGTGATTTATTTTTTCATTGCCCTTCCTTTGCTTAAGCTTTGCAGACTCACAAAAACTATATCTTACAAAGAGGCAGCAAAAATAATAGGAGAGCATTTTCCAGAGGTAAAAGACAAATTGCTAAATCTGTTGCAGCTTAATGAAATTGCAGATAGTCAAACTTCCTCACTCATACAAGCAAGTATTGAGCAAAAAACTCAGCAACTTTCACCTATTCCATTTGTTAAGGCAATAGATTTGTCAAAGAATAAGAAGTATGCTAAATTGGTGTCTTTGCCAGTGGGGATTATAATTTTGATAGGGATTTTTTCTCCCTCATTTCTCACTCAATCTACACTACGTTATATAAAGCATAATACATATTTTGCCCCTGCAGCACCTTTTTCCTTTAATCTATTGAATAAAGATTTGAGGCTTTTGCAAAATACAGACGTAACAATAAGAGTTTGCTTACAAGGAAAGGTGTTAGTAGACCAAGTAGATATTGTTGTAGATAATCAAACATTTGCTATGCGTCAAGAGAGTAAAAATATTTTTTCTTTCACTTTGAATAACGTGCAAAAGAGTCAAAGGTTTTACTTTTCTTCCTCAAAAGTGCAGAGCCAAGAGTATGTTTTGCAAGTTGTGCCTAAACCTGTACTATTGGATTTGGAAGCAATAATAACTCCTCCTGCATACACAAGACAGAAGCCTCAAACAATGACTAACGTAAGCAATTTTTCTGTTCCCAAGGGGGCTACTGTGATTTGGCGAGCAAAGACAAGAGACACTAAGAAATTTATTTTTGCCACACAAAACCATACGGAGATTTTCTCACCTGATAAAAACGGGCTATTGACATTTGCAAAACGCATTATGGGTGATATAAAATATCAAATATATACTAAAAACAACTACACATTGTATGGTGATTCACTGCAGTTTCAAATCACTTCCATAGCCGATGTCGCTCCTCAGATAGCAGTTATTCAGCAGCAAGATAGTTTGTTTAAGGAGAGAGTTTATTTTCGTGGACAAATTAAAGACGATTATGGCTTTTCACGTTTGGAGTTCAGGGTAGAGAGAATAAATGAACAAAAGAGAGAAAAGACTATTATTAGAATACCTATTAAGTTTAATACCTCAGAGCAGGCTCAAGAGTTTTATTATTACTATGACTTGGCTACTTTGAACCTTAAGGAAGGGGAGAGAATAACATATTATTTTCAAGTTTGGGATAATGATGCTGTTGATGGGGTTCAAAGTGCGCGTTCAACAACATTTACTTTTGAGAATCCAACCCTGCAAGAGATAAATAAGCAGGAAGAAATGCAGTCTATCCAAATCAAGAAACAGTCTGCTCAATCTTTGTTACAGATTGAGGAATTAAAGAAACAGATTGAGGAATTAAAGAAACAGTTATTGGAAAAGAAAGATGTTGATTGGCAAGATAAGAAACAATTAGATGCACTCAAAAACAAGGAAGAACAAATAAAGAAGTCTTTAGAGGAAATTCATAACAAAATAGAGCAGAATAATGCCCTTAACGACCACTATAAGCAACAAGATGATCAGTTGAGTAAAAAAGCTCAAGAATTGGAAAAACTATTCAAAGAATTGGAAGATAGCATGATTAAAGACCTTGACAAATTGCTCAAAGACAATGTTAAGAAAGAAGATATAAAACAAGCGCTTGATAACATAAAGCAAAACAACAGCAATCTTGAGAAACAACTTGACCGCAACCTTGAAATATACAAACGTCTTGAAGTGGAAAAGAAGTTTAATGAAACCATAGATAAGCTCAATCAGCTCTCACAAGACCAAAAACAACTTGCCAAGCAAACAGAGCAGAAACAACAGTCACAAGACCAACTTCAAAAAAAGCAAAGCGAGCTAACTAACCAGTTTAACCAAGTGAAGAAGGATATAAATGACTTAAAGGATAAAGCCTCTAAGCTTGAAGACAAGCAAGAGATAAGACAAGATAAGCAGAAAGAACAACAAATATCCCAAAACCAACAACAGGCTCAGCAGAATATTCAAAAGAATAATAACAAACAAGCCTCTAAACAGCAACAGCAAGCTGCTCAAAAAATGGAAGAAATGAGTCAACAAATGCAACAGCAACAAGAGCAGCAACAAGAGCAACAAGAGGCAGAAGATGCTCAAAAGGTGCGTCAGATACTCAAAAATCTTGTAACCATTTCTAAGACTCAGGAGTCTTTGATGTCTCAAACACACTCAACAACGGTTACAGACCCAAGGTATCAAAAGATTATTGCTTCTCAAAATGAAATTAAAGACAATATGAAAATGATTGAAGACACTCTTTTTGCAATGAGTAAACGTCAGCCTCAAATTGGTAATGTTGTAAATAGGGAGTTGACAAATATAAACTCACAAATAGAGAGTGCAATGGATGAATTGCTCAGGTATAATCAAGGTATATATGGTTCTTATCGCAATTCCTCTGCCAAAACTCGTCAGCAATATGCTATGTCTTCAATGAATAATCTGGCATTAATGCTTGCCGAGAGTTTGAATAATATGGAGCAGAGTATGAACTCACGTTCAAAACAAAAGAATTCAGGTAAGCCAAAATCTTCTTGTTCAAATCCTGGCTCACAAGGCAAGAAACAATCAATGCAAAGCATGCGTCAAATGCAGCAAGAACTAAATAAAGAAATACAACGCTTGCAAAAAGAACTTGAAAAGCAGCAGCAACAAAACCCTAATGGCAGACGTAAGATAGGAGAGAGTGTAGGGTTAAATGAGAAATTGACAAAAAGTGCAGCTCAACAACAAATGATAAGAAAAATGATGCAAGAGTATGCTAATGAAGTAAAGGAACAAACCGGTAAGCCGTCAAAAGATTTGAATAATTTAATGAATCAAATGGAACAAAACGAGACGGATATCGTAAATAAAAAAATAAATAGCCAAACTCTACAAAGGCAGAATGAGATTCTAACGCGTATGCTTGAAAGTGAGAAAGCTCAAAAGACACAAGATAAAGAGCAAAAGCGAGAGTCTAAAACAGGGAATAATATTTTTGATGATACTGATGCTCAAATGAAACAATTTAACAAGCTAAAACAAAGAGAATTGGAGTTGTTTAAAGAAATTCCACCTGTTTTTTCTCCATATTATAAGAGAAAGGTAAGCGATTTTTTTATAAATTTGAACGCTGATAAAAGAAGAAAAATATGAAGCAAAACTACGATATTGTATCGTTAAATTCAAATAAAGAACACAAAGGCAAGGTGCTGGGTCTTGTGGAGGAGATTTGTGACAGATTTAATTTACCAAACTATTTTGGTATTTTCTCTGTTGCAGTAGATGAGGCTATGAACCTTATTTATGACAACAAAACTTTAAATGAGAACTTTAAGGTTGATTTCTCTTTTGAGCAATGTGTCAATGGAGTATGCTTTACTTTCAAGGGAAACCAAGTAATGTTTACCTCTATAACTGACATTATACAATTACTTACCAATGAATGTAATATCTTAGATGAGGGTCGCACCTTGGAACTTATATTTTATGTTTCAGGGATAGATACTGACCAACTGAAAGCTCGTCAAGAACGTTTCAAAATATATTTCAAACAAAAAGAACCGATAGAAAACAAAATATCTTCTGAAAATGGTGATTAGTTTTTCTTTCATAGACCAAAAAGACTCTTTGAAAGAAAAGAGAAAAATAAAGTCTTGGATAAAACAAACGATAGTGCAAAGTGGTAAGAGAGTCGGAGAACTCTCTTATGTCTTTTCTACTGATGAGTATGTTTTAGATATAAATAAACGTTTTCTTTCTCACGACTACTACACCGATATAATTACTTTTGATTACGATGAAAAAGATACTGTAAGTGGAGATATCTTTATTTCACTTGACAGAGTGAGGGAGAATTCTCAAAGTCTTGCTGTGCCTTATGAGGAAGAATTGCACAGAGTAATAATTCATGGCATCTTGCATCTTTTGGGATTAAAAGACAAAACAGACATTGATACAAAGAAAATGAGAATGGAGGAGGATAAATGTTTAAAGTCTTTGATGTCATTGTAGTTGGTGCTGGACACGCAGGCTGTGAGGCTGCCCATGCTGCTGCAAACATGGGTGCAAACACTCTTTTGATTACACAAAATCTTAATCTTATAGCTCAACTGTCTTGCAACCCTGCTATGGGAGGCGTTGCTAAAGGGCAGATAGTTAGAGAAATTGATGCTCTTGGAGGAATGAGTGGAATAATTACTGATGCCAATACCATGCAGTTTCGTATGCTCAATCTTTCAAAAGGAGCTGCTATGTTCTCTCCTAGGGCTCAGGTAGATGATGTTACTTTCCCTTTGTCTTGGCGTAAGATACTTGAAAATACTCCTTTATTAGATCTTTGGCAAGATGAGGTTATAGGACTTATAATCAAGGATAGCAAAGTCTGTGGTGTGCGTACCCGCATAGGATTGGATATTTTAGCCCAGGCAGTTGTGCTTACCAACGGAACATTTCTTAATGGAAGAATACATATTGGAGAGAAAAATTTCTCTTCTGGAAGAATTGGAGAGGCTCCTTCTTTGGGTCTTAGTGAGGATTTGAAGAATTATGGCTTTGTGGTGCAGAACCTCAAGACAGGAACCCCAATGAGAGTAGATAAAAGAAGCATTGATTTTTCAAAACTTCAAGAACAACAAGGAGATAAGACTGAAAGTCAATTTTCTTTTTTGGTAAAACGTAAGCCATTTGAGCAAAAAAATTGTTTCATAGCTTACACTTCCAAAGAGGTTCATGACATTTTACGCACAGGATTTGATCGCTCGCCAATGTTTCAAGGAAGAATAAAGGGTAGGGGACCTCGTTATTGTCCTTCTATTGAAGATAAGATAGAAAGATTTTCAACCAAAGATGCCCATCAACTTTTTATTGAACCAGAAAGCCGACACACTAATCTCTATTACATAAATGGATTTTCATCATCTTTGCCTTTACAAGTGCAATACAAGGCTTTGCGCCATATTGTAGGCTTTGAAAACGCAATAATTCAGCGTCCTGGTTACGCAATAGAGTATGATTACTTCCCACCCACACAATTAAAAGACACACTTGAAACAAAACTTATAGAAAATCTTTACTTTGCAGGACAAATAAACGGAACCACTGGCTATGAAGAAGCCGCTTGTCAGGGACTTATGGCAGGTATTAACGCAAATCTTAAAGTCAGATGCAAAGAGTCTTTTGTTCTCAAGAGAAATGAGAGCTACATAGGAGTGTTGATTGACGATTTGATAACCAAAGGGGTAAATGAGCCATATAGAATGTTTACTTCAAGGGCAGAATACCGCATATTGCTTCGTCAAGATGATGCTGACGCGCGCCTGACACCGCTTTCTTATGCCATAGGTTTGGCTTCAGAAGCCAGAATGAAAAGAGTAAAGACAAAAATAAAACAAACTCAAAAGATAGTGTCATTTTTGGCTAATACTGCAGTCGACCCTCAGGAGATAAACTCTCTTTTAGAAAGCAAAGACACTCCCTCAATACGTCAAAAGACTAAATTAGACAAGCTCTTGCTTCGTCCTCAGATTTCTCTTGCTGATATTATAGGGGCAAACAGCCAGTTGGCTTTACTATTGCAGTCAATAAAAGGTTCCAGCCGCCACGAAGCTATTGCAGAGGCAGAGATAATTGTTAAGTATCAAAGCTATATCGACAAGGAAAAAGAATTGGCAGTAAGGCTTTCAAAGTATGAGGACTTAGTAATTAAAGATAATTTTGACTATCAGAAATTGCAATCCTTGAGTTTTGAAGCTCGTGAGAAACTGAGCAAGATTCGCCCCAAGACCATAGGACAAGCCAGTCGCATAAGTGGAGTTTCTCCATCAGATATTTCAGTTTTAATTATTTATATTCAAAGATAAATATGTTATGTAGGGGCGTATTGTATACGCCCAAGTATAATAAGATGATAATATATCATGTTTAAAATTCATAATGGCGTAAGCCCTGCACCTTTCAAATAATATTCGTTCCATGCAATGTATTTGTAAATACCCCTCACCTTTTGGTGACATAACTCTTGCTTCCAACGGACAAGAAATAATAGGTTTGTGGTTTGATAATCAAAAATATTTTGCCTCAACTCTTTTGTCTGAGTACAAGAAGGAGGATTTATCCGTTTTTAAGCAAACAAAAGAGTGGTTAGACTGCTATTTTTCTGGCTATGAGCCTGCTTTTACTCCACCCTTGAAACTTATGGGGACTCCTTTTCGCCTTAGGGTGTGGGAAATCCTAAGAACAATCCCTTATGGCAGTACAATGACATACAAAGCAATAGCTACAATACTTGCAAAGCAAATGGGCATTAAACAAATGTCTTCTCAAGCTGTTGGAGGTGCAGTAGGGCATAACCCAATCAGCATAATAGTGCCTTGTCATAGGGTTATAGGGTTATATAACTCTCTTACTGGCTATGCAGCAGGGGTAAAGGTAAAACAAAGTCTTTTGGCAATAGAGAAAATTACTCTTTGATTTACTTCCAATGGAAGCGACTTTCGAATAGCGACCAAATAAAGTTCCGCCTCTGCTTTGCGTCTCAGAGTTAAGCCCGCTTACAAGTTATCTAAACTAAAATAGGGTAAAAATAAAACAAAGTTTCCTCACAGACAAACAAAGAAAAAATAAAATGAAAGAGGATTTTATTTTTGTTAAGCTGTAAGTGCTTTGCAAGGAAGTTAGTATCTTTGCAAATTAATTAGCATACAAAGAAATGGAAAAAAGATGGGTCATAAAGCCTCAGGGTGATATAGAGACAGTTGCAAGACTGGCAGAAGAATTGCGAGTAGATCCTTCTTGCAATACGCCCTCTGAGAGGCAGGCTTATGACATTGTGGCAAATCTTTTGGTTCAGCGTGGAGTGAAAACTTACGAGGAAGCTAAACATTTCTTCCGTCCTTCGCTCAAAGACCTCTATGACCCATTTCTTATCAATGATATGGACAAGGCAGTGGAGAGAATTTCCATTGCAATGCAGGCATCAGAGAAAGTAATGGTTTATGGAGACTATGATGTTGATGGAATAACGGCTGTGGCTTTGATCTATTCATATCTGCAGAGCTTTTATTCTGAATTAGGTTACTATATTCCCGACAGATATACAGAAGGTTATGGAGTATCTCGACAAGGGGTGGATTACGCTTTGGAAAACGATTTCAAATTGATTATCTGCCTTGATTGCGGAATAAAAGAGAACCAGACAATAGCCTATGCCAATAGCAAAGGAATAGATTTCATTGTTGCAGACCATCATTTGCCCGGCGAGAAGTTGCCAGAGGCTTATGCGGTTTTGGACCCTAAGAGAGAGGACTCAACATATCCATATAACGAACTTTCTGGTTGTGGAATAGGTTTTAAATTGGTGTGTGCTTTACACAAGAGCAGAGGCATGGCTTTTGACCTTTTGGTGCCTTATTTAGATTTGGTAACAATGTCTATTGCCTCTGATGTGGTGCCAATAACGGGAGAGAATAGGGTTTTGGCTTATTGGGGACTGAAAGTAATAAATCGTAAGCCCAGAGCAGCAGTTCAGGCTCTTTTAGAGTGTGCTAACATAATCCATTCTCCATGGCAAGAGGAGCAAAGCTTGTATTTCAATAGAGAGATAACAATCAATGACCTTGTCTTTTTGATAGGACCAAGGATAAACGCCACTGGCAGAATAGAAAGTGGCAAAGAGGCGGTGGAATTGTTGATTTGCAAAACAATTGACTGCGCTCGCAAGATTGCACAAGTGATAAACGCCACAAATGACACAAGAAAAGAATTAGATAACGAGATAACACGTCAGGCAAAACAGCAGCTCTTTGACTCAGAAGACTTTTTGACATCACGCGCTACTGTTGTTTGTAACGATAACTGGCATAAAGGAGTTATAGGTATTGTAGCCTCAAGACTTATGGACGTTTGCTATAGGCCAACCATAGTTTTGTCTCGTTCAAACGGAGTCATCACTGGTTCAGCTCGCTCTATTAAAGGATTTGATATTTATAACGCCATAGAGCAATGCTCAGATCTCTTAGAACATTTTGGAGGTCATAAAGCAGCAGCCGGTTTGGTGCTAAAGGCTGAGAACTTGCAGGCTTTCACTCAAAGGTTTAAGACTATAGCTCAAAAAGAAATCACCGGTAGTATATCTCCTGAGGTGGAAATAGATATGAAAATAACCTTAAATAACATAACTGAGAAACTATTTAGAATACTTGGGCAGTTTGCACCTTTTGGTCAGGACAACAATATACCTATTTTTTGTTCAGAGGGTTTGGTTGATACCGGCAAGGCAATGGTTGTAGGCCATAACCATTTGAAATTAAACGCTATTCATCTTGAAGTAAGGCATGTACCTTTTGCTTGCATAGGTTTTTCTTTGGGAGAGAAATATGATATAATAAAGAGTTGTAATTCTTTTAAGATAGTGTATAAGATAGATGAGAATAGTTGGCAGGGGAAAAAGCAACTGCAACTCAATTTAAAGGACATAAAGGAGGATAATACAAACAATGAATAAGAACTTTCTGCTTTGTGCAATACAAATGGCAACAGATAATGTGGTAAGTGGTAATGGCGGACCTTTTGGAGCTGTTGTTGCTAAAGAAGGCAAGATTATTGCTAAGGCAACTAATACAGTTACAATCACAAATGATCCAACTGCTCATGCAGAAGTAAATGCCATAAGACAGGCTTGCAAAGTCCTGAATACATTTGACCTTTCTGGGTGCGAGATTTACGCTTCTTGTGAGCCATGTCCCATGTGTTTGTCAGCCATTTATTGGTCAAGAATAACAAAAGTTTATTATGCTGCCACAAGAGGTAATGCTGCTTTGGCAGGATTTGATGATGCTCACATATATCAAGAACTTGCAAAACCAAATGACCAAAAAAGCATTCAAATAACTCATGTGGATTGCCCTGAGGCAAAGAATCCTTTTTCTCTTTGGGAACGCAGCACAAACAAAACAGGATATTAAGAATACGCAAGCAAATAAGTAAACACAAAAACAATGACAGCAGAAGAGAGATTGAAAGACTATGGACAAAGAGTTGCTGCTCTGAGGAGGTGTCTTTGACATTGATGCCAAGAAAAAAGAGATAGAAAAAAAGACATTGGTAACTCTGAAGGACGATTTTTGGCAAGACAGCAAGACAGCGGAAGCTTTCTTGAAACAAATTTCTGCCACAAAAGTATGGACAGAGGCTTTTGACAAGTTAAATAAAGCTTTTGAGGACACAGAAGTTTGGCAAGAGTTTGTTCAAAGTGGAGATTGCACCGAACAAGAGTTTGAAGGACATCTTGATATCTTCCAAAAGCAATTGGAAGAGGTGGAATTTAGAGCTATGCTTCACCAAGAGGAAGACAGTTTGTCTGCAATAGTCAATATAAATGCAGGAGCTGGAGGAACAGAAAGCTGTGATTGGTCTTCAATGCTTATGCGTATGTACATGCGTTGGGCAGAGAGGCATGGATACAAAGTAAATATCATTGACCAACAAGATGGTGATGTTGCCGGAGTAAAAAGTGTTTCATTAGAAATAGAAGGTGATTTTGTTTTTGGTTACTTAAAGGGAGAAAGCGGAGTGCATCGCTTGGTGCGTCTTTCGCCTTTTGATGCTGCAAACAAGCGTCATACTTCTTTTGCTTCAGTGTATGCTTATCCAATAGTAGATGACAATATTGAAATCAATATTAGTCCGGCAGATATTGAGTGGGACACTTTTCGTAGTGGAGGGCCGGGAGGACAAAACGTCAACAAGGTGGAGACAGCTGTGCGCTTGCATTATAAACCAGAAAATATAGTCATTGAATGCCAACAAACCCGCTCACAACTCCAAAACAGAGAGAAAGCAATGCAGATGTTACGCTCACAGCTCTATGAAATACAGATGCGTAAGAAAAGAGAGAAGTTGCAAGCTATTGAAGGTACAAAGAAAAAGATTGAGTGGGGCTCACAAATACGTTCTTATGTTCTTCAGCCTTACAAGATGGTTAAAGACTTGCGTACAGGGGCTCAAACAAGCGATACTCATGGAGTATTAGATGGAGACATAGACGAGTTTATTAAGCAATATCTCCTTTCAGAGGCAGGAAGTGGCTCTCAGAGTGTGCAACAAGACAAAAAAGAATAAGACTAATGATACCACAACATAAGGTTGCCATAGGTTTAGGTAGTAATTTGGGGGATAGACAAGCCACAATAACAAAAGCAATTGAACTTTTGCAAGAGAACTTTGGTCATTTGATTGCTTGTTCAAAGCTTATGGAAACTCAGGCGTGGGGTTTTGAGAGCAATGATAAGTTTTTAAATGGTGTAGTTTTGTTTGAGACTTCTTTAGAGCCAAAAGATATGCTTGTCATTTGCCAAAATATAGAAAGAAAATTGGGCAAGAATATTCAAAAACCTTCTTATAACTCCAAGGGACAAAGAATTTACCACTCACGCCCCATAGATGTGGATATACTTCTTATAGACCAAATGATAATAATAACAGAAGATTTAGTGATACCTCATCCTCACATACAGGAAAGGGATTTTGTGCTGGAGCCACTAAAAGAAGTGGCTGGGCAATGGTTTCACCCAGTACTGAAAAAAAAGATTTGCGACATAGAACTAAAGAAATAGTGATATAAATAATGAATGATATAAAGAAATTGGCAGGACAAACCGTCATATATGGCATTCCGACAATCTTAGGTAGGCTTTTGAATTATCTTTTAGTGCCCTTGTACACTTATACCTTGCCAACACAAGAATATGGCGTTGTTAGCGAGCTGTATGCTTATGTTTCCTTTCTTATGATTATTCTTACATACGGTATGGAGACTGCTTTCTTCCGCTTTAATCAAACAGCTCAGGACAAGAGAGTGGTTTATAATACTTCCTTGCTTAGCCTTATTTGTTCTACAACGCTGTTTTTGATAGTTACTTTCTTGTGTCTGAATCCTATTTGCTCTGTAATGGAGTACTCAGACCACAAAAACTATATTGCACTTTTTCTTTTAATCATTTCTCTTGATGCTTTGCGTGCAATTCCTTATGCTCTGCTTAGGGCTCAGCAAAAGGCAAAACGTTTTGCATTGGTAAAGAGTGTGGATATCTTTTCAAACATTGCCTTTAACTTGTTTTTCATTTTGCTTTGTCCTATTATTTATGATAGCAAGCCTGAATTAGTCTCTTGGTTTTTTAATCCGCAGGATTTGGTACTTTATATATTTGTGTCAAACTGCTTTGCTTCTTTGATTTCTTTTATTCTGCTTGCTCCACAGTACAGACAATTTCAACGAAGATTTGATTTCCATTTACTCAAACACATGCTCGCTTATGGACTTCCAGTAATGATTGGTGGTTTAGCCGGTATGGTAAATGAGACTTTTGACCGTATTGCTCTAAAACACCTTGTCAGTGTACCTGAGACAATGAAAACTGCTGCGCAAATAAGCTCTTATAAAATGAGTCAAATAGGAATTTATGGTGCTTGTTATAAACTCTCTATTGTTATCTCGCTTTTCATTCAGGCTTTCAAGTTTGCTGCTGAGCCTTTCTTCTTTTCAAAAATGCAAAACAAAGATGCTCGTCAGAGTTACGCCAATATAATGACTGCTTTTGTGGTTTTCTTGTGCATAATCTTTTTGGGAGTAATGGGATATATGGAAGTGTTCAAGTATTTCATTGGTAGGGAGTATAGAGTGGGGTTAGTGGTTGTGCCAATACTAATGATAGGAAATATTTTCTTGGGAATATATTATAATCTTTCTATTTGGTACAAAGTAACCGACCACACAAAATATGGAGCCTATATTGCACTCTTCGGAGCCGCTATTACTTTAGTGTTAAACTGGGTTTTGGTGCCATGGATTGGATATCTTGGAGCTGCAATCACAACAATGATTTGTTACATAGCCATTGCTGTAGTATGTTATTTTGTTGGACAACATTTTTACAAAGTGCCTTATCGCACAAGTAGAATTTTGTTTTACATTTTCTTTGCATTGGTTCTATATTTAATTATGAGGATTTTGCCATTGACTAATCGTTGGTCAATACTTGCTGTAAATACTATTTTAATACTTGTTTTTGTCTTTATCGCTTTGCGTTTGGATTTTCCAAGGCTTAACTTCTTTAATGGCAGGGCAAAGAAATAACCAGCAAAGAGGAGCAAATTCAGAATTTCTACAGAATTCCACACTATATTTGCATACAAAATACACCCCAAAGATATGAAATTACTAATTGTTGAAGACGAAAAAGACCTTTCTGACAGTATAGTAGCTTTCTTGAACAAAGAAGAGTATTTGTGTGAGCAAGCTTTCACTTTTGATCAGGCTTGTGAGAAGGTGGCAATGTATGAATACGATTGTGTGCTTTTGGATTTGATGCTCCCAGGTGGCAATGGACTTGATGTTTTAAGGCAGATAAAGAAAACAAGTCCTCAAACGGGAGTGATTATTGTCTCTGCAAAAGACTCTCTATCTGATAAGGTTGAAGGACTAAAAATAGGAGCCGATGATTACCTTGCAAAACCTTTTTATTTGCCTGAGTTAAGTATGCGTATCTATGCTTTGATACGCCGCAAGGGTTTTTCCAACAACAATATATTGCAAAGTGGCGAGGTAACCATTGATTTGCTAAGCAAACAAGTAAGCATTAAAGAGGTGAGGCTTGATTTGACCAAAACAGAATACGAGTTGCTGCTGTTTTTGATAGAGAATAGAAAAAGAATTGTGGCAAAAAGTGCCCTTGCAGAGCACTTAAGCGGAGATATGGCAGATATGCTATCGGACTATAACTTTGTTTATGCCCACATAAAGAACTTAAAAGCCAAGATAGCAGAGTTTAGTAGCCAGGAATACATAAAAACATATTATGCAGCAGGATACCAATGGATACAAGAGGCAGAGTCTGTTAAATAAAAGCTTGTGGCAATTTGCCATTTGCATACTTGTGGTATTGCTTTTGGCTTTGCCGTTATTTTATTTTCTGACAAAATATTTCTATGCAGAAGAACTCGCAGACGTAATAGAGGCTATGCAGAAAGGAAAAAGTGTTGGAAGGCTTGATTTGCAAGAAGACATAATCATAGGTGTTATGATTCAGTTTGCACTTATTAGTTTTATTATCAGTCTTTCGCTTTTTGTTACCATACGTTTTGTTACCAAAAGGCTATGGCGACCTTTCAATGATACACTCCGAAAGATAGAGCAGTTTAATATTGAGAATAGCGATTTGCCTGTTTTTTTGCCAACACATATTAAGGAGTTTTCAAGACTGAATGATTATCTTACTCATCTAATGAAAAAAAGCAAGGAAAGCTATCTGGCACAGAAAGAATTTACTCAAAATGCCTCTCATGAGTTGCAAACACCTCTTGCTCTGATGCAGGGAAAACTTGACTTGCTTTTGCAAGAAGGACTCAATGAAAGCCAAAGTCATATTGTTCAAGATATGTATCAGGTCAATTCTCGTATGAGTCGGCTGAATAAAAACCTGTTGTTGCTTGCCAAAATAGAGAATGATGCTTACAGCCAAAAGGAAGAGATTGATTTATTAGCCTTTGTTTCTACTCTTTGTACTCTTTATGCCTCTGTAAAGACAAATTCCCAGTTGAAAGTTATCAATAATGTTCAAAAAAGAGTGGTTTTGTGCAATTCTATTTTGCTTGAAAGCCTAATAAATAATCTTGTGGTAAATGCAATCAGACATTCAAAACCAGATAGCCCAATAACTATAGCCATAAATCAAGCCTCACTCTTGGTAAGCAATGAGGCTTACGCTGGTGCTTTAGATAAGGAGAATTTGTTTGAGCGTTTCAATTTCTCAAACTCTGCCAGCCGAGGTAATGGATTGGGTCTTGCCATTGTGAAAGCCATTTGCGATTATCATCATTGGCTTGTAGCGTATTCTTTTCAAGACAACAAACATTGTTTTAGTGTCTTTTTCTAATAAAATGGAGCTTTAATGTATTGCTTTTTTGTTTTAGCAAAGCCAAACAAAGATTCCAAAACTCAAAATCAAGACTTAGCTCAGCCAATGACTGATTTAGCAACAACAACATGGCATGTTGTGGCTCTGAAACAGTCATTGCGAAAACGGAAACAAAGAAATAATCGCTCAAGATGGCATGTTGTCTTTTCTAAGTCTTGGTTTCATTGTTTTATATCTTAGATTCTATTTTCTGAATCTTTGTTTGGCTTTGCTAAAAGAGAATTTTATTTCCCGCTTTGGGGCATAATTCAAAATGTCTTCAAAATCCCTATATACTTTTGCCGCATAATTTAAATCTAAACCTTATGTGTGAAATATTGATAATTGAATTTGCGCTTGCTTTGCTTTTTATTGATAATGTGTTGACAGATTATCATGGTCGTTTTCTAATCAAAGACCTTGGCTATGGCACATATTATATCACGTGTATTTATTCCGGATACAAGAAGTTAAATACACAACCATTTACTATTAGTCTAAGACATAGAGCTGTGAATTTAGGAGTCATAACTCTTGAAAATGAATAAATATATCTAAGTATTATGAGTAACAGACTGAAAATCAAATTAGTGTTTGCACTACTTTGTTTTAGTACAATGTGCTATGCACAAGGTGAAAAAGAGGTTTTTGGCACTTTAAAGCGCAAAAGCGATGCTTCACCCATTGAATACGCTTCAGTTGCATTGAAAAACAGCAAGACAAAACAAATTATTGACGGAGTGATAACAGATAGCATGGGACATTTTACTCTGTGCAATATGCATTATGGCACTTACTATTTAACATTTAGTTATGTGGGTTGCAAGGAATTTGAGACCCCAACATTTACTATTGATAATAAACATCACAAGAAAGATATGGGAGTGATAATTTTGGAAGATGGTGGCAAACTAATTAAAGATGTTGTTGTTTCTGCAAAAGCTATGACTTATTCTTCTTCTATTGACAGAAAGATTTTCAATGTTGGAGCAGATATTTCTTCTTCTTCTGGTTCGGCAAGTGAGCTTATGCAAAATATTCCTTCGGTTGAGGTGGATATGGAAGGCAATGTATCTTTGAGAGGCAACACTAATGTGCTTATTCTCATAGATGGCAGACCCTCTTTAACTACAAAAGGCAGCGCAAGAGCTAATACTTTGGCCTCTTTGAGTGCAAGCAATATAGAGAGAATAGAAGTAATCAGCAATCCCTCTGCACAATTTGCTCCAGATGCCGCTGCCGGAATAATAAACATTATTACCAAGAAAGAAAAGAAAGCAGGATTGAACGGGAGTATAATTGCCAATGTGGGAAACGATAACAGATACAATGCAGGTGTGCTTTTGAATTATGCCACTAACAAATTCAATTTATGGGCTTCTTATAACTACAGACATGATTACAGAAACCGTTCCACAGACAACAAACGCACTCTAAGAGATTCGCTAACTAATGTTCCAACTTCAATAACTCAATATACAACAAGCACAGCCCCTTCAATCTATCACGTCTTTGGTTTGGGAGGAAGTTGGACTATTAGCAAGAAAGACTATTTCCAGGCTTCTGCTTCTTTAACTCACTTGAGTTTTTTAAGAACAGAGGATAACAAATTTTCGCAACAAGACAGTATTCTCAGACAATACAATCGTCATCGCTTTGATAACGAAACACAAAATCAAGCAGAGGCAAATTTCTCTTTTGTTCACACCTTTGCAAAGGACAAAACACTCTCGTTTAACTATACTTACTCTTTGCAAGACGAAACAGAAAGAAATCATTACACCAATACATATACTTTACCACAAATTTATACCACCCTGGATAACACACTCATTAAACAGAAAAACTATGAGAATCTATTGCAACTTATTTATGAGGGACAAATAGATGATAAAAACAAAATAGTTTTGGGAGCTGAGGCTGAATTAGACAAAAGCGATATGCGTTATTTGGCAACAGACTATGTTAACTATTTGTGGCAGACAAATACTGACAAGAGCAATGACTTTCTTTTTAATGAAAAAGTGTATTCTTTCTATGCAACATGGTCTTGCTCCTTTGGACGTCTATCCCTAATGGCAGGAGCAAGAGGAGAGATTTCCAACATTGTTTCGCAGTTACTTACACTTAACAAGCAAGTAACAAATAACTATGCTAATGTTTACCCATCTTTGCACACTACATTTCAGATTAGTAAAACCATTCAGGCACAACTGAACTATTCTTTGAGAATTAATCGTCCAGAGGGTGAAGACCTAAATCCTTTTGCAGAGTATCAAGACCCTTATAACATAAGACAAGGCAATCCATATTTGTTACCAGAAAAGATTCACTCTTTTGAGCTGGGCTTGCAGTGGCAAAAAGGAAATGTGAATTTGACTCTAACTCCTTATTATAGGCTTTGCACCAACAAAATGACCCAAATAACTCGCACAATGGCAAATGGGGTTATGCTAACCACAAAAGAAAATCTTTCTCAAAGCACAGACGGAGGACTGGAAGTTATTTTCAATTATGCCTTTGCAGATAAATTCACTTGCAATCTTAGCTACAATATTTTCTATAATCAAATAGATGCTTCACTGCTTGGATATTCTAAAAACAAAGGAGCCTTGGCCCACAGAGCAGCAATAAATGCTAATATATATCTTACAAAGCACTTGGCACTGCAGATAAACACTCGTTACAATTCTAAAACTCTTACCCCACAAGGTACTCACGGAGAGGTCTTTGTAACAAATGCAGGTATGAGATATGAGTTTGCAAGGCAAAAATTAGCTCTTTCTTGTATGTGTTCAGATGTTTTCAATTCGTATAGGGATAGTTGGGAAATCAATACTCCATATTTGTATCAAAAAATAGTCAAAAGACGCAATGGAAGAACAATTTTTGTTGGTCTTACGTATAAATTTGGCAATAATGGAAAAGAAAAGCACAACGACATTTTGAAAGATGAAACACTTTAAAATATTTGCTTTTATTATTCTTTGTCTGCCTCTGTGTTTAAAGGGACAAAGCGATAGCACACAGTGGAGGAAATACACTTCTTTTGTTTTGCCATTTGGACTGATAACTCTTGGTTCTGTTGCTGTAAATAGTGATTGGGCGCAATATCAACAACGTCAAATCAAAGAAGAATTACAAGAAGATATTGATAGGAAAATAACCATTGATGACTTCTCCCAATATGCACCAATGGTGGCTGTGTATGGGTTAAACCTATGTGGAGTAAAGGGAAAGCACAATTTCAAGGATAGAACAATCATTCTTGCTACAGCTTATTTGTTAATGGGCACAAGTGTCAATACTTTAAAACTGACTGTTAGGGAACGGCGCCCAGATAAAACCAGTTACAATTCTTTTCCTTCGGGACACACAGCCACAGCTTTTATGGGTGCAGAATTTCTGTGGCAAGAGTATAAAAATGTCAATGTCCTTGTGGGGTTAAGTGGCTATGCGGTTGCTTTGGGTACTGGATTTTTCCGCATGTACAATAATCGCCATTGGCTTTGTGATGTATTTGCTGGTATGGGTATAGGATTGCTGAGCACAAAGATAGCTTATCTTTTGTTTCCTGTGATAAACAAAGCTTTTTTTGGCAGTAAGGAAAACAATAATATCTCTTTGGGGCTTTGCTCACAAGGAGTTGGTTTAGTGTATCGGTTCTAAGGTAGTTGTCTTTCCCTCTATTTCCAAAGTGTAAGTGCCTTTTAGTGGGAAGAAGTTCCCGTTTTGGTCGCACTCTGTAAAGCTGTCTTTGTTCACATCTAAGAAAATGGTTTTCTGCTCACCTTTTTTGAGGAATACTTTTTTGAAAGCCTTTAATTCTTTCTTTGGACGGGCATAATCGCTCACTGGTTTTGTCAGCCAAAGCATTGCAACAGTGGCTCCGTCCTTATCCCCTGTATTTGTTACATCTAATTTTACAACAACGAAATTTGTATCAGGATATATAACTCTTTCGTTTTCTTGCATAACATAAGGATTTGAAAAAGAAAAAGTGGTGTAAGAGAGTCCATAACCAAAAGGATAGAGTGCAGTAGCCTCGCCTTCAAGATATGCAGAGCGGTTTGCTACTTGGTTTGTTGCATAATAATCTGGCAGTGCACCTTCAGAACGAGGGAAGGAGATAGGAATACGACCGCTTGGGTTTGTTTTGCCAAATAAAATCTCTGCAATAGCTCTGCCTCCTTGCATGCCAGGGTACCACGCCTCAAGAATGGCATCGCAAGAGTCTTTTTCCCAATTTAAAAGCAAAGGTCTGCCATTTATCAGAACAAGAATTATTGGTTTGCCTGTTTGTTTAATGGCTTTCAATAGTTCTTCTTGTACTCCGGTGATTTGGAGTGAAGAGCGGTCATAGCCCTCTCCGCAAGAAATATCATTTACTGACTGAGCATTTACTTTGGCTGCACCTGTTTGGGCGAAGTCTGTGCCGCTGTATCGTGAGGAAGAGCCTCCCAAACACATTACAACAATATCGCTTTTCTTTGCAATGTCAATGGCAGAGGCAAATCCACTATGAGAAGTGTCCCTTATGCTGCAACCTTTTGAGTAAAGCAGTGTGCTTTTAGCGCCTTTTAGCACTTGCTCTAAGCCCTCTTTTAGTGTGCAAACACTGCCCGGACGTTGTGGAGCGGTGTAGTCTCCTAACTGATTATAGACATTGTCTGCATTAGGTCCAATAAGTGCAATGGTTTGCTTTGCCTTAGGGTTAAGAGGTAATATATTATTGTGGTTTTCCAAAAGAACTATTCCCTCTCTTGCAACATTCAGAGCTGTAGAATCATCTCTTGCTATGTTTTCAGACTTTTTACTTTTAGCTATTTGCTTGTACAAATAATATTTGTCAAAGACTCCGGAATTGAATTTCAATGTTAGTACCCTTCTTACAGCGTCATTAAGCCTTGCAGCGTCAACATCTGAAAGATTATTATAGAAGTCTGTTGCTGAAAGGTCAATATCAACTCCTGCACAAATTGATTTCTGAGCTGCTTGTTTTAAATTCTCTGCTACGCCATGAGAAGTAAGACCACTGATTGAGTGCAAATCGGAAATCACAACACCGTTAAAATTCCATTTGTCTCTGAGAACCTCTTGCAAAAGATAGTTGTTGCAAGTGCAAGGCACTCCGTCAATCTCGTTATAAGAGCTCATTACCATTTGGGCTCCAGCCTTTATTGCACTCTTGAAAGGAGGTAGTATTCTCTGGTTTAGCTCCCTTTTGCCAATGTGAGCAGAACCTCCGTTGTGTCCGCCTTCGCTCATTCCGTAAGCGGCAAAATGTTTTAGTGTTGTAATGACTTTGTCAGGTTGATAACAAGTAGGCAAGTCAGATGATAAACTACTTACAAATGCCACTCCCATTTGAGAGGTCAGATATGTGTCTTCGCCGTAAGTTTCTTCAACTCTTGACCAACGAGGCTCTAAGGCTAAGTCTAAAAGTGGACCAAAACAAATATCAATGTTTTGTTCTGTGGCTTCTTGTCTTATTGCGACAGCCATATCTTCAATTAAATCTGTATTCCACGTTGAAGCCTGACCAATGCCTGTTGGAAAAACACTTGTGCCCACTTCCATTAGTCCGTGCATTGCTTCTTCTGCTAAAAGCAAAGGAATACCCAAACGAGTAGAGTCCATCATATAAATTTGCAAAAGAGAAACTGCTTTTGCTCCATAGTCAGGTGATAGAGCATTCTGGAGAGTTTTCCCACTCCAAGGGTCAGCACGTAAAAATCCCCAAAGACTTCCTGTGTGCTTTTCTTTTATCTCTTTGTAAAAGTCTTCGGTTAAGATGATTTTATCACCCTTTCTGTCGTACATTTTCCACCCAAGAGCCATCATTAATTGCCCTTGTTTTTCTTCGAAAGTCATTTGAGAAAGCAAGTTGTCAACTCTTTTTTCTGTTGGTTCATTTGAGTCTTCATAAATATCTTTTTTGCCGTTGTGGTTGAGGTCAAACCACGCCTTGTCTTTCTTTTGAGCCGTTAGACTAAGAGAAAAGCAAAAAGTAAATAAAACAAATAGAGCGATAAACTTATTCTTGCACATGTATTATATGTATTAGATTCCTTTTTATACTATTTCGGCAACTGTGTATGTTGAACCACCAACAAAAACCAAGTCTTCCTCTTTGGCATTTCTTTGAGCTAAGAGCAAAGCATCTTTGACAGAAGAACATTTCTCAAAGGTTAATCCTGCCTGAGTGGCTTTTTTAGCCAAGGACTCTACGTCTAAACCTCGCGGGATGTCTGCCTTACAAAGATAATAAGTTGTGTTTTCTTTTGGAAGCAGTGAAAGAACAGTACTAATATCTTTATCGCTAACCATACCAAGCACAAAATGCAAGTGTTTGTAAGGAGTGTGAGCCAGTTGAGCAGTAACATAATGCAATCCGTCTTCATTGTGTCCTGTGTCGCATATAGTAAGAGGAGAGGTTCTTAGAGTTTGCCACCTTCCAAGCAGAGTAAAATTCTTTTGAACGTTTGCAAAACCTCTTTCAATCTCTTGCTTTGTTAAAGTGATATCAATAGAATTAAGAACATCTGTTGCTTTGAGCACAGTAATTATATTCTTTAGCTGATACTCTCCACACAAAGAAGAAGAAAGTCCTTTGTATTCAATCTCATTAGTCTTTAAGTTGCGAATATCAATAACAAGATTGCTGTTTTCGTAACGGGGATTTTCTGTCTTGTATTCTTGGTCTGCAAAGTAAATTGGACTATTGCACTCCTTGGCTTTATTAAAAAAAACTGCTGTTGTCTCTTTTTGGGTTTGACCAATGACTACTGGAGTATTTGGTTTGATTATTCCTGCTTTTTCACATGCAATTTTCTCTAAAGTGTTGCCCAAAAACTGCATGTGATCAAAAGAAATGTTTGTTATTATGCTTGCGAGAGGAGATATAATATTTGTGGAGTCCAAACGTCCTCCCATACCCACTTCAATAACGGCAATATCTACATTCTGTTCTTCAAAGTATTTGAAACACATTCCAACAGCCATTTCAAAGAAAGAAGGTTGTATTCTCTCAATAACTTCTTTGTATTTTTCTACAAAAGCACAAACCCATTCTTTTGGCACCATTTGTCCGTCTATTCTTATTCTTTCTCTAAAGTCTTTTAAGTGAGGAGAAGTATGTAAGCCTACTTTTAAGCCTTTCTCTCTAAGGATTGAGGCGACAAAATGAGATGTTGAACCTTTGCCATTTGTACCTGCAACGTGGATTGTCTTAAACTTCTTTTCGGGATTGCCTAAAGCACTCATTAAGGCTATGGTATTATTTAAATTGGCTTTGTAAGCTGCTCCTCCTACTCTTTGAAACATTGGAAGAAAAGTGAAAAGGTATTGTATTGTCTGCTCGTAATTCATTTTTATGTGTATTAAACATTGCAAAGGTAATAATAATTTACTAACTTTGCTCTTCCAAAATACACATATAGACGTATGAAGAAGATGCTTTTACTTTTAGTTTTTACCTTTGTCTTTTGTTTTGCAGAGGCTCAACCATTGCAAGATAGCATTGATGAAGCAGACCCTACAATTCTCAATAGCATAGAGAAGTGGAAAGACCTTAAATTTGGTTTTATGATGCACTGGGGGATTTACTCTCAATGGGGAGTGGTGGAGAGTTGGAGCGTATGTAACGAACCTTGGATTGATAGAAAAGGAGCAAACTATGAACAGTATAAACACGATTATTTTGCTCTAAACCGCACATTTAACCCACAGCATTTTGATGCTACAAAATGGGCAGAAATAGCCCAAAAGGCAGGAACAAAGTATGTTGTCTTTACAACTAAACATCACGATGGATTTTGTATGTTTGATACTAAACAAACAAATTATTCTGTGACAGATGCCTCTTGTCCTTACTCTCAAACTAAGCAACCAGACATAACAAAGAGTGTTGTTGAGGCTTTCAGAGCCAAAGACTTCTTGATAGGGCTTTATTTCTCAAAACCCGATTGGCACGATACTGATTATTGGTGTCCTCTGTGGGCTACACCAGACAGAAATGTAAATTATGATATAAACCAGCACAAAGACAGATGGCAGAGATATTGCGACTATACTTTCAATCAGATAAAAGAACTTACTCACAATTATGGCAAGGTGGACGTGTTATGGCTTGACGGTGGTTGGGTAAGGCCTGAGTGGAGCTTGAACAGCGAGATAGAGAGTTGGCTTGGCTGCTACAAGAGAATACAAGATATTAATATGCCACGCATAGCCCAAATGGCAAGAGAGAAAAATTCTTCAATGCTGATAGTTGATAGAAGTGTGGGTGGAAAATATGAGAACTATCGCACTCCTGAACAGCAAGTTCCCCAAGCTCCATTGCCATATCCGTGGGAGACATGTATGACAATGGGAGATAGCTGGTCTTGGGTACCAAATGACAACTACAAAAGCGTGAATAAACTCTTACATATCTTGGTTGATGTGGTGGCAAAAGGTGGTAACTTCTTGCTAAATGTTGGTCCTGACAAAGACGGAGTTCTTCCTGATGAGGCTGTAAAGAGAATGGAAGCCATAGGAGAGTGGTTAAAAGTTAATGGAGAGGCAATTTACTCCACAAGACCTGTGTATCCATACAAGAGTGATAAGTTGTGTTTCACACAAGGAAAAGATAAGAAGATTTATGCAATATATTTGCTTGAGCAGAAAGAACAATTGCCAAAAGAGATTACTTTTTCAATGCCTCAAAAGCTTAAAACCGGTAGCATAGAAATAAAAGGTACAAACAAGAAAGCCAAACTACAAAGCAAAAATAATAACTACACAATAACTATCACAAAAGCTCTGCAGGCAGATAGAACACTCAAAGACGCTGTTGTCTTTTGCTTATAATATGTGAAAGCTATTGCAAAGTAATGATAATAAGGCATCTGTTAAAACAAAGAAAGAAAAGATTAAAACAAAGATTCCTGAGAGCGAAACAAAGAAATAGAAAATTGTAGTATCTTTGCAAGAAATATAGATCTATGAGCAACAAAATAGAATTAGAAATCATAAACACTTCTTCAAATCCTATGCCTTTTTATGCTACACAAGATAGCGCAGGAATGGATTTGAGAGCCAATTTAGAAGATATAGTAACACTTAAACCTTTGCAAAGACAACTTATACCAACTGGGTTATTTATGGCTCTGCCACAAGGCTGTGAGGGACAAATAAGACCTCGTTCTGGTTTGGCCTTAAAGCAAGGATTGACAGTGCTCAATTCTCCTGGGACAATAGACAGCGACTACAGAGGAGAGATTAAAGTGCTTTTGATAAATCTTTCTGATTTTTCAGTGCAGATAGCTAATGGTGACAGAATAGCTCAAATGGTGATAGCTAAGTATGAGAAAGCTCAGATAGTTCAAGTGAAAGAAATATCCTCTACTCAAAGAGGTGGAGGTGGATTTGGACACAGCGGAGTGAAATAAAAAGGCTTTGCAAGCGTTATAGGCACGAAAATGACTCAGCAGCAGCACATATATAAACAAGGCTCTTTGCTCAAGAAGATCAATAGTCCAGCAGATGTGAAAGTTCTGCCAAAAGATAAACTACCTGAACTCTGTCAGCAGATAAGAGAATACATTATAGAAGTATTGGCGGAGAATCCAGGGCACTTGGCTTCTTCCTTGGGTACAGTGGAATTGACAGTGGCTTTGCACTATGTGTTTAATGTTCCAGAAGATTCTCTTATTTGGGACGTAGGGCATCAAGCTTATGGTCACAAAGTTATAACCGGAAGAAAAGACTCTTTTTCTACGATAAGAAAATTAGGAGGTTTATCTGGGTTTCCTAAACCCTTCGAAAGTCCTTACGATTGTTTTGCCACTGGACATTCTTCCACTTCTTTGAGTGCTACATTGGGAATGGCTATTGCTGACAAGCTAAATGGATTTGACAAGCGACAACACATAGCTGTAATTGGTGATGGTTCTATGACTGGAGGTATGGCTTATGAGGCCTTAAATCAAGCAGGAACAAGCGATGTGAATATGTTAATTGTGTTGAATGATAATGGTATTTCTATTGACAAAAGAGTAGGAGCACTAAGTCAGTATTTGACAAACATAACTTCATCAGCTAAATACAATCATCTGAAAAACAAAATATGGAATCTCTTAGGAGGTAATGCTGACGTATATACAAAACACAAAACCATACTTAAAAGAATTCTTTTTTCTTTCAAGAGTTTCTTCTCTGGTAAAAGTAACTTTTTTGAAGCTCTTAGAATAAGATATTTTGGTCCAATAAATGGTAATGATGTCCTGAGTTTAGTAAAGGTATTTGAAAGCCTCAAAGACATAAATGGAGTAAAGATACTACATATTATAACCAAGAAAGGCAAAGGCTTAAAAGAAGCTGAAAACAACCCAACAACTTATCATGCTCCCGGTATCTTTGACCCTCAAACAGGAAAACAAGAAAAATCTTCCACAAATGGTCAAGCAATAAAATATCAAGATGTATTTGGTAATACTTTGGTGGAACTGGCTAAGCAAAACGATAAAATAGTTGGTATTACTCCTGCTATGCTCTCAGGGTGTTCAATGAACAAAATGAAAGAGGCTTTCCCACAGCGTTGTTTTGATGTGGGAATAGCAGAAGAACATGCTGTAACACTTTGCGCTGCTATGGCAGCAAGGGGAATAATACCCGTATGTAATATTTACTCTTCTTTTGCTCAAAGAGCCTTTGACCAGTTGATTGGTGATGTGGCTTTACAGCGCTTGCCTATTATTTTATGTTTAGATCGTGCAGGTTTGGTGGGTGAAGATGGTTCGACTCATCATGGAGTGTTTGATTTAAGTTATACCAACCTAATACCTAACTTGACTATTATGGCTCCTATGAATGAATGGGAGCTAAGAGATATGCTTTTCACCGCTGTGGAATTACATGACAGACCTTTCATAATTCGTTATCCTCGTGGTAAAGGAGTTATTGTTGATTGGCACAACCAAATGAATCAAATACCCCTTGGCAAAGGCGTAAAAGTAAATGAGGGTAATGATTTAGTCATACTCTCTCTTGGAACAATAGGCAATAATGTTATAAAAGCTACAGAGATTTTGGCTCAAGAGGGAATACATGTGGCTCACTACAATATGCGTTTTCTAAAACCGTTAGACTATGCTTTGCTTGCTGAACTCTTTGCTCAGTACAAACATATCATAACCATAGAAGATGGGGTGAAGATAGGAGGTTTTGGCTCTGCCGTATGCTCTTATTATGAACAGAAAGGTTTAGAGGGTAATCATATTTATGTTATGGGAATAGAGGACAATTTTGTTGAACATGGTTCTGTGGAAGAATTACAAAGGCTATGCAAGATCGACTCACATAGCCTTTACGTTAAAGTGAAAAATATTCTTACTTCTTCTACTATGCTCTAACCTCAAAAAGTACATCACTCTTTGAGACTACTTGTCCCTCTTTTACGTTTATGGTCTTTACTACTCCATCAATAGGAGAGCAAATGTTATTATCCATTTTCATGGCATGTAAAGAACATAGAGCCTCGCCTTTAGATACTTTCTGTCCCTTGCTAACAAATATTTTCATTATTGTACCTGGAATGAAAGCATATACTTCTCCTTCTGGTACTTTCACATACAAGTGACGATAAATGCCTATTTCCTCTACTACTTTCTTTTCTGCTTTAGCCTCTTGAGGTTGTGCTACTTTTGTTTCTGAACTTGTTTTCTTATTTGACATAATCTTGTTTTCTTTAATGTTTGTTGATAATCAATGTGTCTTTAATCCTTTGCATTAGAATGGTGGAATACCATGTTTCTTGTTTGGATTAACCACACTTTTTGACTTAGTCATTTCCAAAGCATGTATCAAATAGCTACGTGTTTCATGTGGTTGAATAACACTATCTACATATCCATAAGAAGCTGCTACATAAGGATTGGCAAATTTCTCCTTATATTCTTTTATCTTCTCTTTACGCATTGCCTCAGGGTTTGAAGAACTCATTATCTCATGACGGAAAATAATGTTAGCTGCTCCCTCTGGACCCATAACGGCTATTTCGGCTGTTGGCCATGCAAATACAAAATCTGCTTTCAAGTGTGAAGAACACATGGCTATATAGCCTCCTCCGTAAGCCTTACGTAAGATAACAGTTATCTTTGGCACTGTAGCCTCTGAGTAAGCATAGAGTATCTTGGCTCCATGACGAATAACTCCTGCATGCTCTTGATCTATACCTGGCAGATAACCCGGCAAGTCTTCAAGAGTTATCAGTGGTATATTGAAAGCATCGCAAAAACGTATGAAACGAGCTGCTTTGTCTGAGCTGTTGCAATCCAACACTCCTGCCATTGCAGCGGGGTTGTTGGCCACAAAGCCTACTGTGTCACCTCCAATGCGTGCAAAGCCCACCACAATATTAGGAGCAAACAACTCTTGCACTTCCAAGAACTCACTTCCGTCTGCTATGGCCTTGATGATACCTCTGACATCATAAGGTTTGGCAGGGTCTGTTGGGAACACTTGAGCTATCTTCCATTCCTTGTTATCAGGTTTTTTTACTGGATAGCTCTCAGGTTTTTTGGTGTTATTCCAAGGGATATAAGTAAAGAGTTCTTTTATTTGGTCAAAACACTCCATTTCACTTTGAGCAAAAAAATGAGCATTACCAGATATTTGTGCATGCACTCTGGCTCCGCCAAGGTCTTCCTTAGATATTTCCTCACCCAAAACTGTTTTAATGACTTCTGGACCCGTGATAAACATATTTGATATCTTGTCCACCACAAAGACAAAATCTGTCAGTGCTGGCGAATAAACAGCTCCACCTGCACAAGGACCAAGGATAACAGATATTTGAGGTATAACCCCTGAGGCCATAGTGTTGCGAAAGAATATTCCGCCATAGCCTGCTAAAGCATTCACTCCCTCTTGTATGCGGGCTCCACCTGAGTCATTGATACCTATGATAGGAACCTTCATACGCATAGCGTGGTCCATAATCTTACAGATTTTCTTAGCGTGCATGTAACCTAAAGAACCACCCGCCACGGTGAAGTCTTGGGCATATATGCATATTGGATAACCATTTATCTTACCCGTTCCGGTAACAACACCATCGCCGGGCAGAATTTTTTTATCCATATCAAAGTCTTTGCCTGAGTGCTGAATGAATAGGTCATATTCATGAAATGTACCCTCGTCCAAGAGTTCTAAGATTCTCTCGCGAGCTGTGAGCTTACCACCTGCTTTTTGTTTCTCCACTGCTTTCTCTCCACCTCCTTGTAGCAGGCTTTGCATACGAGCTTTTAGCTCTTGTGTTTTACTGTTAATTGACATAGTTTCAATTTATTATTAAACACTCCTTTTAATTCCAAGAATGCAAAGGTAAGTCAAAAAACCCAAACCCCCAAATTTTTTAATCTTATTAGCTTTTTAGTTTTGTCAAGACATAGAGCTATTTTACAGCTATTTTTGCAAAAATAGTATCGGTTTCTCTATATTTGACATTTGCAATATAAATACCTGATGGCAGATTTAATGCTCCGGAATATCTATTACCGCTAAGTTTTGCAGTATATATTTTCTGTCCTAAAACATTGAATACTTCTAATTTCTGCAAGTTGAGTCCTTCAATATTTAGAGTTTTATTTACTACCCATATACTTATATTATTTGTAAGTGGTTGTTGTTCTAATTGTTCCAATGAACTAAGAGAATATAATCTTATCTTGAAACGGTTCGCATTCTCTCCTACGGCAAGTGTTGTGGTGTACTGTGTAGAATCAGTTAAGGCTATCTCTGCTGTGTCATCTATTAGTATTGCGTTTACTCCTGGAGGTATGTTAGTAAATGTTAATGTGGTTATTCCTGTTGTGAGTGTATGAAAATTTATTGGACATTCATAAGGGGCTGAATGGATTGCGTTAATGACTAATATATTACTATCTACTACAAAATATGGCTCTGCCATTTGTGCATTATCTCCTATCATTTTGTAAGCATCATTTATATCAAAACCATTGCTTGCGTTATCATTTATCTTTATATAAGCCTCTTTACTCAATCCATTGGTCGTGGCTAAAATCTGCATTGGCTCTATTGTGGTACTTTTCTTTGAAGATAGTGTTAAATATGTTTTTGCAAAATTTATTGTTTTGCTGCCACCAGATGGATAAGATATAAAAAAGCCTTCACCTGCCTTTATTGTTGTATTAGTAGTATTCCAAGAACCATTTGAAAGGTAAGTATATACTACATTGCCTTGTATAGTGGTGTCCCCTTCTAAAAATTTATTTACATATATGTTTGCAGGATAAGGGTTTGAAAGTGCATACCAATAGCCATTGCCATTTTGTGAATGTTCTGTTCCAAAATTATTTTGCGTTGTAATTTGTGTGCTTTCATCATTATATAATGTCCCATTATTGCTTTGAATTGTTGTCCTTGTCCCAAAAGGATATGCAAAATATCCCTCACCAGTGTTTATTGGTGAATTATATCCCAGGTAAGTCATTTCATTGCTTGTATTTAGCCATGAATTAGTGCTGTAATCGTATTTTATCATTGCCACTTGATAGTCCAAACTATTATTATACGTTTCGTCTTCGGCCCCTACACCAAGATATATCCCTGCTGTGGGTGTATTTGTTGTTGGCGTACCTACAAAGTTCCATGTGTTGCCAATAAGTTTTTTTTCTATTGTGGCATTGATATTTGTTGAGGTGTTATTTATTAATGAGCCACTATCCGATATAGTGATATGTGTTGGGACTGCTCCTGATGCATTAGTAACCAATACAGTGTCGCCAGCATAAATTGTTTTGCTATCTTGCCAAGAGAGTAATGGAAACCCATTATTGGCTTGCAAAGCAGTATAGTCATCTTTAAAAAGAGTATCTAATGTGCTTGCAAATGAATATTTCATAGCATTTAATTGTATAGAGTAGCAACCAGTTGTTTGGCTATTCTCTGTCACACCACTAATTGTTCCACTTTTCCAGTCAGTCCTATAATATGCATTGGAAATGCTGCAATTTACTATATTTCCAAATAATCCGCCAAAGTTTGTATTACTACCACTATTACTATTCTTTTTTACTTTGCAAGTAGAATAAACATTTGAAATTATAGAATTATTAGTTCCAACATTGCCACTATTTTTTCCCAATAAACCTCCTGTATTTTCTATACCTATAATATTTGAACTAGTTGCATAACAATTTGATATTGTGAATAGGTACCAATTATATCCACACAGTCCACCAACATAATTATTTCCTTCTATATTAGACTTTGTTACATAACAACTAGAGATTGTAGAAGAAGAAGCCCATTCTGTATTAACACTTCCACAAAGTCCTCCAATATTGTTGCCTCCTTTTAGCATGGCATTTTCTATTCCGATGTTTTTAATTGTAGTATTATCTATTTGTCCAAATAACCCAATATAATTACTAGAAGAATTTTTTATTATACGTAATCCTATTATTCTATAATCGTTTCCATTAAATTTACCTTTAAATGCATAAGTACCTGTATTAAAACAACCACCTATTGGAATGAAATTGCTTATCTCACTCCATGTTGAACCAGAATAAATATTATCTGCATCGGTAAAGACAATATCTTGTGTAAGTGCAAATGAGGTATCAGCAAATGAATATGCAGAGCCTTGAGATATGTGTTTACTTATAGCTCTTAGTTGCATAACAGAACCTACTTCATAAGAATTATTAACACGGTAGAATACAACATCTCTTGTAACAATTGTGCCACTAGAAAGAGTACTATCTACACCTCTAACCATAATGGTGTCAGGGAAATTTTGTGCAATAAGAATTAATGGTATATTTATTAGGAATGATAGAATAATAAAGATTAGAAGTTTATATTTCATATTTTTTCTACGTGTTTAAAATACTACAAAAGTAGTGATAAATTATGAGCTGACAACAAATATTTAGAGTGAATCAATAATTTATGGTAATTATTTTAGTTTGGGTATATTTTTTCTTTGTTTAATTTGAGCAATTTAGAATGTGTAAAAATGTATTCAGACTTACTGACGAAAATATGTAGAAGTGTATTGTATATGCTTATTAAAAGATAAGCTTTGTTGTAGTCGCCTCAATTGGAAGTGTGGTGAGGCTTAGTAGTTGCGGGCGAAGATAACTCTTTTGTGGGAAGGGGAGCCAGTCAAAATGCACTTACCTTCTTCTGCAGGAGCGTCAAAAGGTATGCAACGTATGGTAGCTTTGGTGAGCTCTTGGATTTTCTGTTCTGTGGCTGCAGTGCCGTCCCAATGGCATAGTAGGAACCCTCCACGTTCTATTTCTTGCTCAAATTCTGCCCATGAATCAACCTTGCGGGTTTTTTTTGTGCGGTATTGCAGAGCTTTGTTAAATATATTCTTTTGAATGTCTTTTAATATCTCAGGCAGTCTTTCACATAGGCTCAGGCAGTCAATCTCTTGTTTTACCAGGGTGTCACGGCGCATAAGCTCCACAACGCCTCTTTCTAAGTCTCTTGCTCCAATGGTTAGGCGGATAGGCACGCCTTTGAACTCATATTCGTTGAATTTCCAACCGGGTTTGTATTCGTTTCTGTCGTCGAACTTGACGCTTATGCCTTTAGCCTGGCAGAAGGAAACTATCCTCTGAGCTTGTTCATTTATCTTGCTATGTTGTTCATCCGTTTTGTACACAGGCACAATAACCACTTGTAAAGGGGCTAATTTAGGAGGCAGCACCAAGCCGTTGTCATCAGAGTGTGTCATAATTAGCGCACCTATTAAACGAGTGGAAACGCCCCAAGAGGTAGCCCATACGTACTCTAATTTATTGTCTTTTGAAAGGAATTTGACATCAAAAGCCTTTGCGAAGTTCTGTCCTAAGAAGTGTGAGGTGCCTGCTTGCAGAGCTTTGCCGTCTTGCATCATAGCCTCAATGCAATAGGTGTCTATGGCTCCTGCAAAACGCTCGGCAGGGCTTTTTGTACCTTTGATAACCGGCACAGCCATGTAGTTCTGCACAAAGTTAGCATACACATCTATCATTCTGCGAGCCTCAGTAACGGCTTCCTGGCTTGTAGCGTGGGCAGTGTGCCCCTCTTGCCAAAGGAATTCAGCCGTACGTAAGAACATACGCGTACGCATTTCCCATCGCACAACGTTAGCCCATTGGTTGCATAGAATAGGTAGATCACGCCAAGATTTTATCCAACCTCTGTAGGTATCCCATATAATAGTTTCAGATGTAGGGCGCACAATGAGTTCTTCTTCTAATTTAGCCTCTGGGTCAGGCTCTAAACCCTTTGAGCCGTCTTTCTTGGGTGCAAGGCGGTGGTGAGTAACCACAGCGCACTCTTTGGCAAAGCCTTCCACATGTTCGGCTTCTTTTTCAAAATAAGATTTTGGAATGAAAAGAGGGAAGTAAGCGTTTTGGTGACCAGTAGCTTTAAACATATCATCAAGCACTCTTTGCATTTTTTCCCATATAGCGTAACCATAGGGTTTTATGACCATACAACCTCTGACAGCAGAGGCCTCAGCTAAGTCGGCTCTAATCACTAAGTCGTTGTACCATTGAGAATAGTTTTCTTTTCTTGAAACAAAATCTTTTGCCATATTCTTGTGTATTTTTTTAGGGTGCAAAGATACAAAATAAAAATGGAAGTATAAGGGAGTATGCAATGTATCCTACAGGAAATGGGTAATATATATGTAGAAGCGTATTGCATATACCCAAAATAAATATACAAACCAAGCGTTATGTATGTAAGAAAAAATGGTTTGGTTTGTCTTATAAAATAATGAAGTTGGCATAAATATTGCAATAAAAAAAGTTAAGAGTTAGAAGAATAAAAACAATTCAGATATGAAAACAACAAAAATAATAATAGCAATGAGCCTTTTGAGCCTTTTGTGTCTAACCAGTGCTTGCACAATGCAAGAGCAAATGGTGGGCTATGATGACACATATTATGACAATAATGAGTTGGCTAATGTGCAGCAGCAAGAAGAGAAAAACTATGAGAGAGCCTCTGCGTGGGCAAATCAAAAAGCTTATCAAGACCCAGCATATTCAAATGAAGCAAAGACCTATTCACAAAGGGTGCAAGGTTCATCTGATGCTCAGAACAATGAGCAAGTGGTAGATGTGGCAGATAGCAATTACTCTTCACAATACAGTGATTATAACCAAGACAACTACTATGATTACGCATATAGCGCAAGGATAAATCGTTTTCACCGTCCATACTATTGGTTAAACTATTATGATGATTATTATACAGACCTTTATTGGTACACTTTTGACCCTCTTAGTTGGGGAGTAAGCATATATTTGGGTTATTCATGGTGGTATCCATCATATTACTATCGTCCATACTATTGGGATTGGAATTATAGTTATGGTGGAATATGTTACTTCAATTATAGAGATGGTAACTCTTTCTTTGACCGTTCAAGAGGTAGAAATTCTTTTGATCCTAACAGAGGTAGAGGTTTAGCCTCAGGAGGTTTAGGTTCAACAGCAACAGGTTTTCCAACAAGCAATAGAAGAATAAACAATGGAGCCAAAGGAAGCTTTGCAGACTTATACAATGCACAGACAAGGACAAATGTTACTCCTGTGCACTCTGCAAACACTAATAATAGACTTTTGGCACCACAAGAAAATCTGACTTCTGCACAAAATCAAAGAAGACGTATAGTAACAACAACACAAACCAATGGCAATAGAGAGAGGTTTTCAAGACCACAGAACCTAAACAATAATAATAACAATATTCATACTAGGGGTGGTAATGCTGCAGTAAGGACAATGAATACTAAAAGAAGTTCAGCACAGACCTACACACCTCCAATGTCATCACAGCCACGTTCAAATAACGAATTTCGTTCTGGAGTACGTTCATTGAGTCGTAGTATATTCAGCAATCAAAACAATAACTCAAATAATAACTCTTTCAACCGTAACAACAACTCTTATAGACAGACAAACAATAATTCTTCTTCACACTCAAGCTCAATACGTTCAGGTAGCTCATCTTCACGCTCAAGTGGTGGGGGATTCTCTGGTGGCTCATCACGTTCATGCGGTGGAAGAAGCAGATAATAAAACAAGAATTAATATAGTTATATAGACAAAACACAACTAAAACATAATAAGGATAGAGATATGAAAAAGATATTTGCATTATTGACAGCATGTATGGCTTTTGGTAGTCTTTGGGCTCAACCAACAGCATATAACGCACTAAACCTTTCCACATTTAGAATCAATGGTAGCGCCAACTACATTTCAAGGGCAGGAGCTTTAGGAGCTGTGGGAGGAGATTTGACAACTGCAAGTTACAATCCAGCAGGTTTAGGTCTTTACAACAGAAATGAGATTTCCATGTCAATGGGCTTACATTGGGGAACAACAACAAGCAATGATAAGTATAACTCCTCAGATAATAGAGTGAATTTTGAGGTAGGAAGTCTTGGAACTTTATTTTATTTCCAAGGCAGTAAGAAAAGTGCAGCAAAGGCTTTTCAGTTTGCTTTCACACTCAATCGTTTGAAGTCTTTTGGTAGCAGAACAATATTTTCAAAGGATAACGCTACTCCAGCCATAGACTATATGATAGCTAATGATGATAACTTCCTCACAGACGCTCTTAGAACAGGAGCAGCTTATTTTGATTCAACAAGCAATAGCTATACAACAGATTTCCCTTATGGAGCTTCAAAGCAGTTGCGTTCTTACACAGAGAGTGGATACATTGAGGAGATGGGATTTTCTTTCTCAACGAACTTAATGAATAAACTCTATCTTGGAGCTACATTGGGCATACCATTGGGAGAGTATCACAATGATATGCAGTTTGAGGAAGAGACTTCAAATACTAATGGTACTTACCGTTACATATATAACACAACACAAGACCTTGACATTGCAGGAATAAATTTGAAGGTAGGAGCTATTTACCGTCCATTTAGCTTTATGCGTTTTGGTTTGGCTATTCACACTCCTACTTACTACTCTATTCAAGACAACCTTTATTCAGAGGTACAATGTAACACAACCTCTGGTGGCGATTGGCCTCAGATAGAATATAACTTAGAGTCTCCTTTCCGTACATTGGCTTCTGTGGCTTTCATTATTGGTAACAACAAAAGTCCTATCAAAGGAACTCTATCAGCAGACTATGAATGGGCAGATTATTCTAATATGAAATATCATTATAGCAATAATATAGTCTATCAAAACGATGTAAATAACTCTATAAGCAATTACTATAAGGCAGCTAATACTTTCCGTTTTGGCGGTGAATTAAAGATAGGCTCACAGCTTGCCCTCAGAGCAGGTTATATGACAATGAGCGATGATTACAAGAGCGATGTAAATCAATCCGACGGTTGGGCTATAACAGGCGGTATAGGCTATAACAATAGGAATTTCTTTATAGACTTTGCTTATGCTTATACACAGGGCAATCAAAAGTACAATGAGTTTGATGGCAGTGTGATAAAGTTAGATCGTCATTACTCTTTGGGAGAACTTACATTAGGTTTCTATTTTTAAGCCTATAAAAATATAAAAAGGAAACAGGTAATCCATATTTGAGTGGGTTACCTGTTTTTCTTTTTGCTATTTGGTAGGAGTTTATTGTTTGTTGTATTTGAGTACGGCTGTACAAGCAAAATCAAGTTTTATACCAGCCTGAGCAAAAATCTCTTCGCTCTCTTGACCAGAGTGATATTTTTGTTTGCATACCACACGTTCAATACCACAGTTTATTATCATCATTGCACAAGTATGGCATGGAGTCATGGTGCAGTAAAGTGTTGATCCATTAAGGGCTATACCTCTTTTGGCTGCTTGACAGATAGCGTTCTGTTCTGCATGTACGGTACGCACACAATGGTTGCTTATGTTGCCATCTTCGTCTATCATTTTTTTGAATAAATGTCCTATTTGGTCGCAGTGTGGCAAGCCTTTAGGAGAGCCAACGTATCCAGAGACGAGTATTTGTTTGTCTTTCACTATCACACAACCACTTCTGCCTCTGTCGCATGTAGCTCTTTTGGCAACAGTATCCACTATTTCAAGGAAGTATTCGTCCCATGAGGGACGAAAGTCCTTTTTTTGGACTTTTTTTTCTATGCTTGCAAGAATTTTATCCACTTTCTGGTTTAATTCTTCTATTGTCCCATTATTTGTTAGGGAGTAATCAGCACTTTCTATACAGGCTTTGAGTTTTTGTTTTGTGTCCTCAGTGTTGTTCCATTCTCTTTTCTCATTAGAGGCAAAGATAGCAAAGGAAACCATATCTGTTTGGCTTTTGCGCAGCTTTATTCTCTTATAACGCAATTCAATATCAGCATCTACTGCCAAAAGAAAAAAGTTCTCTTTACTCTTGAGAAAGTCTATTTCATAGGTATTTCTCACACTCTCTATCACACAATTCTCTTTGCTTTGAAAGGCTTGTTCATAAAGTTGACTGATTATGTATTCAGGGCTATGCTCCACCCTAAGAGCATTAGCAACTTGAGTCATGGTATCTCTATTTACTGGCAGAGATTGTTTTACAATCTGTTGGGAGATAAACTCACGTGCAGAGAAATGTTTAAACCCTTTTGCTTTCAAGGCATTTACAACAGTGCCTTTGCCAGCTCCAATTGTGCCAGTTATTCCAATGATTATCATAATTTGTTGTCTTAGTTTGTCTTGAAAGGGAAAGCAATCTTTGAAAAGTCTTCGTTAGCTTTAACTATCTTTTCTTTTAGACTTTTCTTGTAGTCAGTAATCTTCTTTTTCAATTTATTGTCTGACAAAGCAAGTATTTCCAAAGCAAGCACTGCTGCATTCAAAGCTCCATTTACAGCCACTGTTGCAACTGGAACAGCTGGTGGCATTTGAATTATGCTCAGCATTGCGTCTAAGCCTTCCAAAGATGATTTGATAGGCACCCCTATCACAGGCAAAGTTGTGTAGGCAGCAATTACTCCAGGTAGAGCTGCAGCCATACCTGCTCCTGCAATTATTACTTGAATACCTCTTTTCTGAGCTCCAGAGGCAAATTGTTCTACTTCTTGAGGTGTCCTGTGAGCTGACAGAGCGTTGATTTCAAAAGGTATTTCCATATCATTGAGGAATATAGCAGCCTTTTCCATAACGCCATAGTCGTTTGTAGAACCCATAATAATACTTACTATTGCATTCATAATATTTCTTATTTTACTTATTTGAGAGTTCAAAAGTACGAATTTATCTCAAATAATTATTACTTTTGCAAACAAATAATGCAGCTTGATAAATAAAAAATTACAAAACTACTAATAGCAACACGAATTAAAGAAATGAAAATAACTCTTGTAGGCACAGCTTATCCTTTTAGGGGGGGACTTGCAGTATTTAACCAAAGGCTGATAAAACAACTAAAAGATGAGGATAATGAAGTAAAAATATATACTTTTACTACTCAATATCCTTCCATACTCTTCCCAGGGAAGACTCAATACTCAAAATCAGAAAATACAAGTGATTACACTATAGAAAGGGTATTGTCTTCGATTAATCCGCTCACATGGATTCGATTAGGCAAAAAGATAAAAAAAGAGGCTCCAGACATATTGTTGACAAGATATTGGCAACCTTTCTTTGCACCTTGTTTGGCAACTGTTGCTCGCTTGGCTAAAAAGAATGGCAAGACAAAGGTAATAACTCTGATAGATAATATGATTCCTCATGAGACAAAACCATGGGATACTCCTTTATCAAAGTTATTTGTTAGAAATGTTGATGCTTTTCTTACAATGAGTCAAAAGGTGCTTGATGATGTAAATCACTTTGACAAGCATAAGCCTAAGGCTATGTCTCCTCACCCTTTGTTTGATACTTTTGGTCAGCAAATAAGTCATACTCAGGCTCAGCAAAAGATTGCTCTTGACCCCAATAGCATAAATATAATGTTCTTTGGACTCATAAGAGAGTACAAAGGCTTAGATTTGCTTTTGGACGCTATGAGTGATTCTCGTTTACAAAAATATCCAATCAAATTGTTGGTAGCAGGAGAGTTTTATGACAGCAAAGATAAATATTTTGAGAAGGTAGTGTCCAATCATCTTGAAGATAAAGTGCGTTTCTGTGATTGGTTCATAAAGGACGAAGATGTTAAGTATTATTTCTGTTCCACAGATTTAGTTTGCTTGCCATATAAGAGTGCAACGCAAAGTGGGGTTACTCAAATAGCTTTTTACTTTAATAAACCGATGCTTGTAACAGATGTTGGCGGACTAAGAGAGATAGTTAAAGACGGCTTATGTGGTTATGTGGTTAAGCCACAAGTCAAGTCCATAGCAGATGCTTTGTTAGACTTTTGCAATAATAGACCTGATTTTATGTTATCGTTAAAAGAAGAAAAAAAGAAATATGGTTGGGATATAATGACTAAGGTCATAATGGATTTATATCAAAAAGTAAAGTGAGAACAACAATATGGAAGATATAAAAGAGGCTATTGTGCTTGCCGGAGGCAAAGGCACAAGGTTACAATCAATAACAAAAGGCAAGATTCCAAAGTCAATGGCACAGGTTGATGGTATACCTTTACTCACATACATATTAGAATACTTATATCTGAAAAAACTTGAACATGTAATTCTTTCTGTGGGATACAAGAAAGAAATTATAATGGATTACTACAAAGACAACTACAAAGGAATAAAAATAACCTATGCTCTTGAACAAAACCCTTTGGGCACCGGTGGAGGCATAGCCTTTGCATTGAGGCAAGCCACACAAGACAATGTGCTCATACTCAATGGAGACAGTTATATAGATGTGGATTTGTCTAACTTCTATCTCTTCCATCAAGAGACAGGGGCCAAGATAACAATGGCTATTAAGCAAATGCACGAGTTCTCTCGTTATGGCACAGTGGCGATGAATGGCAATGTAGTTTCTTCATTCTGTGAGAAAAAACCTATGCAACAAGGCATAATCAATTTGGGTGCTTACATTGTTAAACGTGATTTCTTGAGGGGTGAGAATATGCCAGAGGTCTTTTCTTTTGAGGAAGATTACCTAAATAAAGTAGTACAGAAAGGAGAGATATATGGCTATCTAACACAAGGATATTTTATAGACATAGGAGTACCAGAAGACTACCAAAGAGCTCAGAAAGAGCTTCGTAAGGCTTTTAATCCAGCCAGCCAAGAGATAAAGAAATCCAATATAAATGAAGATATAATTCTGCCACGCTCTATTCGTGTGCAAGGTGAAATGATTGTAGAGCGTAAGCACTCTGCCCTGAGCATGCAGAGCGGTCAAGTCAATGTGCTTTCCACTCCTGCCTTGTCGGCTTTTATGGAAAAAACAGCTTGGCAGAGTATAAGGAGTTTTTTGCCTGAGGGTTATACCACTGTAGGTATGGAGATAAACGTAAAGCACTTGAAAGCTACACCAATAGGACAAACTATCACTTGCACTTGTACCTTCGAGAGACAAGATGGGCGAAGAGTGTATTTCTCTATAGAGTGCTTTTGCCAAGGAGTGAAGATATCTTCAGCCTCACACATACGTTACATAGTAAATGTACAGGAATTTATACAAAAGACAAATGAGAGTAAATAACAACATAGCTGGTGCAGACTACTATCCAGCTGACCAAAACGGGAATATGCTACTGACAGCCAAGACAATGTATGGACTTGAAGGCGTTTTAGCAAAGGAGTTAGAAGCATTAGGGGCTAAAGATATTATGCCATTGAATAGGGCTGTACTTTTTCATGGAGACAATCGCTTGCTTTACAAGGCTAACTATTGTTTGCGCACAGCTCTGAGCATACTAAAACCAATTTATTCTTTTGAGGCCAAAAACGAGCAAGAGCTATACAATGGCGTTTTGGACTACCCTTGGGAGAGGTTGCTCAACCCTGACGGCACACTATTCATTACTCCGGTGGTTTACTCTTCACTTTTCAACCATTCACTCTATTGTGCTCAGAAGGCTAAAGACGCTATTTGCGACCGTATGCGTAAGATGTTCGCCAATCGCCCTACCGTTGTAAGAGAAGAGCCTGATTTGCTTATAAACCTACATATAGCAGAAAACAAGGTAACTCTATCTTTGGATAGCAGTGGAGAGCCCTTGAACCGCAGAGGCTATCGTGTGCAAACCCAACAAGCTCCAATAAATGAAGTAATGGCTGCCGGACTTATTGGCTTGGCTGACTGGCACAAGGATTGTAATTTCTTTGACCCTATGTGTGGTAGTGGCACCTTGCTAATTGAGGCTGCCATGTACGCCATGAACATACCTGCTGGGTACTATAGGCACAACTATGCCTTTACTAAGTGGGCAGACTACTCAATGCCTGAGTGGAAAAACGTAATAGAGTGGGCTGATAGACAAATCGCAGATTTTGACTATGAAATATGTGGTTCAGATGTCTCTAATAGCGCAATCCTAAGCGCACAACAAAATATTCAAAAAGCTCACCTACACAAAGACATAACACTTGAAAGAGCTGATATTGCTCAGGCTCAAAAGCCACAAGGCAACACCCTTATCATAACCAACCCCCCTTACGGCGAAAGATTGGAAGAAGAGGACATAAACTTACTATATGAAACCATTGGCACAGCTTTCAAAAATAATTTTGCACCCTCACAAGCCTGGATCATATCCTCAAACCTTGAAGCCTTTAAACACATAGGACTCAAAACCTCACGCAAAATCACCCTCTACAACTCTAATCTTGAATGCCGTTACTGCCGTTATGACCTTTACCAAGGTGCTTCCAATGGAAGCGACTATACGCATAGCGACCAATAAGCTTCTTCTACTTTATGTCTTAACGTTTAAGCCTGACAAGGTTTCGCCCTTAGATTTATTCTACCGCAAAAACTCTTATGTTGTTTGCACGTTTTTTTTGTTTATCCTTACAAGGTAATAAAGCCTTGAAAACGCAAAAGCCTCTAAGTCAAGCTCACAAGTGTGGCAAATTGATTGTCATTTAATTTCAAAGAGTATGTCAAATTATCGACATTTCTACAAGTGCTTTCTAAGTCACTAACAAACAACTCATTAACTTGCTGTTTTTTGTTATTTTCATACCCTCCTTAACGGTGTGCGTATGTCCATAGCCTATTGTCAAAACGCTGGCAGGGCATTTGAAGACTGTTAGCTTATAGCCTTCAAAGCATTTTATCGAATCCAAATATTTCTCGTTTATTTCTCTCATTTTAATTAAATTTGTTAGTTGTTTAATTGTTTTCTAAATACATTTTCACGCATTCTAAAATATCTATATCTCTCTCGCACTCTTTGTTATCTTGGTCATAATCTGCATACTTTATATATTTCTCTATTTTATAGCGAGTTGCGCCTAGTTTCATAGCTATTTACCCCATCGTAAGCCCTTTGTCTTTCCAATAGAGTATTTTTGCTCTCAAATCCTCCTCTTCTTTCTTTCTCGCTCTCGTCTTACTTTTTATGCGTTTGCGGCATACAAATTCAAAGTTTTGATGTTCGTCCATTTTTAGAATGGACTCATTCTCTTTTTTGTCTTGTGAAATGTAATTGCCTTTCATTATCATGAGACGGAAAAGCTTTTTTATCAGCATCAAACTTTTTCAAGTACAACATTGTTAGCACTTCAGCCTCAAAGGCTTGTGTACCAACAGCATTGTCTTTCGACGGCTGTTTGTTCTGTTTATTTGCCTTTGTAACATGATGTATTATAAATACGCAAAGCTCATATTTATTACAAAGCACGTTCAAATTGTCCAAGAACTGTCTTGCTTATTCAAATTTCCGTAACTATCCAAGAATATGATGTCGGGCTTCAGCTCTTGAATTACGGTTTCTATCTGCTACATGAATTTGTTGGCATAGAAGTCGAAATAAAGCCCAAGAGTGCACGCTCTAAGGCGTTAGGATACAGCAAGTTTGTCGTCTTCGGTGCTTATATAGATATTTTTGCCTCCAGAGAAGTTTTCTATTGGCATAATTAGAAACTCGCTATCGCCGATGCTAATTGCCAATACAAGTTGCATATAAAATTACTCTTGCTGCTGTCATAGGGTGCAATAAGTGCCACAAGCTCCGTTTAGGGTAAAATAGGATTAAGTAACATGGGTATCTCCGTTATATGCGTATTAAATAATTGCTCCGCACTGATGAGTGCCTCATCAGGCATTTTCTCATAGCGATTACTACTATTATTACCTGCTTGCTACTCTGAGGTTATTTTTTCGGTAGTGTTCGGTGTTCGTTCAGTGAACACTCTATTTTTGATTTTTGAATTAGGTATTTAATATGCATTCATTATTCAAGTATGTAAAAAATGTTTTTTTAAGGTGTTCGTTCGCTAAATTTCCTAAGAAAAAACGAACGAACATCAAAACACTACTTCTGGCGTAAAAATAAAATAACTATGAATGGAAAATAAAAAAGGGAAACAGCAACGCCATTTCCCTTCTCTCTAAAACTTGTATAAGAAGTGTGTCCCAGCGGGGACTCGAACCCCGGGCCCATTGATTAAGAGTCAATTGCTCTACCAACTGAGCTACTAAGACTTCTTGTTTTGAGGATGCAAAGATAGTGCTTTCTTTTTAAGTGGCAAAAAATAAGCCTAAAAAATGTGTTTTAGTTTTTTGAGCACAAAATTATTTCTCTGTTTAATAGGGACTTATGCAGTCAAGATGACGATTTATGTAGTAAAAAAGCTCTTTTTGTTTGAAAAATGTATAATTTTGGCTCTGCATTTTTCGTATATATACAACGAAAAGAGTAGCGAAAACCAGAACAAAAGGTTATAGTATAAATTTAAAAGTAAAACGATTTTCAGTTATGACTGTATTAAATGTATTATTACAAGCAGCAACAAACATGACCCCATGGGCTTATGGTTTAGTTGGAATTGGAGCAGGACTTGCCTCTATTGGAGCAGGACTTGGTATTGGAAACATTGGTAAAAATGCAATGGACGCCATTGCACGTCAGCCAGAAGCATCAAGCGACATTCGTTCAAATATGATTGTGGCTGCTGCATTGGTAGAAGGAGTTGCCTTGTTTGCCATTGTTACTTGTTTGTTAGTTATTTTCATGAAATAATAAGAATGAGTTATACCCGCCGAGCGTAGCCTTGGTGTAGGGAACAAGTGTACTTAGAGATAAAAGAGGTTGCTTGTGTCTGACTGAGGCTACAAAAAAAGGGTAAATTAAGCAGTAAAAAAACACAAAAAGATATGGAACTTATAACTCCGGGATTGGGTTTATTGTTTTGGATGAGTGTTACTTTCCTAATTTTGCTTTTCATTTTAGGCAAATTTGCTTGGCCTGTAATGACAAAGATGATAAAGGAGAGAGAAACCTTGATTGCTGAGTCTTTGGTCAGTGCTCAAAAGGCGAAAGAAGAGATGGCTCAGCTCAAGGCAAATAATGAAGCTTTGCTAAAAGAAGCCATGGAGCAAAGAGATAAAATTCTCTCTGAGGCTAACCAAATGGGTGAGAAAATACGCCAGCAGGCTCAAGGACATGCTCAGCAAGAAGCTGCGCAAATAGTTGCTGCAGCACGGCAAAGCATAAATTACGAGAAACTACAAGCCCTTGCAGAATTAAAGAATCAAATAGCTTCCTTTTCTATAGATATTGCTCAAAGTGTGTTGGGACAGGAATTACAAAATAAAGAGGCTGACCAAAAACTTATAGATAGAAGAGTAGAGGATTTTAAAGTGAATTAGTATATGTCAAACCAAATAATTTCAGCACGTTATGCTCAGAGTTTTTTTGACCTTGCCAAGGAGGAAAACCTTTTGCAAGAGGCTAAGGATGATATGTCTTTGATTGGTCGGACGTGCGAAGAAAACAAGATACTTGACGCTATTTTCAATAATCCTAATGTAACCACGGGTAAAAAGAGGGGCATTGTCAGAGATTTATTTGCTCCTAAGGTAAATAATTTGACCCTGCAATTCCTTCTTTTATTGATAGACAAACGTAGAGTAGTCTTGCTTAGAGATATAGCCCAACAGTTTGGTAACATATATAATCAATATAAGGGAATAAAAGTAGCCTTGCTTATCACCGCAAAACCTATTGATAAGGCTTTGAAAGAAAAAATCAGAGCTCAACTTGCTGGCTTCTTCTTTTGTTCTATAGACTTGCAAGAGAAGATAGATACAAGTGTTTTGGGAGGTTTTAAGGTGATGATAGAGGATAAATATTATGATGCAACCCTTGCCAATCAGCTCACAGAGTTGCGCAAGAGTTTTGCACATACAAAATAGAGTAAAATAAACACAAAAACATAGAGAATATGGCAGAAATAAAACCCTCAGAAGTTACTGCGATACTTCGCGCTCAGCTTTCTGAAGCAAATCTTGCTTCTTCATTGGAAGAGGTGGGCAGTGTGCTTACAGTTGGAGACGGTATTGCCCGTGTGTATGGATTGAATAATGCACAGAGTGGTGAGTTGGTATTGTTTACAAATGGAGTAGAGGGAATTGTTCAAAACCTTGAGCAAGACAATGTTGGTATAGTTATTTTGGGAAGTGATGAGCAAATAAACGAAGGAGATATTGTCAAGAGAACAAGAAGAATAGCTTCATTAAAAGTAGGAGAACAGTTGGTAGGAAGAGTTATCAATACAGTAGGAGAGCCTATTGACGGTAAGGGAGAAATAGCAGGAGAGCTTTTCCAAATGCCTTTGGAAAGAAAAGCCCCTGGAGTAATCTTCCGTCAGCCTGTTGAAGAGCCATTGCAGACTGGTTTGAAAGCTATTGACTCCATGATTCCTATTGGAAGAGGACAAAGAGAGTTAATCATTGGTGATAGACAGACTGGAAAGACTGCCATAGCTATTGACACAATAATAAATCAAAAAGAGTTTTATGACAAAGGACAAACAGTATATTGTATTTATGTAGCTTGTGGACAAAAGGGTTCTACTGTTGCAAATACAGTCAGAATATTGCAAGAACATGGAGCTATGCAATACACTATTGTTGTTGCAGCCACAGCCTCTGATTCGGCAGCCTTGCAGTTCTATGCACCATTTGCAGGAGCAGCTATTGGAGAGTATTTCCGTGACACTGGTCGTAGTGCCTTAGTGATTTATGATGACCTCTCTAAGCAAGCTGTTGCTTATCGTGAAGTGTCTTTGTTGCTTCGTCGTCCACCAGGACGTGAGGCTTATCCTGGAGATGTATTTTATTTGCACTCAAGACTTTTGGAAAGAGCTGCAAAAATTATTGACGAGGATTCAGTTGCTAAAAATATGAATGATTTGCCTGAGTGTTTGAAAGACAAGGTGAAAGGTGGTGGCTCACTGACGGCACTTCCAATCATTGAAACACAAGCAGGAGACGTTTCAGCATACATCCCAACAAATGTTATCTCTATTACCGATGGACAGATATTTTTGGAGACAAATCTCTTCAATGCAGGTATTCGTCCAGCTATCAATGTGGGTATTTCCGTTTCACGTGTGGGAGGTAAGGCACAGATAAAGAGTATGAAGAAGATTTCAGGTACTTTGAAGACTGACCAAGCTCAGTTCAGAGAGTTGGAAGCTTTCTCAAAATTCTCTTCTGACCTTGATGCTACAACAAAAATGGTGATTGAAAAGGGAAAGAGAAATGTGGAGATTTTGAAACAAAAACAATACTCACCAATGAAGGTAGAGGAGCAGGTGGCAATCATCTGTTGTGGTACAAAAAATTGGTTGGATAAAGTGCCAGTAAATAAAGTGGGTGAGTTTGAAAAGGATTTTATATTCTCTTTGAGAAATAATAATAATGAAGTCTTAGAGAGTCTTAAGGCAGGGAAACTTGATGACCAAATCATTGCAACACTTAAAGATGTGGCAATGCAAGTGGTAGATAAATATAAGGTATAATGGCAAATTTAAAAGAGGTTAGAAATAGAATTGCTTCTGTGGCTTCTACTATGCAGATTACCTCTGCAATGAAGATGGTTTCAGCTGCAAAATTGAGAAAAGCACAAAATGCTGTTGTTTCTTTCCGACCTTATTCTGCAACTCTTACTCAGGTTATAGATAATGTAATGGGGGATAATGTTGATATTGATTCTCCTTACAACAAGGAAAGGCATATAGACAATGTGTTGCTTGTTGTTCTTTCTTCAAATAAGGGCTTGTGTGGAGCTTTTAATTCTTCTGTTATCAAACAAGCTTTGCACAGAATAAAAGACTATTACAAGCAAGATAAATACATAAAAGTAGATGTGTGGAGCTTTGGAAGAAAGTCCTCAGATTTCTTTGCAAAAAGCAAGGAGGGCAACCTTATAAAGAGAAGTGATGAGCTTTGGGAAAATCTGTCTTTTGATAAGTTAAGTGAAATATCATCTAAGCTTATGGATAGTTTTGCTCATGGCACTTATGACGCAATAGAGATAATCTATAATCATTTCAAAAATGTAGCAACCCAACAGGTTTGTCAGGAACGTTTCTTGCCATTGACTTCCCTTAATAACAATGATAGTAAAGACACAAAGGAGGAAAAGAAATTTTATATTTTTGAGCCTTCAAGAGAACAAATAATGTCTAATATAATCCCTCAGGCATTAAATTCTCAATTCTACAAATGTTTTTTGGATAGTTTTGCCTCTGAGCATGGAGCCAGAATGACATCTATGAATAAAGCAACCGACAATGCTACTCAGTTGCTTAAAGATTTGAAACTCTCTTATAATAAGGTTCGTCAGGCTGCCATTACAAATGAGATTATAGAAATCAGTTCAGCCTCCGAAGCCTTGAAAGGATAAGGAAAGATAACTTATGAGACACAAAGTTGATTATTTAATTATTGGTTCTGGAATAGCAGGACTTAGTTTTGCTTTAAAGGTGGCAGATAAGGCAAAAGTATGTATACTTACTAAGGGTAAATCCTCAGAGTCTTCTACAAAATATGCTCAAGGAGGTATCGCAGCAGTGATGTATGATCCAGATTCATACGAAAAACATATTAAGGACACTCTTATTGCAGGGGCAGGAATATGTGATGAACAAGCTGTACGTATCACTATAACAGAGAGTACAGAACGAGTAAAAGAGTTAATCAGTTGGGGAACTAACTTTGACAAGAAAAACGGATTGTATGATTTAGCAAAAGAAGGAGGACACTCTGAATATAGAATATTACACCATCAGGACAATACAGGTTATGAGATAGAGAGAGCTTTGCTTGAGAAGGTAATGTCTCACCAAAACATAACTGTAAAGGAAAATCAATATGCTATTGACCTTATCACTCAACATCATTTGGGTCAGGACGTCAATAGACATATGACAGATATTGTATGTTATGGTGCTTATGTGCTTAATCAAGACGATAATTCCATAGATACATATTTGGCTAAATTCACTGTGCTTTCTACTGGAGGTAATGAGAATGTATATTCTGCTACTACAGCCCCTATTGTGGCTACAGGTGATGGACAAGCCATGGTTCATAGAGCAAAGGGAATATTAGCAGATATGGAGTTTGTTCAGTTTCACCCAACATCTTTATATAATCCTGTGGAAAAGCCATCTTTCTTGATTACTGAGGCTATGCGTGGAGCTGGTGGAGTGCTAAAGACAAAAGACGGTAAGACTTTTATGGAGAAATATGATAAACGTCTTTCCTTAGCACCAAGAGATATAGTTGCAAGGGCTATTGACAATGAAATGAAACTTAATGGTGAAGACCATGTCTATTTGGATTGTCGTGGCATAGATAAAGAAGAAATTATGCATCATTTCCCACATATTTACGCTAAGTGTTTGGAGATAGGAATCAATATTCAGAAAGATATGATACCTGTTGTGCCAGCAGCTCACTATGCTTGTGGAGGCATAAAAGTAAATCAGTGGGCAAGAGCTTCAATAAACAATCTTTATGCAACCGGAGAGTGCTCTTGTACAGGATTGCATGGAGGCAATCGTTTGGCTTCTAATTCTCTGCTTGAGGCTATTGTATATTCTCATCGTGGAGCTGTGGATTCATTGAGTCGTTTGGATAGTGTGCAGATATGTAATCAGGTTCCTGATTGGAATGCTGAAGGAATGGTTTTGAATGAAGAAATGGTACTTATATCTCAATCAAGAAAAGAATTACAAGAGATAATGTCAAGTTATGTGGGTATTGTTCGCTCACAACTGCGTTTGCAAAGAGCTTTTGACCGCCTTGATATTATTTATAGAGAGACAGAAGAACTTTACAATCGTTCTGTTTTAGTGCCAAAACTCTGTGAGTTAAGAAATCTTATAGCTAATGCATATCTTATAATTAAAGCAGCCAAGGCAAGAAAAGAAAGTGTAGGCTTGCATTATTTAGTAAATTAATCCTTCAACATTATTATGCTGAAAAGACTTTTTGATTCCAAAAATTGTTTTTTTGTTTCAGTGCGCTGTTTTTTTGTTTTAATTTTTTATTTCTTTGTTTCGTTAGGAGCGTATTCTCAAAGTATTTCAGAGTCTCAAAGAAATGATATAGTCAAAGAGTTAAACAAACAAATAACCACTCTTTCGGCTTTCTCATCTGAAAAACCCGAAATGCTTTCTGTATATAAATATCAGTTACAGACAGCTAATAATACCCTAGCGAAGTATGACACGTACAAGATAGACAATCAGATTTATTCCAAATGGTTTGAGCTCAAAACGCTTTGCCGCCAGAATGAAGAATTGATTACATTTCTTGAACCAAGAGTGGGTTCGTATCTGTACAGAAAAGCAGTGGCAGCTTCGCTTTCGGGAGACAAGAGAACTTCTTATGCCTTGTTACAAAAGGCTTTGGCCTATGACTCAAACAATGTAATGGTCAATTATGAGCTAAGCAAAATAAGTCTTGACAGTATGCAGATAGTAAAGGCTACTGCAAGGCTGACACATATTATTTCTGCAATGAATCCTAATGAAGAAGAAAAGTTGTTGTGTCAAAACCTTATAGCTTTCTCTTATGACAAGAATTTGCTTAAATCAATGGCGCTGATACGTGAGCAAAAGTATGCTTATGCTGTTGATATACTTAATGAATTAAAGGCTTTCTGTGAGAAAGATATTTATAATATATGTAATGGCTCATTGGTTGATAAAGAGCTATCAATTTGTCAAAATGGCATATACAAAGACCATGTTAAAATAACTCAAAAAGCCATAGATATGGGCAGAGATGATGTTGCAGGGGATTTTGTTGAGAACACTTATGAGTATTTTCAAAAGAATAGAGCTTTAATCACTGACACCACTTCTTTTGAAGGTTTGGTGGAGAATGTAACTGTGGTTTATATTTCTCAGATAAAGCAAATGAATGCACCCTCTCAAAGTGAAGCGCGTTTTGATTTAATACGCAAGACTAAAGAATTGCTTGTTATGGTTGGAGGAGAAAAAGAAGCCAAATACTTACAACAATTAGCTCTATTGCAAGGTACAAAAACTCCAGTGGATATGCACTTAGACTCCATTGAGAGCGCAGCTAAGAATACGGGTTATGTTCTTAAGTATCCTCAATACATAAAAGATAGTATTCAAATTTCTGATTCTACTTTGTCTAAGATAGAAAAAGATTATGTCCCTTCGTCTTCAAACAAGATACCTGAGCATTCTCTTGCAAATGAAAGCACAAAAACCAAGACAATGAACAGTCAGATAGATGCTAAGTTTTTTGAAAGCCGTACTTTTATGACTGTTAACAACTATGATAAAGCTCTTGAAGTCTTGGAAAAGGCTAACCGTTTGGCAAAGATAGATGCAGATAAACAAGAAGTTGAGAAAATGTATGTTGCAGCCATAAGAGAGATAACCGCACGCAGAATGTCTGCTGCCGAATATTTAATCTTCCAAGGTGATGTCAAGAAAGCAGACAGCCTTGTTGCATTGACAAACGATCTTATAACTGCCTACAAAATGGATAAGGACGATAGAGTTGTACAAATAATGAATTCGTACCTCAAAGCCTTAGATAAGAAAGTGTGTCAAAAGAAACAAGATGAGGTAGATGGTTTTGTATTCAATATTATTGAGAGTATAAAGAAACAAGATTTTTATAAAGCAGATGATTTGATAACTTTGGCAATGCAAGTCAAGGGTTCAAATGATTGTTATCTTGACAAAACAAAAGTACGTCAGTTGAAACGTCAAATAGAAAAGCCACTTGAATACGTGCAAAAGAAAGAGGAAACAATGGCTCTTTTAGATACAAAGGACACAATGCAATTCATTACTTCTTATGCTCGTTTGCAACAATTCTATGATGATAATTCTCTTGGTGAGGTAAATGTAGACCATAAGCCTTTGAGACGCTATCTTTCAGAGTTTGGTAATGATGATATGATTATTCGCTCTATTGAGGAAATGATTAAGTATAGGCTTTATTTTCCTGCTTTGGAAGGTTTGGGAGCTTTGAAAGACATGGGTTATTCTCGTCGTCAAACAAAAAATGCACAAAAGAAGATAGGTAAAATGATGAGTCTTGATTTAGTGAAAAGACAAGATAAAATTCATGAGAGCAATCTTGTTGATGACCGTTACAAAGGAGATAAATGGTTTAAGTATTTCTACAAAGAGTACAAGAAATATCTCATTAAGTGGAGTAAAGAAGAATAATGTTACCACAAGGCACAAAAATCCATTCATTATATGAACTTTCTTCTCATTTACAAGAAAGCATAATCACTGCCTTCCCCTCTGTAGTATGGGTGAAAGCAGAGATTATGAAGGTAAATCATTATCCTAAGAGTGGGCATGCTTACCCAGATCTTGTGGAGAAGAAAGACGGTAAAATAATTGCACAAATGCGTTCTTTGATTTGGAGAGACGATTTTGTTGGTATCCAAAACAAACTGCAATCACAAGCAGGTGTGGAACTCAAAGACGGAGTCATAGCCTTGTTGTGTTGCAGAGTACTTTATGATACTTTGTATGGTCTTTCACTTAGAATCATAGATGTTGAACCATCACTTACTATTGGAGAATTGGAGAAGGAAAGACTTGCAACAATTGCTCGGCTAAACCAAGAAGGACTTTTTGAGCGTAATCGTGGGCAGTTTTTTCCTTCTTTGCCAAAGCGCATAGCCATTATTTCTGTTTCTACAAGCAAAGGTTATTCTGATTTTATGAATGTGCTTTGTGTGGGAGAAAAACAAGGGTATAGAGTTTTTACGCATCTTTTTCCTTCTATCCTACAAGGAGACAATGCAATCAATAGTCTTATTGAAGCCTTTGAAGTTATAGGGCAGGTGAGGGAACATTTTGATGCTGTTGCGATAATTAGAGGAGGAGGAGGAGATATAGGACTAACATGTTATAACAAATATGAACTTGCAAGTCAAATAGCTACTTTCCCTTTGCCGGTACTGACTGGTATAGGACATGCAACTAATCAAACAGTTTGTGATATGGTCGCTTATGCTCAATTTATAACTCCAACAGATTTAGCAGACTTTATTATTTCTCGCTATAGAAATATTGATAATGAAATATCATCTCTGAAAGAGAAGTTGCTTGCTACTATTCCTCAAAGACTAAAACAAGAGACACAAACAATGGAACAATTGGAAAATACACTAAAACTTCTTGATCCAAAAGCACTATTGAAAAAAGGATACTCTATGACCTTTCATAATGGAAGCTCACTCACACAAGCCGCACAAGTTAAAGAGGGAGAGCAAATAACCACTTGGCTTTCTCAAGGTAAGGTAATCTCTAAGGTAATTAAGATAGAGCAATAAACTTTTTTGTCTATTTCAACAGAGTTAGTTTTCTTTTTGCCTCAGATATACTCATAAGGCTAAAATGCCACCATTCAGTAGGGCAAACTCTTAATCCTACTTGAGTCATTACTCTTCTTAAAAGAAGTCTGTTTTCTAATTCTCTTTGTGTTATTCTTTGTCTTCTGAGCAAGTCTGCTTCGTTTGTAGTGCAAGACTCTGGACCAAAATAATCATATTCGGAACCCATTGAAAGAGCCTTACCAGTGCAATCCATTAAAGTTATATCTACTGCTGCTCCATAGTTATGCATTCCATAACCTTTGTTTGGATTAGCTACAAAGATTTCTTTTCTTGTGCCTTTGACTTTTGCCCACATTTTCTTTTGTATGCTCAAAGGGCGTGCAGCATCATAAATTAGTAAGTTTAGGTCAGGGCGAATTTCTTTTAATAATGCCTTTGCATTAGAGATTTTCTTTGCTAATTGAGGTAACATAAAGGCTTTGTTTATTCCATCATAGAGTTTAAATCCCATAAAATTGTAAGGTGTAGCATAAACTAAATGCACAGCAATAGCCGAATCCTCTTCATTTATATCCACCATTCCAGCCTTACGCATTTGTTGCTCTATTGGTGTATCGGTATTAGTGTTTTCTTCTTGTGGCTGTGGTTGAGAGTTTGTGGTGCGGTTGCAAGAACCCAAACCCAAACAAAAGACAACACAAATACTTGCACAATATAATAATGATGTAGTTCTCATATTGCAAAGATACACTTTTTTCACCATAGCAGGGTGGGATAACTTCTTTGCTTGCAAATATTAAAACAAGCATTTAGTAGCGCAAAGCAAAGCTTTATTAATTTCCCTCTTTTGTTTGTAAAATTCTTTCTTTGTTTTAGCAGAGACAACATGCCATCTTGATGAATTAAAACAGTGTTTTAGGAAACGCAAACAAAGAAATATTCGCTCAACATGCCATCTTGTTACTACTGAATCACTGTTTCGTTACCTTGAAGCTTTATTTCATTTTACTGAAGCTTTGTTCTGCGCCACTAAAATCAAATACTATTTTGCAAAAATAAGAGGCTTGCAAGTAAAATCATCGCAAGCCTCATTTATTAAGTAGTTTTATTGTTTTAATTCTTATGCTTCTTTTGGTCTTTCAATGTAAGCAATTGTGTCTCCTTTGTGAACTTTGTCTCCTTGCTTTGTGCGAATATCCACAAGCTTGCCCCCCAAACCAGCTTTAACTTCTACCCATTCTCCCCATGGGGCTTGAATGTAGCAAATATGGTCTGTTTCTTTGTATTCTTTGCCAATAGGAGGCTCTATTGAAGGACCATCAACACTTATCTCCCAATAAATTTGTCCAGCTACAGGAGCCACAATAGCATCTGCCTTTGCATGTTTGAATTTAGTTATATCTTCAAGGCTAACACCTTGTTTTACCATGCTTTCTTCTTTAGCTTTCTGGAGATCTATCTCAAAACGTTTTTTAGCTATACCACTACGATAATCTCTATATTGTCTGTCGTGCATTGCAAGCTCAAAGAGTTCTTCATCATCTGGTCCAAAGTCCCAATTATTCTCTTTCATCTCTTTGCGATACTCATTTAACTGGTCTGGATAGTAACTTTGAGGGTCTTGGTCTGTGAAAACCCAATTTTTTTCTTTTGCAAGGTCTTTTAATTCCTCGTCTACTGGACCCGGCAATCTGCCACTTTTGCCCAGAATCATATCCCAAATGTGAGTGTCTGTTACTCCCACCCAACGTTTGCCACCTTTGAGTGTTTGCATAACATTTATTAAGGCAATATTCTTTACATTCTGAGAAAAAGGAGTAACCAAAGGAGGAAAACCAACCTTAGGCCAAACATAAGCAACTTCATCAAAGAGTTTCACAAGCAAATCATCAATAGTCAAAGGCTCTTTGCCAGCGGCTGAAAGAGATTTATTTATGCCTTCATGCACTAATTTAAGGTCAGACATCATAGAACCCATCATTCCTCCTGGTAGTCCGCAACCAAGCAGCAAAGAAGAAGTGTGTTTATTTGTAGGGTCCATAAAGTATCCTAACCACTCGTCAATAAAACTCTGAGTTGTGCTACGCGCTTTCATATATGCAGACATATTTATCTCTGGAACCTCAAAGCCTTCGTTTTTCAACATGCTTTGTACAGAAATAACATCTGGGTGAATCTTACCCCAAGAAAGAGGTTCCATAGCTGTGTCAATTATATCACAACCATTGTTGCACACTTCTAAAATGGAAGCCATTGAAAGTCCTGGACCGCTGTGTCCGTGGTACTGAATAATTATATAAGGGTACTTTTTCTTTATATTGCCTACAAGTTTTCCAAGTATTGCAGGTTGACCTATGCCAGCCATATCTTTGAGACAGATTTCATCTGCTCCAGCTTCTATTAACTGGTCAGCAATACCAGAATAATATTCAGCAGTGTGAATAGGAGAAGTGGTGATGCACAATGTTGCTTGAGCAATCATGCCGGCTTCTTTTGCCCAATGAATAGAAGGTATAATGTTTCTGACATCATTAAGACCACAGAAGATACGTGTTATATCTACTCCTTGAGCTTTTTTTACCTTGTACATCAGCTTTCTGACGTCTGCTGGCACGGGATACATACGCAAGCCATTCAGTCCTCTGTCAAGCATGTGAGTTTGTATACCTGCCTCTTTTAAAGGCTTGCAAAAAGCTCTTACACTATCGTTAGGATTCTCTCCATACATAAGGTTCACTTGTTCAAATGCACCTCCATTTGTTTCCACTCTTGCAAAACAACCCATTTGAGCAATTAAGGGAGCAATTTTTTCTAGTTCTTCCTTGCGTGGTTGGTACTTTCCGCTACTCTGCCACATGTCTCTATATACAAGAGAAAATTTTATCTTCTTCATTATTGAAATGCTTTAAATCTAAAAAAATAAGAGGCAAAAGTAACTTTTTTTTGTCAATAAAATGCAAATCTTTGTACGAAAAAATAACAATGAATGGTTTTTTTCGTACAAGCAATAATAAATAAAGTACAATACAATGGATCAAGAAACTTATAGCGCAAATATAGCGAAGGTAAAACAAATCATAGATGATTTATCTCAAGGGAGTATTCCTATTGAAAAGATGAATGAAAGCATAAAACAAGCACTTTCTATTTTGAAAGATTGCAAGACAAGACTTTCTGAGATAAGTGAGAACAGTAGTAAAATTATAGATAAAATAAGAGAGGAAAACGAAAAAAATATTACCTTTGCCCCCTAAAATAAAGCTGACTAATGGATTTAAAAGATATAGCAAAGCCTGTTGAAGATTATGTAGACTTGTTTGATATGCGTTTCTATGAATGTGCAACAAACGAAGGATTTTTTGTAGATGATATTTCTCAACATTTGTTGGCAAGCACTGGTAAAAAGCTTAGACCAATTACTTGTTTGTTAGCAGCAAAAATAGCAGGCAATGTAACCTCTCAAACTCTAAGATGTGCACTTATTTTAGAACTTATGCACACAGCTTCACTTATTCATGATGATGTGATAGATGATAGTGATCTGAGGCGTGGCAAAGACAGTGTAAAGAAAAAATGGGGCAATAATACAGCTGTCCTTTATGGTGATTATCTTTATGGTCGATGCCTTGAAATCTTTGAAACAAAGGAAGACTTTTTGCTAATGGGGACTTTTGCTGAAATAGGTAAAGAATTACCTTTAGGAGAATTGTTGGAAAGAGATGTCTCTTCTAGGGGAGACTATAGTGAAGATAGCTATATGAAGGTAATAAGCAAGAAAACCGCCTCATTGTTTGAAGGAGCTATGGAATTGGGGGCCAAAAGCACTACAGCAGATGTAGAGATAATTAATGCCTTGAAAAGTTGTGGCTATTACTTGGGTTTAGCTTTTCAAATAAGAGATGATATTAGGGATTATTTTTCACAAGAAGCTACCGGTAAGGTTTTTGCTAATGATATAAAAGAGAAAAAAATCACCTTGCCATTGATATATCTGTTAGATAGTATAAAAGATGAACAAGAAAAAAGTAAAGTGATTGCCTTTATTCAATCAGAGGATAAAAAGGAGAAAGATATACTAACACTAATAGATAAGGTAAAAGCTGCAGGGAGAATAGAAAAAGCACAAAGCAAGGTAAGAGATTTTTGCAATATGGCACGTTTTCAATTAGACATTTGTGAAGATAGTGTCAGCAAAAATGCTCTTTTGAATTTGTTAGATTATATAAGTGAGTAATAACATAAATAAGTATAAGAAGGTATGAAAAAAACAATTTTATTAACCGTAATGGCAATGATTTTTGGTTGCAATCTATCTTTTGCACAACAAGAAGAGGGAGTAAAGGCAAAGATAGCTAATGTGGAAGTGAAAGACTTGAATGGAAAGAGTGTAAAAACTTCTGAATTTTCTAATGATGGTAAGCCTTATGTTGTTTGTTTTTGGGCTACTTGGTGCAAACCTTGCATGATGGAGTTGACAAATATTGGAGAGAAGTATGATGCTTGGCAAAAGGAAAGCGGAATAAAAATTTATGCTGTTAGTATTGATGACACTCGTACAAGTGGCAAGGTGAAATCTTTGGTTAATGGAGAGGAATGGACTTATAATGTAATTCTTGATGTAAATAGTGCTTTCAAGCGTGCAATGGGAGTGGTTAATCCACCTCACACATTTATTATTTCTGCAGATGGTGAAATACTTTATCAACATGCAGGCTATACACCGGGAGATGAAAATGAAGTGTATGCAAAATATAAAGAACTAATCAAGTAACTCAACTAATTTTATTGTTATGAAAAGACTATTAACAGCAATTTTTGTTTTAGGTTTTTCTTTTTCTATGCAGGCGCAAGGCTTGTTTGGGGGAAAGGTTACAGGAAACTTCCAAATGGATATTCAAGCCTCAAAAGAAGATAGCACAATAGGTGCCCAGAAGGTGAATGAAAAACTTCTTATGAATACATACACTAATATCATATACACTAATGGAGATTTCTCTGCCGGTATTCGCTATGAGGCTTATTTGAATCCAATCTTAGGTTTTGATGCACAATACAAAGGAGCAGGCTTTGCTTCTCGTTGGGCTACATATAAAAAAGATTTTCTTGAAGTAACAATAGGTAACTACTATGAACAATTTGGTAGTGGTCTTATTTTCCGCTCTTATCAAGAACCTAATTTAGGTATAGATAATGCAATGGACGGGGCAAAGGTTGTTTTGACTCCTTTTGCTGGTGTTACATTCAAAGGTATTATAGGTAAGCAACGTTACTATTGGGAAGATGTTTGGGCAAATGATGATTTTGGTTTAGTGAGAGGTTTTGACGGAGAAGTGAATCTTAATTCTGTGATAAAGAAATGGGAAAACTCTCCTTTGCAATTTACATTTGGTGCAAGTTTTGTTTCAGTATATGATAAAGCAGAAACAAGATATGTTACAGATGCAACAACAGGAGACCAATATAAAATAGGTATTCCTGAAAATGTTGGAGCAGTGGCAGAGCGTTTTTCTGTTTTATATAAGAATTGGAACTTAAATGCTGAGTTTGCTCAAAGAGGACAAGACCCTAATGCTGTTAATGAATATATTTTCCACAAAGGCAATGCTGCTTACATAACAACAGGTTATTCAATCAAAGGATTGGGCATTAACTTAGCTGCAAAGAGCATAGATAATATGAGTTTTAAATCAAGAAGGAATGAAACTGGCAATATGCTTAACGTAAATTATTTGCCAGCCCTGACAAAACAGCATTCATATTCACTTTTCAATATGTATCCTTATGCAACACAAGTCAATGGTGAAGTAGGTTTTCAAGCAGACATTTTCTACAAATTCAAAAAGAATACTCTTCTTGGAGGGAAATATGGAATGGATTTAAAACTTAACTATTCAAGAGTAAATTCTTTGGATACAACAGGTGTGGCTCGTAATGTTGCTGGAAATTATGAGGGAACTGACGGCTATACTTCTTCACTCTTCAAGGCAGGTAGCGAACTATATTATGAGGAATTTAATATTGAATTGACAAGAAAAATAACTCAAGACTTAAAACTTAACTTCATGTATTCTTATCAAACATTCAATCCTATTGCTATGGGACATGAGGGAGAACCTTTTGTGTATGCAAATATTTTTGCTCTTGATGGTACACAATTATTGTCCAACTCTCAGAGTCTGAAAGTTGAATTGCAATGGCTATTAACCAAACAAGACTATGAAAGCACTTGGGCAAAGGGTGATTGGTGTGAATTATTGTTAGAGTATAATTTTGCAAAGCATTGGTCTGTTTCTGCTCTTGACCAATATAATTATGGTACAGAAATAGGAGACAAAGTTCATTACTATAATTTTGCTGTCATTTATACACAAGGCACAAACCGTATTCAGGTAAGTTATGGAAAGCAAAGACAAGGTGTTATGTGTATTGGAGGAGTTTGCAGAGAGGTGCCAGCTTCTAATGGATTGTTTGTAACAATAACAAGTAGTTTCTAACAAGTAAAAGAGAAAACAAAATGAGAAAGATATTTTATGCCATATTAGTAGCAATGCCACTTATATTTGCAAGTTGCGATAATGTAGATGATGATGAAAAACTTGTCTATCCTCAAGGACAAACAAGTCAGCAAACAGCTATAACAGATACAAATTCCATTCAACGTGTGCTTTTAGAAGATTATACGGGTTGGAAGTGTGTTAACTGTCCAAGAGCTGCTGTTGTAGCTTCAAATCTTTTGAATAAATATAAGGATTCCCTTGTAGTTATGGCTGTTCATTGTGGTAGTTTTGCAACTCCTAATGTTGCAAATGGTAATGTTAATTTCAGTACTGAATATGGAGAAAAATGGTGCAAAGATTTTGGAATTACATCTTTTCCTGCAGGATTAATTAATCGTACAAAAGGCTCTTCAGGATATTATATTGCTAATAATGATTGGGAGAGTAAAGTTACAGAAGAAATGGTAAAGACTCACCTTATGGATATAAATCTTGGCGTTGCTTACAGAAGTCAGACAAATAAAATTTTGGTAAGCACTCAAAATGTATTTTTGCAAGATGTTTCTTTCCCTACATTGATAAATGTTGTTGTTGTTGAAAGTGGATTAGTGGGTGTGCAAGCAAACGAAAACTCTACTTATGGAACAACTCCTTTAATTAAGGATTATGTGTTCAATCATGTGTTGAGGAAAAATGGTTTAGTGGATTATTCATTGAGCTCATTGGCAGTAAGCAAAGGTACAAAATTGAATAAAAACTATCTCCTAAGTGTAGATAGTGATATTAAAAACATAAACAATTGCAAAGTAATTGTATTTGTAACTAATGCAAATACAAAAGAAGTTGTGCAAGTAAATGAGATAGCCATAAAGTAGAAAAAGAGACATAAGTGTAAAGAAAATGCTAAAAAAATGTCTTAGTAACATAAAAATGTGTATATTTGCACACTTAAAACTTTAAAAATATGAAGAAGAAATATTTATTATTAGCATTGCTATTCTCAGTTATAGCAATGGGAGTGAAGGCTCAAAACTTCACATTTAAAGATGGCGGAGACAATGTCTTAGCTGACACTTTTTTTGTTGAAATAGACAATGGAGGTGGTATAGATTATAGTTTCATTCACTTTGTTAATGTTTCAGGAGCTGATAAGACTATAAAGGTTAAACTTACTGATGTATCTTTGTCAAGTGAGTCAAGCTTACAAATGTGTTTCAATGGTTCATGTTTAGAAGTTTTAGTATCACCAGACCCTATAACAATTCAAAAAGATAGTATTTATGACAAGTTTGATCTTGTTTATGCTTACGCAAATGGTAATAATTCACTTGTAAAAGTAAATCTTGTTGATGCACAAGACACTAATGTTGTGTATCAATCTATATTTGTAAAGTATACAACAACTGTTTCTTTAGATAAGCCTTTAGTAAAGCCTATTGTTGCTTTAAATGTTGATGCTTATCCTAATCCTACTTCAAATAATGTTTCTATAAAATATTCTTTGCCTTCAAACTACACAAATGGTAAGATTGTTATTCGTAATATGATAGGCAAGACACTAAAGAGCATAAATGTTAAAGAAGGAACAAGTGGCAAACACACTATTTCAACAGCAGATTTGCCTTCAGGAGTTTATTTCTATTCACTTATGGGTAATGAAAGAACTCTTTCAACGAAGAAATTAGTAGTAAAACACTAATGATATAAATAATACGATTTGGAAGCCTCAATTTGTGATAAATTGAGGCTTTTTTAATGGTTAGATATTCTGAATACAATTTTTTGTATTCAGAATATCTTTTTTGCTTTTCTGAATTCGTGCTTGTTATCATTCCTAAGCCTTTTTTGTAGCTATTTTTACATTTACTTGTTTGCATTACTGTGGTGTGAAGAATAAATTGCTATCTTTGCACCTGCATTGTTGTATGCAACTAAACAAAGCAAGTGTAACTAAAAAATAATAACAGATATGAATTTACAGAAAATAATGCCTATTACGCAAAAGATGTGCTTGGCGGCCTGTGGTGCTTTCTTGCTTATCTTTCTGCCCTTCCATGCGGGAATGAACCTTTGTATACTAAGAGATGATGGAGGAGAGTGGTACAGAAATGTGTGCCATTTTATGGGAACGAACTACATTGTTAAAGTATTTGAAGTGGTGTTGTTGGTTTGTGTGCTTTTGCACATATTGCTTGCCATTTTTGTTACTTTACAAAATTATTTATCAAGGGGAACACAACGATACAAAATCCCAAACAAAAGCCACACTCACTTTATGAGCAAATATATGATTTGGACAGGTGGTATCATGGCTTGTTTCCTTGTTCTGCACTTTATGAATTTTTACTTTGTGAAATTAGGTTTTGTACAAGGTAAATATTGCACTAAGATAGAGAGAGTGGATACAGCCTTCAAACAAAAAGCCCTTTTAATTCAGAGTGGCAAAGCTTCAGAGGAGCAGAAGAATACATTTGTAAAGCAGTACCAAATGCTTAATCAAATATCTTCAGACACTACAAAAATGGATAGAAAACTCAAATTGAGTATGCTTTCAGACAATCCAACTCCTAATGGTTATTTAGTCAATCTCTCAAAGACAGAAGTGACACAGGCTTTTGGGACAGATTTCAAATACTATGAGCCTGACTTTTACACCATGGCAAAAGACTTATTTGCTAACAAGGTTTATTCAATCATTTATTTGTTTGTGTTCTTTGTTTTAGCTTTTCATCTTTTTCATGCTGTAAGTTCAATATTTCAGACTTTTGGTTTGAGCCATCCAAAATATAACACATTGGTTGAGGTCATTTCTTTGTGTTATGCAATTGTTATCCCTATTGCTTTTGGTATTGTCCCATTAGGTGTATTGTTGGGATTGTAATTTATTGTTTAACGAATAAAACATAATCATATATGGATTCACAAAAAAATATTCTTTCTTCTAAAATTCCTCAAGGACCATTGGAAGAAAAATGGACAAGATATAAAGCAACACAAAAATTAGTCAATCCTGCCAATAAAAGAAAACTCGATGTTATTGTTGTTGGAACTGGCTTGGCAGGTTCTTCTGCTGCAGCTTCTTTGGGAGCTTTGGGATTTAATGTGAAGGTATTTTGCATATCTGATTCACCTCGTAGAGCTCACTCAATAGCTGCTCAAGGAGGAATAAATGCTGCAAAGAACTATCAAAATGATGGAGACAGCATTCAGAGACTTTTCAAAGACACGATAAAAGGAGGAGACTACAGAGCAAGAGAAGCTAATGTGTATCGTTTGGCCCAGGTTAGCAATGATATAATTGACCAATGTGTAGCTCAAGGAGTGCCTTTTGCAAGGGATTATGCAGGCTACTTGGACAATCGTTCTTTTGGAGGAGCTCAAGTAAGTCGTACTTTCTATGCTAAAGGACAGACAGGACAACAACTATTGCTTGGAGCTTATGGAGCTATGAGCAAACAGATAAAAGATGGTAATGTTCAGCTCTACACAAGAAGAGAAATGATAAACCTTGTGATTATTGACGGCAAGGCAAGCGGTATAATAGTTAGAAATTTAATCACAGGAGAAATTGAGCGTTATAGTGCAAATTGCGTTATTTTGGCAACGGGAGGTTATGGCAATGTGTATTATCTTTCCACAAATGCAATGAACTCAAATGCAGGGGCAGCAATGCAATGTTATCGCAAGGGAGCTTTTTTTGCCAATCCTTGTTATATTCAAATTCACCCTACATGTATCCCTGTCCACGGAGACTATCAGTCAAAGCTGACACTTATGAGTGAGAGCTTGAGAAATGACGGAAGAATATGGGTGCCAAAAAGCAAAGAAGATGCGCAAAAGCTCAGAAATAAAGAAATAAAACCTATAGATATAAAAGAAGAAGAAAGAGACTATTACTTGGAAAGACGTTATCCTGCTTTTGGAAATCTTGTGCCAAGAGATATTGCATCACGTGCTGCCAAAGAGCGTTGCGATGCTGGCTTTGGAGTTAATGAAACCGGTTTAGCTGTCTTTTTGGACTTTTCTTATGCCATAGGACGTTTGGGGCAAAAGAAAATTGAAGAGAAGTATGGGAACCTTTTTGAAATGTATGAGAAGATAACAGGAGACAATCCTTATAAAACACCAATGATGATTTACCCTGCCATTCACTACACAATGGGAGGCCTTTGGGTAGATTATGAATTGCAGACAACAATCCCTGGACTTTTTGCAGTAGGAGAGGCGAATTTCTCTGACCATGGAGCAAACCGTTTGGGAGCCTCTGCTCTTATGCAAGGATTGGCTGACGGTTATTTTATTTTGCCATACACTGTTCAGAACTATCTTGCAGACAAAATTTATTTTTCTAAACCTGAGACTTCTGCTGTTGAATTTGACCAAGCAGAGAAAGAAGCTACAGACCGTATTGCTCGTTTGCTTGCAATAAAAGGTGATAAGAGTGTTGATACTTTCCAAAGAGAGTTAGGTCATATAATGTGGGAGAAAGTAGGAATGGGAAGAGACAAAGAAGGTCTTAGTGAGGCAGTGCCTGCTATTGAAAATTTGAAGAAAGAATTTTACTCAAATGTTCGCATAACAGAAGATGAAAAAACAATGAATGTTGAATTGGAAAAAGCTCTGCGCTTTGCAGATCATTTAGATTTAGCACTAATTATTGCAAAAGACGCCCTGCAAAGAGAGGAAAGCTGTGGAGGACATTTCCGTATAGAACATCAGACACAAGAAGGCGAAGCACAAAGAGACGATAATAACTTTATGTTTGTTGGTGCTTGGGAATACAAAGGCGAGAGTCAAGAGCCTGTTATGCACCATGAGGAATTAAAATATGAATTTACACAAGTAGCCCAAAGAAATTACAAGTAAGAGATGAAATTTACATTAGAAATATGGCGTCAAGCCAACAGAAAAGCTAAAGGACATTTTGAAACATATAAAGTAGAGAATATCTCTCCTGATTGTTCTTTTTTGGAGATGTTGGATATTCTCAATGAGAGCCTTGTTGACAAACTTGCTCACCCTGTTGTCTTTGACAGCGATTGCAGAGAAGGAATTTGTGGAATGTGTGGTTTATACATAAACGGAAGACCTCACGGTCCAAGACAAGGCACAACTACTTGTCAGCTCACAATGCGCAACTTCAAAGATGGAGAAACAATAGTTGTGGAGCCTTGGCGTGCAAAATCTTTTCCAGTAATCAAAGACTTGGTTGTGGATAGAAGTTCTTTTGACAAGATAATTCAAGAGGGAGGATATATTTCTGCAACAACGGGTGGAGTGCCAGATGCAAACAGTATTCCTGTTGAAAAGCATAAGGCAGACCAGGCTATGGACTCAGCTTCTTGCATTGGTTGCGGAGCATGTGTGGCAGCATGTAAAAATGCTTCTGCAATGTTGTTTGTTTCTGCAAAGATAAGTCAGTTTGCTCTCTTGCCACAAGGAAAGGTGGAGGCAAAGAAAAGAGTGGATAAGATGGTTGCAAAAATGAGTGAGCTTGGATTTGGAAGCTGTTCAAACACTTATGCGTGCGAGGCAGAGTGTCCAAAGCTGATAAAGCGTTCAAACATTGCTCGTTTAAACAGAGAATTTATTTGTTCAAAGACAACTTCTATTGAAAGCGAATAAAAGCTGATACATATAATCAAGCAATAGCAAAGTAAAACAAATAAAAAAGCTCTTATCATTGATAAGAGCTTTTTTTATTTAGTGTGTTATGTGTTAGTGATTAGTTCCAACTTTCCTTTGACATACGAAGGTAAGAGTTATAACGCCATTGTGCATTCTTTTGAGCAAGGTCAAACAATTGTTGAGCCTCTGCTGGGAATGCTTTCTTCAATGAGTTATAACGTACTTCTCCGTCAATGAATGTTTGGAATTTGCTCCAATCTGGTTCCTTGCTGTCAAGAATGAATGGATTTTCTCCCTTGTCTGCAAGTTCTGGATTGTAGTGCCACAAGTGCCAATATCCGCACTCAACTGCTCTCTTCTCCTCATCTTGACTCTTAGCCATACCACATTTTAAACCATGGTTGATACATGGAGCATAAGCAATGATTAAAGAAGGTCCATCATAAGCCTCAGCTTCTTTCAAAACCTTTAAGTATTGAGCAGGGTTAGCTCCCATTGCTACTTGTGCTACATAAACATAACCATAAGTAGTTGCAATAGCACCAATATCCTTCTTCTTAATTCTTTTTCCAGAGGCAGCAAATTTAGCAATAGCTCCTGCAGGTGTAGCCTTTGAAGCTTGTCCGCCTGTATTTGAATAAACCTCTGTATCTACGATTAAGACATTTACATTCTCGCCTGAAGCTAAAACGTGGTCAAGTCCACCATAACCGATATCGTATCCCCAACCGTCGCCTCCGAATATCCATTGAGACTTTTTAACTATGTAGTCTTTTAATTCAAGGATTTTGTTGCAGATTTCGCAACCGCACTTTTTAAGTTCTGGAAGCAATGCATCATAAACCTCTTGTGTTGTTGTTGGACATTCTTTGTTGTCAAGCCATTTTTGGAATAAAGCTTTTTCAACATCTGAGCAGCAAGTGCAAGAAAGACCAGAGGTCATTAAGTCTGCAATTCTTTCTCTCATTTTGTTTGTTGCTGTAAGCATACCAAGACCAAACTCTGCGTTATCTTCAAATAATGAGTTAGCCCAAGCAGGTCCCTTGCCTTTTTCATTTTTGCAATAAGGCATAGAAGGGCAAGAACCACCATAGATTGAAGAACAACCTGTTGCGTTTGCAATCATCATTCTCTCACCAAATAACTGAGTGATAAGTTTAATGTAAGGAGTTTCACCACAACCAGCGCAAGCACCAGAAAATTCAAACAATGGTTTTGCAAATTGAGAGTTTTTGATACTCTTTGTCTTGTCTACCAAGTCTTCTTTACTGCTTACAACTTTGTTAAGTATTGTCCAGTTTTCTGCTTCCTTCATTTCTGAAAGCAATGGCTTCATCTCAAGAGCCTTGTCTTTTGCCAAGCATACGTTTACGCAGCTACCACAACCTGTACAGTCAAGAGCTGAAACTTGTATTCTAAATTCAAGTCCTTCAAGTTCTTTTCCGTTAGCTTTGATTGTTTGCAATCCATAAAGTTTTGCTTTTTCATCTTTTTTGATAAGGAATGGGCGAATAGCTCCGTGAGGGCAAACTAAAGCACATTGGTTACATTGAATACATTTCTCTGCATTCCAGATAGGAATATGAGAAGCTATACCACGTTTTTCGTATTGTGAAGTTCCGCAAGGGAATGTTCCGTTTTCTCTGTCAGTGAATGCAGAAACAGGAAGTGAATCTCCCTCTTGTGCATTGATAACATCAACAACGTTCTTAATGAAATCAGGTCTGTCTTCTGAACAAGTGCAAGCCTCATCTTTCAAATTAGCCCAAGTGCTATCAACATTAACTTTTGTTACATTGCCACCCTTATCAACGGCTGCATAGTTCATATTTACTATGTTCTCACCTTTTCTTCCATAAGAGTGTTCAATGGCTTTCTTCATTTCTTTAACGGCTACATCGTAAGGAATAACTCCAGAGATTTTGAAGAATGCTGATTGAAGAATAGTATTTGTTCTGTTTCCTAAACCAATTTCTTCAGCTATTGCTGTTGCATTGATAATATAGAAATTAACATTGTTTTGAGCAAGCAATCTCTTAACTTTGTTAGGCATGTGTTTAACAGTATCTTCTGCACTGTACATAGAGTTCAAAAGGAATGTACCGTTTTGTTTGATGCCTTTAAGTATTTCGTAAGTTGTCAAGTAAGAGAATACGTGGCAAGCGACAAAGTCAGGAGTTGTTACCAAGTAAGGTGAGCGAATAGGGCTATCTCCAAAACGAAGGTGAGAGCAAGTGAAACCACCTGATTTCTTACTGTCGTAAGAGAAGTAAGCTTGACAATATTTGTTTGTGTTTCCTCCGATAATCTTGATTGAGTTTTTGTTTGCACCCACTGTACCATCAGCTCCCAAGCCATAGAATTTAGCTTCAAATGTTCCTTTTTGAGCCATTGAAACTTCTGGCAAAACTTCCAAAGAAAGGAAAGTAACATCATCAACAATACCTACAGTAAATTTGTTTTTAGGTTCTTTAGCTTCTAAGTTCTTTACGACTGAAAGTATTTGAGCAGGAGTTGTGTCCTTTGAAGACAAACCATAACGACCTCCAATAATCATTGGGCGGTTAGTTTTGTTATTGAACATTTCTATTACATCAAGATACAATGGGTCTCCTGTTGCACCACATTCTTTTGTGCGGTCAAGAACACAAATCTTCTTAACGCTCTTTGGCAATACATTAAAGAAATATTTTTCAGAGAATGGACGATAAAGATGAACTGTAACCAATCCGATTTTTTCTCCTTTTGCTGCCAAGTAATCTATTACTTCCTTGATTGTATCACAAACTGAACCCATAGCAACGATTACGTTTTCTGCATCCTCTGCTCCATAGTATTCAAATGGTTTGTGAGTACGTCCTGTGATTTTTCCAACTTGTTGCATGTAGTCATTGACTATGTCAGGAATTGCATCATAGAATTTGTTGCAAGCCTCTCTTGCTTGGAAGAATACATCAGGATTTTGAGCTGTGCCTCTTGTTACAGGGTGTTCTGGATTAAGAGCATTATCTCTGAATTCTTTTAGAGCTTTCTTGTCAATCAAGGCAGCCATGTCTTCAGTGTCTAAAGCCTCTATCTTTTGTATTTCGTGACTTGTTCTGAAACCGTCAAAGAAGTGCATAAAAGGAACTCTTCCCTTTATTGCTGAAAGGTGAGCAACACCTGCTAAATCCATTGCTTCTTGAACAGAAACAGAAGAAAGCATTGCAAATCCTGTCTGACGGCAAGCATAAACGTCTGAATGGTCTCCAAATATTGAAAGAGCTTGTGCTGCTATTGTACGAGCAGTCACATGAAATACTCCAGGGAGTAATTCACCAGCTATCTTATACATATTTGGAATCATAAGTAACAAACCCTGTGAAGCTGTGAATGTAGAAGTTAGTGCTCCTGCTTGCAAAGCTCCGTGAACAGCACCAGAAGCACCAGCCTCTGATTGCATCTCAACTACTTTAACACCCTCACCGAAGATATTTTTTCTTCCAGCAGCTGACCATTCGTCAACATACTCTGCCATAGGTGAAGAAGGTGTGATAGGATAGATAGCCGCACATTCGCTGAACATAAAAGCTACGTGAGCTGCTGCTTGGTTACCATCGCATGTCAAAAATTTTTTTTCTTTTGCCATTGCCTTTTTCTTTTGTCTTTTTATAATTGATTGAATTAATTTCTTTTGGAACCCTTTGGTTCTGCTATTAAACCTGCAAAGGTACAACTTTTATCTCTTTTAGCCAAAGCAAATTGTATAAAACTTTGCTTGCGTGGCGCAAAACAAAGCTTCAGCAAATTCTTTCTTTGTTTTGTAGAAATAAAACAAAGAAAGAGTAAAGACAACATGCCATGTTGAGCGATTATTTCTTTGTTTTAATTTTCTCAAACAGTGTTTTAGTTTGCCAACATGCCATGTTGATCTTGCTCAATTAGTGTTTGGTTTTACTAAGGCTTTATTCTGTTTTGCTATTTGACTGTTTGGCTTTGCTAAAACAAAAGAACAGAAAAAGTATTTTTTGCAAACAAAATCAAGTACAAAGACGTATCAATACAAATAAATAATAAACAGCAAGGCAACATCGTTATACACTGCAATGAAAAAGATACTTGTAATATATACAGGAGGAACTATAGGAATGGTAAAAGACGCTAAAACCGGCACCCTACTTCCTTTTTCAATGAATAAGATTTATGAAGCTCTACCTGTACTTAGAGAGTTTGATTGTCAAATAGAATCTTATAGTTTCTCACCAATAATAGACTCTTCCAATATGAAGCCGGCCTTTTGGCTTAGGCTTGCAAAAATAATTAAGGATAACTATGCTCAATATGATGGTTTCATTGTTTTGCATGGCACAGATACAATGTCATACACAGCTTCTTGTCTTTCTTTCCTTTTAGAGAACCTTTCCAAACCTGTTATCCTTACCGGCTCACAGCTACCTTTGGGAATGATTCGTACAGATGGCAGAGACAATATAATAGATGCAGTGGAGATTGCCTCACAAAATGCAGTGTGTGTGCCAGAGGTTTGTGTGTTCTTTGAAGATAAACTTTACAGAGGTAACCGTACGACCAAAATAAATGCAGAGTATTTTCAGGCTTTCTCATCTTACAATTATCCTTCATTAGCCAAAGTTGGTATAAATATATCTTATAAGACAGATAAGATAATGCCACTGCCAAAAGGAGAGTTAAAAGTCTATGATAATTTAGATGACAGAGTGCTTTTGATAAAGATTTATCCCGGATTAAAAGAAGAGTATTTTCATTTAATGCTTGCAATGAAAGATTTGAAAGGAGTGGTTTTAGAAACTTTTGGTTCTGGAAATGCTCCTACAGAAGATTGGTTTTTAAACGAACTAAAGGCAGCTATAGATAGGGGTGTGATAGTCTATAACGTAACTCAATGCAAAGAAGGTTCTGTAGTAATGGGACATTATGAGACCAGTGCCACTCTTGCACAAATTGGAGTTATTGGAGGAAAAGACATAACAACCGAATCTGCTCTTGCAAAGCTAATGTTCCTTTTAGGAAATCACACAGATAAAGACCAAATTAAACAGTTATTGACTCAATCTCTCAGAGGTGAAATATCATAAAACGAAAAACAAAAATGGACTACAAGAAACTTTTTACTCAATTCAATAATCAAAATATACTTGTCATAGGAGATGTGATGATAGATGCTTATCTTTGGGGTAAGGTAGAGAGAATTTCTCCTGAGGCTCCAGTGCCAATATGTGCTGTGAGCAAAGAAGAAGACCGTTTGGGAGGAGCTGCAAATGTGGCGTTAAACATAAAGGCTTTAGGGGCTACACCTATTCTGTGTAGCGTTATTGGCAAAGATATTAAAGGTTATTTAATGTACTCTTTATTAGAAAAAGAGCAAATGAGTACTGAGGGTATTATGTCCTCTGAGCAAAGACAGACAACAGTCAAGACAAGAGTGCTTGGTAACAATGTTCAAATGCTAAGAGTAGATGAAGAAATCATTACTCCACTTTCAGAGCAAGATGAGAAACTGTTTATAGAGAAAACAAAAAATATAATAGACGTAAAACATATAGATGCTATTGTTTTCCAAGACTACGACAAAGGTGTGATAACTCAAAAGGTGATAAGTGCTTTGGTTTCTTATGCCAATGAGAAGAAAATACCAACTACAGTTGACCCAAAGAAAAGAAATTTCTTGTTATATAAAGATGTAACCCTTTTTAAGCCTAACTTAAAAGAGTTAAAGGAAGGTTTGAAGATAGAGTTTCCTTTGCCACTGAAAGATAACTTGCAAGATGCAGCCAATCTTTTGCAGCAAAGATTAAGAATACAAATGGTTTTTATCACTCTTAGTGAGTCTGGAGTTTTCTATGCTGATTACAACCTTAAGAAAGACAATATGCAGATAATACCAGCACACAAAAGAGAGATTGTTGATGTCTCTGGAGCAGGAGATACGGTTATCAGTGTGGCTACTGTGTGCCTTGCCTTGCAACTTGCTTTAAAAGATATTGCACAGATAAGCAATTTAGCTGGAGGCTTGGTTTGTCAGAAGGTGGGAGTTGTCCCTGTAAATAAAGGAGAACTATTAAGTGAAGTTTTAGATAAATTATAATATGGATAATTTTGTTTGTTACAACCCTACAAAAGTTGTTTTTGGTAAGGGAACAATTAAAGAATTAGCTACTCTTACACCAAAGGGTAAGATTTTGCTTATCTATGGTGGTGGAAGCATAAAGAAAAACGGTGTTTATACTCAAGTAATGGAGACTTTGAAAGGCTCAGAAGTTTTTGAGTTCTCAGGCATTGAAGCAAATCCTCACTATGAGACTTGCATGAGATGTGTCAAGTACATAAAAGAAAAAGGAATTACTTTCTTGCTTGCCGTGGGAGGTGGTAGCGTTATTGATGCCACTAAGTTCATTGCTAGTGCAGTTTATTTTGAGGGAGCAAATCCTTGGGATATATTGGAAAAGCGAGGCAGAAACATAACTAAGGCAATGCCTTTTGCTTCTGTTCTAACGCTTCCTGCAACAGGTTCAGAAATGGATAGAGCTGCTGTTATAACAAAATGGGTTACAAAAGAGAAACGAGATATGTCTTCAGACCTTTGTTACCCTGTATTCTCAATTCTTGATCCAGAAACAACATACACACTACCTCAAAGACAGATAACAAACGGAATAGTTGATAGTTTTACTCATGTAATGGAGCAATATCTTACTTATCCTGTGAGAAATCAAATTGCAGATCGCTTTGCTGAGAGTATTCTCATTTCTTTGATAGAGGAAGCCGATAATGTAGCAAGTAATCCTCATGATTATGATACAAGAGCCAATCTTATGTGGTGTGCTACATTGGCTTTGAATGGCTTAATTGCTTGTGGAGTTCCTCAAGATTGGTCAACACACATGATAGGTCATGAATTGACTGCTTTGCATGGACTTGACCATGGAGTAACTCTTTCAATTGTCCTTCCGGGAACAATGAATGTTATGCGTGATGAAAAAGGAGATAAAATTCTTCAGTATGGTCAAAGAGTCTTTGGCATAATTGAGGGTAGCAAAGAGCAGAGAATAACTCAAGCAATAGAGAAGACCCAAGAGTTTTTCCATAAGATAGGTTCTCCAATCTATCTTTCAGAGGTAGGACTTGACCAAAGTTGTATAGCTCCAATTGTAAAACGTATGAAAGACAGAGGTTGGGCTTTGGGAGAAAGAGGAACTATTACACCAGATAAGGTAAAGGCTATTCTGACAGACAGATTGGGCAAGTAGTTTTTTAGAAAGATAATAATATCAAAAAGCAATATTTTGAACAGAAGAGTTTTTCTTATCCTTTTTCTTATTGCCTTTACTAATGTAGTAAAGTCTCAAAATAAGCCTATGAATCTTCCTCATTATGATGAGAGAGTAGTTCATTTTGGAATTCTTTTGGGAGTGAATAACTATGGCTCATGGCTAAAAGTTAAAGACCCATTGCCACAGCCAGACAAAGTTATTGGTGCAAATGTTCAGGGACAATATGGCTTTCAGGTTGGATTTATTGCAGATCTCAAATTAACTGATTACATAAGACTTCGTGCTCAAATACCAACTATTTCTTTTGGAGACAGGAAATTTAATTTCTCAATGTATGAGGTAGTAGATATGGCAGGCAACCAGAGGCTTGTAACTAAATCTACCGATATAGAAGCCATATATCTTGAAGTTCCTTTGGAATTTAAAATACAATCAAAGCGTTGGAAAGATTTTCGTCCATATCTTATTGCTGGAGGTAAATGGGCTTATGACCTTGCTTCATTGAGAAAGAAAAAAATAGCAGATGATGAAATGCTTTTGAAACTGCAAACAACAGATTTGATGTACACAGCCGGGGTTGGTTTTGACTTCTATTTGGAATACTTTAAGTTTGGAATTGAATTAAAGTCTTCTTTCGGTATGAAAAATATGCTTATCCCAGAAGAGCAGAAACCAACTTCAAATGTTATTGATGGATACAAAACACAAATATTTTATATCACACTTACCTTTGAATAAGACATATAATAATGATAAAGGAAATAGAGTTTAACTTCACTCCAGAAAAGTTGCAAAATCCCAAAGCCATAAAGGAAGCTGTGGCGAGCAAATTAAAGATAAAGATAGACTCTATTTTGGAAGTGGAGTTATTGAAACGCAGTATTGATGCACGCAAAAAGCCTATAACTTATTGTCTTCGTGTGGCTGTATATATCAATCAAACAAAACCGTTAGTAGAGCCAAAACACATAGATCCTTTGCAAAAAAAGGTTGATAAGGATAAAGAAGTAATTGTTATTGGAGCAGGACCGGCAGGATTATTTGCATCTTTAAAGTTACTTTCTTTGGGGTATAGACCAATAATTCTTGAAAGGGGAAAAGAAGTTAGCCTAAGAAAGAAAGATGTTGCTAAAATTACAATACAAGGCATAGTCAATTCAAATAGCAATTGGTGCTTTGGTGAGGGTGGAGCTGGCACATTCTCTGATGGGAAACTCTACACTCGTAGTAATAAGAGAGGCAATATTAAAGAAGTCTTGCAAATGTTTGTTGATAATGGAGCACAAAGTAATATTCTTGTTGATGCACATGCTCATATTGGCACAGATAAACTTTCTGGTATTATAAAGAATATTCATTCACGTATAGAAGGTCTTGGAGGTGAGTATCATTTTGATTGTTTGGTTACAGACTTGATAATAAAAGATAATACCATACAAGGAGTTCGCACATCTGAAGGGCAAGAGTATATTGCACCAAATGTTATTTTGGCAACTGGAAGTAGTGCAAGAGATATTTATGTATTACTTAAAGAAAAGAATATTGCCTTAGAGGCAAAACCTTTTGCAATGGGTGTGAGAGTAGAGCACCCTCAAGAACTAATAAATCAAATACAGTATCATTCAAAAACATATTCGCAACTTTTGCCACCAGCAACTTATGCATTGGCTGAAAATATTGGCAGTAGGGGTGTTTTTTCTTTTTGTATGTGTCCAGGAGGTGTTGTCATACCTTCTGCAACCCAGCAAGGAGAATGTGTTGCCAATGGCATGAGCAATAGTGGCAGAACTTCGCCTTTTGCAAACAGTGGTTTAGTTGTCAGTGTTATACCAAGCGATGCAATGAACTATTCTCAGTATGGAGAGTTGGCTTTGATGTATTTTCAACAAGAAATGGAAAAACGGGCTTATACCTTTGTAAATACTAACAAAGATATGCCAGCTCAAAGGCTAATTGATTTTTTAGAATCTAAACCTTCTATTAATCTTGCAAAGAGTTCTTATTTTGCATCACTTTGCCCTGTGGATATGAATGAAATGTTACCTAAATTTATATCTCAAACACTTAAGGCAGGTATTGCTTTGTTTGAAAAGAAAATGAGAGGGTTCATTACGCGTCAAGCAACTCTTATAGGTTTGGAGAGTAGAACTTCTTCACCAGTAAGAATAGTGCGCAATTCAGATACATTAATGAGTCAAAGTATAAAAGGTTTATATCCTTGTGGAGAAGGAGCCGGCTATGCTGGAGGCATTACCTCAAGTGCAATAGACGGCATAAACATTGCAAACAAAATAGCAGCTGCGGAAAGATAAGCTAAATGTAGTTTGTTTTCTTTGTTTGCGTAACAGATTGTAAGATACAAGAAAAAGCCAAATGCTAACAGCATTTGGCTTTTTCTTGTTTTTGATTGTGGCATCGACGGGAATTGAACCAGTGACACAAGGATTTTCAGTCCTCTGCTCTACCATCTGAGCTACGACGCCAAAGATTTCTATTGTTTGAGAGTGCAAAAGTACACACAATTTTTTTATCCACCAAATTTTTATTCTTCAAAACAACATTTTTCTTTATAAGAATATGAAAATAATTGGCTTAATGGATAATATTTTAAGAATAAATGTTTCAATTCTGTTATAATAGCTGTATTTAGTTATTTTTATGAGTTTGAATTTAGATGCTATACAAATAAATTACTATATTTGCACCCTAATTATTTGAATTGACTTTTAAAATATAGTATTAAATAAATAATATGATTGAATATGAAACGATTTACGAGTTTTTTGATAGCAATATTGCTTGCTATCACAGGTTTTTCACAAACAACCTTAAATGAAGGCTTTGAAGGCAGTGCCTTCCCCCCTACAGATTGGACTACAATTCATGTGAGTGGTAGTTATTCTTGGGCACGTACAACGGATTACCATCATAATGGTAGTGCTTGTGCTTATATGCATTATACAACAGGTGGTAACAATTGGTTGATTACTCCTAAATTAGTTGTAGCATCAACTGCAGACTCTCTTGCCTTTTGGGCAAAGAAAGGAAGTAGTGGAACAACAACTATAAGTATTAAGGTATCAACAACAACTCTTGATACCAATAGCTTTGGTGCGTCAATAGCAACTTATACTCCTGAAAATCTAACAACCACTTTTCAGAGGTTTTCAGTACCTTTGAGTGCTTATGTGGGACAAAATGTATATGTAGCTTTCCAGGTAATAGATGCTAATGGTATACATACATATATTGATGATGTGACAGGACCAACATTGTTTGTTCCTTCTTGTCCTACACCACAAAATCTTGCAGTTAAAAATCTTTCATCAAATGGAGCAACAGTCTCTTGGCATGAGAGAGGTTTGGCTACCTCTTGGGCTGTAGAATATAAACCTTCTTCACAATCAGATTGGTCAACTGCAAATAATATTACAGCAACAGATACTTCTTATGATATTAGCAGTTTAACTGCTAATACATCTTATGATGTCAGAGTAAAATCTTTGTGCTCTGCAAGTGATGAGAGTGATTTTATTTCTGCAATTTCTTTCACAACAGAATGTGATGCTTTAACAACATTGCCTTTCAATGAAAACTTTGACAGCTATACAACTACAGGTACAACAGTCTATCCATCTTGTTGGAAAAGACAAAATACTTATTCTACAAGTACAGCATATCCTTATATAAATAGTGGTTACTCTTATTCTGGCAATAGAGCTTTATATTTCTATACTTCTTCAAGTAGTTATAATTTAGCTACCTTGCCAGGAGTTGATGTGTCTTTATATCCAATGAATACTTTGAAATTAAAATTTAAAGGGAGATTCGCTGCCACTACAGGTCAGTTGCAAATTGGAGTAATGAGCAATCCTAATGATTCGAGCACATTTACTTCTGTACAAACAATAACTCCTGCTACTGCAGCAGTATGGACAAGTTATGATGTTCCTTTATCTTCTTATATAGGCACAGGTTCTTATATTGCATTAAAATTTGTTTCTTCAGCATCTACTTCTTTATATATAGACGATGTTACCATAGATCTTATTCCTTCATGCGCTCACCCTGATAGTGTTGTTGCAAGCGGAGTGTCTTCATCAAGTATTGATGTAACTTTTGCTCCTGCAGATCCACAGACAGATAATGCTTGGAAGGTATGGTATAAAGCTTCAACAGATAACGTTTATACGTCAGAAGATGTTGCTTCTTTGCCTTACACTATTGCAGGTCTTAGTGCAAATACAAATTATAGTATTTATGCAACAACAACATGTAGTGATGGAACAAATTCAGATGCTTCTGATATCATTACAATGAAGACAGATTGTGACCCTGTAACTACTCTTCCTACAGAAATAGAACCATTCTCTACTTATGGAACGGGTAGCACTGCTTATCCTCAGTGCTGGCGAAGAATGACTAATTCAACAACAAATTATCCTTATTGCAGTACTGTTAATGCTGATACAGCATTGTATTTTTATTGTTCAACATCAGGACAATACAATATTGCAATTATGCCACAGATTGATCCTGCAACATCAATCAGTTCTTTGACAACATCATTTGATTTTATAGCTACAACTACAGCAGGTAGAATGGTTGTTGGAGTAATGTCTAATCCTTTAGATTTAACAACATTCACTCCTGTTGACACAATCACATCTACAGCATTATCTACATGGGAGACAAAAGAAGTAGATTTTGCTTCTTATACAGGCACAGGTTCTTACATAGCATTCAAGAATGAGTATAATCCAGAATTGTTTGATGCTTCTAAATGCTATATAGATGATGTTACTGTTTATCCTACACCAAACTGCCCTCGTGTTTATAACCTGGCAGCTACAGGGCTTATAACAACAGCAAAGGTAAGTTGGGATACATTAAATTCTATTGGTAGTGGCTATGAAATATCTTATGCTGTTTACGATTCAACATCAACATTTATTCCTGAAAATGGGACAATTATTACTGTTGCTTCAAATTCAGAAATGCCTTATATGATTTCAAATCTTAGTGCAAACACACATTACATTGTTTCAGTAAGACAAAATTGTTCAGGAGAATGGAGTGATGGAGTTTTGTTCTCAACAATTCTAGCCACTTGCACACCTACAACAATACCTTATTATGCAGATTTTTCAACAAGCGACACTTCTGCATGGATTATTTCTAATGGAGAAGCAACAAATAAATGGGTATTTGGCGCATCAGGTTTGGTTGACACAACACACAACACAATGTATGTATCAAATAATGGAGGTGATTCAAATCTTTATACAATTACAGCAACATCAACTGTATTAGCTTCAAGATTGATTGAATTCTCAGGAGCAGGTCAATACACTCTTTCTTTCAATACGAAAATGGGAGGAGAAAGTACTGATGATTATTTGAAAGTATTTTTGGTTGATCCTTTTGTACAAATGGAAGGTGCAGATGAAGTTCAAGACTTTGCTTCAAATTCATATTCAACAGGGGTAATTCTTTTTGGAGGAAATAATGGAACAAGTGCTTCAAATCCTTATTTGAATTACACATCAACTCCAACAGTAAAACATAATGTAACAATTACACTTCCTTATCAAGGAGATAATGGCACAGTAAAAAAACTTGTTTTTGTATGGAAAAATGATGTTAGTTCAGGAACACAACCTGCTGTTTCTATAGATAGTTTGCAAATAGTTCCTGTGGCTTGTGCAGCACCTGTTTTGGCATTGGATTCAATAGGAGTTAATAATATTGCTGTGTCTTGGTCTTCATTCACAGGCCCTAACTCTTGGACTTTATATTATAAAGCAGCTGCAGATACAGCTTATAATAGTGTTATTGTAACAAATACTTATTATAACATAACAGGTTTAACACATAATACAGAATATAGTATTTATGCAGTAAGCAATTGCGACCAAGGAGCTGTTTCTTCAGCTTCTTCTATGTTGACAATACGTACTCTTTGCCCTTCAATTACAGCAGAAGATTTGCCTGTGGTAGAGAATTTTGATTCTTACACAGCAGGGACTTCTGGCACATTCCCTTATTGCTGGAGAACGTTGAACACAAATACAACAAATTATCCTTATACTGCCTCAACTTATTCTGTTTCAGGAGAAAATTCTGCTTATTTTGGAGCCTCTTCAGGTGCATATAGTATGGCAGTGATAGGCAGATTTGATGATCAAGTGCCGTTAAACACACTTATGGTTTCATTTAAAGCATTAAAGACATCTAATTCTAATAATATTCAAGTTGGAATAATGACTGATCCAACAAATGCTTCTACATTCTCACTTATATCAACAATTACTCCTGATACTACTAATGTTTGGGATTCTAAAGATATTCTTTTTTCTTCATACACTGGACAGGCTCATTACATAGCTTTGAAATGTATAGGAATATCATCATCTAATTATATGTATATAGATGATTTGAAGATACAGACTATTCCTTCTTGTATGTATCCAATGAATCTAACAGCTACAAATGCAACAACTACAAGTGCTCAAATTGCTTGGACTAATGCCGACTCAACAAATTCTTCTTGGTATGTTTATTATAAGACTGCTGCAGACACAGTTTGGGATTCTGTTCAAGCAACAACAAATCCTTACATACTTCCTAACCTTAGACATTCTTCACTATATAGTGTATATGTAAAGACAGATTGTGGTAGTGGTATGTCAGAGGCCTCAGAGGTTATTAACTTTAGAACAGCTTGCGGAGAATATGTTGATATATTGCCTTATGAAGAAAATTTTGATAGTTATACTCCTGTAGGTGTTTCTACAGCATTTCCTAATTGTTGGGCTCGTCCTATTACATATAACTATTATCCTTATATTGTAGATGCTAATTATCATTCAGCACCAAATAGTTTGGATTTCCATGCTTTAACAACTGTTCCTTCTTATGCAGTAACACCACGTATTGGTTATGATATTCATACCCTAAGAGCTAAGTTCTGGGCAAAAGCAGAAAGTGCAACAAGATCAGGAGTTTTAGAAGTGGGAGTAATGTCTAATCCAACAGATACTTCAACATTTGAATTGGTTTATACAGTAACACCAACAAGTACAGCATATACTCAATATGAAGTTCCTTTCAATAGTGTTTCTGCTTCACTTGACACTTGTGCTATTGCATTTAGACATAGAACAGTTTCATCATCATATTATTATTGGATAGATGATGTTGTTATTGATCCTATTCCTGATTGTGCTCGTCCAACAGCACTTGCAGCTGTAGATTCATTAGCAACAACAAGTTCTTTGAATATAGTTTTCACACCAGGAAATGAAACGGATAATTCTTGGGTTGTTTATTACAAGTCTGAGGCAAATACTGTTTTTGATTCTGTAATTGTTTCTTCAAATCCTGCAGTACTTACAGGGTTACACTCTTCAACAGCATACAAAGTCTTTATGAGAACAAATTGTATTGGTACAGTAAGCGAAGTGAGTGATACTATTACAGCTTTCACAGCTTGTGGAGCCATAACAACTCTTCCTTACACACAAGGATTTGAATCTAATGGAACAGGTACAAGTGCTTATCCACAATGTTGGTCAAAACTTTCTTCTGCAAGTACTAATAGTACATACATATATACAACAAATCATGTTGGTGGAACACATTGCTTGTATTGGGTAGTTAATTCAGGCTATTCAATAGCAGCTTTGCCACAGATAGATACTTCAGTGTTTAGCATAAATACATTGGCATTGCAGTTTAACTATACAGCTATTGGAGCTTCTTATCCTTTGACAGTAGGAGTAATGAGCAATCCTAATGATGCAAGCACATTTACAGCAGTAGCATCTGTTGCCCCTGCAATGGCTAGTTATTGGGACACTAAAGAAGTGGATTTCTCTTCTTATACAGGAAATGGTAGCTATATAGCATTTAAGATGTCTTACCCTGCCGGCGCAACAAGTTCAGCTTATGGTGTCTTAGATGATGTTGTCTTGACAACAGCTTCAGCTTGTCCTCAAACATATTCAATTGTTGCAAACAATGTTTCAAACTCAACAATTAAAGTTTCTTGGGAAGGAGCAAATGCTAACGGAAATGGTTGGCAGTTGCAATATGCAGCATTGAATGACACAGCAAATATTAACACAATAACAGTGCCTGCAAGTGCAGGGACCACTTACACTCTTACAAACCTGAATGCAAACACAACTTATGCAATAGCTGTAAGACAAGTATGTACTTCAGGAGCTCAATGGTCAGATACAATTTTTGCAACAACACTTGGTGTAACTCCTACAGCAATTCCTTATTATAGTGATTTTACAGATGCAGTTGAAAGAAGCAATTGGTATTTGTCAAATGATAATTGTGTAAATAAGTGGTGCTGGGGAACAACTTCAGCAATAAATAATGGTAATTACACATTATATATTTCTAATAACAACGGAGATTCAAATTTATATACTAATTCAGAAGAACAAACAGTAACAGCAATGCGTCAGTTTATTTCAACAGGTGCAGGAGCTTATCGTCTTACATTTAAGGAAAGAGTTGCGGGAGAATCAACCTATGATTATTTAAAAGTTTTTGTTGGTCAAGGTTTGCATAATGGTAGTGCAAGTACACCTAATTGGGCAGCTAACACATACAGTGCAGACGGAGCTATATTGCTTGGTAGTTCATATTACATAAGTAACACTACACCAACAACAAGAACTCACAGCGTTGTTTTGCCTTCACAAGGTCAAGCAGGAGAAATAATTAATCTTACATTTGTATGGCGTCAAGATGTTTCTGGCGGAACACAACCTCCTGTATCAATAGATAGTATTTCTATTGAACCATTGTCTTGTCCTCCTCCAACATTTACAGTTGACAACATGACAACAACAAGCGCTCAAGTTTCTTGGAGCGGTTTTGAGGGAGATACTGCTTGGTATATTTATTACAAGGGAATTGATGCTACAGCATACGATTCAGTTGCGGTAACGACATCTCCTTATACACTCACAGGTTTGTTGCCAAGCAATATATACAATATATATATGGCTAATAATTGCTCAAGTGGACTTGGAGTTGCTTCTTTAGTTCAAACATTTACAACAGAGTGTGGCAATATAGTTGCTTTGCCTTACACAGAAAACTTTGACCACTATGGAACAGGCACAGGTCATTATCCAACTTGCTGGACAAAGATTGCAACATCTACTTCTTCAACAGCTTCTAATTATCCTTATATAAATTCAACTAATAATTCAGCACCAGGAGCATTGTATTTCTATGCTTCATCTTCTTATCGTTTGCAAGCTGCTATAATGCCAGCTGTTGATGCTTCTTTGCCAATGGATTCTTTAATGATATCATTTAAGGCTTACACTACTTCATCAAACTATTCTTTGAGTATTGGAGTAATGAGTGACCCAACAGACACTACAACATTTGACACAATTGCAACTTTTGCACCTCCAGCTTCAGGAGAGTGGACTCTATATGAAGTTCCATTGACTAATTACACAGGCACAGGACGCAACATTGCGTTTCTTACAAAATATGGTTCTGCAACTAACTTTGGATATATTGATGATGTAGTCTTAGATTACACTCCTTCATGTTTCCATCCAAGCAAAGCTATTGCAACAAACATTACAACAACAGGAGCTACACTTTCTTGGAGTGGAACATCTGCAAGTTATGTTGTAAGTTGCGTTTCTGCTATTGATACAGTTACTATTGCAACAACAGACACAACAGCAATCATTACAGGACTGACACAGAGCAATAACTACACAGTATATTTACGTGGAATATGTTCAGCAAATGATACTTCTGTTTATGCTCCTTTAATGTCATTCTTAACACTACAGACCCCAGAAACAATACCTTATTTCTGCGACTTCAACGTGTCAGGAAGCAATGGTTGGAAACTCAATAATGGTTCTTGTACAAACAAGTGGTATGTAGGCACACCAACAGGATACACAGATGGAAAGCTCTTTGTTTCAAATGACGGAGTTGCTAATAATTATAATACAAGTTCAACATCTGTTGTTCTTGCAGAGAAGTTATTTACATTCCCAGCAGACACAACAACACTTAAATTCAACT
>Ga0183095_10050_pt4 | contig 111056 bp, 86 predicted proteins | sample BioMet4_FD_130346 | JGI IMG/M metagenome (GOLD analysis project Ga0183095, IMG submission 130346) | Microbial communities from bioreactor (seeded with sewage sludge) at LBNL, California, USA - Biofuel metagenome 4 (v2) (version 3) | ecosystem: Engineered > Bioreactor > Anaerobic > Unclassified ...
AGTAGGTCGTAATAAGAAGCAGATACAGGAATACATTAAAAAACAATTAGAAGAAGATCAAATTGCAGACCAAATGAGCCTGAAAGAGTACATCGACCCGTTTACGGGTAGCAAGGAAACCAAGGCAAAAATAGAATACCCCTTTAGGGGTTGCCCGAAAAAGTAATACAGTTGGCAGACCTTTTCGGAGCCCCTTTAGGGGTATTGTTTGTTAAATGCCCTTATAGGGCTTAATCATGTCTCCGGCTTAGCCGGAGGTTTTGACTTGCTAAATTTAGATGCAGGCTTTCTGCGCGGGCAAGAATAAATAGGGCCGTCCGAAGTGATCTGATATCGTAATAAGACGGCCTATTTATTATTTCGATTCATTCAAACTTTAAAAACAGCAATCTGTCTTCTGGATTCTCCGAACGGCTTCGTACCCTTTTTAACTGTAATCCGAACGGATGCATGCGCTAGAAGTTTGTTTTTTCTGTCGTAAACGTCAAACATAATATAGGCGATACCGGTGGAACGACCTTTCACCTGGTAATTTCCGTTTGCCAACCTTGTCACCGCAGCAACGCTACTGCTTGTGGAATGAACTTTTAGCAAGGTGTCGATGCCCCCGGTCACAGACACGCCAATCTGGTAAGACCCCTGCAGAGGCATTGTGTAACTCAGTGTGTCAAGGCGGAGGGAGCCACCAAGGCCGATAACGGTAACCGGGAAAGATGCAGCGGTCTTATCGGATCCGCAAATGGTGACCACGGCGCTACCTACTTTTAACCCGGTGACGGTATATAACCTGCCGTCGGGGCAGTCAGCATTCTTCAGGAAGACTGCCAGAACCGACCCATCGGTCGAACCGGCGGTGTAAGTGACCCCCGGCTTTGGATTTTTCAGAAGAAAACTGTAGTTGCCTCCCACGTTCATCACATAGCGCGAAGTTGTATCCAAAACCAATCCGCCCTCCAGATTGACAACCGCATAGTAGCTGAAATGCGTAGTTGAAAAGGTCAGATATCCATTTGCAAGAACCGCGCCCATGTCGGTCAGTGACCCTGTTACGTTGTCATACCAGAATACACGGTAGTTTCCCGCTTGCCCGGCGGGAACGGGCAGACTAACCTGTGCGCTTCCCGAAAAACCAGACACTGCTTCACCGCTTTGGTTCAGCAGACGAATGTTGTAAAGAAGCGGGCTGCCGACAATGGGAATGCCGACGCTGGAGGATAAAAGCAATCTGAATGGGTCGCCGGTGTCATCGGCCTGTGCCTGGCTGGATACATCAAGAGAAACGCTGCCCGTCTCTGCGGGAAGTCCTGCTCCGGACAAATCCACCATAATGCCAGTTGCCGAATTTCTGATGATATCAGATGATACGGGCGGCGAAGAAAAAGAGCTTCCCCCACTGTTATGACTTTCACCATCGGAACTGCCACCGCTGTTGCGGGTAAAGGCAGGCCGGAACGTTACATTGCTTTCCGGCATGAGAAAAGTGGTTTTCGCCGCATGCGGATTAGCCAGTGTTACGGTCACGCCGTCATCCTCGGCGGTCGCCGTCCAGCCGCTGAACGTGTAATTTTTTGAAGCGGCGGCGGTGATGGTAATCGAGGTCCCCGCAACAGTCTGTGCTGTGCCGCAGGAGGCCGTTCCGCCTGTTGCCTGATAAAGGGTGACGGAATAAAGCTTTGCCGTTTCCGCAGATATTTCTAAATCCGCCGTTACCCGATTGACCGTACATACCCAGCTTCCGTTCTCCAGCTTTTCAACGCTGTCGAATTTAGCGATTCCGGTTCCGTTCACGGATACCGATTTGACTGCGTAACCGTCATCGGGAGCAACGGTAAAGACCGCTGACGCACCGTCCCGAATATCTGAAAATCCATCCGGGTCGTAAACAGAATCAACAGAACCGTTCTGAGGCTGATTAATTTTGACGGAATGTTCGCTGATGGGTTCAAAATTCACCGTAACCTCTGTCTTTTTCGATAAACTGTCAATTGTATAGATATGATCAACATAGGAAGTGCTCAAAGGAGTCTGCAGAGTTTTTCCATTTGCCGTCCAGCAGCTAACCATATAACCGCTGGCCGGTGTCGCGGTAAACGTGATTTTCGACCCGCCACCGGGAGGATCACCGCCAGATTCCAGATCAACGCTATCGTCCATAACAGCACTGACACTGCCATGCTCACCCGCACTGAATTTGACGTTATAATAAGCCATGGAGGTAAAGCCGACTTTAACTGAAATGTTTTTGTCGATATTTTCAAGCGCCCATATTTTCTGGGTGCTTTGGTGAATCGAACCATCCACGGTCCAGGTTCCTACCATGAAATCGGCGTCCGGTGAAGCGGTGACCACCACGTTATCGCCTTTGAACACTTTTAGTTTGCCATTTTCAACATTGATCTGCTCGCCGTTTAAGACAGCGCTGATTTCTCCGTGCAGGCTGTTCTGCAGAGATATCGTGTAGCTTTCGTTCGGTTTAAAGGCGGCCGAAACATCCAGATTCCCGGTCAGCGCCGAGCAGGTCAGAACATTTTCGTTCACCGTGTACAGTGCAGTATTGTTCGTTCCGGCGGCCCAATGATCGAAAATCACACCGTAAGCGGGTTTCGCCGTAATCACAATGGCGGTGCCGCCGTCAAGTGTGACGGAATCGCCGGGATTAAGGTCAATTGGTTCACCGTTTGCCGTCACGATGATGGTGTTTTCCTCATCTGTGGCCTTCGTTATGCCATATTTCACCGAAAATGTCTGCAGTTTCAACTGTGCACCAACTTTGGTCGGCTGCGTCATGGTAAACGTATAGGACTGCCCGTCTCCGGAAATGGATCCACCACCGGGCTGCATGCTCCACAGGTAATGTGTGAGAGCGGGATCGCCGGATGTGTCGGAACTGACAACATAGCCGAGCGCGGGCGTTACAGTAATTTTCGTGTCTCCCGGAATCGAATTTCCGGAAACAGCGGTCACCAGTTCGTCAGGCGTCGAAGAATTATTGTCGGTATCATACAGATAATTCGCAGTAAGATGATCGTCGAGCGTTAACTCATAGCTGTCCCGTACAAAGACAGCCGTAAGATAACAGTTGGTATCCGGCATGGTAACGGTGCAGGTGTGATTCCCATCAAAATCCGTACCTCCTTCCGGATAAGAGGTTCCTCTGCTGGTCAATCTCCATTCGGAGAAATGATAACCCGTGTCTGAGACAGCCTTAAAGTCCAGCGCCGCATTTTCAATGACTATCGCGCCGCTTTCCAAATCTGCACTGGTACATTCTACGCTTCCGTGTTCCCCGGCAAATGAGAGTGTATTTTTTGTCACCGCGAAACGGACGCTGACATTCAGGGACCCGCTTGGCATGCTAACAGCCAAAAGATTCGGGTTCTTCAGGGTGGAAGGACTGATTTCAGGCTGACTGTTAATTGTCCAACCGGCAACGCTGTAGCCGGCCATCGGCGACGCGGCAAAAATAATCTGCGTGCCGCTCTGATATTGAGTGCTTCCTTTCACGTAACCCGCAGGGGATAAGACGTCTATATCGCCCACATCCTGATCCAGAAGCTTCGCTGCCGTTCCGGTTACTTGATAGGTTTCTCCCGTCAAAGTATAGAGGCCTTGAATGAAAGTGAATTTGTAATTCTTCTGCGCGGCGTTGCTCGCGGCCATCACCTGTGTGGTATACAGTCCCGGTTTTGAGCTGGAATCCAGAGTTTTTACAGTGCCTCCGGTATCAAGGCATTTCACTCCAAGACCAAGTGAGTATGCGGTATCACCGAACACCAGCGCGTCTCCGTCAACGCCGGATCCGTCCGTAACTGCAGTGGCAAGGCTTGCGGAACCCGGCTGCACCGCGGAACTCGCCGCCATTGTCGCCGTTGGCGCAGTAACGGTGACCGGCCGTTTTGTTACGGAAAATTCCTTTGCCAGGGTTGTCACAGCCGTGCCACTCTCTTTGACCGTAACCTCCATCTTATATTTTCCTGCGGACTTTGGAGTCAATGTACCGTTCACCGCAGTGAGAGCAGGGTAGTGTTTCCCAATCTCCGCATAAGTTCCATCAAAAGGAATCCATAGGTTTTTGGGGTTGTTGACATTCAAATAAATGTTTTTAAAATTAAAATATTTGACTCCATTTGCTGTAGAAGCGTTGCTGTCTCCGTAATTCACTGTAAAATAATTACGAATTACAGAATAGTCTTCGCTGCAGTTCACCGCCTTGTACAGGATATAATCCAGAGTGACATGATCGCTACCATCCGTCACAGAGGTCGATGTTACTTTGCCGCCCGTTTCTGTAAACTTGCTAATTTGGGGTGAAATGCTTTGACCATAGACAATGCTGTCCGGCTGATCCAGCCAGTAACCGCTGCTGACGCCGGTCAAATACTGTTGATTTTCTTTAGATGCCGGATTAAACACAAGATTTCCTCCGTAAAAGACGGAAACTGTGTAAATTCCATCGGGAAGAGCCGTCATGTTGCTGCAAACCGCAGTACTTTGTACATTATCTTTTGCCGTGGCATTCTCCGTATAAGTTTTGGAATAATTATTACCTGAAATTTGAAACTGGACAGTACCGGTTGGAACGCTGCCGCTGCTGTTTTGATTGGTCAGAGTTGCGGTCAGCACCGGAGTGGATTCACCGGAACTGTTGTCGATGGAAAGGTCTATTCCGGCGTCGCGTTTGGAAAATGCAACCGGAACGGTGGGCGAATATGCGGAAATAGCGTATTCGCCCACAATCTGGTTCACTCGGCACCGATAATCGCCCGTATCCGCGGAAACGGCTGAAGAAAAAGTCAGCGTATCCCCGGTATCTCCTTCCAGATTCGACCAGACGCCGTCGTCTGATTTTTTCTGCCATTGATAGAGCGGATCCTGCGCATGCGCTGCACCGTTTGTCACAGTTACTGTGATCGATCCGTTACGATCCGCGTATAGTTCCAACGGGGTATCTCCCGTCGAGGTAGTCAGGCTGATGTCCGGCTGTCCATCAGACAATTTGGTTCGCGCCGTTAAAACGTCGCTGAGCACGCTTTCATTAGGCATCGAACCGCCGATTGCCTGAATCCGATACTCATATTCAGTATACGGATTCAAATTGTTGTCAATAAAGGAGTAGGAGGTCTGACTTCCATTAGCGGGGATGACATCCCCCAACGGATAGTCGCCGCTGCCATCCGGAAAATTGTAATGCCGGTAAATCTGGAACCCCGCGATCGAAAGGTCAGTGGAATCCCAGTCCAGGGTAATACTGGTGTCTGTGGTTTTCTGAGAATTCATTTCAAAATTATCTGGCAGTTTCGGCGGCGAAGTGACATCGTCTACCATATAAGTGACAACCGGAAAATTCTGAATTCCATCATAGGTGTATTCCATGATTTTCCAGCTGTAGCCATAGCCGTAACCCTTTGCCAAATTTGGCATGCTGACAATCGTACCGGAAAAAGATTTGCCGTCCAGACTGGTGGTAACTGTGCCCGCACCGGCCTCATAACCGGTGGTGACCCCCACGGTGATATCTCCGACACCCGCTCCCATCTTGACGGAGATCGCATTGCTTTGACTGGTGCCCTGACTGGTTTCCGAACTCAGTTCCAAAGACTGTTTGATATAGCCGCCTTCCCCATAGCCGACACTTGCGAAGTCGCCGGCCGGCAGATTGACGTTCGTTAATCCTGCGGTCGATTTCGGATAGCTCGCGGGATCGCCGAGCGTGTGGGTTAAAATGGTCCCCCCAATCTGCGGCAGTGCATCATAATCTGCTGCTACAGCATCGTAATCAGAAAGTGTAAGGGTCTTTATAACGGCGTTATAAGGCAGATTGACCGTCATTGTCTGTTCGTTATACGTTCCGTCTCCGTTTGGCACATAGGCATTATACACATAAACGTCCATCGGAATGGAATACAGTGCGACGGTATCTTGCCCGCCGATGCTTCCGTATTCCACCGTCTGGGCAATGGTGCTGGTGTTTTCCGTTTCCGTCGTCCAACCGTGTGTAAATTCTGTTTCCGCTTCAATGGTGCCAAGATGTATGCCGAGAAAATTGATATCATGCTCAAAGGAAACATAGGCGCCCAATGAAATTGTGGACGTTTTTGTATTTGTCTCGGAGTCACTGCTGATCACCCCATAGGTGGTCTCGGAGTTTCCAATATAACTGTCGCCGCCCTCCAGATGCGCAAGATCGGAAAAATAGGGTGGAGAGGCCAGCACTGCCAATATGGTTGGGTCGGAGTAAGCCAGATAGTGCTTACCGGTATACTTCAGCAGAACGCTGTCGTCGTCGGTATCCGGTGCGGCAAAGAAAAGGTTCAGTTCTTCTCCGGTAGAAAAAGAATGAAGTGCGATCGGATCATCTTTTTGATTGCCTTTCGATAGATCCAGTTCCCGCAGGAAACCGGTTCCCACAGCACTGCTCATAATTTGACCTGGTAACCACCAGAAAATTTCTCCATACTGCGACTGATAAGGCACAAAATACTGCATGGTGACAACGGTTTGTTTTCCATCCCCGGTAAAATCCCCCGCAATGGCGCCGTATTCGGCAAAATACTTATTATACCCGGTCGGAGCCTGAAGGCTGGTGTTTTCATCCAGTTCTTTTTCAATGGAAAATCCGTTTCCTTCCTGCTGATAAAGGACGCTGTCCATATAAATATCGTTCTGCGTACCCGGTCCATCCTGCTTTACGCAAACCAGATTCGCAACACAGATCGGCGCGCTGAAATATTTACCGTCCTCTCCGTCAGCCAACGACCCGTCGTTGTTTTTTTGAATCAGTTTCATATTTCCGCTGGCAGTTCCTACAAATTCGCCGGTGTCCTGATTATATTCATACATCGCCAAGAAACGGGTATTGATATTAAAGGCATCAATATCGGATTTCAGCTGACCGCCGATCACCAGTTCGTCGCGGCCGTCGCCGTCGGCGTCACCGACCGTCATGGCAGCACGGACCAATTCTGTCTGCGCGGAACCGTACCTGAGGTCGATTGTAGAATAAGCCTGCAAAAAGTCATTGTTTTTGCTTCCATGCAAAACAACCGCTTTGCATGTGGTATTGTAGGTCGTACCGTAATAAACGCCCCAAGTAATTCCCAGGTCGTCGATTCCGTCGCCGGTCATATCCGCTGCTGTGAGGGACACCATATTGGAGACATAGTTTCCCTCTTTCAGCGAATAGGTCCAGACAAGCTTCCAGTTATCGGGGTCCTTCCAGTCCGAATTTCCCTGGTCGGTTGTCGTCAGCTGGTAAATTTCAACCCGCGAATTTCCCTTTTCAGGGACATAAACCGCGATTTCATCCGTTCCGCTTCCCGTGAAATCACCGGTGGCAATCTGCATGTAATTCTGAAGTTGGTACGGCGCATCCGCGAAATTTTCCAGTGAACCGGCTGAAGGGTTGCCAAGGGCGGAGCCGGATTGAAGCAACGTTTTATCCCGGCCGTCCCACATACCCTTTGGGTCGGAAAAGTATAGGTATACTCCACCTGATGACTCGTTCGCGGCTACCGTTGCGATTTGCCCGTTTCGACCGTTACCGGTAAAATTTCCTGCAACCGAACGGTATGCGGAAAATGAGCCTTTGGCCGTGGCGATATGGCTGTTTCCGTCTTCGTAAAAATCCGCGCTGGTCTTTCCGGACGCAAGTCCGTCTCCATAGAGTGCACCCGCTCTTGAGTTGTGCTCCAGCGCGGTTTCCACATACAGCTCCGACACGGGAGAAACCGTCACCCGGTCTTTCCCGTAAGGGTTTTTGGTGGAAGCCGCATCATAACCATCGGGCGTGGCAGTGGTGTCGATTCCCAGAGCGGAAAAAACGGTGGAATCTCCCTTCGGTGCTCCCGCTGTGGCGGCGGAAGCGGGAAGCGCAAAGACCGGGAGCGTGGAAACTACAACGCAGACGGCCAGCAGCAAGGAAATAAACTTTTTTGTCTTTTTCAATTGATATACCCTCCTTCTCTGATTATGCAATGAAAAATCCGGGAACGGTTTCCTTCGTTAACCGAGTGATTTCTTCCGGTCACGCGAGGCAATTTCAAAAATTTCGTCCACAGACATTTCCGTATAGTCGTCCCACCGGATTTTCCTTCCATCAGTGGTGGCGCTTTCAAACAGCTTTCGGTCTTGTAGGGGAGAAAAGCGTATCGTGCTCATCTTATCCGCTAGATTCAGAATGACCGTGCTTCCGTTGTTGAGCCTAATTTCCATAAGATACTCTCCCATCGGATGAACACCGAGAATTGCAGGCATAATTTTGCCCCCTTATTTCATCATGATAGAAAAAATCCACCATACAATGTAATTGTACGGTGGATTTAATTGAAATGGTAGTACCCGGCGGGTACCTTTATAAGCTCACATTTTGTCGATTGCGTCCTTCAGTTGAACACGGGACCGTAGGGAAAGCTTTTCAAAAATATGTTTCAGCCTTGCCTTTACCGTGTTCTCCGTAATAAAGAGGCGTTCGCCAATCTCCCGATTGGAAAATCCTTTTGCCGCCAATCTCGCCACTTCCAGTTCGCGTTCCGTCAATCGGCGACCTCCCTTTTCGAAATACCTTCTCCGGATTGATTGAATGGACGCGGCGTAGGTTTCCTGAAATTCACGGCAGTGTTGAGCAAATTCAGCATATGTAGCATTGCCGGAAAACCGGCCAAGTTCCTGCAGCAAGGCGTTGACATACTGTCCGTTTTCAGCAAACGGAAGGTACAGCCGGTCAGGCATCGCAATATTGAGCGCTTTTTTCAGCGCCTCCGCCGACTTATCGTAGTGCCCCAATTTTTCATAAGCCGCGGCAAGATGAATCAGGGTGTACACCTGACTGAGCACGTTTGGGAAAATTCCCGCCGTTTCCAGAAATGAATCGGAAAGGCCAATCAGTTTTGCATACTCCCGCTTTTCCAGAAGGACTCTACCATAAACTATCTGCAGTATGGAGATGGATGGAAATAAAAGTTTAATGTTAGCGAAATCGCCATTCAAAATCCATTCCGGTATTTTCGATGGTTCAGAAAGCTGAGCGTAAAATATGGCGTCACAGATATCAATCGTATGCAGAAGGCTGTAATGTTTCTGAGCGGACATGTTCTCGCGCATCCGTTTCAGGGTGGAGACGGCAAGGCGATAGTTCCCCCGGTAAAGCGCAATGCGCACCTGCAAAAACTCGGCACATGGAGATATACTCCACTGATTTTTGCTTTTAGCCTGTTCCAGTGCCGTGTGGAAATGAATTTCCGCATTTTCCATGTCACCGCGCATGTAATAAACCTCCGCCTCCATGACGGTTTCTGCGCCCATTCCATGTCCCCCTGTTACCTGATAATAATATGGCATGGCTTCCTTTATGACCCGGAGATGCTCCGAAAGCATTCCGCTTTCCCGATAATACATATATAAAACAGAAGGGGAACTGAAGGTCCACATACTGTCCGAATCAAAGATGGCGGATTCGCGCGCCATCAACTCACAGGCTTTTTGATGGTGCTGCGACATTTTCGTGATGTCGTTGTAACAGGCGATGCTGCGGATGATTTCGTATTCCCCAATATAATTGTTGCGTTCCTCCTCGGTCAACCGATCATTTTCCAAAATTTTCTCAAGGGTTGCCGCACAGGTTTTTTCAAACAACTCCGGCTCGTTAAGTCCAAACAGCCGTTTAGAAAAAATCAGCATTGACAAGGGATGGGAGGATAGAAGCGGTGTTGGGCATTCCAGCAGGTAGCGGATCAATATTTCTTTGTTTTCGGTGGTAAAGCTGTTTGCTTTGTCTTTTTCCAGAGCACCCAGCAGAAGATTAAACTCCTTTGCACGGTAAAAAAACTCCATGGCCCGGTCGTATTCACCCTGTTGCAGATGCCATTGCCCCGCCCTGCAAAGCAGGACAGATTGCTTTTCTGCCGGCAGGCGCGAAAACTCCTCCCGTACACAGAGAGAAAAGAGATTATGCAGATGATATTGATTTGTCCGCCTTTCCCTGGTCAAAAAAGCATTGCAGGCCAAAAGCTGATCCAGCAGCGTACGGGCATTGTCACGCTTCCAAAGATAACGAGCCTGCTGAAGACTAAAACTATCAAACAGACAGATTCCGTTCAGAAAATCTTTCAGTTCATCACTGAGCGGAAGATAGACCGCCTGGTAAACAAGAGTCTGAATATCCTGTGCGGGGGTAAAGGTTCCGGTCGCAGCATAATTAACCAGAAACAGATACAAAGCGGAAACCCATCCCTCGCTGAGGGCATAAAGCCTGTCAAGATCGCTTTTCAACAGGCCAATGCCGCACAGGCGGTAATATTGGTCGATATCATCCGTAGTAAATTCAAGCTGCTCCAGACCGATATAATTGATATATCCTTTCAGGCGCAATTCTGCAAGATCGGAAAAAATGGCATGCCTCGCAATCAGGACAAGATGCATCTTATTGGGAAGGTTTTTGAGGAAAAATTTCAGAAACTGTTCCACTTCAGAGGAGTCAATCAGGTGACAGTCGTCAACAACCAGAAAAACCGATTCAGAAAAAGCTGTATCCTGAATCAGGAATGTAAACTCATACCGCGTTGCAGCGTCTGTAGGAAGGCCCAGATGTATCAAGTTGTCGCCAAGTGCCGCATCCAGACTGGATAACGCCCGGCAGAAACCTGCCCAAAAGTCCGCCGCTCCCTGCGTGTCAACACACTGCCAGGTCTCTCTGCATCCGATTCGTTTCAGCAATTCCCTGACCGCCGTAGTTTTCCCATAACCCATTGGCGCTTCAACCACAGTACAAGGGCAGCTTGTAAACTCATCCATACAACTGAGCAGACTTTTGTTCAGATACAGGGTTCTGGGGTTAATGTTTTTTTGTGTCCGCATCTTATCCCCCCTGTCATTGGGTATAAATCTATTCCTCTTCATGACCAAAGCATCGTATTTTATAGACGCATAGTTTAAATGATAAATATTTTCTGCTATTATTATATTATCATACAGCTGTAATTTCAATAAAATAAACATAAAAACAAAAGCAGAACCAGTGAATCGACTTAGAGAATACAGCCAGGAAAAGGGAATGGGAGCTTTTTTCTGGTACACCGGGTTGTGCTTTGGTTATCCCCGTTACAGATCTGCCTTTTTTTCTGCGGGTAGTTCGACAAAGGAATTGTTGCACTTATCACATTTTCAGAATCGAATACCATTTTCTTCTCCTAGACAATTTCAATATTCGGTTGTTTCCTTTGTAACACGTTTCATATTCAATATCTGCCTCAAACCAGATTCTGCCCAAGTCAGAAGGCAGACGCCCATTTTTGTTAATCTGCAATTAGATTCAGCTCGCTAATGTTTCCCGCTGTTCTCAATTGCCAAGAGTAGCAAAATCCGATCTTGTGACATACCTGCATAAATGCAGAAAGGGTCTGGAAAGTAATGATCCGAACGTTCATAGAAGCTTAATTTATACTTTTGTGGACAAGGTACTGATTTCAAATAATGCTCAACTTCACCATTGCGGATCATACAGTCTTTAAAATCGCATCGGGTGAGGCAGATTTAGCGAGCAAATCGAAGAAAATCCGAGAAAAAGAAATCAGAGCGTCAAATTCGACGGCTCTGATATTGGCAAGAGTGTTCGTAACAACAAACTCGGACCCCCGCATAGAATAAGGAAATACGACATCAGGCAGACGATTATTACATTTATTTTTATATCAAAGCATCGCCCAAGTGAGACTATGGGCGGTGCTTTTGTATAGATAACGATACTTCGAGCCAAATTGGCCCGAAGAGACAGGGTTCGAGGCTGGCCCCAACAAGCAATTTTGCGGATTTGTCGGAGTATTGTAACCGGCCCTGCTTGCCGTTTAGTAAACATGATATGAATAAAATCTAATCCGGATAGAAAATAACCATATGAAGCAAACAATTATCCCCTCCAGTGTTTTTATAACTGTGGGGTTCATCGGCTTTGAAATGTATTGCTTTTCCTGCATCGACAATAAAACTCTTTTCGCTTACAGTGACTGTCACTTCCCCACTGAACACGGTTAAAAACTCTTGCGTACCTTGTAAATGAGGCTCTGTAGATAAATACCCATTCGTTTGAAATTCCAAAGAATATATTTCAAAGCGACGAGTACTGTCAAAAGAAAACGTTGGGTAAATTTTTACCCTTCCTTCATCTGCAAGAATTGGTTCAAGACTGTTAATATCTATTAATTCAATACTCGTTTCCACATGATTGATGAATTGTGAAAAAGACACTTTTAACCCATTCGCAATTTTCCACATGGTTGATACGGTTGGGTTTACTTCACAACGTTCAATTTGGCCAAGCATGCTTTTGCTCACGCCAGAGAGCTTTGCCACTGTATCAAGGCTCAGCTTTTTTTCTTCTCTTACTCTTTTCAAGTTTTCAGAAATTACATGACTAAGATTATCCAAAAAAACGCCTCCTAACGGTTGACAGTATATTGTACAGATGATATCATTATACTGCACGAGCAGTATAGTACACGTACTGTATACTATACAGTATATCATGCTGTGATTATAGAGTAAAGAGAGGTGACGAGTTTAATGCCAAATTTTCTGCAATTTTTATCATATGTATTTGTTTCTAATATTTCCCCAGGGCCAAACGCAATCATATCAATGTCCAACGCCAGAAAGTTCGAATTCAAAAAAAGTGTTCTGTTTAATCTTGGCGTATCTACGGGAGCATTTATTGTATTACTCATGTGCAGCCTTTTTAGTTGGGTCATATTTGATATTTTTCCTGCTTTTCAGTTGATTATGGTTTGGATTGGTGCTGCATATATATTGTGGTTGGCCTGGAATACGCTCAAAAGCAAGCCTGTCGAAGAGAACAAGTACAATAAAGACAGTGGGAATTTGTTTTTGCAAGGCGTTGTTTTGCAATTTGTAAATCCCAATACAATTTTATATGGAATAACTGCTTTTTCATCCTTTATTCTACCGCATTATCAATCACCTTTCATTTTAATTCTGTTTTGTATTCTACTTTCTTTTGCATCCTTTTTCTATACAGTATGTTGGACTGTATTTGGCGCAGTATTTCAAAGGTTCATTGTAAAGCACACGAAAATTGTTAATGTCATATTAGCAACATTATTAACATATTGTGCTGTTTCCTTAGTTATTAAAATATTTTAGATTCATTGATGCATCAATGAAAAAAAGTTACATAAACTGCCGAACCCATTGAGATCTGTAGGTAACTAAATGTGCGCTTTTAAGAGCCTTCCAATGGCGGTATGCGATTAGAGGGCCTTTTATGCATAAAAGGCCTTATTATGTGCCAGTAGAGGAGCTATCACATTATTGTGATAGCTCTGGCTATAGCAGGTGTGAATCAATCCGCAGTAGGCTACTCGATCAAACGCACCCTCAATCAACTCTATAAGTACCTTACCGACTAATGGCACCCTTGCCAAACGGCCCCGTCATTTTGGCGGGGCCGTTTGCTGTCAAAATTAGTTTATCAGATAAGCACTTTATACTAAAGTGCTTATACGTTGAAGCGTACAAATTCAACAGAGTTCGTTTCGATTCCATCAAAACAATACCAATAGCTTTGAGGTTGTCCCCAATACACGGTAGGAATTACGGTAAATCCTTTAGACTGTAAGTATGCACCGCACCACCTCGAACGGAATGTGTTGTAAATTTGCAACGATACCGGCATGGTATCATAGGCACTAAATTGAGGTGACAATACCCTTTTGTACTGACAAGTTTTTCAAGACGCGGCTCAGGATCATTCCAGACGACTTCAAATTTGTATTCATCCAGAAAAGTGGACAAAACTTTGCTCATTAGCTTTATCGCCGTGTTTAATTTGGTCATAACCAATCAGTTGAGCATCTTTGAGGCAAATGTTCTTTAGATGAATAATTGACATTTTAAAGACCCCGTCACTCTTGACCTGATTTCTCAGAAACAACGGGTTGCTTCTGAATCCTTCACTAGTCACACTTTTCACCCTTTGGAAAGTTTAGTAGGCAAAAAATATGCCTCCACATATACCCTCGAAAGAATCAAAATTTGCATTAAAAATAGATAAATTATCATAAACTTTTGATATAAGGGTAATTTCAAAATAATTTTTTCATAAATTAATCCTAATAAAGACAGAAAAAAAGCAGACTGACATATCATCAGCCTACTTTTGTCGTTATGACCACTCGAGGGTAATTCACAATGGTGCGAGGGGGGGGACTTGAACCCCCATGAAATTGCTTTCACATGGACCTGAACCATGCGCGTCTGCCAATTCCGCCACTCTCGCATGACGACTAAAATATATTATCATATCAGGCGGCAAGTGTCAAGCTAAAATCAGCAAGAAAAAAGATATAATCTGTAATCAAAGTACTACACAGATTATATCTTCTAACTATTAATACCACGTTACGCGACAGGCGCATTTACGCGTTATGTTTATTCCCACTCAATCGTGGCAGGGGGCTTACTGGTAATATCGTAAACAATTCTGTTTACGCACTTAACTTCATTAATGATACGGTTTGAAATCTTTTCAAGCAGATCATATGGAATTCTTGCCCAATCGGCAGTCATAAAGTCGGAGGTCGTCACTCCACGCAGCGCAATTGTATTATCATAAGTTCTGCCGTCACCCATTACGCCAACACTCTTAATATTCGTTAAAACTGCAAAGTATTGATTGATGCTTTTATCAAGACCTGCGTTCACGATCTCCTCACGGAAAATAGCATCTGCATCTTTTAAAATTTCAAGTTTCTCAGGGGTAATATCTCCCATGATTCTGATTGCAAGTCCCGGTCCCGGGAAAGGTTGGCGCCAGACAAGCGGCCCCGGAATGCCCAGTTCAAGACCAACCCTGCGGACTTCATCTTTAAATAAATCCCGCAATGGTTCAATTAATCCGGTAAATCCGACATCTTTGGGCAAGCCTCCAACATTGTGATGACTTTTTATAACAGCAGCATCGCCTGTGCCGCTCTCCACAACATCGGGATAAATCGTACCCTGGCACAGATAATCCACATGGCCTATTTTTTTTGCTTCTTCTTCAAAAACACGGATGAATTCTTCTCCGATTATTTTACGCTTGTGTTCAGGTTCAACAACCCCCGCGAGCTTCGATAAAAACCGCTCCTGTGCATTGACTCTGATTAAATTCATATCAAATTGCTTGCGGAATACGCGCTCAACATCGTCACCTTCATTTTTACGAAGCATTCCATGATCAACAAAAATGCAGGTAAGGTTCTTCCCCACCGCTTTATGAACCATTAAAGCGGCAACTGAAGAGTCCACACCGCCGGAAAGGGCACAAATTACTTTTTTATCGCCAATCGTATCTTTAATATTTTGAATCGTCGTAGCTGCAAAAGACGACATAATCCAGTCACCCTTGCAGCCACAGACATTGTAAAGAAAATTTTTAAGAATTTCTTTGCCATAAACGGTATGTTCTACTTCCGGATGGAATTGCATGGCATACAAACGCTTCTCGTCATTTTCCATCGCGGCAACGGGGCACGCGTCACTGCTTGCAGTAATTCTAAAGCCAGCGGGTACTTCCGAAATATGGTCAGTATGACTCATCCAGCATACGGATTTTTCCTGAATGTTCTGAAATAAAGTTCCTGAAGCATCAAATTCAACAGGTGTTTTTCCGTATTCACGTACCTCGCTGCTGCTGACAACTCCGCCCAGAGAATAAGCCATCAGCTGCGCACCGTAGCAAATTCCCAGCACAGGGATGCCAAGTTCAAAAGCCATTTTGTCACCAACAGGAGCATTTTCAGCATAGACGCTGTTTGGACCACCGGAAAGAATAATTCCTTTATATTCTGTGGCACTGATTTGTTGTGCCGTGGTTTTGTAAGATTTTATTTCGCAATATACATTTAAATCACGCACTCTGCGTGCAATCAATTGACTGTATTGCCCACCAAAGTCGAGTATCAGCACTGCTTCATTTTGAATCATATTTTAAATCGCACTTCCATTCTTTTGCTGTTATCAGCCAGCACTTCTTTATTCAACCGTTACTGATTTTGCAAGATTGCGCGGTTTATCTATATCGCAGCCCTTCATTGACGCAACATAATATGCAAAAAGCTGTAAAGGGATTACTGCCAAAGATGGCAGCATAATGTCACAAATTTCAGGAATATAAAGGGCATGGTCGGTGACCTGCTCTATTTTTGTATTTTTCTGTGTTGTCAAACCGAGAACAACCGCGCCACGTGCCTTCACTTCTTTGACATTACTCATCATTTTATCAAAGAGCAATTGCTGTGTGGCGAGAGCAATAACAAGAGTTCCCTCTTCAACAAGGGAAATGGTACCATGTTTTAACTCACCGGCTGCATAAGCATCGGAATGGATATAAGAAATTTCCTTCAGCTTTAATGAGCCTTCAAGAGACATTGCATAATCGAGATTTCTGCCTATAAAGAAAACGTCTTTTACATTGAAAAATTGTGAAGCAAGATATTGAATATGCTCCTTATCACTGAGAATCTCCGCTATTTTTTCCGGCAAAATTTGTAGCTGGGCCACAGTATACGCATATTCTTCTTCGGTAAGATTGCCAAGCTTATCGGCAAAATAAATAGCGAGCAGATAAACAACAGCAAGTTGGGTACTGTATGCCTTAGTTGTTGCAACAGCGATTTCCGGGCCTGCCCAAGTGTAAATCACATCATCGGAATCGTTGGCAATCGAGCTGCCAACAACATTAACGATTGAAAGCGTTCTTGCTCCAAGGCGCTTCGCCTCACGCAATGCTGCGAGCGTATCGGCGGTTTCGCCGGATTGGCTGATAATCAACACCAATACTTTATCATCAATAATTGGCTGACGATACCTAAACTCAGAGGCAACATCAACTTCCACTGGAATTCTGGCTAATTTCTCAAAAACATATTTGGCAACCACACCTGCATGATAAGCAGAACCACAGGCCACGATATAAATTTTTGTAAAACTTTTAATTTGATCTACTGTTAAAGTAATATTGTCAAGAACAATTTTTCCATTCTTGATTCTTGGGGAAATGGTATCTCTAACTGCTTTGGGCTGCTCCATGATTTCTTTTGCCATAAAGTGCTCATATCCGCCTTTTTCAGCAGCAGAAATATCCCAGTCAATATGGTTTGGCTCTTTAGGAACAATCTCTTTATCCGTATTATAAATGGTAACGCTGTCACGCTTAAGCACAACAATTTCATTATCGTTCAGACGGTAAATATCCCTTGTTTTGTTCAAAATTGCAGGAACATCCGAAGCAATAAAGTTCTCATCTTTGCCCAAACCAACAATCAACGGGCTGTCCTTACGCACTGCAATAATCTGATCCGGATTATCCTCACAGATAATGCCGAGAGCATAAGAACCCTCCACCTTATTGATAACCTTAATAACAGCATCTAAAATATCGCCCTTGTAGTAATATTCCAAAAGCTGTGCAATAACTTCCGTATCCGTTTCGGAAACAAAGTACTTTCCTTTTTTAATAAGCAAATCCTTCAAAGCAAGATAATTTTCGATAATACCATTGTGAACAACAGCAAATTTTCCGGAATCACTCACTTGTGGATGAGAATTGATATCCGACGGTTTGCCATGCGTCGCCCATCTAGTATGACCGATACCGACTGTTCCGAGAACATCTTTTCCCCCGCTGATCATATCGCTTAATATCTTTAATCTTCCCTTTGCTTTTACGACTTGAAGAGAAGTACCATCGTAGACGGCCACCCCGGCAGAGTCGTATCCGCGGTATTCCAGTTTTTCAAGCCCGCTCAGTAGAATCGGAGCGGCTTGGTCGTCTCCTATATATCCAACAATTCCACACATAATGATCCACCTTTCCCGGCAAAAATTCTATTTTGTATTGAGCACTGACCGATCACCTGAAACGTCAGTACTTAAAAATATAAAAACTTATTTGTAAATAATATCTTCACGTGCCGGACCATTGGAAACAATCTTAATCGGAACGCCGATTGCTTTTTCCACAAATTCAATATAGTTGCGTGTGTTTTCTGGCAAATCCTTATATTGATTAATTCCTCTGATATCACATTTCCAACCAGGTAATTTTTCAATAATTGGCTTACAGTGCTTTAACTGAACGGTCGACGGGAAAGAATCAATTCTCTTTCCATCAAGTTCATACGCAACGCATACCGGAATTTCATCCAAATAACCCAATACATCGAGAACCGTAAATGCTACGCAGGTTGCGCCCTGCACTTCACAGCCGTAGCGGGAAGCGACTAAGTCAAGCCATCCCATTCTGCGCGGCCGACCTGTTGTGGCACCAAACTCCCCGCCGTCGCCGCCTCTCTGGCGGAGTACTTCGGCCTCATCACCGAAAATTTCACTCACAAACTCACCCGCACCCACTGCGCTTGAGTAAGCTTTCACTACCGCAATAATTTCTTTAATCTCATAAGGAGGAAGTCCCGCACCGATTGCGCCGTATCCGGCTAAGGTTGAGGACGAGGTCACCATCGGATAAATGCCGAAATCAGGGTCTTTTAAAGCGCCGAGCTGTCCCTCAAGAAGAATATTTTTTCCGTCCTTTACCGCCTTGTGCAAAAATGTAAAGGTATCGGCAACATATGGTGCCAGCAAAGCTTTATACTCCATCAGTTTGTCATAAATCTCATCAACAGTGAGTTTGGGCTGATGATATAAATGCTCATACATTACATTTTTCAATGTGATAACATGGTCAATCTTTTCCTTCAATAGCTCCTCATCATCGTAAAGCTCGCTGATTTGGAACCCAATTTTCGCGAATTTATCGGAATAAAACGGTGCAATCCCCGACTTGGTAGACCCAAAGGAGTGGGAGGAAAGACGCGCTTCTTCAAAAGTGTCAAGCTGAATATGATACGGCATAACCAGCTGCACACGGTCTGATATAATAATATTCGGTTTGGGAACACCGCGTTCCTCAAGAGATTTCAGTTCTTTCACAAAATTATCTACACTAAGCGCAACGCCGTTGCCGATAATATTCGTAATGTGGCTATAAAAAACACCGGATGGCAGCTGGTGCAAAGCAAACTTACCATAATTATTAATAATGGTATGACCGGCATTGCTGCCGCCCTGAAACCGTATTACAATATCGGACTGAGCGGCTTCAACATCGGTGATTTTACCTTTGCCTTCATCGCCCCAGTTCGCACCAACAATCGCTTTAATCATAAACATTCACTCCGCCGTGCCGCAACGGAAATGGCTATAAAACTGCCCTGCGGCCGAATTTAGGCAGTATCTGACAATTACAACTAAACAATAATATCACAAATCACTAAAAAAACAAAGTAAATTCAAAATAAAAAAATCTTCCATAAAACATAGATAAATTATAAATTTATTTCCGCTTTTTCATCCGGCATAAAATCATATTGTTGAATTGCGGGGGCAACAACTTCAGAAATGAACTCCTCGGTCTGCTGGGGAGCTCTTCCTACATATTTTTCCGGACTAACGATTTTTTGTAGCTCGTTTAGGGTCACTCCAAAGATCGGGTCATCGGCAATGCGGCTCAGCAGGTCGTTTTCCCCACCTTCCTCCTTAACTACCTTTGAAGCAGCCATGGAGTGAATACGGATACGCTCGTGAAGCTGCTGACGATCAGCGCCGCGTTTTGCTGCATCCATCATAATATTTTCAGTTGCCATAAACGGAAGTTCACGGCATAAATGCTGCGTGATAACCTTCGGATAAACCACTAAACCGTCTGCAACGTTGCTGTATAAATTCAGGATGGCATCAACGGCCAAAAACGCCTCCGGCACACTGATGCGCTTATTTGCAGAATCATCAAGGGTGCGTTCAAACCATTGTGTAGCCTCCGTAATATACGGGTTGAGGCTGTCAATAATCACGTATCTCGAAAGAGAAGCAATTCGTTCGCTACGCATGGGGTTACGCTTGTAGGCCATTGCCGAAGACCCGATTTGATTTTTTTCAAAGGGTTCCTCAATTTCTTTCAAGTGCTGCAAAAGCCGAATATCATTGGAGAATTTTGCGGCACTCTGTGCAATGCCGCTTAAAATTGAAAGCATCTGACTGTCAAGCTTGCGGGAATAAGTCTGACCTGATACCGCAAAGCAGGAGGTATACCCCATTTTTTCAGCAATGATATTGTCTAATTTTTTTACCTTTTGATGGTCACCGTCAAACAGCTCCAAAAAGCTGGCCTGTGTTCCGGTTGTCCCTTTTGAACCCAAAAGTTTTGCTTTGGAAAGTTGATATTCAATGTCTTCCAAATCCATCAGTAAATCCTGTATCCAAAGTGTTGCGCGCTTACCCACCGTAGTCGGCTGAGCCGGCTGAAAATGTGTGAATGCAAGCGTTGGCAAATCCTTATATTCCATTGCGAATTTAGAAAGCACCCGGATAACGCCAATTAGCTTTTGACGCACAAGCTTCAGTGCGTCTGTCATAACGATAATATCTGTATTGTCGCCAACATAGCACGAGGTTGCGCCCAGATGAATGATCGGCATTGCTTTTGGGCATTGCTGACCAAAGGCATACACATGGGACATTACATCGTGGCGAACAACCTTTTCGCGTGCCTCTGCGACATCGTAGTTAATATCATCTGCAAAATCCAGCATCTCGTCTATCTGTTCCTGACTAATGTTCAGGCCGAGTTCTTTTTCCGCCTGCGCCAAAGCAATCCACAGCCTGCGCCATGTTCTGAATTTTTTATCGGGCGAAAACAAATATTTCATTTCATCATCGGCATAGCGTGATGAAAGCGGTGATTCATAAGTATCTTTCAATTTTACTCTCCTCCAAACAGGGAATTAAAATCTTTTAATCGGTGTGCAATAGTCATAATCTTTATTTGCAATCAGATAATCAGGCACAGGCGCGGGGTACTTTCCAGAGAAGCATGCATCGCAGTACCCTCCGCAGCCGTTTCCAATCATCTTTGGTAAATTTTCAAGGCTTAAAAAGTCAATGGAATCAGCAAAGCTCATCTCTCCGATTTCAACAATGCTGTGCTGACATGCAATCAAATCATCCTTTGACGGAATATCCGTACCGTAATAACACGGCCACAAAAACGGCGGCGAACTGATTCTGAGGTGAACTTCCTTCGCACCGGCATCTTTCAGCATGGTCACAATGCGCGCGCTTGTAGTACCGCGAACAATGGAATCGTCCAGCATAACCACACGTTTTCCTTTGACACAGGAAGAAAGTGCGTTTAGCTTGATGCGCACACTGCGCTCACGCTCCAGCTGGTTCGGCTTAATAAATGTTCGACCAATGTAAGAATTTTTCACAATGCCTTTCTGAAATGGGATTCCGGATTCTTCGCTGTAACCGATGGCAGCGTCAATGCCGGATTCCGGTACGCCGATAACAATATCCGCTTCAACCGGGTGCTGTTTTGCGAGCAGGCGCCCGGCTTCTTTACGTGCTTCATAAACGCTGATTCCGTCGATAAAGCTGTCAGTGCGGGCAAAATAAATATATTCAAAAACGCAAAGTGATTTTTTAGTATTGATTGGATCTTTAATGGAGCGCAAACCATCTTTATCAACGACAACAATTTCGCCCGGTTCAACATCACGTACAAACTCCGCGCCACACGCGTCCAGCGCACAGGTTTCAGAAGCAAAAACATAAGAACTGCCCACACGTCCGATACACAGCGGTCTGAATCCATGCGGGTCACGCGCCGCAATCAACTTTTGTGGGCTCATGATAATCATGGAATAGGATCCTTGAATTTTTGGAAGTGCACGGCGCACGGCTTCCTCAATAGACGGTGCTTCTACACGCTCGCCGGCAATAATATATGCAATCACTTCCGTATCAATTGTCGTCTGAAAAATGCAGCCCCTATGTTCAAGCCCGTGACGCAGTTCGTATGCATTTGTTAAGTTGCCGTTATGTGCGATTGCGAGCGTACCTTTGATGTACCTCATTACAAGCGGCTGAGCATTTTCGCGCACGCTGCCGCCTGACGTGGAATAACGAACATGCCCGACAGCCATTTGACCAACAAGGCTGTCCAGAATCTTATCGCTGAATGATTCCGTAACAAGACCCATATCTTTCGAGTAAGAAATCACCCCACGGTCACAAACAGCAATACCACAGCTTTCCTGACCTCTATGCTGTAAAGCAAGAAGTCCGTTATAAGTTGCATACGCGGGTGCAACGCCGCCGTCGGAATAAATACCAAAAACGCCACATTCCTCGTGCGGTTTGGAACTGTCGTAATCCATAACAGAGTTGTTCAAGTGCTCACCATCCAATCAATTATAATCCGATACGCTTCATAACTTCTGCATAAGCTTCTTCAACACCGCCCAAGTCTCTGCGGAAACGGTCCTTGTCAAGCTTTTCATGGGTTTTCACATCCCAAAAACGACAGGTATCCGGTGAAATTTCGTCTGCAAGGATAATGCCTTCGGAACAGCGGCCAAATTCAATTTTAAAGTCAATTAACTCGATATTAACAGACAGGAAGAATTCTTTTAATATTCCATTTATTTTCAGCGCCATACTGCTGATTTGCTCAATTTCCTCTTTTGTCGCAAATCCGGCAGCAAGAATATGGTATTCGTTGACCATCGGATCCCCAAGATCGTCATTCTTATAGCAGAACTCCAGAACGGGGGTCTTCATAGGAGTACCCTCCTCCATACCAAGCCTTTTAGCGAGGCTTCCGGCCGCTTTATTGCGAATAATCACCTCAAGAGGAACAATTTCAACCTTTTTAACAAGAGTCTCCCGATCGCTCAATTCTTCGACAAAATCTGTTTTGATCCCTTTTTCTTCTAACATCTTAAACATATAGTTAGACATTTTATTGTTGACAACACCTTTACCGACAATGGTACCTTTTTTTAGGCCATTGAGCGCGGTGGCATCATCCTTATAGTCAACAATGCAAAAATCCTTGTCATCCGTAGCATAAACTTTTTTTGCCTTACCCTCATAAAGAAGCTCACATTTTTTCATAATCTTTTCCTCCAAATGTATTATTTTTTATTTTAGATGAAATTTAAAAATGTTGAAACCTTGGTAATGTCAATAACGGAAAGCTGAGTGGTTTCAACATGCTTGGCGCAGGTCAAGAAAGCATTGGCGGTATCAAGCGAGGTCAGGCACGGAATCCCCGCTTCCACTGCATTTCTGCGAATTTTATAGCCATCGCGGCTGTGTCCTACACCTTTAGACGGCGTATTGATAACAAGATTGATTTTACCAGACATAATATTATCAAGAATATCCGGTTTGCCCACCCCGATTTTGTTGGTACGAATGGTCGGAATATCATTGTCATTAAAGAAATCAGACGTTCCCGCTGTAGCATAAATCGTCCAACCAAGGTCATAAAGCCCCTGCGCAATTGGCAAGGCTTCTTCCTTGTCACTGTCCTTCACGGTGAAAATGACTCTTCCATTTTTAATCATATGCACGCCGGCACCGTAAAAAGCTTTAATCAGCGCTTCGTCAAAAGTCTTTGCAATACCCAAAACTTCTCCGGTGGATTTCATCTCCGGTCCAAGATTCACGTCCGCTCCATAAAGCTTCTCAAAAGAGAAGACAGGCATTTTGATTGCAATTAAATCCCGCTCACTTTGCAAGCCGTAATCGTACCCCATATCGGGCAGTAATTTGCCGAAGAAAGTCCCGACAGCCAAAGACACGATTGGAATACCGGTCACCTTACTGATATACGGCACTGTTCTCGAGGAACGCGGATTTGCCTCAATAACATAGACTTCATTATCTTTTACGATAAACTGAATATTCAATAATCCTTTTACTTTTAACGACTTCGCAAGGCGTCTGGTATATTCTACAATCAATTCCTGCATATCTTTAGTCACATCAATCGCCGGATAAACAGAGATACTGTCGCCGGAATGTATCCCGGCACGCTCAATATGCTGCATGATGCCCGGAATCATTGAGTCGATGCCGTCACAAACAGCGTCAACTTCAACCTCGGTACCCATGATATATTTGTCAACCAGAATCGGATGTTCCTGTGTAATCCGGTTGATAACGCCAATTTGCTCAACGATATCTTCATCTGTATAAGCAATATGCATCCCCTGTCCGCCAAGTACGTAAGAAGGACGGACAAGTACAGGATAACCAAGCTCATTTGCAGCTTTGATTGCTTCATCACAGGTGAAAACCATTCTGCCGTCCGCGTGTGGAATTTGACACTCCGCAAGAATTTTGTCAAAACGTTCCCTGTCTTCCGCAGCATCAATACTGTCAAACGAAGTGCCAAGGATAGGAATACCCATTTTTTCAATAGCACCCGCAAGCTTAATCGCAGTTTGTCCGCCGAACTGTACAACGGCGCCATCTGGCTTTTCAAGTTCAACAATGTGGAGAACATCTTCTTCCGTCAGAGGCTCAAAATAGAGCTTATCGGCAATATCAAAGTCCGTACTTACTGTTTCCGGGTTGTTATTTACAATAATTGTTTCGTAACCCAAGTTTTTAAGCGCCCATACACTGTGCACAGAGCAAAAATCGAATTCGATTCCCTGACCGATTCTGATTGGTCCGGAACCGATAACCAAAACTTTTTTTCTGTCATTCTGGGGTTTAGACTCGTTCTCGATTCCATAGCTGGAATAGTAATACGGTGTTTCCGCATCGAATTCAGCGGCACAGGTATCGACCATTTTGTAAACAGGGTGTACATTCCACTCGTTTTCCATTGTACGTATTTCTTCTACTGTTTTACCGCTTAGTTCCGAAATAGTTCTATCAATAAATCCAAAGTCCTTTGCCCTGAAGAGCAGTGCCTTGTCAATCGGCTGCGAAGCAAGCGCCTTTTCAACATCAATAATAGAAGTTAGCTTATCAAGGAACCAAAGGTCGATCTTTGTAATATCATGGATTTTTTCAGGAGATATGCCGCGCCGTAAGGCATCGGCAACAACCCACAGCCTGCGATCGTCAACGACAGAAAGACGCTGTTGCAGTTCACCATCGGTCAGCTTTAGGACATTAGGTTCAATGAGGCTGTAAACATTTTGTTCCAGTGAACGGATTGACTTCATTAAAGCGCTTTCAAAGGTTGGAGCGATTCCCATCACCTCGCCTGTCGCCTTCATTTGCGTGCCAAGACTGCGTCTTGCGTAAATAAACTTATCAAAAGGCCACTTTGGAATCTTAACAACACAGTAATCAAGTGTGGGTTCAAAGCAGGCATAGGTTTTCTTCGTGATGGCATTTTGGATTTCGTCAAGTGTAAAACCAAGTGCAATTTTAGAGGCAACCTTCGCAATCGGGTAGCCCGTCGCTTTCGAAGCAAGTGCGGAAGAACGACTGACACGCGGATTTACTTCAATCACGCAATACTCAAAGCTCTTTGGATTTAAAGCGAATTGAACATTACATCCGCCTTCTACTTTTAACTCGTTGATAATCGCAAGAGAAGCGCTTCTAAGCATTTGGGTTTCTTTATCCGCAAGCGTTTGGCACGGGGCGACAACGATGGAATCCCCTGTGTGAACGCCCACCGGGTCAAAGTTCTCCATATTGCAGACTGTAATACAGTTACCGTTGTGGTCACGAATCACTTCATATTCGATTTCTTTCCAGCCGGAAATGCAACGTTCAATCAATACCTGATTTACGCGGCTGCGATGCAATCCAAGAGAAGCGGTGGAAATTAGTTCCTCTTCATTATCCACAATACCGCCTCCGCTGCCGCCTAAGGTGTAAGCCGGACGAACCACAACCGGATAACCAATTTTCTGGGCAATCCGAATACATTCTTCAATGGTTTCAGCAATTCCGCTTTCCGCACAGGGCTGGTCAATCCGCTCCATAGCTTCTTTAAAAAGCTCCCTGTCCTCCGCCATTCGGATTGTGTCGGCATTTGTGCCAATCATTTCAACATGATTTGCCCTCAGAAAGCCGGATTCCTCCAGCTCGACGGCAAGATTCAACGCATTTTGACCGCCAAGTGTCGGCAAAATACTATCCGGATTCTCTTTCAAAATTACTTTTTTGATGGTTTCCACTGTCAATGGCTCGATGTATACTTTGTCGGCAATCTGCTTGTCCGTCATAATAGTAGCCGGATTTGAGTTAATCAGAATAACCTCGACGCCCTCTTCTCGGATAGCGCGGCAAGCCTGTGTGCCCGCATAGTCGAACTCTGCGGCTTGACCAATAATAATCGGGCCTGAACCGATTATTATTACCTTTTTAATATCTTTTCTCTTCATATCTGGCCTCCTCCTATTAACTTTACAAATTTGTCAAAAAGAAAGCCTGTGTCAAGCGGGCCCGGTGAAGCTTCGGGATGAAACTGCACTGAGAATACTTTTCCATTTTTATAGTTTAATCCCTCAATACTGCCGTCATTCATGCTGATAAAGCTGACGTCGGCTATTGAAGGATTAACGGTGGAGCCATTTACAACAAAACCGTGGTTTTGAGAAGTAATATAAACCCTGTTGGTGGACAAATCCTTGACCGGGTGGTTAATACCTCTATGGCCGTATTTTAATTTATAGGTGTCAAAACCGTTGGCAAGAGCCATCAACTGGTGACCAAGGCAGATTGCAAAGGTTGGAATTCCATGCTCATAAACTTTTTTTAATTCAGCGATTGCCTTGGTACATTCCTTTGGATCCCCAGGGCCGTTGGATAGCATGATACCATCCGGAGAAAAAGACATAATGTCTTCATAATCAGCATCATATGGAAAGCATTTCACAGTGCAGCCACGCTTTACGAGTGAACGGATAATATTGCTCTTCACGCCATAATCTGCAAGTGCAATTTTAATAGAACCGTCACCATATACCTTTGAATCCCTGTTGCTGACAATTGGGACGCAGGATTCAAGTACGAAAACATCAAGCTGCTTTTTCATTGCAGCGGTGTCAATTCCGTCGCCATAAGCAATCATACCGCGCATTGTACCACTTTCCCGGAGTACTTTCGTGATGGAGCGTGTATCCACTCCTTGAATGCCCGGAATATGATTCTGTTTTAAAAAGGTGTTCAAATCAACATCACATCGAAAATTGCTGGCCACTCCCGAAACTGAGCGAACAATGTATGCGCGCAGATAAGGTTTGATGGATTCTGCGTCATCATAACAAATCCCGTAATTACCAATTAAAGGGTAAGTCATAACAACACCCTGTCCCGCGTAGGACGGATCTGTCAGCAGTTCGGTATAACCGCACATTGCGCTGTTAAAAACGACCTCGCAAAGGACATCGTGTTCATCCCCAAAGCCTGTCCCCTCATAGGTCATTCCATTTTCAAGCATCAGCAATGCTTTCATTTAATCACCAACCATTCTTTTTAATCAACAGCTTTAACTATTATAAGAAATATATTAAATTTGAATTATTGGGCTTTGAAAGACTCAACAATTCTTTGAACCGCTATTTGTGTATTCTCTTTTGTGTTGAATGAGGTTAAACGAAAATAGCCTTCTCCGTTGATTCCAAAGCCGGAACCCGGAGTGCCGACTACGCCTGTCTTTTCGAGCAGCAGGTCGAAAAACTCCCAAGAGCTGAGTCCGTTTGGCGTTTTTAACCATACATACGGTGAATTGACACCGCCGTAAACTTCAAAGCCGGCTGATTTTAGGCCGTCCATGATAATTTTGGCATTGTTCAGATAATACCCAATATTTTCTTTTACCTCGCGCATTCCGTCCTCAGTGTAAACAGCCTCCGCTCCGCGCTGAACAACATAGGAGACACCGTTCATCTTTGTTGACTGACGTCTGTCCCACAGTTTGTTCAGAGAGATATTGTTGAATATCAAGTCTTTCGGAATCACTGTAAACGCACAGCGTGTACCGGTAAAACCCGCCGTTTTTGAAAAACTTCTAAATTCAATTGCGCACTTCTTTGCACCGTCTATTTCATAAATACTGTGCGGCATATCCTGTTGTGTAATAAAAGCTTCATAAGCAGCATCATAAAGAATAAGAGACTCATTGTCAATTGCGTAGTCCACCCATTTTTTCAGTTCGCTTCTGCTGATTCCAACACCGCTCGGATTGTTTGGAAAGCAAAGATAAATGATGTCAACCCGTTCTTTGGGAAGCTGCGGTAAAAAATTATTTTCTTTTAGGCATGGCATATAAACGATTCTGCTCCAGCCCTTGTTTTCATCATATTCACCTGCTCTGCCGGCCATTACATTGGTGTCTACATAAACCGGGTAAACCGGGTCGCAAACAGCAACCACGTTGTCTACTGCAAAAATATCGCCAATATTTCCGGTGTCACTTTTAGCACCGTCGCTTACGAAAATTTCATCGGTGTCAATTTGCACACCGCGACCTTTAAAATCATGTTCGGCAATTGCGGCACGCAGAAACTCATAGCCCGCTTCCGGTCCGTAACCGCGAAAAGTTTTTGCCTCCCCCATTTCGTCAGCCGCCTTTTTCATGGCAGTCACTACCGCTTTGGGCAGAGGACGGGTCACATCACCAATTCCCAAACGGATAATATTCGTTTCAGGGTGCTGATCTGAAAATCTGCTTACTTTTGCTGCAATATCCACAAACAAGTAGCTATTGGGCAGCTTTACAAAGTTTTGGTTCACTTTCAGCAAATTCATACATTCCTTTCATTCGTGATTTCGTACATAGCCAATCAGATAGATTTAAATCTCTATTGTTCCGTCAAAAACAAATTCAGCCGGCCCGCGCATAAAAACGCTGCTCGTTTTCTCATCCCAGTCAATGTGCAAGTCACCGCCCTTTAAGTGGACGGTCGTACTGCGACCGGTCTTTTCATTGACTGCGCAAGCAACGGCAACAGCGCACGCGCCTGTACCGCAAGCCCATGTTTCACCGGAACCGCGTTCCCACACCCGCATTTTAACCTCTTGTTGATTTAACACATGGACAAATTCAATATTCGCTCTTTTGGGAAATAGTTCGTTGCACTCAAATTTGGGTCCAAGCGTTTCAATGGCAACTTGGTCAACGTCATCCACAAACATCACACAATGTGGATTTCCCATGGAAACACAGGTGATTCTGTATTCTTTTCCGTCCACCATAATTGGCTCGTCAACAATCTCATTCTTACTAAACTTTACCGGAATATCCGCCGCACTAAAAACCGGCTTACCCATGTCAACTGTAACCGAATTCACTTTTCCGTCAAGGACATCAAGAAATAGTGTTTTTACACCGCTCATCGTGTCTATTTTCAGAACATCTTTCTTTGCAATGTCGCGTTCGTAAAGATACTTTCCGACACAGCGTATGCCGTTTCCGCACATCATCGCCTGAGAGCCGTCTGCGTTATAAATATCCATTCGGCAATCAGCTTTTTCGGATGGTTCAATCAGAATAATTCCATCTGAACCAATGCCGAAATGCCTTTCGCTGAGTTTGATGGAGAGTTCAGATGGATTTTCGATCTTTTCTTCAAAACAATTAATATAAATATAATCATTGCCAATCCCCTGCATTTTCGTAAACTTCATCTAATCATCTCCTTTTACAAGTTTAAAATAATCATCGCAATTTCAACCATTTTTTTACTGGTATCCATGCTTCTCTTTTGAATAAAGCGGTACGCCTGAGGTTCAGTGAAATTGTTGCGTTCTATCAGAAGGTTTTTCGCCTGTTCAATAATCTGCTTTTCATCGAGAATTCCGCTTGCAATTTTCTTTTTAATTGTCAGGCTGCTGTAATCCGCAATACTTAGAAGCATATTAACCGAGGAAATTAAACTCATACGGTTAATCGGCTGCATTATGCTAACACAGGATAGTGAGTCAGCAATATCAGGCTGCTGAGATTTCACAATAAATAAGAAGTCATAGTTTGAACCAACAACCTTTGGAAGATCAAGTGCTGTCATATCCATTAATCTGCTGCTGCAGACAACCACTCCACCATGATAATGCCTATTGGTAAAATCAAGCACCTGTGAGCCGGCTGTGCAGACACCGCTGACATTTAACCCGCCGGAATGAAGCACGGCCGCTATTTTCTTAGCGTAATCCGCATTTGAATTCGCTATTAGAATACTGCTCATTTTTTTAACAACTCCCAGGAATGTGGCTTGTCAAAATGCACGCTCAAAATTTATTGAGGTATTGATCCAATTCCCACTGTGTAACCGTTGTGGAAAAATCATACCATTCTTTTTCTTTAGCCTCTGTGTATTTACCGAATACATGAGCTCCAAGTACCTGTTCAATAAACGGGTCCGCTTTCATTTCATCAATTGCTTTGCTTAAATCGGAAGGAAGGTTGTCAATTCCGGCAGCTGTTCTCTCCGTCAAATCAATATCATAAATATTGGCTGAAACTGCATCGGGCGGCATTAAATCATTTTTGATGCCGTCCAGCCCTGCAGCAAGCAGCACGGCAAACTCAAGGTATGGGTTACACGCGGGGTCCGGATTACGCAGCTCAACACGAGTCCCCAGGCCGCGGGAAGCGGGAATTCTGATTAGAGCGCTGCGATTGCTCAAAGTCCACGCGATGTAACATGGAGCCTCATAGCCCGGCACCAGGCGCTTATAAGAGTTGACAAGGGGATTTGTAATCGCGCACATTCCTTTGACATGCTTCATAATTCCGGCGATAAAATTATACGCAATATGGCTCAATCCTGATTCACTGTCCGGGTCATAAAACACGTTTTCACCGTTGCGAAACAGTGACATATTGGTGTGCATACCGGAACCGCTGCGGCCATAAACCGGCTTTGGCATAAAAGTAGCACATAAACCGTGTGAATCGGCGCATGACTTGACAACCATCTTGAAGGTGATAATGTTGTCTGCGGCTGAAAGAGCTTCACTGTATTTAAAATCAATTTCATGCTGCGCAATAGCAACCTCATGATGAGATGCTTCAATTTCAAAGCCCATATCCTCAAGATTAAGACAAATATCGCGACGCGCGCTTTCTCCCAAATCCGATGGACCTAAGTCGAAATATCCGGCTGTATCATGCGTAATTGTTGTTGGATGACCAAATTCATCGGTGTTAAACAGAAAAAATTCACACTCGGGGCCTACATTAAAAGAATAGCCCATATCAGCTGCTTCTTTGAGTGTTTTTTTCAATACATAACGAGGATCTCCCTCAAAAGGCATTCCGTCCGGCTTGTAAATATCGCAAATAAGCCGAGCTACTTTGCCGTTTTGAGTGTGCCATGGCAGAACAGAAAAAGAGTCAAGATCCGGCCTGAGATACATGTCGGACTCCTCGATTCTTACAAAGCCTTCAATGGATGATCCGTCGAACATACATTTGTTATCAAGTGCTTTTTCAATTTGGCTTGTTGTAATTGCTACATTTTTAAGCGCACCTAAAATATCCGTAAACTGCAGCCGAATAAACCTTACGTTGTTCTCTTCAATCATCCTGATAACATCATCTTTTGTATATCTACTCAAATTAATACCTCCCTATAAATAAAAATAACAAGGCTGCTCTTTGCAAAAAGAACCTCCTTGTCAAAATAATCGGGTTGCAATACTATTTTATTATATTTGTTAAGTTGTGTCAATCCTTTTTAAATTGAAAGTCATAATTCATTTTAATGCACAAATTTTAGTCATGCATGACTTATTTTATGTATTTTTGCAGTATTTAAACATTTACCTTGCAAAATATTAGGATCTTTTAATGAATATTAGGAGTTAAACATTGTAAATTTGTGCCTATTGTGCTAAACTGACAAATTGAGACAGTGTTATTAATTTGAATAATTTCTTTCTCAATTTTGTATAGGAGGATATTCCAATGTCTTATGTTGACGAGCAACTCGCAAATGTAATCCAGCAAAACCCAAACGAACCTGAATTTATTCAGGCGGTGACCGAAGTTTTAAAATCTTTAACCCCGGTTATCGAACAAAATCCACAGTACCAGAAGGCTGGCATTCTTGAAAGGCTGACCGAGCCGGACAGGCAGGTCAAATTCCGCGTTTCATGGACCGACGATAGCGGTAAGGTTCGTGTAAACCGCGGCTACCGCGTACAGTTCAATAATGCAATCGGGCCGTATAAAGGCGGACTTCGCCTACACCCATCCGTAAACATCGGTATCTTAAAGTTTTTAGGATTTGAACAAATTCTAAAAAACTCCCTCACCGGTCTGCCAATCGGCGGAGGCAAGGGTGGTTCTGATTTTGACCCAAAGGGCAAATCCGACCGAGAGATAATGGCATTTTGTCAGAGTTTTATGACAGAGCTTTATCGCCACATAGGCCCTGATACGGATGTACCTGCTGGTGACATCGGTGTGGGCGGCCGCGAAATCGGTTATTTGTTCGGTCAGTACAAGCGCCTCACAAACGAGTATTCAGGTATTCTCACCGGTAAAGGCCTGACTTATGGCGGTTCGCTTGCCCGTACAGAAGCAACCGGATTCGGCCTGCTCTATTTCACTGACGCAATGCTCAGAAAAAACAAAAAATCTATTGTTGGCAAAGTAATCGCCGCCTCCGGTGCCGGTAACGTCGCAATCCATGCATGCCAAAAAGCACAGGAACTTGGCGGTAAGGTTGTTACGATGAGCGATTCCACCGGTTGGATTTATGATGCCGATGGAATTGACCTCAAAACAATTAAGGAAATAAAAGAAGTCAGGCGTGGTCGCTTGTCCGAATATAAGGCATATCGCCCGAATTCTGTTTACCATGCAGGCAAGGGCGTTTGGAGCATTCCGTGCGACATTGCGCTTCCTTGTGCAACGCAAAACGAACTTCTTATCGATGATGCAAAGCTGCTCGTTAAAAATGGTGTGTTTGCAGTTGCCGAAGGTGCCAACATGCCTACAAGCATTGAGGCCACCGAATACTTACAAGGAAATGGGGTTCTCTTTGCACCGGGCAAAGCTTCCAACGCAGGCGGCGTTGCAACGTCCGCTCTTGAAATGAGCCAAAATAGTATGCGCCTATCATGGACATTTGAAGAAGTTGACGCAAAGTTAAAGGACATAATGGAAAATATTTTTCAACATACTTCGGATGCAGCCGATCAATACGGCTATTCAAAAAATTACGTGGTCGGTGCTAATATCGCAGGCTTCGTAAAGGTTGCCGATGCAATGCTTGCGCAGGGCACAGTTTAATTTTAATATACAGTGAGGCAGCGGGTTGTGGAATACAACCCGCTGCTCTATTTCTTATAAATCACAATATATTGTTCCTTTTGATTCTGTGAATTATCTAAACATATAAAATTTCATCGTGGTTATTGTTGATTATTACTGGTCAGACTGCTTGATATTTCAAAACTATGGACTTATACTGTAAATGAAAGATGTTACATATTAAAAGGAGGAAAATTATGGAAGAACCAAAAATAGCACAAAAAGGACCTTATCCGGTAGAAGTAAAGCAAGGGCAAACGTATTATTGGTGTGCCTGTGGCAGAAGTTCAACTCAGCCATTCTGTGATGGGTCACATAAGGTGACTTCCTTTACTCCGGTACCTTACACAGCAGAAAAAGATGAAACAGTTTATTTCTGCGGCTGCAAGCATACAGGACATCCACCGATGTGTGACGGAACTCATAACAAGCTTTAATTCTTATAAAGCGCCTGACAAAATGTCGGGCGCTTTTGTCTATATTATAAAGACCTATGTTTTCCTGCTTTATTGTGTTCCCAAGTTATGAAATTCTTGTTTGTTTTTAATTTCTTCACAATTTGATTGTTTTAACCTAAAAACTCCTTATAAACATCATGTATTTTATTAATTCATCTGATTTTTATTCATTTGCTAAATTGTCTATTTATGCGACTTTTTTCGCTATTGCAATTTCCCATTATTTCCGTTACACTACAGATGTTGTACAACGAACTTAAATTAAAAGGATGTTTTAAAATGCGAAAAATCACTGTCAACATAAAGTCATTACAGGAAAAGTTGTTGGAAATTGAAAAAGATGGTATGGGATTAGTAGAACTTTACATGGTTCCAAGTCAAACGGAAGGTGATAATACTTACCCCGCTTTTTTACACTTTGAAGGTGTTTCTGAAAACGGGTCGTATACAGATTACGAAGGAATTGATGAATTTTCAGTTGCAGACTGTTTGCTAATGCATAAATCCGCATAATACCTCTTTTCTTATCTGCTTCAACATCAGAACCCGGGCGATAAACCTTTAAACGCAGTGTGAAAGTGCTGTGGATATCCTAAAAGGCCTTGATGCTTCTCCTAAAAGCACTTAGATAGTTGTTGTATTTAAGAGGTTTACATGCTATAATTTGCTCATAAGCAGATAAAATAAAGGGAGGCTAAATTTGTGAAATTATATGACATCGATGTTGTAAAACTAATCGAACTTTTAGACAAGGCAAAAGGGAATGTATATTTGGTTACTGAAGACGGCAACACTCTTAATTTAAAGAGCAAGCTTTGCCAGTTATATGGCGTTAGGGCACTCTTAGAAAGTGCAAAAAATTCAACTGTTTCTGCTGAACTAAACGTTGAAAATCCAGAAGATGAATTAATGTTTATCAATTATATGATGAGCAAATAAACAGTTTACAAACAAAAAAAGCGCCGCTGTATTTTTTATTACAGCGGCGCTTCTTTTTGTGATTTTTAATAGGCCGCACTCAGGGGGTTTAGAACACCGTATCCTTTGTTCTCCATATCATCGATAAATTTAATTGCTTTGCCCGCACCAAGCGCAACACAAATCTCTGAATCCGTAGCAATATTGACGGGCATCTTCACCTTTTTGGAAATCAGTGTATCAATTCCGTATAACTGAGCTGAGCCACCGGTCAAAATAATTCCATCGGTATAAACATCACCCATCAGTTCAGGGGCCGTTTTTTCAAGCATCTCCTGAATCATACGGACAATCTGCACAGCTGGCTCAATGAGTGCCTCAAGCATTTCGTCACAGGAAATATCAGCCCACTGAGGGAGACCTGTCATCGCATTTCTTCCCTTTACTCTGTGATTGGACAAATCCTTTCTCGGATATACGCAGCCAATCGCTTTTTTTGCTTCCTCTGCCATACGCTGGCCGATAATCAAGTTATATTTTTTGCGAATATATTTTATAATTGCCTCGTCAAAAACATTTCCAGCGATTTTGACGGAGCGGGAAATAGCTATTCCACTCAGCGACAATACCGCCATATCTGTTGTACCGCCGCCAATGTCAACAACCAAAGTACCATGTGGAGTGGAAATATCTACTCCGGCTCCAAGCGCTGCTGCTACAGGCTCTTCAATCAAGCAGATTTTGCGTACGCCGGCAGCACTGATTGCATCCACAACCGCCCGCTTTTCCACTTCCGTTATTTGGCACGGCACACTCACGACAACACGAGGCATAAAGACCTTGCTGTTGCTGATTTTCTTTAAATAGGTGCTGATAAGATACTGAGCCATATCAAAATTGGAAATAACGCCATTGCAAAGCGGATGGCAAACATCAATTTTATCTGATGTACGTCCCACCATTGCATAAGCTTCTTTTCCGGTGGCCACAACTTCATCGGTTTCTACATTAACGGCAACAATAGCCGGTTCATTAAGTATAATGCCTTTGCCGTCAAGATATATCTTTACAGCGGATGTACCAAGGTCAATCGCGATATCGGTACCAAGCACATAATCACATCCCATTCTATATTACTAATCATTATATTATATAATGCAAAACATTTCAACTTTTTAGGCCAGAACCTCTGCGATTGCCGCACAGTCAACTTTTTGCGCACCGCTTTGAAGCAAAACAGAGGCACACTCACGAAGGGTCGCTCCCGTAGTGACAATGTCATCAATCAAAAGAATGTTTTTTCCTGCAATATCTCTTCCATCAATCGCCTTATAAACGCCTTTTACATTTTTGTTTCGCTCTTTTTTATTCAGTTTATGCTGTTCCTTATTATCCGCCGTTTTAACTAAATATTCATAATACGGAAGATTTAGCTGTTTCGCGGCAGCTCTTGCAATCAGTTCAGACTGATTATAGCCCCTGAGCTTGCGCCTTTCGGCAGAAATAGGAACAGACGTCACTGCATCAAATCGTAAGGGTAAATAACTCTTCAGAATATGCTCCGCCATCTTTTCAGCGTAAAAGGCTGCAAACTGTTTTTGTCCGTAAAATTTAAAACGTATAATAGATTGTCTAACCTTGTCTTGATATAAATATGGTACGGCACATAAAATAGCTTCCCCCATATTCGATATATAAATGCATTTTACCGCATCGATGCGCAAAATTTCAGCATCACACTTTTCGCAAACCTGTGAGCCGGACGGCACAACTTTACTGCAAAAGACGCAGCGCGGAGGGAAAATTAAATCCATAACCACATAGAAAAGGCTTTTAATTTTCACTTTCAACACTCCCGGTCAAAAAGTAATACAGCCCGGAATAGCGGCGCGTTTTTCTATCATTTTCGACCATGGTTTGAATTGTTTTCTGTGTGCCTGCAAGAATCAAAAGCGATTTTGCACGGGTAATGGCAGTATAAAGCAAATTTCGGTAATAAAGCTGCGGTGCACCCGGATACATTGGCATCACGACGGCTGTAAATTCATTTCCCTGACTCTTATGAACAGTCATCGCGTAGGCAAGCTCCAACTCTGCGGCGGCTTCAAGCTCATAAAGCACAATACGGTCATCCATTTGTACCGTCACAATAGACGCACGACGGTCAATGCCGCACAACACACCCAAATCACCGTTAAAAACGCCTTCCCCGCTTGTTCCATCAAGCTTTGTCCACGGTAGGTTATAATCATTCTTAATTTGCATGACCTTATCCCCTTCGCGAAAAATAACACCTTTAATTGTAATTTCATTCTTCTTTTTATCGGGTGGATTAATCACTGCCTGAAGCTTTTTATTCAATTCAACAGTGCCAAGTTCCCCTTTTCTTGTAGGGGACAGCACTTGAATATCTGTCATCGGGGAATAGCCATAGCTTGCCGGCAGACGTGAAGCACATAGGTCAACAATCGTCGAGCTTATTTCAGCTGGATTACTATAAGGTAAAAAGAAAAAGTCACTGCTTCTGACTGTTAAATCCGGCATTTGGCCATCCACAATTTTATGGGCGTTGGTAACGATCAAGCTTTGCATTGACTGGCGAAAAATCTGATTCAGCTGCACAACAGGCAGGCGTTTCGTTGCAATCAAATCACCCAAAACGTTGCCCGGCCCTACCGAGGGAAGCTGGTCGCAGTCCCCCACCATGATAAGGCGGCAGCCAAGCGGCAGCGCGCGCAGAACAGCTTCAAAAATAGTTGTGTCAACCATCGACAGCTCGTCTATCACCAATGCGTCACAGTCTAAGAGATTTTTTTCATTCTTTGAAAAAACAGGCAGGTCATTTTCATCCCATTCAACCTGAAGCAGTCGATGGATTGTTTTTGCTTCCTGCCCCGTCAACTCGGACATGCGCTTTGCGGCTCTGCCCGTTGGTGCGGCGAGCAGTACTTTCTCACCCTTTAGCTCGAGTATCTTTATAATTGCGTTCAGCGTCGTTGTTTTACCGGTTCCGGGGCCTCCGGTTAAAATCAGAATACCTTTGGAAAGTGCCTCTTTAATCGCCAGTTTTTGGCCATCGGCATACTGAATTTGAAAAGTTTCTTCAATATTGATGATATAGTTATCAATTCCGATAATAGACTGTGCGGGAAAGCGCAGCATCATATTCAAACGGCCTGCAGAATAGAGTTCTGAACGATACATTTTCGGTGTAAATATATATTCCCTGCCATTTAAACAGACCGATACAACAGAGGCCTCCGCCTTAAGTATCTCAAGAGTTTCGGATACAAGCTCCATTTCAACGTCAAGCATTCTGGCCGACGCTGCCAGAAGCTTATTGGCAGGCAGACAAGTGTGACCATTGCTGATGTTATGCTTTAAAACGTATTGTATGCCTGCTCTTACACGGCAATTATCATCCTGCGGGCGTTCGAGCGACGCAGCAATACTGTCGGCACGTTCAAACCCAATTTCAAAACTATCCTCACAAAGGCAGTAGGGGTCCTCCTGTACGCGTTCGGCCGACTGCGGCCCGAACAGCTTCCACACCCTGACGGCTTCCTCCGGCGAAATACCAAAACTGCTCAAATAAAGCATAATTTCCTTAATTCCATGTATCTTTTGAACCTCGTCGCTCATTTTTTTCGCTTTTGACTTTGTAATCCCTTTAATGGCACACAGACGGTCCGGTTCATTTTCAAGCACTTGAAGGGCATTCGTTCCAAAAGTATCCACAATCTTGGCGGCAATCCCCGGACCAATGCCCTTAATTGCGCCGGATGAAAGATATTTGAGCATAGCGGCAGCTGTGGCAGGCTTAGAACGTTCAAAAGCCTCCACTTTAAACTGGGTGCCGTAATTCGGATTACTAATCCAATTGCCAACTACACGCAATTCTTCCCCCGCGCTGACCAACGGCATGGTACCAACAGCGGTAATTAACTCCTCGCCGTTGTTTATTTCAATGATTGAGTATCCATTTTTTTCGTTCCTAAAAATGACCTGTTCCACAGAACCGGTCATTTCGAGCAGCTTTTCTTCCTGCATTTAATTTCCTCAGCATTACTTTATTGATAGTTTTAGTATAATACATGAGCTATGTATTTGCAAATCTATTGATTTAAGATATCGGGAAGTTCCTCCGGAGTGCAGACCTCCATACCCGGATTTTGCGCGCTGATAATCCCGCACACTTTTCTGGTTTCCTCGTCCATCCCTTTGTTTAAGCAGATTATTTTTTTATCTTCCCCTTTTATCCATTTTAGCCTTTCTATTGCGCTGCTCAAAGTTATTTCTGCTCCCTCGTCGTGACTGTGAATGGATATAATCAAATAGAGCTTACCGTGGTTGTCAGACCTGAGCAGCCAGAACATGAATATACGAAAAATTTCAGCGATGCCCACAATTGCCAATAGCACAAAAATTATTTTCGCTATTATTTCCAACATAAAAATCACCTCACCACAGTTTATGTGATGAAGTGATAATATGCGATGGTTATTTCTTTAATGCCTCTTTTAAGGCATCGACCTTATCACGTTTTTCCCATGTCACCTGTAAATCCTCCCGGCCCATGTGACCATAGTTGGAAATGGCACGGTAAATCGGCTTGCGAAGGTCCAAGTCCCTGATGATCGCGGTCGGCCGCAGATCAAACACCTTGGATACAGCCAACGCGAGCTCATCATTGCTATGCTGTGAGGTACCGAACGTATCCACCATAATAGACACAGGCCTTGCAACACCAATTGCGTAAGCAAGCTGAACCTCACATTTTTTTGCAAGTCCTGCTGCAACGATGTTCTTGGCAACGTGCCGTGCCGCATAAGCTGCTGAACGGTCAACCTTTGTCGGATCCTTGCCGGAGAAGGAACCGCCACCATGTCTGCCGTAGCCGCCGTAAGTATCAACAATAATTTTTCTGCCGGTCAGTCCACTGTCGCTCACCGGGCCGCCGATTACAAATCTGCCTGTCGGATTGACATAAATTTTTGTTTTTTCGTCCAGCCATTTTGCCGGAATAACCGCTTCAATAACATTTTCAATAATATCTTTTCTGATTTGTGCTAAAGTAACGTCTGGGTCATGCTGTGTAGAAACCACCACTGTATCAACGCGAACCGGCACATCCTCATCATACTCAACTGTGACCTGAGTTTTTCCGTCCGGTCTTAAATAAGAAAGTGTACCGTCTTTTCTAACCTCGCTTAAACGTTTTGAAAGTTTGTGCGCAAGTGAAATTGCGAGCGGCATTAACTCCGGTGTTTCATCACAGGCGTATCCAAACATCATTCCCTGATCACCTGCACCGATTACGTCATTTTCATCGGTGGCGCCATTCTTAGCCTCATAGGACTGATTGACGCCCATTGCGATGTCAGGGGACTGCACATCTATTGAAGTGATGACGCCACAGGTATTGCCATCAAAACCATAAGCGGGATCGTTGTAGCCGATATCCCTGACTACCTGGCGTGCGATCGATGCAATATCAACATAGCAATCAGTGGAAATTTCACCCATTACGTGAATGACACCTGTTGTAGCCGTAACCTCGCAAGCGACGTGAGCCTGTGGGTCCTGCGCGATAATTTCATCAAGTACAGCGTCTGAAATTTGGTCGCATAGCTTGTCCGGATGCCCTTCTGTTACGGATTCGGATGTAAAGAGATGCTTTGACATAAATATTCCTCCTAAATTAAAAAGTTATTAATAAAATAAAAACGCCGTCCGGAAAGTCCGAGCGGCGTGTATAACTACCTCATCTATCGGCTTTACCGCAGGATTTGGCACCTTACACATTGTAGGTTGCCGGACATCATAGGGCCTGTTCCCTCCGTCACTCTTGATAAGGACATATTAAATTTTATGAATATATTATAACATATGGTTTCGATACGGTAAATATACAAAACCAGCAAAGTGTAAGCTTCTTAATAGAATAAACTATCCTTTTTAAACAAATTTCTATCTTTTTTGCATTTTATTGTGAAAGAGAGGACTGATTTTCTTGTAAATCAAGGTTGTTGCAGTAGAAACAATAACACCCTTTAAAAGGTTGAATGGAGCAACCGCAAAAATCACAAAAGTGTTCAGATTAGTAATTGAGGAATTAACCGCGCTACCCATTTGTACCAATGCGTCTACTGGCATATGAAACACTTTTGCGTAGACTGGAAGCAATACAAATGCGTTTAAAAGACTGCCCACAATGATTAATGTTGCGGTACCTACAACCATACCGATGATAGCACTTTTCCTCGTTTTGTTACGTTTATAAATCAACGCACTTGGAACGATCAGCGAACATCCAATGATAAAATTGGCTATGTCCCCTACACCACCCGTGGAACTGCCATGAATAAAGAGGTACAATAAAACCTTAATCAGTTCTATCATAACACCCGCCAGAGGCCCCATTGCGAAACTGCCAATTAAAACCGGAAGTTCACTTAAATCAATTTTATAAAAACTCGGTGCGAACCAAAGCGGAATTTCAACAATCATCAGTATAGCCGAGATTGCAGAAAGAACACCAATTTGTGCGATCCCTCTTGCATCAAAAATTTTTGTTTGCTTTTGTGTGTTTGACATTGTGCTCATGATTACTCCCTATTAAGATATGAATGAAAATTAAAAACACCTCGATATATTAAATATCGAGGCGCCCTTGTTCATATCTTCTTTCATCCGGACTATACCGTCGGCTTTGGAATCTAACCAAATCAGCTTTCGCTCGCGGGCTCGTCGGCTTACGCCGCATTACCGCCGGTGGGGAATTAAACCCCGCCCCGAAGACAATTATTTAATTTGTTAATATTATAACATTGCATTCCTACAATGTCAATCCTTTGAAAGATATTCTTGTGGGATATTTTTATTAATAATATCGTTGATGTACTTTAAGCTGAAATTGGGCGTGTATTTGCGCACCCCATGTACAGCTGCAAGCGCATCCGTATACTCACTAAGAGGATAAACCGTAATATCCGCACATCGCTTACCATAATGCGTAACAATCGGCTTAAATTGCATTGTCGTAAAAGTAGTTTTATCCGTAGTGAAATCTTTTGTCATCGTTACTGTCAATAGACCGCTGATCATGTTTTGCCCGCTTTGCTGTGCGGAAACAAAGTTACCAAGGGCAAATATGACCGGGCATTTCGTCCCATCTTTTCGGGTAAGAACGGTTAACTGCTGCACAACATGGGGATGGTTTCCAAAAATAATATCAGCACCCCAATCCACCATGTTTTGCGCAAGTTTCTTTTGTTTGTCTGTTAGGGTATATGTGTTCTCATTTCCCCAATGAACAGATATAACGACTACATCAGCCATTGTTTTGGCCTTTTTAATCAGCTTCTCTATCAGTGCTGTATTATCTGCATAAATAAGTCTGTAATTGGAATTTTTGGGCAGATAAAGTCCGTTCGTCATCTCAGTAATGCCAATATGTGCAGTTTTAATCCCTTTGGCCTCAACAATGCGAATGTTTTGTACGTCCTCATCGTTCCGGTAAGCACCCACTACCTTAACTGACGGTTTTGTATCCCAGTAATCAAGTGTTGCGGCCAAACCTTTTTCACCCATGTCAAGTACATGGTTATTTGCATGATTAATGACATCAAATCCTAAATTTATAAGCTCATCACCAACCTGTGTTGGTGAATTGAAGCGAGGATAGCCAGACGGTGCTGCTATTTTGCCTGCAAGCGGCGTTTCCTGGTTGATAACAGAAATATCAGCGCTTTTAATGACGTTGGCTATGCGTTCGTAAACTGGCTTAAAATCATATCCGCTCCCGCCTGCACGCTTTTGTGCCTGCTGATAAATAACATCGTGAATTAAATCATCTCCCGCGCCTAAAATCGTAATCGAAACAGGCTTTTTCACCGTTTTTGACTCTGGTCCAGACGAGAGAGCAGTAGACGATACCGATACAGAAGATGTTCCTGAAGCAACCTGCCTTGTACTCAAGTTCATTCGAGGAAGAATCAATCCAAGTGCAACCGCACAGACACCAACCAAAAGGACAGCGACCGACACCCGAAATACAATCTGCCTCTTATTGTTTTTTTGATAGCGTTTCATGTAATAACTCCTATTTTAAGAAATATAATATTGAATATTATAACATAGAACAGCTGTAAAAAGCCATATATACGCAAAAAGACCTCATCCCAATGGGATGAGGTCTTTAAAAAACAAATTAGTTAGCGTTAATCTTAATTACAACGCCGGAACCAACTGTGTGGCCGCCTTCACGAATAGCGAAACGGAGACCTTCTTCAATAGCAATAGGGGTAATCAGTTCAACGTCCATTTCAACATTATCACCAGGCACGCACATCTCTACGCCTTCTGGGAGAGAGATAACGCCGGTAACATCTGTTGTTCTGAAATAAAACTGAGGACGGTAGTTATTGAAAAAAGGAGTATGACGTCCGCCTTCGTCCTTGGTCAATACATAAACCTGACCGCGAAACTTTGTATGAGGATGAATTGTGCCCGGCTTTGCAAGAACCTGACCGCGCTCAATTTCAGTTCTCTGAATACCACGGAGAAGAACACCTACGTTATCGCCAGCCTCAGCAAAGTCAAGAGTTTTCTTGAACATTTCAAGACCTGTAATAACGGATTTCTTACGCTCTTCGGTCAAACCGATAATTTCAACTTCTTCGCCAACCTTAGCTCTGCCGCGATCAACTCTACCGGTGGCAACTGTACCACGGCCGGTAATGGTGAAAACGTCTTCAACAGGCAGCAAGAACGGTAAGTCAGACTTACGCTCAGGAGTTGGGATGAAGCTGTCAACAGCGTCCATCAGCTCATGAATGCATTTGTATTCAGGAGCATTGTCATCAGTTGATTTTGATTCAAGTGCCTTCAGAGCAGAACCACGAATGATCGGTGTATCGTCGCCCGGGAATTCATACTCATTCAGAAGGTCACGAATTTCCATCTCAACGAGGTCGAGCAACTCAGGATCATCAACTTGGTCAACCTTATTCATGAATACAACAATGTAAGGCACGCCAACCTGACGGGCAAGCAGGATATGCTCTCTTGTCTGAGGCATTGGGCCGTCAGCAGCGGATACAACAAGAATTGCACCGTCCATCTGAGCAGCACCGGTAATCATGTTCTTAACATAGTCAGCATGGCCCGGGCAGTCAACGTGAGCATAATGGCGGGCTTCCGTCTGATACTCAACATGAGCTGTGTTAATCGTAATGCCGCGCTCTCTCTCTTCAGGAGCCTTATCGATATTCGCGTAATCAACGAAATCGGCCTCACCACTAAAGTGCAGAACCTTAGTAATCGCTGCGGTTAAAGTGGTCTTGCCATGGTCAACGTGACCAATGGTGCCAATGTTTACATGTGGTTTTGTTCTGTCAAATTTTGCTTTTGCCATTGGAATTCCTCCTTTTTATTATACAAATATTAATTTTTTATGAGTTAAGCTATGCATATCATTTTATCAACAACCATGAGAAAAATCAAGCATATTTTGCAAGTTATTCAGACTTTTTATTCCGGGAAGAAATGATGTTCTCCGAAACAAACTTTGGAACTTCCATAGAAGTCGAAGGCTCCATAACAAACTGGCCTCTGCCCTGTGTTTTAGAACGCATATCTGTAGCGTAACCAAACATCTCGGAAAGGGGAACGCTTGCTCTGATCTGCTGTGCGCCTGAAACGGCATCCATACCTTCAATTAAACCACGGCGGGAGTTAAGGTCGCCCATAACATCGCCCATGTATTCTTCCGGTACGGTAACACTAACCTTCATAATCGGCTCCAGAATAACAGGAGTTGCTTTTCTCATAGCCTCTTTGAATGCCATTGAACCGGCAATCTTAAATGCCATTTCTGAGGAGTCAACCTCATGATAAGATCCATCGTACAGAGTAACCTTAACGTCGATAACAGGATAACCGGCAAGTACGCCGGAGAGCATTGCTCCCTGAATACCTTGGTCAACTGGTGCAATGTATTCTTTTGGAATAGAACCACCGACAACGGCATTGACAAATTCGTAGCCCTTACCAGGATTGGGCTCAATTCTAATCTTAACATGACCGTACTGTCCACGGCCGCCGGACTGACGTGCATACTTCGTATCAACATCAGCATTACCGCGGATAGTCTCTTTATAAGAAACCTGCGGTTTACCAACATTTGCCTCTACATGGAATTCGCGCAACAATCTGTCGACAATAATTTCAAGATGAAGCTCGCCCATGCCCGCGATGATTGTTTGGCCTGTCTCTTGATGGGTATAAGCCTTGAAGGTCGGGTCTTCTTCAGCAAGCTTTGCAAGGGCAAGACCCATTTTTTCTTGTCCAGCCTTGGTTTTGGGCTCAATGGCAATTTCGATAACCGGATCCGGAAAATCCATGGATTCAAGTATGATTGGATGCTTTTCATCACAAAGAGTATCACCGGTTGTCGTGTTTTTCAGACCAACAGCGGCCGCGATATCTCCTGCGTAAACAGTTTCAATATCTTGGCGATGATTGGCGTGCATCTGTAAGATACGGCCAATACGCTCTGTGTTGTCTTTGCTCGAATTGTAAACGCTCGAACCAGCGTTAAAAGTACCGGAATATACACGGAAGAAACACAGCTTACCAACAAATGGATCTGTGGCAATCTTAAATGCAAGAGCGGCGAACGGCTCACTGTCAGAAGAATGACAATCCTGTTCCTCGCCCGTTTCCGGATTAGTTCCTTTGATAGCCGGAACATCTGTCGGTGCCGGCATATAAGCTATAATTGCGTCAAGAAGCTTTTGAACGCCCTTGTTTCTGTACGAAGTACCGCAGGTGACAGGAACCATGTGATTGGCAATCGTAGACTTACGGATTGTTGCCATGATTTCTTCCTTTGTTAAGGGTTCACCATTTAAGTATTTCTCCATTAGAGCATCATCCTGCTCCGCAACATGTTCAATCAATTCTGTGTGGTATTTATTGGCAAGTTCCATCATGTCTTCCGGAATTTCTTCGACACGCATTTCCTTGCCCATATCGTCATAATAAACGTCGGCATTCATTTCAATCAGGTCAACGATTCCTTTAAAGGAATCCTCAGCACCGATTGGAAGTTGAATTGGCACAGCATTACACTTTAGACGGTCTTTCATCATCTGGACTACGCCGTAAAAATCAGCGCCCATGATGTCCATTTTGTTTATATAGGCCATACGGGGAACATGATACTCCTCTGCCTGACGCCAAACGGTTTCTGTCTGCGGTTCAACACCGCCTTTGGCAGCCAAAACAGTTACAGAACCGTCAAGCACACGCAATGAACGCTCAACTTCAACTGTAAAGTCAACGTGACCCGGGGTGTCGATAATGTTGATTCTATAGCCCTTCCAAAAGCAGGTAGTAGCAGCAGAAGTAATTGTAATACCTCTCTCCTGCTCCTGCACCATCCAGTCCATAGTTGCAGCACCATCATGTACTTCGCCAATCTTATGGTTAATACCTGTATAATACAGGATACGTTCAGTGGTTGTTGTTTTACCGGCATCAATATGAGCCATGATACCAATATTACGAGTTAATTCAAGCGATACCTGCCTTGGCATAGTTTCCTCCTTCAAGTCTGAAACGTTGGGGTTTGTACATTACTGTAGGTAATTTGACCAACGAAGTTGGATTACCATCTGTAATGAGCAAACGCCTTGTTGGCTTCTGCCATTTTATGCGTATCATCACGCTTTTTAGCAGCGCTACCAGCACCATTTACAGCATCAAGAATTTCACCGGCAAGTCTTTCTTTCATCGTCTTTTCAGATCTAAGTCTTGAATAATTGGTCATCCAACGTAAGCCTAATGTTTGTCTTCTTTCAGGGCGAACTTCCATTGGAACCTGATAAGTTGCACCGCCTACGCGGCGGGCTTTTACTTCGAGAGACGGCATAACATTTTCCATTGCAGCCTCGAATACTTCCAAAGGTTCTTTCCCTGTTTTCTCACTAATAATATCAAATGCGCCGTAAACTATTTTCTGGGCGACACCTTTTTTTCCGTCAATCATGATATTGTTAATAAGACGTGTTACTAGTTTCGAATTATAAAGTGGATCTGCCAAAACATCACGTTTTGTAATATTACCTCTTCTTGGCACTTTACTTCCCTCCTTCACATAAATGATATCATAGGTACTCGAAAGCGACAAACTCCCGTGGCCAACACAGAGGCGTTATATATATACGCCGCCGCATTGTGTTTGTAAAAACATGCGCCGTTAGGTTTCTGTCAATTTTAAACTACCTTACTTCTTTGCCGCAGTTTTAGCTGCGCCAGCTTTCGGACGTTTTGCGCCATACTTTGAACGACCCTGCATACGCTGTGCGACACCTTGAGCATCAAGGGTACCACGGATTATGTGGTAACGCACACCAGGCAGATCCTTCACACGGCCGCCACGAATCATAACAACGCTGTGCTCCTGTAAATTATGACCGACGCCGGGGATGTAGGCACTGACTTCAATCCCGTTTGAAAGCCTAACTCTGGCAATTTTTCTTAAAGCTGAGTTTGGTTTTTTAGGGGTAGCAGTTTTAACTGTAGTGCAAACACCGCGTTTTTGCGGGGAATCCTGGTCAATAGCAACGCGCTTCTTTGAATTCCAGCCCTTTAAAAGCGCCGGAGCTTTTGCCTTTGTCACAGCAACTTGTCTGCCCGTATGGACTAACTGGTTAAATGTTGGCATAAGACACCTCCTCACATAAATTTTATATGTTAAGCGAATATATTATATCCGCAATAACAGTGAATTAGTCTTTACATAGCTTAATCCTATTCCGAAGCATTACTTCGGAATAGGAGTTAAGTATTAAATTAATAAACCATCACAATTTGTAATTATAACGCTATACAGCATCATTTGTCAAGTCTTCATTTGCAGGCACAATTTCAACGTCAGTGTAGCATTTCATGCCGGTTCCGGCAGGAATCAGCTTGCCGATAATAACGTTTTCTTTCAGTCCAAGCAACGGGTCAACCTTGCCTTTGATTGCGGCATCGGTCAGTACTCGAGTTGTCTCCTGGAAGGAAGCTGCAGATAGGAAGGAATCAGTCGCGAGTGAAGCCTTTGTAATACCAAGCAGAACCGGCGAAGAGGTTGCTTCTTTAAGATCTGTCTCCCCTGCGCGAATACGTTCACGAATGACCGCATTTTCCGACTCAAGCTCAATCTTTTCAATGAGCGAACTCGGTAAGAGTGTTGTATCGCCCGAGTCTTCGATTTTAACCTTTTTCATCATCTGGCGAACGATAACTTCAATATGCTTATCATTAATATCAACACCCTGCATCCGATAAACACGCTGGACTTCTTCAATGAGGTAATCCTGAACAGCATGCGTACCACTAATGGCAAGAACGTCATGCGGATTGACCGAACCTTCGGTAACTCTTGTACCAGCCTTAATCTCTTGACCATCGGTAACAATAATACGCGAGCCAAATGGAACAAGATAGGATTTGGAGTCTCCAGTTTCGGAATCAGTAACAACAACATGACGGTTTTTCTTGATTTCTTCAAAAGAAACCTTACCGGTGATCTCGCTGATGATTGCAAGGTGCTTTGGCTTACGGCCTTCAAAAAGTTCCTCAACACGAGGTAAACCCTGTGTAATATCTTCAGCACTGGCAACACCGCCGGTGTGGAAGGTTCTCATTGTAAGCTGTGTACCAGGCTCGCCAATAGACTGCGCAGCAATAATACCGACAGCCTCACCAACTGCAACCGTTTGGCCATTCGCAAGGTTTGCACCATAGCACTTCTTGCAAACACCATGCTTCGCGCAGCAGTTTAAAACAGAACGAATCTTAATGTGGCCAACGCCATGGTCAACAATCACATCCGCATCCTGATCCGTCATAAGTTTATCCTTGGAAATAAGAATTTTACCTGTCTTTTCATCAACAAAATCCTCAACAAGGTATCTGCCGAGAAGGCGCTCATGCAAAGGTTCAATTGCTTCCTTACCTTCTCTGATGTCGTAAACCTCAAGTCCGTCAACAGCACCGCAGTCATCCTCACGAATAATAACTTCCTGAGAAACGTCCACAAGGCGACGGGTAAGATAACCGGAATCGGCCGTTCTAAGAGCAGTATCGGCAAGGCCCTTTCTGGCGCCGCGGGAAGAAATAAAGTACTCCAGAATATTCAGGCCTTCACGGTAGTTGGCCCTGATCGGAATTTCAATTGTTTTACCAGAGGTATTGGCAATCAATCCACGCATACCGGCCAACTGGCGAATCTGACTCATGGAACCACGGGCACCGGAATCCGCCATCATAAAGATAGGATTATAACGATCAAGATTCTTCTGCAGCGCAACGGAAACATCCTCTGTCGCCTTTGCCCAAATTTTCAAAACGGCCTTATAACGCTCACCATCGGAAAGCAAGCCGTTCTTGAACTGATCGTAAACAATATCAATTTCTTTTTCGGCAGCATCGATAATTTCCTTTTTCTCAGGTGGTATCGTTGCATCACAGACGGCAACCGTAATTGCACTTAAGGTAGAGTATTTATAACCCTGCTCCTTAATACAATCCAAAACATCTGCAGTTTCAGCAGTGCCATGGGTCTTTATGCATTTGTCAATGATCTGCCCCAGCTGCTTTTTGCTGACCAGGAAGTCAATTTCAAATTTAAATAAATTATCCGGATTGGAACGGTCAACATAACCCAAATCCTGTGGAATTGGTCTGTTGAAGATCATGCGACCTACTGTTGTGTCAACAAGCCTTGAAACCTCTTCGCCGTTGATTTCCAGTGTTCTGCGCACTTTAATATGGGCATGAAGGCCAATCTTTTTTGCATCATAAGCCATAATCGCTTCATCGTAGTCACGGAATACTTTTCCCTCGCCCAATTCGCCGCCTTTTTCCAGAGTCAAGTAATATGAACCCAAAACCATGTCCTGTGTAGGAACAGTAACAGGGCGACCGTCGGATGGTTTTAACAGGTTTCCGGCAGCCAACATCAGGAAGCGTGCTTCAGCCTGTGCCTCAGCAGAAAGCGGAACGTGGACAGCCATCTGATCGCCGTCGAAGTCTGCATTGTAAGCTGTGCAGGCCAACGGATGCAGCTTTAAAGCACGGCCTTCAACCAACACCGGTTCAAACGCCTGAATACCAAGTCTATGCAGCGTAGGAGCGCGGTTCAGTAAAACAGGATGGTTTTTAATAACAATTTCGAGTGCATCCCAAACTTCAGGTTTAGCGCGTTCAACCGCTTTTCTGGCAGCTTTGATATTGCCGGCGGCTCCGGTTTCAACCAGACGTTTCATGACAAAAGGTTTGAACAGTTCCAGTGCCATTTCCTTTGGAAGTCCGCACTGATACATTTTCAGTTCAGGGCCGACAACGATAACGGAACGGCCGGAATAGTCAACACGTTTGCCCAAAAGGTTTTGGCGGAAACGTCCCTGTTTACCTTTTAACATATCAGAGAGGGATTTTAACGGTCTGTTATTCGGACCGGTGACAGGTCTGCCGCGACGGCCGTTATCAATTAACGCGTCAACAGCTTCCTGCAGCATCCTTTTTTCATTACGAACAATAATATCAGGAGCACCCAGCTCCAGCAGCCTTTTTAATCTGTTATTTCTGTTGATAACGCGGCGATAAAGGTCGTTCAAATCAGATGTTGCAAAACGGCCGCCGTCGAGCTGTACCATTGGACGGATATCCGGAGGAATAACAGGAACAACATCGAGAATCATCCATTCCGGACGGTTTCCCGACAAACGGAACGCTTCAATAACCTCAAGACGCTTCAGAATACGAACACGTTTTTGACCGGAAGCTGTTACGAGTTCATCCTGTAATTCTTCTGAAACACGGTCAAGGTCGATTTCAGTTAAAAGCTGCTTAATCGCCTCAGCTCCCATGCTCGCTTCAAAGTCATCCTCATACTTTTCACGCATGTCACGATATTCTTTTTCATTGAGCATCTGCTTTTTCTGGAGTTCACGCACATTACCCGGATCCGTTACGATATAAAGAGCAAAATACAAAACTTTTTCCAACATGCGAGGCGAAATATCAAGAATAAGTCCCATTCTTGATGGGATACCTTTAAAATACCAGATATGGGATACAGGAGCAGCAAGCTCGATATGACCCATGCGCTCACGACGAACCTTTGCTCTTGTAACTTCAACACCGCAGCGCTCACAAATTTTACCTTTGTAACGTATTCTCTTGTACTTACCGCAATGGCACTCCCAGTCTTTCTGAGGCCCAAAAATACGTTCACAAAAAAGTCCGTCGCGCTCCGGTTTCAGGGTGCGGTAATTTATAGTTTCAGGTTTTTTGACTTCGCCGTGTGACCACTCTCTGATCATTTCCGGTGAAGCAAGTCCAATCTTAATTGATTCAAAAGTGTTAAATTCCATATTGCAACCCCCTTCTATTATATTTCGTCGTCAGTGTCAGAATTAATGTCAAAGGGTTCGTCCTTATCAAATTCATCTTCGGTATCGTTACTCTCTTCATTCACATATCCGTCCGTATCATCAAACAGGACTTCTTCATCCGCGTCTTCAACGGAATAGCCCTCAAGATCGTCGGCAACGACCGGCTCATCGAAGTTATCATTTGATGGATTAAAACTGATGTCGTCATCGTCATCGAAGTTTTGTTTCAGATCAATTTCATCATTGTTTTTATTGAGCACCTTAACGTCAAGGCCAAGGGACTGAAGTTCTTTAATAAGAACCTTAAATGACTCAGGAACACCCGGTTTAGGAATATTCTGACCCTTTACAATTGCTTCATAGGTTTTAACACGGCCAACAACATCATCGGACTTAACCGTAAGAATTTCCTGAAGGGTATAAGCCGCGCCGTAAGCTTCAAGAGCCCAAACTTCCATCTCACCAAAACGCTGCCCACCAAATTGCGCCTTGCCGCCCAAAGGCTGCTGCGTAACAAGCGAGTATGGTCCGGTTGAACGGGCATGAATTTTATCATCGACCAGATGATGCAGTTTAAGATAGTACATGATGCCAACAGTTACGGGGCTGTCAAAGTATTCACCGGAACGACCATCTTTTAAGATAGTCTTACCGTCTTCCCTTAAGCCGGCTTTTTTAAAGCATTCAACGATATCATCTTCATGAGCACCATCAAATACAGGGGTCATAATCTTCCAACCAAGCGCTTTCGCAGCATAACCCAAGTGAACTTCAAGCACCTGACCGATGTTCATACGGGAAGGTACGCCCAACGGATTAAGAACAATATCAAGCGGAGTACCGTCCGGCAGGAATGGCATATCCTCAACAGGAAGGATACGGGAAACAACGCCCTTGTTACCGTGGCGGCCGGCCATCTTATCACCTACAGAAATCTTACGTTTCTGGGCAATGTAGCAGCGTACAACTTTATTAACACCGGGGCTTAACTCATCATGGCTGTTTTCACGGGTGAAGACCTTAACGTCAACAACAATACCATATTCGCCATGAGGAACTCTGAGTGAGGTGTCTCTGACTTCTCTGGCCTTTTCACCAAAGATGGCGCGCAACAAGCGCTCTTCAGCAGTCAGCTCAGTCTCACCTTTCGGGGTGACCTTACCAACAAGGATATCACCGGCACGAACTTCGGCGCCGATGCGGATAATGCCGCTCTCGTCCAAATCATGGAGCAAATCTTCGTTGACGTTCGGAATATCCCTTGTAATTTCCTCCGGCCCTAATTTTGTATCTCTGGATTCAAGCTCATATTCTTCAATATGAATCGAAGTATATACATCATCGCGAACAATCTTTTCACTGATGAGAACAGCATCTTCGTAGTTGTAGCCTTCCCATGTCATGAAGCCGATTAAAGCGTTTTTACCAAGGCTGATCTCTCCGTCCTTGGTTGCAGGGCCATCGGCAATAACCGAACCCTCCTCAACTCTTTGATTTACATCGACAACAGGAACCTGATTGATACATGTTCCCTGATTTGAACGCATAAACTTAGTAACATGATAAACATCAACATCGCCGTTGTCGCAGGTCACCCTGATTTCGTCCGCACTTACACTGCGAACGATGCCGGCGTGCCTTGCGATAACACAAACACCGGAGTCGACACCAGCCTTGTACTCCATTCCGGTTCCGACAATCGGAGATTCGGTATTGAGCAAAGGAACAGCCTGCCGCTGCATGTTGGAGCCCATTAAAGCACGGTTTGCATCATCGTTTTCAAGGAAAGGAATCATTGCGGTAGCAACGGAAACGACCATTCTCGGTGAAACATCCATGTAGTCAGCCTTTTCGCGTTCCGTTTCGAGGAATTCATCACGGTAACGCGCATTGACCTTTGTGTGTTGGAAGTGTCCAGCTTCATCAAGCGGTTCGTTTGCCTGCGCAACTATAAAGTCATCTTCAATATCTGCTGTCATGTAGACAACGTCATTTGTAACACAGCAGGTCTTCTTATCCACACGACGGAAAGGGGCTTCAATAAACCCATATTCATTAATTTTCGCAAAAGTTGCAAGGTAGGAAATCAGGCCAATGTTAGGACCTTCCGGCGTTTCAATAGGACACATACGGCCGTAATGGCTGTAATGTACATCGCGCACCTCAAATCCTGCACGGTCTCTTGACAAACCGCCCGGCCCTAATGCTGAAAGACGGCGCTTATGCGTAAGCTCAGCGAGCGGATTAGTCTGATCCATGAACTGTGACAGAGGAGAAGAACCAAAGAACTCTTTTATTGCCGCCACAACAGGACGAATATTAATCAGTGAATGAGGAGTTAATACTTCCAAATCCTGAGCCTGTAATGTCATTCTTTCACGTATAACTCGCTCCAATCTGGAGAAACCAATTCTAAACTGATTTTGAAGCAGTTCGCCGACCGAACGAATACGTCGATTCCCAAGATGGTCAATATCATCAATATTGCCCAGCCCCATTGCAAGACAGTTTAAATAGTTAATCGATGAAAAAATATCGTCTATAATAATATGTTTCGGAATCAGTTCGTCAATTCTAGCCTTAATTGTTTCTTTCAATTCCTCGTCATTAGAACAGGAATCCAAAATTTCGGCAAGCACGCTGAAACGCACTCTCTCATTCACATTACACTCTGTTTTTGCGTCAAAACCAACAAAACCGTTGATGTCAACCATTCCGTTGGAAATCACCTTAACCTCGCGCTCATTAATCGTGACGAACGCGATGGTGACGCCGGCATTATCGATTTCACGTGCTCTGTCATGAGAAATAATTTCGCCTGTCTCAGCCATCAGCTCACCGGTAAGTGGGTTGATAATAGGGCGTGAAAGTTTCTGTCCGGTAATGCGACCTGTAAGGTTCAACTTCTTATTGTATTTATACCGGCCGACGCGGGAAAGATCATAGCGGCGCGCATCAAAGAACAATCCGTTGATGTGTGACTGTGCACTTTCTATGGTCGGTGGTTCGCTTGGTCTCAGCTTCCTGTAAACCTCGAAAAGAGCTTCCTCCATGTTTTTGCAAGGATCTTTTTCGATGGTTGCGTTCATTCTGTCGTCATCGCCGAAGTACTCACGAATTTCTTCGTCGGTACCAAGGCCAAGAGCACGTACGAACACAGTAATCGGAATTTTGCGGTTTTTATCAATACGAACATAGAAGATATCGTTGGCATCATTTTCATATTCAAGCCATGCCCCACGGTTAGGGATAACGGTTGAACTGAAAAGCTCTTTACCTGTCTTGTCGTATTCCATTTTATAGTAAACACCAGGTGAACGAACCAACTGGGAAACAATAACGCGTTCCGCACCGTTAATAACAAAAGTTCCGCTGTCCGTCATGAGCGGAAAATCGCCCATAAAAACTTCGGATTCTTTAATCTCGCCGCTTTCCTTGTTAAGCAGGCGGGCAGTGACCCTCAAAGCGGCGGCGTAGGTAGCGTCGCGCTCTTTGCATTCTTCAACACTGTAATTCGGCTTATCGTCATCCAGTTTGTAATTCACAAAGTCCAGCACGAGGTTGCCAGTATAGTCTGTAATGCCGGAAACGTCCTTAAAAACCTCTTTGAGGCCCTCATCAAGAAACCATTTGTAGGAATTCTTCTGTACCTCAATTAGATTTGGCATGTCCAGAACTTCGTCAATACGCGAAAAGCTCATACGGACATTCTTGCCCAACTGCACCGGTTTAACATTCACCATTGGCTCAATCACTCCATTCATATATTTACCATCTGCGTCATAAATTAAGCACAAAAATAGTTTGCATACATCATTGCTTTTATAAGCTTTTATGATACCCTCTTGCCTTTTTTTATATGTTGTGCTATTATATACGAGGATAAACATGAGTATATGTTTCCATGATGATGCAGTGTATTATTTTATTACAATATATAGTGTTTGTCAAGCATTATTTACAGATTTTATATTTAAATGATCAAAAGCCGTCGGTTCGAAACCGTCGGCTTTTTAATTTGTCTATTTATTTATGTTCTTTTTTTCCTCAGTATCAGCTACGGCGCCAACAAGTACATCAAAAGTGTAAGAATCCAGTTTCGTACGCACAACAGAGGATATCTCATCGTAAATTTGATGAAAACGACAGCAGGTTGTATGTGTACATGCGTATTCATCCTGCTGACAGCGGCTGATCATGTATGGCCCTTCTACCGATTCGATTACCTCGCGCAGCGATATCTTCGCAGGTTCGCGCGCAAGAATATAGCCGCCGTGGGCACCTTTATAGGACACAATCAGTCCATCGGCAACCAGCTTTCGCAAAATTTTCAACGCAAACCTCAGTGGAACATGCGCTTCGGCGGAAATGGTGTGTGCATCTATTCTTTTGTTGGAAACCGCCAACATTTCAACAATTCTCACTGCATAATCTGCTTCAAGCGTCATGACCATTTAAGCTATACCCCCTTAATCCAAGAAATCTTTCAGCTTTTTGCTGCGGCTTGGATGACGCAGTTTGCGAAGTGCCTTTGCTTCAATCTGCCTGATGCGCTCTCTTGTAACATTAAACTCCTTACCGACTTCTTCCAAAGTGCGCGAGCGCCCATCTTCAAGGCCAAAACGCAAACGAAGAACCTTTTCCTCTCGCGGGGTAAGCGTATCGAGTACATCGGCAAGCTGTTCCTTTAAAAGTGTATGGGATGCCGCATCTGCCGGCGCGGGGGCATCGTCATCCGGAATAAAGTCGCCGAGATGGCTGTCTTCTTCTTCACCGATTGGTGTTTCAAGGGAAACAGGTTCTTGTGCAACACGCATAATTTCACGAACCTTATCAACAGGCATGTCCAGTTCAACAGAAATTTCTTCAGCAGTCGGCTCATGTCCATTGGTGTGTAAAAGCTGGCTGGATACTTTTTTTACTTTATTGATGGTTTCAACCATGTGCACCGGGATTCTAATCGTCCTGGCCTGGTCGGCAATCGCACGAGTAATCGCCTGGCGAATCCACCATGTGGCATAGGTTGAAAATTTAAAGCCCTTTGAATAATCGAACTTCTCAACCGCTTTAATTAATCCGAGATTACCTTCCTGAATTAAGTCCAAAAACTGCATACCGCGCCCTAAATAGCGCTTTGCAATGCTAACGACCAAGCGGAGGTTCGCCTCGGACAAACGTTTTTTCGCTGCTTCGTCACCATTTGAAATGCGAATAGCAAGATCAATTTCCTCTTCCGGTGAAAGAAGAGGCACACGGCCAATTTCCTTTAGATAGACCTTAACCGGATCATCAATCGCAATCCCTTCGGTACTGAGTGCAGACTCAACATCCTCATTTTCATTTGACTGAGAGGTAAACTCAATGTCTTCAAGAGAGGCATCGGCAAAATCTTCAATAATTTCAACACCCTGTGCTTCAAGTGTATCATAAAATTTTTCAATTTGTTCCGGCTCAAAGTCCAGTTCGCCAATTGCATCTAAAATCTCTTTCGTTGAAAGCTGCCCTTTACTTTTTCCCTGCTCAATTAATTCCCGTATTACTGTTTTCTTATCCGGTGCTCCCATAATAAGTCCCCCTATTTTTTCTGTGACCTCAGCTCCTGCAAGTAATCCTGTATCTCCTGCGGCCGTGCTGATTTTATATTTTCTACATTTATTTTTGCATATTCCTGATTGATGACGCTAATATATTCATCCGCGTCCTTCTTTGTGGCGGAAACACAATCAAATCTTGCAAGCATTTGCGCAACTGCTGCAATTTCATCAATTGAGAAGGCTTCCGATATCTCCGTAAGGCCAATTGCCTTGCCATCTATAATTCTATCCATTATTGCCTGATATACACGGCGGTTAAACATTGTTAAAAATTTTTCGGGCGGCAAAAGCTTATCTATTGCTATAGCGTTCTCCGGGTATTGAACAATATACGCAATGAGCGCTTCTTCTGCGCTTGCAGCCCTAAGATGCTGGGATTTTTCAGGATTAATGCTGTCACGGATACCGGCGGATTGCTGCTGAAAAGCTTTAAACTCTTTTTGCTCATAGCTTTTTTTCAGTTTGGTACGGTTTTTGTCCACTTGCAGCATAATCGCAGAACGCTCAATTCCAATTTCTTCGGCAAGCTTTCCCGCATAGACTTCCTGCTCAATTCGGCTTTCCAGTGTTGCAAGTACTGTGGAAGCTCCTGTCAGATAAGCAACACGCCCCTGTGCATTTTGCAGGTTGCAGCCCTGCTTAATCTTTTGCAGTCGGTATTCTACGTCATTACCGCAGGAATCGAGCAATTGCTTGAATTTTACACGGCCGTTCTGGCCGTTTGCCCTTATGTACTCATCCGGATCCTTCCCGCCGGCAATGGTAAGCACCTTGACCAGCAGCCCTGCTTCACGCAGAATCGGAATAGAACGTGATGCGGCTTTTTGCCCGGCCTCATCCGAATCGTAAGAAACAATGACCTCTTTCGTATACCTCGCCATCAAATGTGCCTGATTCGATGTTAAGGCTGTGCCAAGCGTTGCAACTGCGTTTCCAAAACCTGCCTGATGCATGGATATAACATCCATATACCCTTCACATAGGATCAGCTGTTCACTTCCGCTGGCTTTCGCAAAGTTAAGTGCAAACAGAAAGCTTCCCTTGTTAAACACCGGTGTTTCAGAAGTATTAAGGTATTTCGGCTTTTCGTCGGTCATAACACGGCCGCCGAAAGCAATTACATTGCCGCGCAAATCAATGATTGGAAACATGACGCGTGAAAAAAAACGGTCAACCGATTTCCCGCTTCTGCCCTTGAATGCTACGTTAGCCAAAACCATTTCATTTTGTGTATAACCTTTTTTTTCAAGATAGTCAACCAATGCAAAACGAGAAGTCGGAGCATAACCAAGCCCGAAACGGCGGATCGTATTGGGTGTTAAAGCACGGCGGGTTAAATACTCCATGCCGACTGCGCCTTCTCCGGAATTTAAAACATTGTTGTAAAAGCGGGCTGTTTCCCTGTTAATCTCCAAAATACGCGCCTTGAGCTTACCCATGCCGTCGTCAACATTATTTTCAGGTACCTGCAGTCCGGCACGCTGCGCCAAAAAGCGAACTGCCTCCATGTAGTCCAGATTTTCAATGCGGCGGACAAACGTGATAACGTCTCCACCGGCCCCACAGCCAAAGCAGTAAAAGGAGCCATTCTCGGGGTAAACGTTAAAAGAAGGTGTTTTCTCACTGTGAAATGGACAAAGTCCCACCATGTTTCTGCCACTATGCCGCAGATTGACATAGGACGCGGCGACTTCAGAAATATCGCTGCGTGCTTTTAATTCCTGTAGAAAGGCTTCCGGCAATGGCATATCATCGCCCCCCTTTCAATTTTATCCGTATCAAATGTTCCACGATTTCGGTACAAAAATATCTTGAAACAAGTGAATCGCAAAGTGGTCGGTCATGCCGGCAATATAGTCACAGGCGGCACGCTCAATTCCATCCCGTTCAGCGATAAGGCTCATCTCCTGCGAAAGATTCTCCGGCATTTTCAAATAATCATAGAGCGTGCCAATCAAATGGGGAACCTTTTTTTCCTCAGCCTTCGCATATGGATTCAAATAAACATATTCGTACATGAAGTCATACAGTTTGTCAAAAGACCGCTGGATTTCCAAATCCATTTGAATTGTTCCATTCTGGCTGTTCTCCGCAACCGAATGAACGAGTGTGTCAATTCTTTCAGACCGGCGGCAGCCCAAAACGGAAGTGATTTCCTTGGGAATGTCGTTTTCGAGCAGTACGCCCGCCCTTACAGCATCATCAATATCATGATTTATGTAAGCAATCCGATCAGCCAAGCGAACAACCCGGCCCTCAAGTGTCATCGCCTCCGTGCCCTTGGTATGGCAAAGAATTCCGTCGCGAACTTCTTTGGTAAGATTTAAGCCAGCACCGTTCTTCTCAACCTTTTCGACAATACGCACACTTTGTTCGTAGTGGCGAAAGCCTTCGGGGTACAAGCTGTCCAATGCACGCTCGCCGGCATGCCCAAAAGGAGTATGCCCCAAATCATGCCCGAGTGAAATGGCCTCTGTTAAATCTTCGTTTAAGAGCAGCGCTCTTGCAATAGTGCGTGCAATCTGGGAAACCTCAAGCGTGTGTGTCAGGCGGGTACGATAATGGTCACCCTCCGGCGACAAAAACACTTGTGTTTTATGCTTTAGGCGGCGGAAAGATTTGCAATGAATAATTCTGTCCCTGTCACGCTGATAAGGAGTTCGTAATTCACATTCTTCCTCCGGAATATCCCGCCCTTTTGTGTTCTTAGAAAGAGCGGCAAAGGGCGATAAGATTTTCTCTTCTATATCTTCTGTGCGCTCTCTGACAATCATATTTCCACCACCCATTCCTTATACTTCAAATAGATATACGCAGAAAAATACAAATTCCCTGCAAATATTATAAAATTTCAAAAAACTTTTCTCCCGCAACAACAATTTTACTTTGTCCGCAGGTTACGTCTGCAAGTTTTTGTTCGAATGCGGGCATGCACTCGTCACTCATATGAAAATGGACTTGGACCACGTCAGTAAAATCCACATTGTCGACCACCCCGCCGCTTTCGGGAATCAGTGCAGCCAATTTGCCGTACTGATTGTAATCACAGCGCACTTCCGCCATCAGGCAGGTGCGCATCGTAATCATTTTTGCCTGCTGGAGCGCAATGGAAGCGCTGTGTGAATATGCGCGTACAAGACCGCCGGTGCCAAGAAGAATTCCGCCAAAATAACGGGTGACCACTACCACAGCATCCGTTACCTCGGACTTTTGGAGGACATCGAGTGTCGGAATTCCAGCGGTGCCCTGTGGCTCGCCGTCATCCGAGTAGCGCTTCAACTGATTATTTCGGATGGAATACGCGTAGACGTTATGCGTCGCGTTCCAATTCTTTGACTTGATAGCGTTAATAAACGAGACAGCTTCCTCCTCGGTTTCGACGGGTTTTGCATAACCGATAAAACGTGAGCGGCGTTCAATAAACTCGGCGGAAACCTCGTTTGCTATGGTTCGATACTCAATCATGGTATCTCCTCACAAAGAAAAAATATAGGCGGCGCAGATGCCTGCGCCGCCTATGCTAATCCAAAGAAATCGAAAAAGCAGGTTATTTATCAATACCGTAACGCCTTTTAAACATATCAACACGTCCGCTTGTATCAACAAGTTTTTGCTTACCAGTAAAGAACGGATGGCATTTGGAGCATATTTCAACGCGGATATTTTCCTTAGTGGATTTTGTATCAATAACATTACCGCATGCACATGTGATTGTTGTTTCTTTATACTTTGGATGTATATTTTCTTTCATTCCTGTCACCTCTTTCAGTAAAACTGCAACTTAACATTTGAATTTTACCATAGTGATTCTTAAATTGCAAGTAAAAAATAATAAATATCTAATATTTAGACCATTTTTATTTTGGATTCTGTTGTCTGACATACGCCGCGTATTCCTCAAGACACATGGAATACTCACGCATTTTTACCGCATTATCTTCGCCAACATAGCGAAAATGGAGCGGATTGAACGTCATACCGGTTATAGCCATTTTGCCTTCAGCGTAACGCAATACAAAACCATAGCGAACGCTATTTTTGATAAGCCATTTATATTGATTTGTCGTCGTAAAATCAGTGTTTTTTGTCAAGCCTTCCGCTGAAAACGTGACAGCCATACCGGTTTGATTTTCATTGTAACCGCCGCGCCCAATTGTGGTTTGAATCTGATTTTGAGCCCTTACCTGCGAATATCCATTGTTTTTAATCAGATTTTGTACCCCTGCGTCAAAAAGTTTATCTTGTTCCTTCGCGTCAACATAGCCTCCGCTCAGTTTTAACACGCAGCCGTCGGCTTTTGCGTCTTCCATCATCTTTTTGAGTGCGGGAATGATCCTATCATCGACGGTTACGCCGCCAAATTGACCAAGCTGTACGCTGAATCCGGATTTCAACTGAGAAGTTGCATTCACCACGACTAAGTTGAATGAATCATCATAAACCGGAAGAACTTCGCTGTTAGAAGAAGCTGGAGCCACGGAACTGGACGGTGCACTGCTTACAGAATGTTTGTCAAACGGGTGTTTAATCTGCACCCACGCTAAAACGGCCCCTGTGACAAGCGAAATACAAAGTGCGAGGGCAATCACCGTCATCACTATTTTTATCTTTCTAACCTGATCGGCTTTGTGCCATCCAGCGCGGGTCTGGACTATTTTTTCTCCCCGTTTTCGCACTTCAGCGCATCCCTTCTGCTCTTAATTTTATATTACAATTGTATAACTTATATTAAATTAATTCAACCGATTTCTGATTTTCGGATTAATATACAATTTAATATCTTTCATTTGATTTAATTTGGTAGCTGTATTATCATATAAAATGGGTAAAGTTTTAGAAATGACACTTTAACGTTTGGATTGGAGTCAAAAAAATGAGAAAAACTAAGATTATATGCACTCTCGGCCCTGCAACTGATAAAGAGGAAGTGCTACGGCAGCTGATGCTGGAAGGCATGGATGTTGCACGCTTAAACTTTTCACATCAAACTGCAGTTGAACAAAAAGTTCGTGCTGATGCAGTAAAAAAATTACGTGATGAGTTGCAACTTCCTGTTGCTCTTTTACTTGATACAAAAGGTCCTGAAATTCGGGTAAAGGATTTTAATCAGCCTAAAATTACACTTAAGACCGGTGAAAAATTCACATTAACCAACAGAGATATTGTCGGTGACGAAACAATTGCGTCAATCACCTTTGCACATCTTCCCCAGGAGGTTTCCTCCGGTGCCAGAATTTTGATTGATGACGGTCTGATTGAGCTGAAAGTGGAGTCCTGTACGGAAACGGATATTCACTGTAAAATTATAAATGGCGGCACGATTTCATCCCATAAGGGAATCAATGTGCCGGGCGCTAAACTTTCCCTTCCATTTATCAGTTCAAAAGACAAGGACGATATTGCCTTTGCAGTAAAAGAAAACTTTGATTTTATTGCGGCCTCATTCACACGCAATGCGCAGGATATGATTGATTTACGAACTGAGCTTGAAAAGCATAACTGCCATAAAATTCGTATTATTGCTAAAATAGAGAATGCCGATGGTGTGGAAAACATTGATGATATTATCCGACTTTCTGATGGCATCATGGTCGCAAGAGGTGATCTGGGTGTTGAAATCCCACTTGAAGAAATTCCCGTTATTCAGAAAAAGCTTATAAAAAAAGCTTATAGCGCCGGAAAACAGGTTATCACCGCAACACAGATGCTCGATTCCATGATGAAGAACCCTCGTCCAACCAGAGCGGAAGCAACCGATGTTGCGAACGCGATTTATGATGGAACAAGCGCAATCATGCTTTCCGGTGAAACTGCCGCAGGTGACTACCCCATTGCCGCGCTCAAAACAATGGCAATTATTGCGGAACGCACGGAACGTGATATCGATTACAAATCACGCTTTGCAAAACGTGATTTCACAGAAGCGCCAAATGTTACTTCCGCTATCTCTCACGCAACCTGCACTACGGCACAGGATCTCGGCGCTGTTGCAATCATTACGGTTTCGAAATCCGGCAGAACAGCCCGCATGATTTCAAAATATCGTCCGGAATGTCCGATTATCAGCGGCACAACAGATTCAACTGTTCAGCGTCAAATGAATCTTTCATGGGGCGTCGTTCCGATTATGGTCGATGAAAAAGACAATACCGACGCTTTATTTGACCATGTGGTTGACGTTGCGCGTAAGGAGAACCTTGTGAAGAACGGTGACTTGGTTGTCATTACCGCCGGCGTTCCACTCGGCGTTTCAGGCACCACCAATCTTCTGAAAGTGCAGCTTGTCGGCGACGTACTTGTTTCCGGAATGGGTGTTACAAAGGGTTCCATTTGTGGAAATCTGTGCGTTTGCGCAAATGAAGAAGAGGCTGAAAAAAGCTTTAAGGAAGGCGACATTCTGGTAATTCCGCAAACGTCCAACAAAATTCTACGTATTCTAAAGTTGGCATCCGGCCTGATTACTGAAGACGGCGGGATGAATTCACACGCGGCGATTGTTGGGCTTGCTCTCGACAAACCGGTTATTGTTGCAGCACAAAACGCGACAAAGATTTTAAAAAGCGGCACAACCGTCACGGTTGACGCAGCCCGCGGCATCGTGTTCAGCGGCATTGAGAAATGTGACATATAATACAAGATAATAATAAAACGAGATAAAAAAACGGACGTCATATGACGCCCGTTTTATAATATAACCTAAAATTTGGTACAGATGATAATTAATACATTCCGCCCATGCTTGGATCAGCAGGCATTGCAGGAGCTGCCGGTTCTTTAATATCAGCAACCAATGACTCTGTTGTAAGCACCATCGCCGCAACAGATGCTGCATTTTGCAGTGCAGAACGGGTTACCTTTGTTGGATCGACAATGCCGAAGGAAATCATGTCACCATACTCTTCAGTAAGTGCATTAAAACCATAATCCACCTTACCGGCCAGCTTGACGTGTTCCACAATAACAGAACCTTCAAGACCCGCGTTTGCTGCAATTTGGCGAATAGGCTCTTCCAAAACTTTAAGAACAATGGCGGCGCCTGTCTTCTCATCGCCTTCACTGCTGGCAACAAGTTTTTCAACTTCTGGAATTGCATCAAGCAAAGCAACACCGCCGCCGGCTACGATGCCTTCCTCGACTGCTGCTTTAGTTGCCGCAAGAGCATCTTCAATGCGAAGCTTTTGCTCCTTCATTTCAACTTCTGTCGCAGCACCGACTTTAATAACAGCTACTCCGCCGGAAAGTTTTGCAAGGCGCTCTTGAAGCTTTTCGCGGTCAAAATCAGAAGTAGTCGCTAAGATTTGTGAACGAATCTGTGATACTCTACCCTTAATTTCCTCTTTATCGCCGGCACCGTCAACGATGATGGTGTTTTCCTTGTCAACCTTAACCTGACGTGCACGACCAAGTTGCTCAACGGTTGTATCCTTCAATTCTAAGCCCAGTTCTTCAGAAATTACTTGGCCACCTGTTAAAGTGGCAATATCACGGAGCATATCTTTTCTTCTGTCGCCAAAACCTGGAGCCTTAATGCCGACACAGGTAAATGTTCCGCGCAGCTTATTGAGAATCAGAGTGGTAAGTGCTTCGCCCTCAATATCCTCTGCGATAATAACAAGCTTTTTGCCTGATTGAACAATCTTTTCGAGCAACGGCAGAATTTCCTGAATATTGGAAATTTTCTTGTCGGTAATCAGTATATAAGCATCATCAATGACAGCTTCCATCTTTTCGGTATCGGTTACCATATAAGGTGTAATGTAACCTCGGTCAAACATCATGCCTTCGACAACTTCGGAGTATGTTTCAGCTGTTTTCGATTCTTCAACTGTGATAACACCGTCGGAAGTTACCTTTTCCATCGCTTCGGAAATCAGCTTGCCAATAAACTCGCTGGAAGCAGAAATAGTTGCAACGCGTGCAATATCTTCTGAACCGGAAACTTTTTTCGAGTGTTCTGCAAGTGATTTAACAGCAGTATCAACTGCATTTTGAATTCCTTTGCGAATAATCATTGGGTTAGCTCCGGCCGTAACATTCTTCATACCCTCACGAATAATTGCCTGTGCGAGCAAGGTCGCTGTTGTGGTACCGTCGCCGGCGACGTCGTTGGTCTTTGTAGCGACTTCTTTTACAAGCTGTGCACCCATATTTTCAAATGCATCGTTAAGCTCAATTTCCTTTGCAATTGTAACACCATCATTGGTAATTAACGGAGCACCGAATTTTTTATCGAGAACAACATTTCTTCCCTTAGGGCCCAGTGTAATTTTAACTGTATCTGCAAGTTGATTAATACCGCTTAAAAGCGCTTTTCTGGCATCTTCGCCATAAATAATTTGTTTTGCCATCGTTTATTCCTCCAATATTAAATTTAAAATATATATTATTCCACAATTGCGAGAATATCGCTTTGACGAACAATGGTGTACTCTTCGCCGTCAAGCTTGATCTCGGTGCCGGAATACTTGCTGGTGATTACTCTGTCACCCTTTTTGACGTACATTGTGATCTCTTTCCCGTCGACAATGCCGCCCGGGCCAGCTTCGATAACGTCGGCAATCTGTGGTTTTTCCTTCGCGGAACCGGCAAGAAGAATACCGCTCTTTGTTGTTTCCTCAGCTTCTTCCATTTTAATAAGGACTCTGTCTGTTAAAGGTTTAATAGTCATAATAGATCCTCCTTTAGATAATTCACAAATTAGTTAGCACTCATTAACGTTGAGTGCTAATATACATTCTATATACTTGTGGCAAAAAAATCAAGTGGTTTTTTCACTAAAATCTGTAATTTAATAAATTATTTACAATTATGATCAAAAATATATGTAACTATACCGGAACAATAAAATTCACCGAATTGGGAATGACCTCAAATTCAACTTTGTCAATAAAATGACAATCACCGTCAAAGTTAGCAATGGCCGGCTTAACAGCTTTTACTTTCATTCTTTTCCCGCGACAAAATATCAAAATATCTTTAAATTTTTCAGATGTAATATGACCCCCGGCTTTGTAAATCGGAATAAGCGCGGGAATTTGATTCAGCGGAGGTTTTTTTATTAATATAAAATCAAGGAGCCCATCGTTCGGAATTGCTTTGGGTGCTCCACAATAGCCGCCCCCATAATATTTTCCGCTGCCTGCAAGAGCAAATAAATAATTTCCCTCATATTTTTTGACCCCATCGATTGTAATTTCAAGTTGATCGCCAATTCTACCCAGCAACGTCCGGAGAAGCGCAAAATCATAAGCCATCGAGCCGCTAATAAAGGGTACTTTTTTGAAAGAAACCATGTTATAAGCAACCTTTGCGTCAAGTCCGATAGAGCAAAGATTGATTGAAAGTCGGTCACCGGATCGAATCATATCGACAGTCTGTGATTTGGCTTTCAATTGTCTATCGATTGATAAAAAATCTTCGGGTTTACCAAAGGTTTTTATGTAATCGTTACCAGAGCCGCAGGGAATAACGCCGACCTCCACATTCTTTTGGCCAATCGCTCCCGCAGCGGTTTCACTTAGCGTACCATCCCCGCCGATGGCAAAAAAGCGGACGGAATCTCCTTTTGACCCCTCCATTTTAACTACTTCTGTAGCGTGCCCCGGCTTTTCGGTAATATGGCAGACACATTCCAAGCCATTCTCGTCAAAATACTGCTGTATCGCCGGAAAAATGGTGTTATATGGATTTTTTTTACCGGCCGTGGGATTCAAAATGAATATATAGCGCATTGCAACCTCCGATTTACATAGTTTTAGCCATAGCACGCATTTATTTAAAATACATATAGAATTGACATCTAATCATGCCGTTATAAAGCTTCCTGCGACGGTCAGACTTGCGCCCAAAGCAGTCTTCAAAGGTTTCGTCCGGACTGATAATGGAGTAGCTCCATCCATGTCTCTGCTCAAATACGTTTCCCATCGTTCTGTAAAGTTCTTCAGCTTGACGTGTATCCAAAAGGCGTTCTCCATAGGGAGGATTGCAAATAACACAGCCATAGTCTCCAACAGGTTTAAAGTCGGCGATGTCACGCTTTTCTGCACGAATTTGTGAAATAACTCCGGCTTTTTTAGCATTTTCGAGTGTCAGCGAAATCGCCGCGCCATCAATATCATATCCGTGAGCCGTAAAAGTGGCATCACGCATAATTAAATCCTGTGCGCGCACCTTTTCCTTCTGCCATAGGTTTTTATCTATTCCTGCCCAACGTTCAGCGGAAAAATGCCGTTGCATGCCCGGTGCGATATTGAGCGCATACAGGGCAGCTTCAATGAGAATAGTACCGGAGCCGCAGAGAGGGTCAATAAAGTTCGCGTCATGCCGCACACGCGCAAGGTGCACCATGGAGGCGGCAAGCGTCTCTTTAATCGGTGCTTCCGTAGAATTACCGCGATATCCGCGCTTGTGCAGTCCCGGGCCGGAAGTATCAATCATAATGCTGACGGTGTCTTTCATAATCAGAAATTGAATCTGATAAAGAGTCCCGGTCTCTTCAAACCAGTTTACGTTGTATTTTTGCTTTAAACGTTCAACAACTGCTTTCTTGATAATCGACTGGCAGTCAGGAACACTTGAGAGCTTAGAACTAAGGCTTCTCCCCTTTACAGGGAAAGCATCGGTTTTCCCAATCCAGCGTTCCCATGGAAGGGCTTTGACACCCTGAAAAAGGTCTTCAAAGCTGAGCGCCTGAAAATTGCCCATTTGAACGAGTATTCTTTCACCGTAGCGCGACCAAAGGTTTGCTCTGACAAGCATTTCATCGGAGCCGTCAAAAACGACTCTACCATTTTGCGGTTCAACATTCTTAGCGTCCATCGCTCTCAATTCTTCTGCAACTAAACCTTCTACTCCGAGGAGGCAAGGACAAACAAGTTTAAAATTTTCCATATTATACTCCAATTATAAAATATGGGACTGCGACAAAACGCAGCCCCAATCATCATAGAAAAACTCTTATCTATTAGGCACCATGCGTTAAAATATTAAAAAAGCATGTGGGTGCGAATATTCTATTATATTATTCCGCGTCAGGCTCCAATAATCCGTAATTTCCATCCTTACGTTTGTAAACTACATCAATTTCTCCGGTTGATTCGTCACGGAACATAAAAAACTGATGTCCCAACAGATTCATCTGTAAAATTGCTTCCTCGACGCTGAGCGGCTTGATGAAGAAATGCTTAGTACGCACAATCTTATATTCACTATTATCTTCTTCCTCTGTGCTGTGAAGATAGTCCTGAACATACTGGTCAAGTGCGACGGAATGAATTTCTTTAGCGAGTCTGGATTTATTCTTACGGATCTGCCGGCCCAATGCGCTGACAACTTGATCAAGCGCGTCATTCATCTCAAAATCTGTTGCTTCAGCCCGGTAAATCATACCTTGTGATTTGATCGTTATTTCGACTGTCTGGCGGTTTCTTTCCAGTGTTACAACCACATTAGCCTGTGCATCTTCATCGAAAATTCTATCAAACCTTGAAAGCTTTCTTGTCGCTAATTCCTTGAAATTATCTCTTAAATTAACCTTTCTTCCTGTAACAGTAATCCTCATACCAACATCTCCTTGTCTATTATTTGAATGAAATGGTATTCTTCACTTATAATATACCATAATCATCTAACAAATAAAAGTATCAAGTTTTAAATAATAATGTTGTCATGGCGTGTAACATGGCAGCCCACATTAACTGCCACCGGCAAACCCGCAATATGAGTCGGAAATTGTTCGATATTGACGCAAAGCGCCGTCGTAATTCCGCCAAATCCCTGTGGGCCTACATTCAATTGATTTACTTGTTCAAGCATACGCAACTCTAAGTCGGCGTAGAACCGATCACCATTACGCTGCGAAATCGGGCGGCAAAGAGCCTGCTTTGCCAAAGCAGCACATTTCTCAAAATCACCGCCGATTCCCACACCAAGAACTACCGGCGGGCATGGGTTGCTGCCTGCGATCTGAACCGTTTCCGTGACAAAGTCTATGATATCCTCGACGCTTGCCGATGGAGTAAACATTTTGATTCGGCTCATATTTTCGCTTCCAAAACCTTTTGGAGCAACAGTAAGAGAAAGCTTGTCCCCCGGCACAAGGCGGGTATGTATTATTGCAGGGGTATTGTCACCGGTGTTTCCGCGCTTGATGGGGTCGGCAACAACCGAACAGCGCAAGAAACCTTCCAAGTAGCCTTGATGCACTCCATCGTTAACGGCATCTTCAAAAGAACCGCCTGCAATGTGCACCTCCTGCCCCACTTCTGCAAAAACGACTGCCATACCGGTGTCCTGACAGACGGGAATGTCCAACTCCCGCGCCGCATTCATATTTTCACACAGATCAGATAAAATAGCCCGGCCGATTGGTGAAGTTTCTTTCTTTGCGGCATCGGATATACAAGATTCAAGATCACATGGCAAAACACGGTTCGTAGAGATGCAGAGGTTTTTAACAGCAGCAGTGATCAGCGAAACATCAATCTCTCTCATAGTCGATTCCTCAGTTTATTAAATTAGTTTTCCGCCCGCAATCACAAACTTGGGTTTGGAAGTCATTTCAAGCGGATTTGTGTCAAAAACAATCAGGTCAGCGTCTTTCCCAACTTCAATGGATCCAACTTTATCGTCAATACCGCAAATTTTTGCAGGATTGATTGTAATTGCTTTTAAAGCATCTTCATATTTCATCCCTTCGCGCACCGCAAGTGCGGCACAGGTCGGAAGATATTGCAGTGGAACAACCGGATGATCTGTAATAATCGCGACAGGAACACCCGCATTTGCCAAAATTCCGGGATTGGCGGGCGTCAAATTCTTAAGTTCCGGTTTGGAGCGGTCACACAGAAAAGGGCCTGCAAGCACGCGTGTACCCTCGCTAAGGAGCCTGCGTGTCATAAGATGTCCCTCTGTTCCATGAACGATAACATAATTAAGGTGAAACTCTTTCGCAATACGAATCGCCGTGTCAATATCATCGTTGCGATGGGCGTGAAAATGCACTTCAATTTCGCCCTTAAGTGCGGGGACAAGAGCCTCTGACTTCATATCAAATTCAGGCGCGTCAAAATCTTCGTCTTCTTCAGCGCGCTGCAAATCCTCCATGTAACGTTTCGCTTTGAACAGTTCTTCGCGAATAAGAGCCGCGGTTGACATACGTGTGGAAGGCGCCTGGTTCTTACCATGATAGACAGATTTCGGGTTTTCTCCCAATGCCATTTTGATTGCAATAGGAGCTTTTACAAGCATTTCGTCAATACAGGTACCATATGTCTTAATTGCAGCCAGTTGGCCACCGATGGGGTTCGCGCTACCGGGTCCGGTTATGACAGTTGTAACTCCTGCGGCAAGGGCTTCGGAAAAACAGCGATCAATGGGGTTAATCGCATCAATTGCGCGCAGCTGTGGCGTAATCGGATCAGTTTCTTCATTTCCGTCATCACCTTCAAAGGTGAGGCCGTCTTCCCACATACCAAGATGGGTGTGTGCGTCAACAAATCCCGGGTAAACGCCGGCGCCCTGAACATCAAGCACCTTTTCATCCAATTGCGGATTTTCCAAATTGGAACCAATTTCCTTTATTATACCGTCTTCGGTACGAATCCAACCGTTTTCAATAGGGTTTCCTGCCATTGTGTGAATGACCGCATGGATAATCAGCATAATTGTTTCCTCCAACAAAAAAGCGGAGTGCGCGCACTCCGCTAAAATTATTTTGGTTGATTTGGATTGCCGTGTTTTGCAAAACCACCGCGCTTCGATTCTACGCATTTTTTAAGGTCTGACATTTTCTCATCACTCGTCTGCTTGAATTTGGACATCATATCCTCAAAGTTTGTAGCCTCGTTTCTTCTGTTGCCCTGCCATTCGTAATTGCCGGGTCTGGAAACACGAGGAGCGCTAACATTGCTGCGCGGCGCAGGCGGAAGCGCCTTCTTCATCGACAGGCTGACTTTTCCGTCTTCGCTAATGCTCATAACCTTAACTTTAACTGTTTGATTTTCAGTTACGAAATCGCGAATTTCCTTAACGAAAGTGGGCGCGACTTCCGAAATGTGTACCATACCGGTTTTGCCGCCTGGCAACTCCACAAAAGCGCCGAATTTTGTAATTCCTGTAACTTTCCCTTCCAGGATAGTTCCTACCTCAAGCTGCATATGTAAGTGATTTCCTCCTTAAAAATAGAGCTGTTAGTTACCTGCGATATTAACAAAAACACGTTCTCCCGGCTTTGCAAAGTGAAGATTTTCACGCGCAACGCGCTCAATATAATCACTGTTCTTACCGTTGTCGGTACTAAGGGCGTGCTTAATGTCATCATTTTTAATTTCTTGAATTTGAATCTGTTGTTTCATGGTAGCAAGTTCCTGGCGCTTTTGACTGATTTGAACTTGTTGATTAACAAGCGCAACAGTAATATACACTGCGAAAGCAAAAATTGCCATTCGCAATAAAAAGCTGCCTTTTTGCTTTTTTTTCTTGATAACCTTCATATTTCAACACCGGCCCCCTATGTTTTGCCGTTCCTTTTGCGTTTACTCTTAGAATGATTATACACTATTTTGTTGTGATGTTTCAAGCGTTTTTTCCAATTTACAGCTACTATTTTTATATTTCCAACAATTATTTTTGCAATTCTGAAAATAAAGTGGAATATTTTTAATAAAATTTTCTTAATTGGATTTATAAAGAATTTATGCAGGATTTTTGAAACAAACTGAAATACACGGATGGTAACCATACCAACTGTTAAATAGTAAAGACACCAACCAATAATCTCTCCCGCTAAAATATAAAACCTGACTTCGCCGTAATTCACGCCTAATGAAAGTAAAAACGTGACAAATGCAGCCGAAATCATGTAGAATAAATCCTGAAAGAAAACTGCCCGGTTTTCGGATTGAAATACCGTACGGAAGATACGGAAAATATCGTAATATGCGCCTAAAAATACACCGGCTACAATCGAAATAACAAAACCCTGCAATTGAAAAGAAAGAGATAAATTCAAAAGAACTCACTCCCCTATTTGAACAGCCTTGATAAAAAGCCGCCCTTCAGTTGGGTTTCAGAATAAGACATCGAGCTGATATCGCCATTTAAAGTCAACTCGCCTGTTTCAATATTCAATTTATTAATTTGAAGCTTTGATCCCCTGATGATCAGCTGCCCCAGATCCGTGTAAGCCACAATTGTTTGTTCATCAAAGCTGTCAACATTAGAAACGCCCGTGGCGGTAAGCGCTCGGCGATTTTCAAGGATCAGGCTGTGCGGCGCTTTTACAGTCTTTTTTTCTTCTGGCATTTCAATTACCTCCTACCTATTCATACCAATTTGTATGCAAAAGTAGAAGGACATATACTAAAGCTTATTTGGTTCATCTGACAGAATTTGATACATTTCTGCCGCATTGTCTTTGGTAGCGTATTCATTTACACTGAGAACTTGTGCTTTCACACTGCGGGGTCCAAGCTGAAGCTCCAAAACATCTCCGGTTTTCACTTCATAGGAAGCCCTGACAGCTTTTCCATTTACCAGAACACGGCCCGCGTCGCAAGCCTCGTTTGCCACGGTACGGCGTTTAATGATACGGGATACTTTTAAATATTTATCAAGTCGCATTAGAATTTCCTTTCCATTAACAAAGGGCTGTAACTCAAATGTTCGTTACAGCCCTTGAAAATGCAATACAACTAAATTATTTAGCTGTGGCATCTTTAAATGCCTTACCTGCCTTAAAAGCAGGAACTTTAGAAGCAGGAATGGTAATAGGAGAATTTGTTCTTGGATCACGGCCCTGTCTCTCGCTGCGGGAACGAACTTCAAATGTGCCAAAACCAACGATTTGTACCTTCTCGTCTTGGGCAACAGCGGTAACGATTGTGTCAATCACTGCATTAACAGCATTATCAGCATCTTTTTTTGACATACCAGCTTTTTCTGCAACAGCAGCAATTAATTCTGTTTTGTTCATAAATATTTAACCTCCGTTTTTTTATTATTCAACAGCTTAAAGCTGAGAATGATTAGTTTGCCTTAATTTCGTTCCAAAGTGAATCAAGCTGTTCAAGAGTCGATGAATCCATATCGACTTTACGTTCTTTTGCCAATTGCTCCATTTTTTGAAATCGTGAAATAAATTTATCACAGGAAAGACTTAAAGCATGTTCAGGTTCGACCTCTAAAAATCTGGCAACATTAACGACGGAAAATAAAAGATCACCCAGTTCCTCTACACAGCCTTCCTGACTGCCGGAAGCGACCGCCTCTTTTAATTCACCCGTTTCTTCCGCGACCTTATCAAGAGCACCGGAAACATCAGGCCAGTCAAAACCGACCTTTGCGGCTTTATGCTGAACTTTTGCACTGCGCATCAGTGCAGGTAAAGCTTTAGAAACGCTCTGTAAAACCTCGGTTTGGGAGGATTGGCTTTTGGTTTGCTTTTTAATTGCGTCCCAATTGACAAGTACCTCATCAGAATTGCTGACAACCGTATCACCAAAAACGTGGGGATGGCGGACAATCATCTTTTTTGCAATACCGTCAACCACATCTGAAAAATCAAAACTGCCTTTTTCTTTTTCAAGCTGAGAATGAAACAACACCTGCAAAAGAACGTCACCCAATTCCTCCTGCAAAAGTTCGGAATCGTCGTTGTCAATCGCCTCTACCGCTTCATAGGTTTCTTCGATAAAACAACTGCGGATGCTTTTGTGTGTCTGTTCCTTATCCCATGGGCAGCCCTCTGGGGAACGGAGGATCGCCATAATATTCAGCATATCTTCAATATTGTATTTATCCTTAAATTGAAAATTCAAATCAATATCTCCAATGCTATATAGTATCGGCTAAACCTTCCACTATTTTACCTTATCCAATTATGTTTTTCAAGTATTTTCGCAATTTTTTGTCCCTTGGGCAGCATTAAAACATCATTTTTACTTAATGCTTTAAACCAAAGCATGCAAATGGCATAAATCGCGCCCGCAGTGAGTATTGCCAAGCATGTTGCCAATTTACCTAAATGGATCATAGAGCCTAATTTCTGAACAAAATAAGCAGCCGTAACGCAGATACCGGCGGATAAAAGCGGCTTCAAAAAAATGCCCACAAAATTCGGTTTGATCTTTGCCTCTTTGCAAAGAAAATAGAGTGAAAAAACCATGATGAACATATAGCATATCAGCGTACCTGTTCCGGCACCCATTACGTTCACTTCGGGTATACCGACCAATGTGTAATTCAACACAATTTTAATCACCAAGCCGACCGCAAGCAATTTAACAGGCAAATCGACCCGACCGACAGCTTGAAGCATGCTGTTGATGGGTGTGCTCATTGCGGCAAAAATAGAACCAAGGCCGAGAATAGTCAGAATTTTCCCGATAACAGCGGGAGCGTTATTGGAACCATACAGCAGGGTTGCAATTGGGGTGGAAAGGACAGAAAGCCCTAAGCCGGCTGGAATTGTCAGCATTGCAACAATTCTCAAAACAGACTCAATACTTCTTTTGATTTTCTTCGGGTTCCCCCCTGTCCACGCTTCAGTAACATTCGGCAGAGCACTTACTCCAAATGCCTGTGTAATGGCAGGCACCAGCATAAACAATGTGGATGCGTTTGAAAAACAGCCAAATAAAAAAGTTGGAACATTATTTAGCTTAACAACGGAGGCCGGTATGATGCTTCCGTACATCTTCAAAATAACTTGTGGATGGACAGCCATAATATCATTAATGCGCTTTTGTAAAAATGTGCTGTCAATCAGGGTTGACAAATTAACAGCCAATGAGCCCAAAGCGATTGGAATGGCAGTTCTGATTAGTTTAGAGGTCGTAATTTTCATCGGAAGAGGACGAGGAGAAGACACAAGCATCGCTTCTGTGATGCCGTCGCTGTGCCTCTTATGGTAGACAAACAGAAAAATAAATCCAAACATTGAGCCGATGGTAACACCTAAAATTGCCCCTGCGGCCGCATACGGCAATGTTGCAATTTTTGCATATTCTTCCGTAGCTCTTTTGATACCATAAACTGTCCCGCTTACAGCAAATTCCTTTAAGCCGGACTGAATGACAATAGCGGCGGCAGCAAGACCAAATATCAGCTTGCTCAGCGCCTCGACAATTTCAGAGATGGCTGTGGGGTACATATTGCGAAGTCCTTCGTAATACCCCCTGTAAATTGCCATTAAACTATTGAACAGAATAGCAGGTGCCAAAGCATAAATTGCCGGCAGCGCATTCTCCGGATTGTTACTGACAGCGTAAGCAACATACGGCTTTGCACCGAAAAACATAATGCAAAATGCACCAATTCCGAGAACTAAAAATATTTTTATCGAGACAGTGTGAATTTGCCTGATGTCTCGATAACGGCCCCGTGCGGAATTTTCCGACACGAGCCTTGAAATAGCAATCGGAAAACCCGCCGTAGCGAGGCTGAAAATCGGAAAATACAGTGAATATGCATTCCCGAAATATCCGTTTCCAACAGGAGTAAGTATCCATGCCAGGGGAATTTTAAACAGCGCTCCAATGATTTTAACCAAAGCGATAGCAACCATCAAAATTAGCGCACCATGTAAAAAGCTCTGCTTACCGACTGTTGCAGCCTTTTTATGTTCCATTGCAACACATCCATTTCAATTTAATCACAGATGTTCATATTAATAAATAGTATACTACATTGATTAAAATATTATGAACACCTACAAGCATTGAAAAAGAGGGGTTCTACGCCCCTCTTTCATAAAGCCGGTCATTTTAATTAGTCTTCGGAAATTTTATGTCCACATTTGCTGCAATAAGCTGAATTCTGCGGATTTTCTTGGCCACAGTTCTTGCAAATCAATTTTGCACGCATTGCAATCAATTGCTCATTCACAGCATCAAGCTGCTCATATAAATCATCAATTGTAGCAATACACTCACTGACTAAATCAGATGAGTCGTTATCGGTCTTTTTCTCTTCGTAGATCGTCCTGCCAAGTGACTCATAACGCTTTGAAATTTCATTATTTAAATCCGCAGCGTTAATTCTGAGCTTTGAAACATCAACAATCTGTCCTGCTTTTTTACCAACAATATCAACCGCCGACTTTGCATTGACTACTACATCTTCAAACAGTCCCATAATAGAACACTCCTCTTTATTAAGTTTTAGTTTTTTAAATTATATCACTAACAGCAAGGGAAATGCAATACGATTCATGAATATATCCCCCCACCGATAAATTCACGAATAATTGAATTCTTGGGTACAATCTCCGCACTGATCGAAACAAACTTTTCAAGGCTGCTGAGCAGTCTGCACGCTAAGTCGTAGTACTCGTGGTTAGCGGGGATCGTTTTTAAAAGAGGTATCGCCTGATTGGACAACACACAAATTTCATAGGCATGCAAAGAATTAATCGTATAATCGGCGTCAATCCGGAACGGCTTAATGTATTTTCTTTCACCATCCATCACTGAAGGCCACATTTGGAGCGTACGGCCCGGCTTTGTGCCGCGGAAATTATAATCTCGTACAATTCTGCGCAAAAGGCGTACCCCGTTCGCTGTAAAAAGTTCGTTCGTTTCTTCATAGATACCCTGTTTCACACTGATATAAATCTTACTGACTTGATTTACAGGCAACTTGTCAATAAATACCGGATTCAGCGCATGAATCCCCTCCACAATCGCAATGTCATGTTCTTTTAAAACGACCTGACGTCTGTGAGGGTAAGGCATATGAATTTCAAAATTAAATACCGGAGTATCGCAGCGGTTCTTTTCCGTTAGATTGAGAAGACAGGTTTCAATTTCAGAAACATTGAGCGCATCCAGACATTCATAGTCGTGCTGCCCGTTCGCAAGCAACGGTGCCTGATGTTCACCACGATAAAAATCATCAAGAGAAATGATTGTCGAGTCAACATTAATCTCTTGGAAAGCATTTCTTAAAAGATTTGCCGTAGTTGTCTTCCCACTGCTGGATGGACCTGAAAGCATTACTAATTTGCAGTCCTGCCTCTGCCCGGCGATGCTTGCCGCAATATCCTTAATATTTTGATGATAAGCCGCTTCTGTTTGAGCCACAAAAGCTTCCGGCTGCGTGGAAGCTATCGCATTAATCTGGCTTAATTCATTTTGGTACTCCACAAAACTTGTCATAAATAGCCTTCACCTGATCTTTTCTAATAATCATTTCCTCAAAGCGATTGATATATTCATAAGGGTATTTGAAGTTAAAAATCCTCTCAATACAATCCGAGTTCGGGTCCTTAATCTTACTGGCGGCACCTGCCCCGCAGGCAAGAATAGTTTGTGTTTCGTCCATAATAAAAACGTTGTAAGGACTTTCAAATCCAGGTTTGGCCCAGCCGGTATTTTCTAAATTACCAACCATTCGGCTCTGCCGATAAAGATAATACGGCGCGTAACCGTTTTGTAAAAGTTGATCATCGGCATAGTCAAGCATTTGATCTGCCGCTTTAGCGTCTTTGCTGAAAAGCTCGTTTTCATCTTGAAAAATACGGGCAGAGCGCTTCAAAGAAAGGGTATGCACCGTAATGCTCTCCGGAGATAGTGCAATTACCCGGTTCAGAGTGGAAATAAAACTTTCCACAGTATCCCCAGGCAGTCCTACAATTAAATCCATATTAATATTATCGAAGCCGTATTCACGCGCCATGACGTAAGCAGAAAGTGTTTGCGCTGTGGTATGACGGCGTCCGATCGTTTTCAGCACAGAATCGTTCAGTGTTTGAGGGTTGATGCTGATGCGCGTAACGCCGCCTCTTTTTAGCGCAGTCAATTTTTCGGATGTGATGGTGTCCGGCCTGCCGGCTTCGACTGTGAATTCGCAGCAAGATGAAAGGTCAAAACAACCGGATATCGTATCAAGAAGGATGCGGAGCTGCTCTGCGGACAAGGTTGTCGGCGTTCCTCCGCCGATATATACTGATTGAAGGCGCAGGTTTAAACCCGCCGCTACCTTTGCCGTGTGTTGAATTTCCTTACACAAAAGTTCAAGATATTTTGGGATCAGATTAACCGTCTTTTCTACTGATGACGATACGAACGAACAATACGAACAGCGTGAAGGACAGAAAGGAATGGAAACATAAAGACTAAAGGATTCCGAAGTTAACGTTGAAAGAATCTTTTCCTCATTATGCATCGTGATAAAACTCAAATCTGCTTTTTCATTGGAAACAAGCAACTGTGTTTTAAAGTAGTCCATGCCCTGTTCTTCACCCATGCGGGAAATGAGGCTTCGTAAAAGTTTAACGGGCCTGACACCCGTTAAAATCCCCCATTTGGGTGTAAACCCACAATAATCTGTAAACAACTCAAAAAGCAATATTTCCATACGGCGCTTTTGTTCTTTGATATCGGCACTTTCCTGTTGATTCAAAAAGCAGGAGGTTTCCTTTTGGTAAGAATCAACTTTCAATCTTGCGGTAATCAATAATCCCTCCGGCTGTGCCTTAACGCCGGTATAAGCAAGAATGTTATCCTCGCATAATTCTGTTGTAACCTTTATCTGTTGGTATGGGAAAAAAATACGGCATAAATTTTCTATTTCATAGTGGAAAGAATGCCCATCAATTATTAAGGTCATATGCACTATTCCCCATAAACGGATTGTTTTTTCTTTCATATTCCATGGTTGTTTCACCTTCATGCCCCGGGTAAACGTGATAATCCCCTTCAAGATTTTCAATTTTTTTCAATGAGTCAAGCATTTGAGGATAACTGCCGGTCGGGAAATCAGTTCTTCCGCAACTGCATTTCATCAGGGTGTCACCGGTAAATATTGCATCTTCCACAAGATAGCAACAACTTCCGATTGTATGACCAGGCGTGTGCAGCACACGAATTCTCAGGCTGCCAAGTTCAATAATATCGCCGTCATTCAACATGACATCCGCCGTAAAGGCTTCAACACGAAGAGGAGCCGCCATAAATGATAAATTTAAAGAGTCATCGGTAGTAAACTGCATGTCATCGGAGTAGATATATATTTTCGCGTTTGTCAGACTCTTCAGTTTATTTACACCCATAATATGATCAAAATGACCGTGGGTTAACAAAATAGCCTTGACATTTTCGGTGCCTGCCGCGAAAACAGCATCCGTTAATTCCTGCTCCTCAAAACCCGGGTCAATAACTGCCGTCGCTCCGGTTACGTCATCCGTTAAAATATAGCAATTTGTCGGCAATGGTCCGCCGGTTATTCTGATTACTTTCATAGCAGATTCAAATTCCTCCGTATATTCATAATATTCACATCAAAATTCTCACAGATACCCCCAGCCGGAGATCCCCTGTGCCCTTATGAGCGCTTAATCGAAATGATGCCCTCGATATTGGTAAGACGTGAAACAATACTCCTAAGATGGTCAACTCCGTTAATAGTAATTGTTGCATAAATAACGGCGCTGCCATCCTTGGTTTCCCTTGAATTCAGTGAATGAATAAAAATATGCATATTGAAAAGCTGCTGCGTAATATCCGCTAAAAGACCGGAACGGTCACTCGCAATAATTTCAAGCGTTGATTTGAATTCTTCTTTGACCTCTCCCGTCCAATGTGCCTGAATCCATCTTTCCGGCTCAGGTGCGTCACTTAAATTTCTTGGCACGTTGGAACAGGTGCGTTTATGAATAGAAACACCAAAGCCACGTGTAATGAAACCGATGATATCGTCGCCCGGCAGCGGGTTGCAGCAGCGTGAAAACTTAATCAGACAGTTATCCATACCATCAACGGTAACTCCGCCAACAGGCTTTTTCGCCGTCTGTTTTACGGGAGGCTGTGCGTCCACATTCAGAGCAGGACGTTTCTCCTTCATATAGTCTTCTTTAATTTTAGGCATAACCTTCCAGAGTTGTATCCCGCCGTAACCAATCGCCGAATAAACGTCATCGGCTGAAGTACAGTTTTGCCTTGCACCGATTTTTTCAAGCACTGTGGCCAGCTCAGCTTCAGTCAGCTCAATGCCGTTGCGTTTAAACTCACGTTCCAGTTCAGATTTGCCTTCTACTATATTTTCATCGCGTTTTTCACGCTTAAACCATGCGCGTATTTTATTGCGTGCTTCGCTTGTTTTTACTATTTTGAGCCAGTCGCGGCTTGGCCCGCGCGTTTCCTTAGAAGTTAAGACCTCAATAATCTCACCGGTTTTTACTTTATAGTCAAGAGAAACAATGCGCTTGTCCACTTTTGCCCCAGTCATTCTGTTACCGACAGCACTGTGAATCGCATAGGCAAAATCAATCACTGTGGACCCCGATGGAAGGTTAATCACGTCCCCTTTTGGGGTAAACACAAAAACCTCCTCGGGTGCTAAGTCCGATTTAATTGTACGTACAAGGTCGGTCGCATCCTCATTGTCCTTTTGGTTCTCGAGCATCTGCCGAATCCATGCCAAACGCTGCTCAAGTGAGTCCCCGTTTCTGCTGCCAATACCGAGCTTATACTTCCAGTGCGCAGCGATACCGTATTCAGCAGTGTGGTGCATTTCCCATGTTCTGATTTGGACTTCAAAGGGAATACCTTCTTTGCTGATGACAGTCGTATGAAGCGATTGGTACATATTCGGTTTGGGTGTTGAGATATAATCTTTAAATCGGTTTGGAATCGGTCGGAACATATCGTGGATCACGCCCAACACGTTATAGCAATCATTTACAGTGTCAACAATCACGCGCACAGCATAAATATCATAGATTTCATCCATAGAACGTCCTTGAATAAACGTCTTACGGTAAATTCCGTTGATGCTTTTCACGCGGCCTTCCAAATATACATTTGGAATAATGGGCGACACACGCTCGAAAATACGTTTTTTTGTCAAATCAATAAATTCTTTTCGCTCGTTTCGTCTGAGCGCCAGGCTGCTTTCAATTTCCTCATACGCAATCGGGTCAAGGCATCTCAGGGATAAATCCTCCAGCTCTTCTTTCACGGCGCGAATACCTAAGCGATGTGCAATTGGCGCGTAAACCTCCATATTTTCAAGAGCTTTATCGCGTTGCTTCTGCGGCGTCATAAACTCAATCGTGCGCATATTGTGCAAACGGTCGGCTAATTTAATGATAATAACACGAATATCTTCCGCCATTGCAATGAGCATTTTGCGCAGGTTTTCCGCCTGCTGTTCTTCCCGTGAAGAAAACGGAATACGTCCGAGTTTTGTAACTCCATCCGTCAGGTTGGCGATTTCTACACCAAAGCTTTTTTTAATTTGCTCCAAATTAACCGGAGTATCCTCAACGACATCATGCAAAAGTCCGGCAGCAACAGATTCGGTGTCCATGCCCAGTTCAACCAAAATACACGCTACCGCGACAGGGTGAGAAATATATGGTGCGCCGGAAAGGCGCTTTTGCTCATCATGGGATTGCACCGCAAGTTGATAGGCGCGGTCAATAATATCCATGTCATAGTCGTGCTCGCTGACCTTAATTAATGCGACAAGGTCATCATATGTCCTCAAAGGCCACGCCATATTATTCACCGTCCTTTCCCAAAGAATTTAATTTTGCCAATATTTTTGAATCAAATAAATTTACTTTCTGTGTTCCCTGTATAAGGGCAATCGTACAGGCGTCGCCAAATCTATCCTGACTGATTAGGCAGTGCTCCGCAAGAACATCCAGGGCGGTCAATAGTTTGGCAAATCCAATGGATGGAACAGCAAGGCGAGTCAAAAGCAGTTCCGCACTACCGCAAAATCCGCTTCCACTGCGCAGAGTGCGATAAACTGCAGCAAATTCATCACGGTTCGGCAGAAGGCCGGTCAGTTCCGCTTTTGTCAACAGCTCTCCCCTTTTCGATTTTTCATAAAGCTGCAGTCCATGAATCGTACCATCCACATCTGTATTAGAGAGCTTCATATCCTTTATAAAAATAGACAGGGTATGTTTTCCGTTATATTCCTTCTCTTCCAGTGTAACTGCAAGGTCAAGGATGTCTCCAAGTTGGTATGGAAACTGTTCCAGTGTAGTGCCAAACTTCATACAGCGAACCATAGAGCCGTTCTGCGTCACACTGATGCGCAGGTGCTTCCCGCCGCCGACCGGTGTAATATCGGAAAGAGTCATTCCATAAAGTCCAAAAATCGGCGATGGATTCCCCATACCAAACGGTTCAAGGACTTGAATTGATTGGGGAATTTCAATTGAGAGCTCACTCGGTTTTAAAATATAATCAATATTCAAAGTCTGCACCGGCATAGGACGGTCAAGCGAGGCAGCATAGGCGTTGACTGCTTTGCGAAAAAGTGCAATATTTTCCGTCGGCAGAGTGAGGCCGGCCGCCATTGGGTGGCCGCCAAATTTGGTGAGAAGTGCTGAGCAGGAACAGATGGCATCAAAAAGTGAAAAACCTTCAATACTTCTCCCCGATCCCCTGGCCTCATCTCCAGAATATGAAATGATAATACTTGGCTTACCAAGTCGGTCAGTGACGCGTGATGAAACAATACCGATTACCCCATGGTGCCAATTTTCGCCCTCTATTACTAAAACGCGGTCATAAAGACGTTCCGGTTCATCTTGAAGTTGTTTAAGCGCTTTTTCAAATATTTCGCTCTCAATTTGGCGGCGGTAATCGTTGTCATCACAAATATCGGATGACAGTTCGCCCGCTTCATCCGGAAATTCCGAAATTAAGAGTCTCACGGCGCGATCGGGAGAACCGATGCGGCCTGTGGCGTTAATTCTTGGAACAAGTGAAAAAGCGACGTTGCCCGCGGTCAAACGGCGTCCCTCCATTCCGGCCTGTTCAATCAGTGTCTGTAAGCCGATTCGGTCAGTGCATGACATCAGCTTTAAGCCTGCTTTCACCAAGCCGCGGTTTTCGCCCGTCAACGGTACGATATCCCCTATGGTGCCAATTGCAACTAGGTCGGCATAGTTGTCGAGCAGAGAAGTAATATCACAATCCTCGCCTTCCAATGCCATAATCAGTTTGAACGCAACCCCAACTCCGGAAAAGTTTTTGAACGGACTTTTGCAGTCAATTCGATAAGGATCAACCACCGCGCACGCGGCAGGCAAAACCTCGCGCGGGCGATGATGATCTGTTATAACAACATCAATTTGAAGACTGTTTGCATAACTGACCTCATCAACAGATGAAATACCGTTATCGACAGTAATGATTAAACTCACTTCCTGTGCGTGAAGAGCATCAATAGCGCTCATATTCAGGCCATAGCCCTCTCCTTCACGTTCGGGAATATAATACATCACATTTGCGCCGCAGCATTCAAGGTAGGAATAAAGCATGGCAGTAGAAGTAACGCCGTCCGCATCATAATCACCGTAAACTGCTATTTTTTCAAAGCTGTCTACCGCGTTCAAAATTCGGTCCACCGCCTTATGCATGTCCGCCATTAAGAACGGATCTGAAAAATTCAAGTCCGAACTGAAAATATCCTGTATCTGATTGAAATCCGTAATCCCGCGCGCTTGAAGCAAAACAGCCAACAATTGCGGAATATTTAAATCTTCGGCAATTTTCGCCGCGGAGTTTAAATCACACGGAAATACGTTCCACTTTTTTATACTCAAGTTCCACACCTACCCCATAATAGCTTATTTTACCATTTCACAAAATATTATTCAAGATTTTTATTATCGCTGTATGCCTTACGCATGAAGCAACACGCCTTTTAAGCTCATTTCAGCAAAAAAACCACCGATACACAGTAACCGCAGTAAAAAGAAATCCCGTTAGAGAGTATGGAAGCCTTTCTTTAATAAAAGTTCCATACTCACCTAATTGGATAATTCTTTCTAAGAGTTAACTAAATGCGTATCGATGGTTTACATTTGAAATAAAACTTATTTCTTCCTGGATTGCGCGGATTCTGCAGCTCTCTGAGCAGCCTTGTGGTTTTGCCACATAACATACAGCGGACCTGCAATGCAAACAGAGGAATAGCAGCCTGTTACAACGCCGACCATCATTGGAAGAGCAAATGTTGTTACGCTCGATAATCCAAAGAGTGCGCCAACAACAAATACCGTTGCAATGGCGGTAAAGGTGCAACCTGCGGTGTAGAGTGAACGTGTAAAGGTTTGGTTGATACTAGTATTAACCAAAACAGAATACGGCGTTTTGGGTCCTAAGAGCTTGCGGTTTTCTCTGATACGGTCATAGATGATAATTGTATCGTTTAGAGAGTAACCTAAAATTGTAAGGACGACCGCTATGAAGCTGTCGTTTAATGGCATTCTGAAAATAATAAAGGTAAAATAGACCATCGCAACATCATGAATCAATGCAATAATCGCCATAACACCGGCGGACATACCGCCAATCTTCTTAAACCGGAGTGCAATGTAAATGATTAAAAGAAGGGATGCAATAATAATAGCAGCAATACATTTTAAGAAGAAGTTATGACCCATAGACGGGTTCACAGAGCTGGATTCGACAACCTGGAAATCCGCTTTCGGATATTCCGCTGTAAGCTGGGTCGCGATTTCCTTCTGGCTGTCAACTGAAATAGAATCCGTACCCGCAAAGGAAATGGAAACATTATTCTTGGCAGCTGTGCCGTCGGCAGATTTAACATTTTCAAGAATGCGGACACTGGCATCTTTTTTAGCGGTATCCTGAGCAATCTTTTCTACTGCTTCCTGTTTAATTTCACCTGAATAAGAATACTTTATAACAGCGCCGCCGGTAAACTGAATATCAAGTTGAGTTCCGAAAATAACGTTAAAAATCAGTCCAATAGCCATAATGCCAAGTGAAATTGCAAAGAAAATTTTTCTATTTTCAAAAAATCTGATTTTAAAGGTTTTCATTTTGCCGCACCTCCATATAACCATTTGCTGCGTGCAAACTTAAACCCGGAAATAGACTTTGTCATTAATCGGGTAGCCGTTACACCGAAGAGGAAGTTACCAATAATACCAATGAGCAAGGTGTAACCGAAGGAGTAAATGGAGCCAGTTGTAGAGGCACCAAACAGTCCATACAGAATATTAGTCGGACCAAACACACCCATCAGAATAAGAGCAACAATGATAACTGTGATATTACCGTCGAAAATTGCCCAGAAACTGTTGTCATCACCCTTTTGAATTGCTCCATCAAGAGTTTTACCTGCCCAAAGTTCTTCCTTAATTCTGGAAGCGGTAATAATATTTGCATCGACGCCCATGCCGATAGAAAGAATAATACCGGCAATACCGGGCAATGTCATTGTAAAGCTGTTAACAAACGGGAAGTATCCCGAGACAGCTGCAAAGGACAACCCGATTTGCCCGAGCAGCGCAATAATTGCGACAAGGCCAGGCAGTCTGAATATGAAAAGCATAAACAGACAAATTAAAGCAAACGCAATGCAGCCTGCAATCAGCATCGCACGCAGAGACGATGAGCCGAGCATTGGGCTGATTGTGCTGAAGTTTGTTGTAGTAAGCTTGAACGGAAGCGCACCGGCATTAATTTTATTGGCTAAAGCGGAAGCTTCAGCAGCTGTAAAATTACCGGTAATCGCACATTTACCGTCAGTGATTACTTTTCCAACTCTTGGGTTGGAAATCCGAACATCATCCATCCAAATAGAGATAATTTGTCCATTCAGTTTTTCAGTGGCTGCAGCAAATTTTGTTATGCCACTGTCATTTAACTCAAGACCGATTTCATAACCAGTTGTGCCGGTTGTCGAGTCCTGCGTCATCTCAGCTTTAGCACTCTTGATGTCACTGCCCTGAAGAACAATATTAGTTGCCGTGACTCCCTTTGGCGTCTTGTAAACAGGCTGGCCGTCAGAGCCGGTCGTTGTCGTTGTGTACTCATCCCCCTCACGGAAGGTAAGCAATGCTGTTGCGGAAAGTTCTTGAATCGCGCTTTCCGGATTGAAAGTCTTTTCGCCGTTTTTCCAAGGAAAACGAGCAATGATACGATCATGGTCATAATCGGTATATAACTCATAATCGGTGATATGTTGGCTGGTCATACGGAGTTCAATAATTGCTTTTGCAGAATCAATTTGTTCTTTGGTCGCTTTTGTTGTTGTTTCGGGGCTGAATGTAGCCTCGACACCGCCGTTGATATCAATTCCCCATCTAATGTCGCTAACACCTTTTATGTAGGTGGTCGAATTATCCCCGTTTTGTCCCTTAATACCGAAGGTAGCGGTATAAGTTAAAAACAGTATGAGGAGGGCGACGATGAAAAATACAGGTTTTGCTACTCGCTTCATTCGTAAATCCTCCAATTTGTGGTTTTCTGTGAATCCTCCCAGACGTAACAAAATTAATTATATTGTTATTGCCTCAAAAAGTCAATCAATTTGACAATATAATTAGTATTTGTTAGCAAAAATCAGAAAGAGGAGCAAAGCTCCCCTTTCTTTACTTATTTAACAGTTTTTCAGCAGCCGCCAACTGCACGCAAATACAAAACAAATCCATTGCCTGCTGCAGTTCAGCAACCGGCGGATACGTTGGGGCTACCCGGATATTGCTGTCGTTCGGGTCTTTCCCGTAAGGATACGTTGCACCGGCGCTCGTCAAAACAACACCGGCCTCCTTGCAAAGGGAAACAACACGTTTGGCGCAGCCGTTCACCACATCCACACTGACAAAATAGCCACCGTTCGGATTGGTCCATGTTGCAATGCCTTTACCGACAAGTTCTGACTCAAGCTTGTTGATCACCGCATTAAACTTTGGTTCGATAAGTTTACGGTGTTTCTTCATCTGTTCTATAACTCCGTTTAAATCCTTGAAGAAATAAATGTGGCGCAACTGATTAAGTTTATCCGGACCGATTGTCTGGTAGGCATAATGTTCCCTTAAAACAGCAAGGTTGCTTTCGCTCGCTCCCATAGCTGCGACACCGGCTCCCGGAAAAGTAATTTTGCTTGTCGAGGCAAAAAAGATCGGCATATCAGTATTGTGCGTTTTCCGGCATTCATGCCATAAATTCAGCAGTGTATCCGGAGTATCCGTCAGGTCATGTACACAATAAGCGTTATCCCAGAAAATTTTGAAATCCTTCGCCGCCGGTTTCAATGCTGCAAAGCGTCGTACTGTTTCATCAGAATACGTAATACCGGTTGGATTGGAATACTTTGGAACGCACCAAATACCTTTCACACTCGTATCATTTGCAATAAGCTTTTCCACAACATTCATATCGGGTCCGGTTGAAAGCATGGGAACAGGAATTAGTTCAAAGCCAAAATACTCAGTAATAGCAAAATGCCTGTCATAGCCGGGCGACGGACACAAAAATTTGATATGCCCCTGTTTGCCCCATGGCTCACAGCCCGCAAATCCATGCGTCATTGCGCAGGAAATCGCATCAAACATCATGTTAAGACTTGAGTTGCCGCCAACAATAATATTGTGGTCATCAACGCCCATCAGTTCGGCAAACAATTCGCGCAGCTCAGGTAAACCATCCGGTACACCGTAATTACGGCAATCGTCGCCGGTTGAAGAGTGCATATCGGATGTTGAATTTAAATTATCAAGCATCTTCATGGAAAGGTCAAGTTGATCTGTGGCCGGTTTTCCGCGCGCCATATTTAACTTCAGACCTTGCGCCTTAAACTGATTATAACGTTCCTGTAAACTTGCCTTGACTTCAGACAATTCCGAAACTGACATTGATGAAAAGTCCAATATGAGCATCTCCCTATAATAATATGCAAAATAAGTATAAAAACCTATACTATTTTAACCCAAGCTATGTAAAAATGCAAGTTAAAATTAGTTGTCTTGCATTTTTCTCGCTATTGCTCATTTATTGGATACTTGTATACAGTTTTCTGTATATCTCGTCAAGAATGCCTCTATTATTCGCTCTGTTTATGACATCAGCCATTATTTTAAATATCCTGCCAACTCCTTATCCACTTTTTGAATATGATTGAGAAGCCAATTCATTAAAAAATAATTTGTTTTAGAAATAACTGCTATAGAAGCACCATTTGCTAAAATATCTTTTTTTAAATCAGCTATCTGTTTTTTAAAAAACTCATGTAGTTCTTTGTGTTCTTTGCATTTGGGGTAAGTGCTGGCACGTTGCAATTTTTCCTCGTCTGAAAAATGCTTAATCGTATATCCTTCAAGAAACTCCAGTGTTTTCACGATTTCTTCCTTGCCTTTTCCCTGACTGCACGCAGCAAAAAGCTGATCTATCCGGTCACAAAGTTCCTTATGCTCGCTGTCGATAAGCGGCACCTCAATTTTTAAACTGTCTTTCCACATTGCCATAAATCATTGACACATCCTTTTTAAAATTCCGCAGTTCCCGTGGTGCGTGGGAATGGAAGCACGTCGCGAATATTCGCTATACCGGTAAGGTACATTACAAGGCGCTCAAAACCAAGGCCAAAGCCGGCATGCTTTGTGCCGCCATAACGTCTTAAATCCAAGTACCACCAATAGTTTTCGTCATTCAAATTGAAATCCTTCATGCGCTGCAGTAATACATCCATACGCTCCTCACGTTGACTGCCACCGATAATTTCGCCGATGCCGGGTACAAGCAAGTCAACCGCAGCGACGGTTTTGCCATCGTCATTCATACGCATATAGAAGGCCTTAATTTCTTTCGGGTAATCAGTTACAAATACAGGCTTACCGAAAATCTGCTCTGTCAGATACTTTTCGTGCTCAGTCTGCAAATCCGTACCCCAGTCCACCTTGTATTCAAACCGTTCATTGTTTTTCTTTAAGATTTCAACGGCTTCCGTATAAGTGACACTCGCAAAATCGGAGTCAACAACATTATGCAGACGCTCAACAAGTCCTTTGTCTATAAATTGATTAAAGAATGCAATGTCATCCGGACAGGTTGCCATTACATAGTTAATGACAAATTTCATCATGGCTTCGGCCAATCTCATATCATCCTTTAGATCAGAAAACGCGATCTCAGGTTCAATCATCCAAAATTCCGCTGCGTGGCGCTGTGTATAGGATTTTTCCGCGCGGAAGGTCGGGCCGAACGTGTAAACCTTTCCAAAGGCCATAGCCATGCACTCGGCCTCAAGCTGACCGGAAACCGTAAGTGAGGTATGTTTTTGGAAAAAATCCTGTGCATAATCAACTGCACCATCCTCGGTACGAGGGAGATTGTCTGCGTCGAGCGTAGTCACATTAAACATCTCACCCGCTCCCTCAGCATCACTGCCGGTAATCAGTGGAGTATGGACGTAGACAAAGCCGCCTTCGTTAAAAAACTTATGAATGGCAAAGGCAGCCGCCGAACGCACACGAAAAGCCGCACTGAATGTGTTGGTACGCGGGCGTAAGTGCGCAATCGTACGCAAATACTCAAGCGAATGACGCTTTTTCTGAAGAGGGTAATCCGGTGTTGAAAGGCCCTCTACTGTTATTTGTGCAGCATGAATTTCAAACGGCTGCTTAGCCTCCGGTGTAATAATCAGCTCACCGGTTACTGCAACTGCTGAACCTACATTCAGCTTTGTTACTTCTGTGAAGTTATCAATTTTGTCCGCCTCAAATACAATTTGGATCCCTTTAAAGCAGCTTCCATCATTCAGTTCAATAAAACCCAGCGCCTTAGAATCACGAATTGTACGCACCCAACCACAAACTGTTACGATTTTTCCGCCAAATTCTGCGGTTTGGGAATACAATTCAGTAATTTCAGTTCTCTTCAATTTGATTCCTCCTAAATTTGAGAATATACAGATATATTATAACACTCCGGATTGCTGTGCAATACTAAAACAAAGGATTTTCTTTAAATTCACAAATATCTGTAAATTAGGACTTGATTTTTTGCAGAACATCCGATATAATATCATAGTTGCTTAACAAAAACAACATTATTACCATTTGGAGAGGTATTCTAATGGTAAGGAGCCACATTGGAAATGTGGTGTGCCGCAAGGCATTGTGCGTTCGAGTCGCATCCTCTCCGCCACCTTATACACAGCTTGAAAGCAGGCTGTGTATTTTTTTGCCTTGCTCCGCCCGCAAGGCAGGTTCGAGTCGCATCCTCTCCGCCATCTTATACACAGCTTGAAAGCAGGCTGTGTATTTTTTTGCCTTGCTCCGCCCGCAAGGCAGGTTCGAGTCGCACCATCTCCATCAAAAACACAGCATCCGCTTTTGCGGATGCTGTGTTTTTGATGCTATGAAAGTCAGCGGGAGCTCCGCTCAAGTAACAGAAAAACATAATAAAGCCTTTCTGTATAGACTTATTTCTGCCACGGATTTCTATTTTTTTACTGGTGTAACCTTATCGGTCTTCGGGTCAAGCTTATAATAGGACGGCGGATTTGACTTATCCCCTACCTCGTGCAGCTGAAAACAAGTATATAAAATATATCCGTCCCGATATTCTGCGGTTATGGAGGTACTGTCATTCAGTCCATGATAAGTATTTGAATTCACATTATATACCTGAAAAGCGTCGGTACCGCACACTTTCGTTTTTTGCGAGCCATCCAGTTTCACCTTGTCAATTTCATCTAAATTAGCTAAATAATACACCCATTCACCCGCCACGCACGGTGCTAACACGGGACCATTTACAATGACCTTATCTCCAGTACCATCTGTCCTTTTAATATGAAGCTTATATTCATCTTTATTTGTGTCGTATGCCACCCAATCACTGTCATTTTGTGATACTTTGCTTTCGACTTTGGAAACAGCCTTTCCATCGCTGGAAGTCTCTTCGGAACTCACATTTAAGGAAGAGGTCACTGCTGAAACCGATGAAGAAGAAGGTAGCTGCGAAACGGATGACGAACTGCTAACCGCCGAACTGACACCGGGATTTTCTACCTTTCCCCCACTGGGCGCATTGCAGCCCGCCGCGGCGAAAAGTAGTGCCGATAAACAAATCACCGTAATTTTACGGATTTTCATAAAATACCTCCTAACAGTTTTCAAAAATTTCCTTTGTTATATACACATTAATCTCTATAATTGACTTAGAGAAATGTATAAATCTAAACGCAAAAGTGATTTTTATAATCCCTATATTGACATTTAATATTATATCACGTGGGAATAAGAATGACAGTTTCAATTTTGTTACCGCTAATATCATTTATATAACTAATATTTATGTAATAACAATAATAAACACTGCAAGATGTTGCTGAACGAACCAGGATTTGCTATAATGATATTATAAATTAGCAGGGGTGGTGTCATTTTGAATAAGAAAAAAAACAACAAAATCGCGGCTGTAATTGATATTGGTTCCAATATGCTAAAGATGAGGGTATCGCAGTTAAAAAAGACTGAAATTGTTGACATTGATATTTTAGAGTATCCCCTGTGCCTTGGTCATGAAGTTTTCGCGAACGGAAAAATCAGCTTTGAAAGTTTGCGTGAACTTTCCGGTATTCTTCATGGATACAGTGTGATTATGAGTGAATATGGCGTTGGCCAATGCAAAGTTGTTGCGACCACCGCTTTAAGAGAAGCCATGAACCGCTTTTACGTGGTAGATCAGCTTAAAATTCAGAATGATATGACCGTTCAAGTGCTGGAAGATGATCAGGAAAAAACTCTGATTTATTCTGAAATTTTGAACTCAATCAATACGATGGAAAATAAAAAGGGCGAGAACGCGCTGATTTCCTATATCGGAGCAGGTACAATCGGATTTTCCGTATATAACGGGAAACGTATGATTTTCTCTCAGAACATACCTATGGGGGCGCTAAAACTTCATGATATGCTCGCAAATATTCAGGAACTGACGGAAGACTTTTACACGGTTGTGGAAGAATATCTTGATTCGATTGTTGGCCATATCCGGATTCCATTTAATAACGGCATTGTTTCTAATCTGATTTTAACCGGGAATGAAATACAGCTCATCGCAAAAATATGCGGTGTAGAACTTGAAAACGGCCGTTACACAATTCCGGCCAGTATGATTACCGATTTATTTAAACAGATACGTTCTATGTCGCAGGAAAAGATCAGTCTGCAATATGGAATTGATGAAGAGACCGCCGAGCTGATGTACTCTGCACTGGCGATTTATATTCGTTTGATTGAGTTTACAACTTCCGATGTAATTATTTCACCAAAAGTTGAGCTGTGGGATGCACTGATGCGCCAAATGCTTATTCCCAAAAGCGGCGATGAATACTTTGAACACGTCAGAGCAAACGCAATTTCCTGCGCTCAAGAGATTGCCAAGACTTATAACTGCAACCAAAAGCATTCGGACAATATTAGAAAATTCGCTTGCAGAATTTTCGACAAAATGAAGGGTGCACACGGACTTGACCACCGCAAAAGGCTTCTTTTGGAATTGGCTGCAATTTTGCATGACAGCGGGCATTATGTAACAGCCAAGCAACATCTTCTTAGTACATTTGATCTAATTAAAAACATCGACATTTATGGCATGACCGATGAAGAAATGTTAATTACGGCGTATGTCTCGCGCTACAACGAATATGACGTTCCGAATTATGAAGATGTTCAGTTTATTCGTCTAAGTGACAAGAATCGACTGATCATTTCAAAACTTGTGGCAATTTTCAGGCTGGCCAATGCTCTTGATAAAGCGCAAAAGCAAAAGCTAAGTGATATTAAGGTGAGACTTGAAAACGACAGACTGCTGATAACGGCAGAAAGCAATGGAAATTTATATCTTGAAAAATGGGCGTTTGAGCAATGTGCGCCCTTCTTCAAGGAAGTATTCGGATATAATCCGGAGCTTATGATAAAATCATCGCTGATATGAACTACAGTAAAAGGCTGAGTGGTTAGAATGATTGATAAAATCGATAAAAATGACAAAATTAGAGTTCCCTACATCAACCGTGAATTAAGCTGGATGGATTTTAACGCCCGTGTGCTTGAGGAAACTTTTCAAAAGGATAACCCTCTGATGGAGCGCATCCGTTTTTTAGCAATTACCGCATCAAACCTTGATGAGTTTTTTATGGTTCGAGTCGCTGGGGTCAAAGAACAGGTGAATTCGGGTTATCGTGTTGAAGACCCGTCCGGCCTAACTCCAAAACAGCTATTGCCGCTGCTTTCAGAGAAAATCCATTTGTTTACAGAAAGGCAGTACTCCTGCCTTCACCGTTCAATTGCTCCGGCGATGAAAAAGAACGATATATACTTTCTGTACCCAGATGAAATGAACGAAAAACAAAAGAAATTTATTTCAGATTATTTTGACAAGGTACTGTTCCCTGTCTTAACTCCGCTGGCAGTGGACACAAGCCGACCGTTCCCCTTGTTGGCAAATAAGAGCCTTAACATCGCCGTCAGATTAAAAGGGATGGAGGATTCCTACTTTGCGGTGGTACAGGTACCGTCGATTCTCTCCCGCTTTTTGCAGGTTCCGTCCGACAAAGGAAAAGCGTTCGTTCTGCTTGAAAATGTAATAATGTATAAGCTTGAAGCTCTGTTTGAGCTAAGTGATATTCAATCTGCCTGTCCGTTTAGAATGACGCGAAACTCAGACCTCGACATCGACGAAGAATCAGAGGACTTATTAATTGAAATACAAAAGTCCATCAAAAAGCGCAAACGCGGCAAGCCTGTTCGCCTTGAAATCTTGCAGCGGTGTGATGTGGAAACAAAAGAATTTCTGGTTGATATTCTTGACATAAGCAAGGAAGAAATCTACGAACTGCCCGGACCGCTTGATTTGACATTTTTTTCAAAATTTGCGTCCATTCCGGAATGCGAAAGCCTTTGTTTTAAACCGATTATACCTGTTTATCCCCCTGCCGATTTCTGGGGATATGAAGATATTTTCGAGGCAATTCGTGATAAAGACAGGATGGTTCACCATCCCTACGAAAGCTTTGAAATTGTGGTAGATTTTGTCCGTAAGGCCGCTGAAGATGAAAATGTGCTTGCAATCAAGCAAACACTCTACCGCGTGAGCGGACATTCACCAATTATCGCCGCATTGATTAAGGCCGCTGAAAATGGGAAGCAAGTTACCGTACTGGTAGAGCTAAAAGCTCGTTTTGATGAAGAAAATAACATTATTTGGGCAAAGAAGCTTGAAGAAGCGGGCTGCCACGTGATTTACGGTTTGGCCGGATTAAAAACCCACTGCAAAATTCTGCTTGTTGTCCGACGTGACGAGGACGGAATTCGCCGTTACGTCCACATGGGTACCGGAAACTACAACGATTCCACCGCAAAAATCTATACGGATATCGGCATTTTTACCTGTAAAGAGCCGTATGGAATTGATGCCTCCTCCCTGTTCAATGTATTGACCGGATACTCCCGACCACCGGAATACAATCGCTTTGTGGTCGCGCCGCATGGTATGAGAAGTTTTTTTCAGCGGATGATAGAAAAAGAGATTGACAATTCAAGCCGTGGGCTTCCTTGTGGCATTACAATAAAGGTTAATTCCCTTGTTGACCCACAGCTCATTGAATTGCTCTACAACGCCTCACAGGCTAATGTGCCTGTCAAACTATTGGTAAGAGGAATCTGCTGCTTAATTCCTGGGCTACCTGGTATCAGTGATCACATCACAGTTTACAGTATCATTGGTCAGCTGTTGGAGCACAGTAGAATTTTCAGATTTGAAAACGCAGGCAATCCCAAAATTTACATGGGCAGCGCCGACTGGATGCAGCGCAACCTTGACCGGCGTGTCGAGCTTGTATTCCCTATTGAGAACGAGGATTTGCGTCAACGTGCGTTTGCCATTCTAAATTTAATGCTGAGCGACAACCGCAATATGCGAATCATGCAGCCCGATACGGTATACACCCACATTGACAAACGAGGTAAGGCTCCATGTAATTGTCAGACTGAATTTTCACGTTTGGCACAGGAATCGGTAAAGATACTGTCAGAGCAAGACAGCAATAAGCCGTTCAAACCCATACGAAACGCGGATCTGATAAAATAAAATGAGTTTAAATTTAGAAACGAGAGTGAAAACATGAAGAGAATCGGTATATTAACAAGCGGAGGCGACTGTCAGGGCTTGAACGCAGCAATCCGAGGCGTTGCAAAGGCACTTTATGTGCAGTTTGGCGAGGACGTTGAAATTTACGGCATCAACGACGGATACCGCGGGCTGATTGAAGGCAACTACAAGCGTATGAAGCCGGATCATTTTTCAGGTATTCTTACCCTTGGCGGCACGATTCTCGGCACTTCACGCCAGCCATTTAAGCTGATGCGTGTAATTGATGAGAACAGTGTGGATAAGGTCAAGAATATGAAGGATAACTATAAAAAGATGAAGCTTGACTGCCTTGTAATTTTAGGCGGAAACGGTACACATAAAACCGCAAATCTACTAAGTGAAGAAGGCCTTAACGTTATCACTTTGCCGAAGACAATTGATAATGATGTTTGGGGCACTGAAATGACTTTTGGTTTTAGCAGTGCAATGGAAATTGCAACAAATGTATTGGACTGTATTCATACAACCGCAACTTCACACGGAAGAGTCTTCATTGTAGAAATCATGGGTCATAAAGCCGGTTGGCTGACACTGCACGCTGGAATTGCCGGGGGCGCCGATGTTATCCTGTTGCCTGAAATTCCCTACAACATTGATGGAATCGTAAAAACACTTGCACAGCGCAATGAACACGGCAAGCGTTTCTCAATTCTCGCTGTGGCAGAGGGTTCGATTTCGCAGCAAGAATCACAAATGAGCAAAAAAGAATTTAAGAATGCGAGAGCAACCATGCAATACCCCTCCATTTCCTATCGCCTTGCACAGGAAATCAGCGAAAAAACTGGTCAGGAAATTCGAGTAACCGTTCCGGGCCACTTTCAGCGCGGCGGCAGCCCCTGTCCATATGACCGCCTGCTTGCAACGCGTTTTGGCACTGCGGCGGCAAGGCTGATCGCTGAAAAAAAATACGGCAACATGGTTGCTCTGCAAAACTGTGTTATCGTTCCTGTTCCCCTGCGCGAGGTTGCCGGTAAATTAAAGGGTGTTCCCGTTGACAGCGACATTGTCCAGACTGCACGAGATATTGGTATCCATTTTGGCGACTAATTTAGAAAGAAGAGTGTTTTATGAGAATCGATCAATTTAGAATCATGAGAATAATCAGGGCAATCAGCGCGATTTCAGCTGTGATGATCGTCATTACCACAGTACTCAACAGCTGCCTTGCTGTTAAGCTGTTTCGCTGTATTGACTCCGCACAAAAAGCCTTAGCCAAAGTCGACAAAGCCGCGGAGCTGTATATTGCGGACAATACGAAAGCGAACAAAAATTCTGACTAATTGAGAGCGCACAAGCAAACCGGTAATTTTTAAAAGAATTGCCGGTTTGTTGAATTTTAGGCTTGATAAGGACCTAAATCTTGATATATACTTGCATTTTCTGTACACTTGTGTTAAAATAAAATTCGTTCATTTCCGGGTGTAGCGCAGTTGGTAGCGCGCTTGACTGGGGGTCAAGAGGCCGTGAGTTCAAGTCTCGCCACTCGGACCAAAATCGTTTCTATAGGAATTGAGTAATCAATCTATAGAAACGATTTTTATTTTATGGCTATGTTTTGAGCCGCGAAACATGCTATAATCAACATATAAATCTATAGACTACATATTCAGGAGGATAGCATGAGCGACAAAATCACCAAAATCTATTTTTCACCTACCGGAAATACAAAAAAGAGCGTGGATGCCATGGCATCCTCAATTGGAAGCGTATTCCAGGATTATGACATAACTTCTGAGGCAGAGACAACACAATGCGTTTTAACCACGGACGATTTTGCAATTATAGGTGCTCCTGTGTATGGGGGACGTATCGCAAAGGCGGCGACAGCCCGTCTGTCCCTCTTTAAAGGAAATAAGACCCCGTGCATCGTTGTGGTAACTTACGGTAACAGGCATTATGACGATGCACTCCTGGAGCTTGCAGATATGGCAGAAGCGCAGGGTTTCGTAATCAAAGGTGCGGCTGCCCTTGTTGGTCGCCATACATACGGTAACATCCAGACCAACCGGCCCGATCTAAACGATTTGGATGCAGATAAGAAATTTGCACACGAAGCCAAAGAAAACAAAAATAGAAATATACAAATAAGTGGAAACAGATCGTACAAAGATGGTGGTAACGGTGGCTCTTTCCGGCCGCTTACTTCCGAAGCATGTGTTTCGTGCGGCCTTTGCGCAGAAAGCTGTCCAATGCAGGCCATTGCGGCGGATTTTAGAGCTATCAATGATAATTGCATTTCGTGCTTCCGATGTATTCGAAATTGTCCGGTGAAAGCAAAAAATATGGATACAGAAGCCTACCTTTCATTTGCAGCAAGCTTTTCAGAAAAGCTTAAGAACAGGCGTGAAAACGAATATTTTTTGTAAATTCATTATTCGTATTTACATTGTGATTTCCTATTTTATAAGCGAAAAGATACAAACTATTGGTATTACTACATTTCTCCAAGTCCTATAATAACGCTCCGACCAAAAACAAAAGAAGAACCGCACAAAACGGCCGCTGAGGTCTGTTTTGTGCGGTTCTTCTTTTAAAAAAATCAGGCATTCATTGCTTCGCTGAAAAACTTATTATGAACTGCTGTAACCGCTTTGTCGGCATCGTTGCGGTCAAGTAAAACGGAAATTTTAATTTCGCTTGTGGCAATCATTTGGATATTGATATTGGCTTCGTACAAAGCCTCGAACATTTGGGCAGCGGTTCCGGGGTGTGTTTCCATACCGGCACCTACAATGGAGACCTTGGCAACATTTTCGTCATAAACAACACTGGTCGCGCCAATTAGTTCAACGTAAGGATTGAGAATATCAATTGTTTCCTTTAAGTTTGCTTGGTTGGTTGTAAAGCTGATATCCTTTGTGCCGTTTCTTCCGACTGATTGTAAAATAATATCAATATTTAGATTTTTAGCGGAAAGCTTTGAGAAAATCTTAAATGCGAGACCCGGTCTATCCGGCACACCAATAATTGAAATACGAGCGACATCCTCATCCTTTGCAATCCCGCTGATAAGCATTTTTTCCACTTTTGTAGCCTCCTTAACAATTGTACCTGATTTTCTGGTCATACTTGAGAGCACCTCGAGCTGAATACCGTATTTCTTTGCCATTTCAACCGAGCGGTTATTCAACACTTGCGCACCGAGGGTCGCAAGTTCAAGCATCTCATCGTAGGAAATAACCTCAAGTTTTCTTGCGTTGCTCACCTTACGAGGATCTGCGGTGTAAACGCCCTCCACATCTGTATAAATCTGGCACAGATCAGCATTCATCGCCGCCGCAATTGCAACAGCGCTTGTATCGGAACCACCGCGGCCAAGCGTCGTCATATCATTGTAGCGGTTGATTCCTTGAAAGCCTGTTACAATGACAATGTTTTTCTTGTCCAGTTCCTTTTTCATTCGGTCAGGAACAACGCGCTTGATTCTGGCACTGCCATAAGACGAACTGGTAAAAAAGCCTGCCTGCCAACCCAAAAGCGATACAACAGGAAAACCAAGTTTTTCAATTGCCATGGCAAGCAGCGAAGCAGAAATCTGTTCTCCGGCAGTTAAAAGCATATCCATTTCCCGTTTGGAAGCATCTTTATTAATTTCCTTTGCTTTCGCAATTAAATCATCTGTCGTATCGCCCTGTGCCGAAACGACAACAACGATATCATTTCCCTGTGAATACGTTTTTGTGATAATATCTGCAACATTGTAAACACGCTCAGCGTTTGCAACAGAGCTTCCGCCAAATTTTTGGATTATTAGACTCATAAGGTTCCATCCTCCATATCATAGTAAAAGAAATATTATTCAATTGATATCTGCGCACCTTGAGAATCGGTATTTAATATTTTTATTTGCCACCCGGTAATTTTCTTTTCTTTTAAATGATTTGCCGCATACTTCGCAAAAATATCGGTATCGGCGGCATCTATCATGGAAATAATGGTTGGTCCGGCACCGCTCACATAAGTTCCCAGAGAACCAAGCTCATAGCTGATACGAAAAACATCATCCAAATGATCAATTAAGCTTGCTCTGTATGGCTGATGAATCTTATCCTGCACCGCAACGCGTAAATTTTCAAGTTTGCCGGAAAAGAGTGAAGCGGCCATTAGCGCGGAACGCGAAAGATTATAGACGGCATCACTTCTGGAATATTCCTGTGGCAGTACGGAGCGGGCCTTTTCTGTTTTCAATTCAAACGGAGGAATAAACAATGCAAAACGTATTTTTTCAGAAACAGGCACGCTAACGCTGTAAACTCTGCCGGCCTCAATTGCTGAAGCGGCAAGCCCTCCTTCAATGGCAGGGGTCGTATTGTCCGGATGACCCTCAATTTTAGCAGCAAGATTAATTAAATCCTGTTGTGTCAACGGGCTGCCTAAAAGGCGGTTCGCACCTAAAATACCTGAAACAATGCATGCTGAACTACTCCCCAGACCACGTGCCATCGGTATATTGTTGAGCTGAACAATTTTCAGTCCCGGCAGCTTACGACCGCACTTTTCATAAACCTGCTTTGCTGCCCAAAAGATAAGATTATTTTCATCTGTGGGAATCACAACATTATCCTTACAGGAAATATCGATTGTGTCGGATTCCTCCATCCATACCTGATTGTATAAGTTGAGCGCAATTCCAAGCGAGTCAAAACCAGAGCCAAGGTTTGCGCTGGTCGCCGGAACTTGAATTCTAATCATATTATCAACATCCTAAAAAATAATATTACAGGTCTCCGATTCGGATTGTGTTCGCCACGCTTACTCCAAGTGTTTGCAACTCTGTAAGTTTAGCGGCAATCTCTTTTTCCTGCATTGTGCCGGTGACAAAAGCGATCTCTCCGTATTCTGCTTTTGGAATTGAAAGCCGCGTTACATCACCAAACATTTGATTGATATTCTTAAATGCAAGGCCTTCATCATCCGTTTTTGCGCGGACAAACATAGCGACATCATTTAATAGGTAATCCTCGACATAATCCTTCGAGCCTTCATCCCAGAAAAGATATTTTCTGGCCTTAAAATGTTTGACACAGTCGATCACATCTGCTACAACGGCGCTTGCGGTGGGAAGCTTGCCTGCTCCCTTGCCGTAGAACACGATGTCTCCGGTCGAGTCGCCCCGCACCATAATGCCGTTAAACACATCATCAACATTGGAAAGCTGGCTATCACGCGAAATAAACATCGGGCAAACAATAATCTGAAGCTTTCCGTTCTCCATCATTTTAACCTGACCGATCAGCTTTACCACACCGCCCCATGCGGCGGCATATTTTACATCGGCCAAGCTGATATTTGTGATTCCTTCGGTGTATACCTGCTCTGGGTATACGTGCTTACCATATGCAAGGGATGCAAGAATACAGATTTTACGGCAAGCATCCGCACCCTCGACATCTGCGGCAGGATTGCGCTCCGCGTAGCCGAGCTTCTGCGCGAGAGTCAATGCGTCTTCAAACGTCATTTGCTCGCGAATCATTTTAGTCAGTATAAAATTAGTCGTACCATTTAAAATGCCCGCAATTTCAACTACATCATTTGCAGCAAGGCACTGGCTGATTGGGCGAATAATTGGAATGCCGCCCCCAACACTTGCTTCAAACAAAAAGTTAAGATTATTTTTCTGCGCAATTTTCAGGAGTTCGGCACCTTTCGCAGCAACAAGCTCCTTATTGGAAGTGACCACACTTTTCCCCGCCTCAAGACAGCGTTTAACAAATTCAAAGGCCGGGCTTAATCCCCCCATTACTTCAACTACAATTTTAACTTCGGGATCATTGAGAATTGTATCAAAAGATTTTGTAAACTTGCTTTCAAACGGACTTCCGGGGAATTCACGCAAATCAAGTATATATTTAATATGAATCTGTTCTTTCGCACGTCTGGCAATATTTTCAGCATGTTCGGTTAAAACCTCTACCACGCCGGAACCAACTACGCCAAATCCCATAACAGCTATTTCTACCATATGTAACACCCCTTATTATTTCTACTCATCCCCGTAAAAATTATTATAAACACTTTAACAGTTTACCACGTTTTAGCGTAACATTCAACGGCGAATTAATCGAAATGCAGATGCCCAAAGACAGGCATCTGCACAGATATGACAAATTATTTACCCAACCGGAACGACTGAGTGAGCCGTTGGGTCAGTTCCCTGTCCCTTCGCCGGATGAGAGTTTGCACTGGATGTCTGTGATGATTCAGATGACACCGAAGACGGTGTTTCCTCCGGATTGGAAGAACTTTCTCCCGAGCTTTCGCTGCCAGACACGATACTCGAGCTAAGAGTTTGACTTGACTCCTCGCTGCTCGACACAATCGGCAAAACTGAACTTACCGATCCTTCATCGGAAATGGCAGGCATGTGGTTTTTATCGTACCAGCCCGTTTTTGTTTCAACATTGCTCCCCGGATTGACAAGCAATCCGGTTTTAACGCTATAGGATGCAGAAACAACATTCGGGTCGTAACTGAACTTTATTGTTTTTTTATTGCTTAGGTACTGTACCATGATTTTCTTCCAAGTGGCAGCAGCGTTACTTGTATTGTTAATGTGCGCCGGTTTCGCTGCATAGCCTGTCCAGATACCGGCAACAGCATACGGCGTACCACCAACAAACCAACTGTCTTTGTTATCATTGGTTGTACCTGTCTTACCGAAAACTTCCCATCCGCTGATTGCGGCCGGTCTACCTGTTCCGTTGGCACCTGTAATAACATTGTTCAATAGGCGATGCATAATAGATGCGGTAACAGAACTGATTGCCTGAGTTGAACCTTGGTCGCGGTTATCCAAAATAACATTGCCATCATGATCGTCTACATGATAAAAGGTGTACGGTTTATAATACTTTCCGCCGTTGGCAAACATCTGATAACCCGCAGTCATTTCACGCACGGTAACACCAACACTCAATCCGCCGATTGACATTGGCGCACGATTGTTATCCGCTGGGAGCAAGCTTGTAAAATTAAGTTTCTCCTTTAGAAAAGTAAAGCTTACATTTGGAGTAATCGCCGAGCCAATCTGCGCAGCAGAGGCATTCAATGAACGTTCCAGCGCAGTTTCAATCGGAATCATTCCCCAATATTTTCCACTCGTGTTCCCCGGTCCCCAGTTTTTTGGACCCGCACTGCCATCGCTAAACCAGTTTGGCAGCGGATTGTCATTTACAAGGGAGGAGTAGTTGTATTTTCCACTATCGATTGCCGGGCCATAAACAGCAAGCGGCTTAATGGTGGAACCGGGCTGTCTTTTGGTGTCGGTAGCCAAGCTCTGGAGGCGATTTCCCTTTTTCTCTCCTCTGGAACCTACCGTAGCCAGAACACGGCCGGAATAGTCCATTGCCATATAGCCGCCCTGCAGCTTCTTATCACTGCCAAACACCGTATCGGATTTAAAAGTATTTTCAGCAATGGTCTGCAAGCCTGTATCCATGGAAGAGTAAATTTTTAAGCCGTCATGATAAATCATATCAACCGCTTTTTCACTGGAACAGCCGTAATATTCCATAAGACCGTTTTTAACGTCTTCAAATAAAGTATCGGTATACCAGTTCCAGATGGGCACATTGTCAACAATATTTTCGGATTTTTTACCAACAAACTTCATATGTTCCGACTCATCCATCGCTGCTTTATATTCTGCGTCAGTAATTTTCCCCTGGTCGTGCATCTCATTTAAAACTGTCTGCTGCCGTTTTTTATTGGCCTCCGGATGAACCAAGGGTGAATAAGCGGCAGGATTTTGTGTGATACCGGCGATTGCTGCGCATTCCGCAATATCACAATTTTCAATATTCTTACCAAAATAAAGATTTGCTGCAGCCTGAACGCCATTACTTCCGCTGCCAAAATTTACGATATTGAGATAAGCAGCTAATATTTCTTCTTTTGAATATTTTTTTTCTAAGTTTAACGCGCGAAAAATCTCTTTCGCTTTTCTGGTAAGGCTGACATCTTTATCGCCCGTCACATTCTTAATAAGCTGCTGCGTAATGGTTGAACCGCCATAGCTGCTTCCTTTGGAAAACAGTGTGGTAACCGCACCCAATGTTCTTCTCCAATCAACGCCTTTATGTTCCCAAAAACGCTTGTCCTCAATCGCTACAATTGCATTTTTCATTGCAGCCGGTATTTTGCCATAATCAACCCATACTCTGTTTTCACTGCTGTACAGGCTCTGATACTTCACCGGGTTTGAGCTGTCATCATTAGCGCCGTTGACATAGATAAAACTGGTATAGTTAAGCTGTAACTTATGCAGATCATAATTCATGGATTCATCTTTCATACTGAGAACAAATGATACTAAGGAAACAGAAACAATGATGCCTGTAATGATAATAATCGTTAACAGAGTTGAAAGGCCCTTTATGGCTATATGACCTATTGATTTTGCCGTGGTAGCCGCGCCGTCCTTCTTCCTGTGAGAACCAACATATTTATTTATGTCAGTTTTTCTCATCGGACGCCACCCCCTTAAAGAATAATTTATAGCACAATTTCTAAAGCAGATGAATATATTACCAATATTTTCAAATAATACCTTCGAGGTGATATGTTTGAAAAAAGTTTGGATTGTGCTGTTATGTACAATGATTGCCATAGTCGGAATACTGACCTTTGGATATTCGCAAAAAGGGCTAAATAATACACCCGAGACAACAAGCTCAAATATATTAGATAATTCTACCCCAAATAACACTTCAAGTCAAGAAAACAGTGAAATTACAGCCATGACAAGTAGAAGCAACACCTATACAGTGAAGGAATATGAGGGGCACATAGGGGTGTTTTATAATAATGAGAGCATTCCGTATCAAGAGATTGATGTCGAAATATCTTCACTTCCAGAGGCCGACCGCCAACTGTTGAAAAAGGGAATCAAGGTAACGGACACCAATAAACTGAATGGAATCATTGAAGACTATGAAAGTTAGCCATAAACACAAGAAGAGCGCCATGCCTTAAGGCGTGGCGCTCGAACTGCGGGAAAAGCTTATTTCATGCTTTCCTCATACTTTTTGATCATTTGCTTAACCATCTGGCCACCGACTGAACCGGCCTCTTTGGATGTTAAATCTCCGTTATAACCTTGCTTCAAGTTAACGCCGACTTCAGTAGCGGCTTCCATCTTAAACTTATCGAGGGCTGTGCGTGCCTCAGGAACTACATTTTTAGCCATAATACAAACTCTCCTTATTTCTTTTTAATTTTTGTTTTGTTTTGCGTTTGCTTTCCTATTTTGCGTAATCATCGAGTTTTTATGAATGTTAATTTTTACAATTTAAATATCATAACCATTTGAAGAATCAATTCCACAAATAAGCAATACGGCACAAACAGCCAAAATACGGTTTGGGCTGAGTTTTGACATTAATCTGACCGTAAAATCGTGTGGCTCAAGGATGTTGCCGTCCACTGTCATCACGCTGCGCTGAAGGCTGAGCGTAGCGCTTGTTTCATCTAATCCGGCTACACTGAGTGTATCCTTCGGATTCATTCCACAGGTAATCGCTGCCGTACCTGTGCCATTGAGCAATTCCGCAGCATGTACATTTTTCATTTCAAGAATACATAAAAATCTGCTCGGAATTTTGATTTGTTCTGAAGCATTAAAGCTGTTTTTAAACAGGATAATTCCACCGTCGAGTTCAATTTGCGGCAACTTTTCGCAGTCATACACAAGAAACTTCATTTTGTCCTCACCAAGCAGTGTGATGCGATCCGAACCGTAATACTGCACACCGCCGTATTTTGACAGAGAGGGCAGCAGCGTACTGGATATGGAAGTATCAGTTGCTTTACCGCATAAAATAATGTTCGTCATTTTTTACTCTCGCTTTCAGTAAATCATTTAAAAACATTATTTGCTTTTGCCTGCAAAAGTATGTGATTTTTATTTTAAATTATTTTTGTATAAATTCATTTAAATGATCTCTTAGGCACACTGCCATTTTGGCATCAAGTTGTATATTCAATGGACAAGTTCCAAGGCCGGTTTCCTGCCCTGCTGTGTGAACCCATATTGAAAAATACTCTTCGTTGAAATTAACGTCCATTACTGTTTTGTTGCTTACACTGATCGTTCTGTTGCATTTGCGAATATCCATAATTCTTGCCATTTTTTCCATCCTTCTATTTGTGTAGCGGACAAAGCGTTTCATACCTGACTTCTTATGTTTTAACAAACGTTTTGCCTTCTATTTTTTATTTTTATTATACTTTTTAAAAGCACAATTATCAATAATCTACCCTCAGTTTTTGATTTGCATTCCGGCGTTGTCGACCGTATAGTTATCCTTGTAAATCAACTGTGAAGCCGGCACTATTGTGTATCCCTGCCCCTGCAAATTCTCAATGATTGCTGGTAGTGCGGTCGGCGTATTCATCGCACCATTATGAAACAAAACAATAGATCCTGGTTTTACGCTTGTTGTGACCCTCTGAACGATTTCTTTCGGAGTCGGATTTCGCCAGTCAAGGCTATCAACATCCCATTGTATTGCATACATATTTGCCGATTTTGCTGCTTCCATCAATGCATTGTTATAATCGCCGTAAGGCGGCCGAAACAGAAGCGGGCTGATACCGGTGACGCTCTTGATTTTATTGTTACAGTCGGTCAGCTGGGCCATCATTTCAGTGTGCGCTAACTTTGGCATGTGAGGGTGGGTATTGGAATGATTGCAGACCTCGTGCCCGGCGTTCGTGAGCGCTTTTACTGATTCCGGATATTTATCCACCCATGCGCCGACAACAAAAAATGTTGTTTTAACGTGATATTTATTTAAAATATCAATTAATGTTTGTGTTTGCTCATTTCCCCATGCTGCATCAAACGAAATTGCAATTTTCTTTTCTGTGGTCTTGACACAATAAATTGGGATAAGCCGTTTCGTGGCTGATGCCGTAATTGCTGCCACACCCTGAATCCCAATAAACACTGCCAGTGCGCCGGTAAGTATACAACACAGCACCGTTAGAAATCTTTTTTTTGTTAGAATTAGAAATCTCATAATCAATCCCCCTTGAGATAAATATATGCGCAAAGAGGCATGCTATTTGTCTTTTGTTGATGATTATATAAAATCCTATAAATTTCTTCGATCATTAAAAATAATGCGGATTATTTGTGTTGATTTTAAATTCAAAGAAAAAAGATAGTGCATAAAATGCACTATCTAAAAGCACTTGCTCTATAGATTTCTAAACATAAATTTTGCGTGAATGAAGCGGCAAACCATTTCTTTACGGCTTCATTCAAGTACTTATATTTTCGTGTGTTTGTTTCAGATCAGTCATCTTCATTTCACGCTTTTGCTTATACATCAGTTTATCGGCACGGTTCAGTGTCTGAAACAAATCACCATCATTAAGTTCATGTTTTGCATAGCCGAATGCAATTTCAATTTTATTACTATGACTGCCGTTATAATCGTCTAAAGTACGCATTAAGCGGTCAAAACAAGCATTCAGCTGATCTTCATTACAATTCCTGGCAATTACAACAAACTCATCTCCTCCGATTCTAAAACAATCCCCACAAAAATTAAAGGTTTCCTGAATTGCATCAGCTGCTGCTATAATCAGTTGATCACCGTATTTATGTCCAAAATTATCATTAACATCTTTTAAATTATTTAAATCAAATGTTACGATCGTGGTTTCGCACCCGGTATCAGACACATTTAAACTTTCCATTTCTTTTTCAAATGCGTTACGGTTTTTCTTTTGTGTCAAAATATCCATATACGCAAGGCTTTCCAGCATACGAGCCTTCATTCCTAACTCAATCATGGAAAAATGTTGAGAAACAGTGTCTTTTGCTAAAATTGCTATAAATACAAGCAGACCTGCCCTGCTAATCAGCGCACCATCCTGATAAACTCCGGAATAATAGCGAATCATATCAATCAAATAGAAAACAAACATAAACGCAGTACCGATTAAAAATGGCTTAGCCGTACAGTCTTTGTATTTTAATGCGTTTTCAATGACTGTGAATATGGAAAGCAGTAGGGACGCGATAAGAACAAAATGTATTGCCTCTATTGTTTCAGGAAAATCCAATATATTGGCCACCTGTAAAAATGTGCATACCATAAAGTTAATAGCTGCACCAACACAAAATATATCATAAAGTTTCTCGTGGTGTTTCGCATAAACTGATTTTACAAACAGCAGATACGGTATGGGGCAAAGCATTAGAGAAAAATACATGATATAACCCAGAACAAGCACATTATTAAATATTAGCTGAAAGACGGGGATTTCAGCTAATGCTGAACCAGATATGCTAATTGCGAACAAAGCTTGATAGAGTAAGCTTAAATTTTGTTTCAAATTTTTCCGTGCAATAATAAATATCAGCAATAGCATGACGCCAAAACTCAGCACCAGAAAACTGATAATCATACTTGGCATAAAAGACATGACCATATTATTAACGCTTGCATTTTTTGTTCCGATAATAATACTGTTAAAGGTTCCTGCATATTTGGCATACGGCGAACTGAACTTTAAGGTGATTTGTTTTCCTTGTGACCCATCCGGTATATCTATAAAATGCCATGCAGTACATGCGGGTGATTTCCCAAATTTAAATTGATTATTAAGTCCAAACTGATAAATAAGTTTATTTTCAACAAATGCCTGCACTGTTGAATGATAAGTAGAAAACGAAAGTGTCATTCCATTTTTTAAATCAGTCGGCAAAGCTTTACTAATTGTAGCAATTTTATTTTTTTCAGTTCCAGATAGGAAGTGAACCGGCAGTGTAATATTTTCATTAACACCATCATGATTTTCGAACAGCCAGCCAGTATTAAAATCGCTGACTCCCTCTTTATTAATATTCATTTGATCCATTCGAAATGTTGTACAAATGAAGACGATGACAATTACAGATATAAATAATAGAAAAAAATAAACAATTAGCATTCTCGGTTTATGCAAATAGTTCACCACCTCAATAATAAAACAAATATAGCTAAATAATATACTTTTTAAGCTGTAAAAGCAATGATAATCAGCAATTTAAAGTCTAATTGAGAAAGATTAACAAATAATACCTTTCATTGTTTGGCCCGAACTCTAATTTTTATTGAAGATAATTTTAATGATTATTTTGCACTTTAGCTATGAAAAAAATCTAATTTCTGCAATTCTATGCTCAATATTCCATAATTGGATGAATGATGTTATAATAAAAGCTACCGCTAAATAAACCGGAGGAATTAATATGCCGAAATTGTACTTTAAATACGGAGCCATGGGCAGCAGTAAAACCGCACAAGCCTTAATGGTAAAGTTCAACTATGAGGAAAAAGGATACCGTGTAGGACTTCTGAAGCCATCCGTGGATAACAGGGATGGTGAAACAATTGTAAAATCCCGCATAGGCTTGCAGGATAAGGGTATTTTAATTGATCATGATTTAAATATTTATCACTGGTACTTACAGAACAGATACGACGTTTTGATTGTGGACGAAGCGCAGTTTTTATCCGGCGCTCAAATTGAACAGCTCAAGGATATCACTATGGAATTTGTTCCCGTACTTTGTTTCGGGCTGAAGACCGACTTTCAAACACATTTATTTGAAGGCAGTAAACGTCTTTTTGAAATAGCCGACTCTATTACAGAGATAAAATCAGTTTGCATTTGTGGACGCAAAGCCGAAGTAAACGCAAGAATCTGCAATGGTAAGATAGTTCGAGAAGGTGCTCAGGTTTTCATCGGAGGCAACGAAAGCTATATCGGTTTATGTTATGAATGCTGGAAAAAGAATAAGATCGACAAAATTCCAATTATTGATAAGAATTAAAAATAAGCTCACAGTTTTATGATGACTGTGAGCTTTTTATTATACCAAAAAGCCCCAATGCAATGAACTTGCATCGGGGCAGATATTAATTTGCAAGTGCGTCGGTTTCCTCCGCATGCCCTGAATAGGTTGGAACAAGCTGATGGACTATCTCCATCATTTTAACGTTATTGAAACCGGCAACTTCACGGAGCCGTTCAATTTCATTCAGGAAGGTACCTTCATTAAATGGTATCGGCGTACCGATGTATATCAATTCATGAGAGGTCTTCTGGCAACCGCCTTCACTGTCCAGTAAAAGCTCCTCATAAAGCTTTTCACCGGGACGCAAGCCCGTATACTCTATCTTAATATCAACATCCGGCTGCAAACCGGAAAGACGAATCAAGTTGCGCGCCAAATCAACGATTTTTACAGGTTGACCCATATCAAGCACAAAGATTTCCCCACCGCGTGCCATGCCGCCTGCCTGGATTACCAAACGTGCCGCTTCAGGGATCGTCATGAAATATCGTATAATATCGGGATGGGTTACAGTTACCGGGCCGCCATTTTCAATCTGCTTTTTAAAAAGCGGAATCACGCTGCCATTGCTGCCCAAAACATTGCCAAAACGTACTGCCACATAATCAGTTTTACTGTGGCGGCTGTAATATTGAATAATCAGTTCACAGATACGCTTTGTTGCTCCCATAATATTCGTGGGATTAACCGCCTTATCAGTGGATATCAACACCATTCGCTTCACGTCAAACTTGTCGCATGCCTGCGCGACATTAAGTGTGCCAAACACATTGTTCTTGACCGCTTCACCCGGACTTAATTCCATCAGTGGAACATGTTTATGAGCAGCCGCGTGGAATACAACATCCGGCTGACAAACCGAGAAAACATGTTCAATTCTTGCCTTATCTCTAACAGAACCAATTAGAACCTCTAAATCAAGATGTTTAAAACGCATTAGAAGTTCATTCTGCAAATCATAAGCGTTATTTTCATAAATATCAAATATAATTAATTTTTTAGGGTTGAAAAGAGCGATTTGACGGCAAAGTTCACTGCCAATTGATCCGCCGCCGCCCGTTACGAGCACGGTCTTATTTTTCAAGTAGCCGCAAATTTCAGCTGTATTTAAATTGATTTCATCCCTGCCTAAAAGATCAATAATATCTACATTTCTAACCTTGAGCGGATCAGCGCTGTCCTCGATGATTTCGTACAGAGCCGGTATGGTTTTCAGTTGGCATCCAGTTTTTGCACAGATGTTTAAAATGTCCTGCTTGTCCTTCTTGTTTGCAGACGCAATTGCAAGAACGATTTGGTCAACGTTATACCTTACAGCCATCTTTGGGATGCTTTCACGACCGCCTACAACCCTGACACCGTGAATACGCGTTCCCCTTTTACGTCTGTCATCATCAATCGCAACAACGGGAATTCCTTTGCTTTCAGGCGCATTTTTCATATCTTTAATCACCATGGAGCCCATTTCGCCCGCACCGATGACCATAACACGGTTTAACTCGTCGCTGTCTTCCTTATTAATCTGGCTTTTTCGCTTCATTCTGCGTACCAGACGGAAACTGAACCGTGAAGCTCCGACAAAGAAAAATGTAAACACCAAGCCCATCACATAGACAGATATTGGAAAACGCTTTACATGAAGAAGCTGCCAGGAAACCTGCTGAGAAAAAGTAAATCCAAGAATTGTCACAATAAAACCAGCAAGCGTGACCGCGTAGAAAATTTGAAGAAGCTCGTCCATGCTGGCGAATTGCCACATCGTGGTGTAAAATCGGAAGACGGTAAACGTGACAATAAAAATTACAGTAATCCATGGAATCCATGCCTGAAAAGATTCCAAGTCATAAGGATCCGGAAAAACGCGCCCTTCATAACGTAATAAATACGCAACCCAGTAGCTAAAATAAATACAGACAATATCTATTATAATTTGAGGAATTAAATTTCTAAATGTAATTTTTTTGTTTTTCATACAATTACTCCCGCATAAAGATTTTTAACTGATACAGTATAGCACAAACCGAATACAAATAAAACAATTAATTCTATTTATAAGGATATTATCGCACACTACATAATAAAATGTGTTAACAATTTGTAATTGTATCGACAATTTTCACGGGTGGCCCACTTAGCACATAAGTTACATCGGCGAGCAGTTCCGCCTCGCGGGAATCGTGTGTAACTAAAATTACAAGTGAATTGGTTGTCTGTTCTTTGATAAGCGAAATGATTTGTGTCTTACTCTCCTCATCAAGCGCGTGAAAGGGTTCGTCGAGCAGAAACAGTCCGCCGCCATAGGCAAGCGCACGCGCAATGGCAACACGCTGGCGCATTCCACCACTTAATTGAGCAGGGTGCTTATCTTCCTCCCCTGCCAAGCCGACAAGGCGAAGCCAGTTTACAGCCTCTTCCCCATTTTGCTTTGCATTGCCGCTGAGTACCGCCGCAACATTATCTTTCGCGGAAATCCACGGGAGCAGTCTGTCCTCTTGGAAAACACAAGAAATTTTATCCTTCTGCCCAATGGTAATCACACCGGAATCAAAGCGCTCTAATCCTGCAATGCAATTCAAAAGCGTCGTTTTTCCACAGCCGGAAGGCCCAAACAGACAGACCGTCCCCTTTTGTGGAAAAGTAAGTGAAAAATGATCGAGCACTATTTTTCCATCATATTCTTTTAGATCGGAAGAGCGTC
>Ga0183095_10513_pt1 | contig 110266 bp, 97 predicted proteins | sample BioMet4_FD_130346 | JGI IMG/M metagenome (GOLD analysis project Ga0183095, IMG submission 130346) | Microbial communities from bioreactor (seeded with sewage sludge) at LBNL, California, USA - Biofuel metagenome 4 (v2) (version 3) | ecosystem: Engineered > Bioreactor > Anaerobic > Unclassified ...
GGGGGCAAAAAGTTGCCTGAGAATGAGGCTCTTACCATGGCATACAGAGCTATTTCGGAAGGCGCACATGGTATGGATATGGGTAGAAATATTTTTCAAAGCGCACATCCGTCGGTTATGGCAAAGGCTGTCAGCATGATTGTTCATGAAAAGGCAACCGACAAAGTGGCGTATGAGTTCTATTTGAACGAAATTAATTCATAATTTTCTTAGAATAGAATAAGCGGTTTATTATCATTTGTTCTTAGCAAAAATGGCTGTGGCTTAACCGCCGCAGCCATTTTTGACGATTGGTCTGATTGGGAGGATCTATGGAAAATATTTTACTCGTAGTCAAAATGGTCTTGCCGGTATTAATTATGCTTTTTCTTGGCTACTATTGCCGCGTGAAAAAAATAATCAATCAGCAGGGGTTGCTTGGAATCAAAGCAGTCATCACAAACATTTTGATTCCGGTCGTTTTATTCAATGCATTTTATAAGGCAGAATACAATTTAAACGGATTTATAATATTTATCATTATCTACTGCTGTAACGCATTGGGATTGGGATTTGGCTATTTAACCAAAAGGCTTGTCGGAAATAATGCGAAGCTAATGCCTTTCCTGCTGTCCGGGTATGAAGTGGGAATGCTTGGGTACGCGTTGTTTACACTTCTTGCCGGTGTGGAAAACATCCACTACCTTGCTACCGTTGATCTTGGGCAGACTTTGTTTGTCTATACGATCTATGTTATGATGCTGACCGCAACAACAGGGGGAAAGCCCACGGCAAAGGGCCTTTTGATGGGCATGGTAAAAAATTCCGCATTCATCGGCGCGGTCACCGGAATTTGTGTAGGTGCCACCGGGTTGGGTGCTGTTATTCTCAGCTCACCGGTGGGTGAAATTTTCAACCAAACGCTGATTTTCATTACCGCACCAACTTCAGCAATGATCCTGATTATTGTTGGATATGAAATTTCGTTCCGGAAAGAACTCATGAAGCCGGTGTTTAAAACAATCGGACTCAGGCTGTTCAGTGTGCTGATACTGCTGATCGCGTCAAGTGAGATTATCTTTCATATTATGCCGTTCAACAAAACACTGTTTACGGCGATTCTTCTCTTCTTTTCACTTCCGGCGACCTTTATCATACCCCTTTATGCTGATATAGAGGGCGAAAATGAATACGTTTCAACAACGCTTTCAATGAATACATTGGTAACAATTGCAATATTCTTTGGTTTGGCTTTTTATGTGATTTCATAAATGTACCTATTCGATTTTTGATTTTTCGCTCAGTCAATTTAAAAAGGCAACCCAACTTTCCGGCTGGGTTGCCTTTATCATTTACCTTTATCGCAATTTACGTATATCCGACCTACAAGTCGAGCAGTTTATCGCCTTTTATTTCATCGGCACTCCAGGCAATAACTGCAAACTTACCGTTTGCGTGTTGATCAACCTTATTGATCCATTCAATCTCGTTGCTTGCCTTTGCGGAAAGCATTTTGTTCGTCGTTGCGGTATGATACAATAACGAATTGATTACCCACCATTTTGCCGCAATTCCTGCACGCTTTAAATCTTCTTCAAGGCGCATTGCTTCATATACGGGGGTAGCTTCCGCAAGCGTAACAATGATTACCTCAGTTTCACTTGTGTTGCGGAGCCGTGGCAGCAGCTTTTTTGCAGATTCCGGAATATCACCCTGAGAGCGCTTAATCTCATGATTATAGCTTTGGGTTGAGTCGAGCAGCAGAAGCGTATGTCCCGTCGGTGCGGTGTCAATAACAACCGTTTGATCTTCAGCCTTTTCCACAACATCTGCAAAGGCACGGAATACTGCGATTTCCTGTGTGCAGGGAGAACGCAGATCCTCTTCTACATAGGCAATGTCCTCATCAGACATGGTTTCCCTCGCCTTGGAAAGTACTTCTTCCTGATATTTCTTCAGCTCGGCATGCTCATCAATATGGCTCATGGTGATACCGCTGCTTTCATCAATTACAAACTTCAGATGCGCCGCGGGGTCAGTAGTTGTAAGGTGCACCTTCCTGCCTCTTGCAGACAGTCCCATCGCAATTGCCGCCGCAATGGTAGTCTTACCGACACCGCCCTTGCCCATTGTGAAGATGACCTTTTTGTTGGAGTTATACAAATCATCAATCACATCTTTAAGCTGGGGAATTATTTTGGCGTTTACCTTTTCGTCACGGACAATATACTGATCTTTTGTCAGCAGTGCCCTTACATTGTCAAGCCCGGTGATGTTATAGGCTCTAAGCGGGACTGTGTAAATAGTGAGGTTTTTCAAATCCTGAGGCATATCCGCAAGAGCTTTTTGCTGCTTGTGATACAGGCTTTCGGATATGCTGTCATCATAAGAAGTCAATACCCCGTTCATGATCAGCGTTTGATTGGTTACGCCGATGTCAGCAAGTTCCTTCGATGCCCTTTCCGCTTCTTTCAGGGGAGATTCTTCGGGGCGGGAAACAAGAATCAGCGTGGTCAGCTTACCGTCAGCCAAGGTTTCCACTGCCTTTTTGTAGATTTCTTTTCTGCTTTCCAAACCAGACAGTTGACCAAGGCAGGAAGCACCGTGGGTACTTTCACTGATGAAATTGCTCCACGCGGACGGCAGCTGAAGCATTCTGAGGGTGTGGCCTGTCGGTGCGGTATCAAAAATGATATAATCATATTCTTTTTGCGTTTTTTCATCTGTAATAAAGTTTGAAAATTCGTTGAATGCCGCAATTTCAACCGTACAGGAACCGGAAAGCTGTTCTTCCATGTTGTTCAGTACCGCATCGGGGAGTTTGCCGCGGTAAGGGTCAATTACGCTTGCTTTGTATTCCGCCGCTGCTTGTATTGGGTCAAGGTTGGCGACAACAAGGTTGGGAACTTCTTTAATAGGAACCCCCTTATTGTTCAGGTCAATGCCAAAAACATCCTGCAAATTGGACGCAGGGTCCGTACTGACCAGCAGTACTTTTTTGCCGCTGTCGGCAAGATAGACCGCGGTTGCACAGGCGGTTGAGGTTTTGCCAACGCCGCCTTTTCCGGTATAAAAAAGATATTTTGTAAGTGCAATAGTTTGCGGGTTAAAATTTTCCATGTAGAATTAATCCTTTCTGACTTTATCAAAAAATATGATATGGGCGACAATCTTAAAAACATTTTCTTTAGCAAATGGGGAAAGTCACACTGCTAAAAGATGATGATGTTAAGCAACTGCAGAAAATCAAACATATTTAGCATATGAGCAGTGCATTTGATTTATCCATTATTTTTATATCATATTGAATATCTTCTATGCTTATTATATTCATCATATTGAATAATGTCAATATGTTTGCAAAAAAATAAAGCTGCCTTATTTCAGCAGCTTTATTCAGTTCATCTTATTTAAAGTGGATTCAAACGTAATCTATGATCTGGCAGTCCGTCAACAGATCCTGCGAGACAAGGAATAAGAAGCCAAAATAAGTTATCTTAAATGCTTACTTGCTGTACGCCGAGAACCACCGTTTCGCCGTTGATATTCCATTCTTTGGAGAATCCGGCCATTTCATCTATCCGAACCTCATCTGCCAACACGTCGCTTTTGATGGAATCCAAGTGGTCTGAAATAATCTTTTCAATCTTGCGATTCCCTTTTTCGTAAACGACGATATGATCCATCACATTAAAATCTGCTTCTTTACGCATCGTCTGAAGCTTACTGACAATTTCTCTGACAAAACCCTCTTCCAATAATTCTTCCGAAAGATTGGTGTCAATGACAACCGTAATACCGGCTTCCGTCAGCGAAACATACTGCTCAGATTGCTTTGTCTCGATTAACAGGTCTCCGGGCGCCAGGTCAATCTTGCCGTCCTGAAGTGAAATAGTCAAGATGCCGGTGCTGTCCAATTCCTTTTTTGCCTCGCTTCCGTTCAACTCAGCAAGGCAAGTTTTGATTTCGGAAATTTTCTTGCCGTATTTCTGGCCAAGCACCTTCAGCTGCGGTTTGAAGTTGTAAGAAGTAAAATCAGAGACGTCATCTGTAAAATCAACTGCCTTGCAGTTCAATTCTTCTTTAATGATGTCTATATAGAATTTACTTAACTTTTCTTCTGATTTGACATAGATTTTTGCAATTGGCTGTCTGTTTTTAATGTTCGCGCTGTTTCTTGCCGCGCGGCCAAGTACAACAATCTTAAGCACCAGTTCCATGTTCTCTTCCAGCTCTTTGTTGATATAAGCCTCGTTTGCAACCGGGAAGTCACATAAATGAACGCTTTCAGGCGCAGATGGGTCAATCCGGCAAACCAAGTTACGGTAAATATCCTCTGTCATAAAGGGAATCATCGGGGCGGCGACTTTTGCAACCGTCACAAGAGCCGTATAAAGGGTCATATAAGCATTGATTTTATCCTGTGGCATTCCGCTGACCCAGAAACGCTCACGGCTTCTTCTGACATACCAGTTGCTCATTTCATCCACAAAATCTTCTAATGCTCTTGCCGCTTCCGGAATTTTATAATTTTCCAGGCTGTAATCCACGGTCTTCACCAAAGTAGTCAGTTTGGATAATAACCACTGATCAATCACTCGCAACTGATCGTATTGCAGCTTGTATTTTGTCGCGTCAAATTCATCAATATTAGCGTACAAAACAAAGAATGCGTAAGTGTTCCATAAGGTGCCCATAAACTTACGCTGCCCTTCCATCACGGCTTTGCCATGAAATTTATTCGGCAGCCACGGGGCGGAATTGCTGTAGAAGTACCAGCGGATTGCGTCTGCACCGTAGGTGTTTAAAGCCTCGAACGGATCCACGGCGTTGCCCTTGGATTTGGACATCTTCTGTCCGTTTTCATCCTGAACATGCCCTAATACGATGACATTTTTATAGGGTGCCTGATTAAAAATCAGGGTCGAAATGGCCAGCAGGGAATAGAACCATCCTCTTGTCTGGTCAACGGCTTCCGAAATGAAGTCTGCCGGGAACTGCTGCTTAAATAAATCCTGATTCTCAAAAGGATAATGATGCTGCGCAAATGGCATAGAGCCGGAGTCAAACCAACAGTCAATTACTTCCGGTACCCGCTTCATCTGCTTTCCGCATTTTGGGCAGGTAATGGTTACCTCATCAATGTACGGTCTGTGAAGTTCAATTTCATCCGGGCAGTTTGGTGACATGGCTTTCAATTCTTCAATACTTCCGATGGAATGTCTGTGCCCGCATTCACATTCCCAAACATTTAACGGCGTTCCCCAATAGCGGTTACGGCTGATGCTCCAGTCCTGAACATTTTCCAGCCAATCGCCGAAACGACCCTTTCCGATGCTTTCCGGAATCCAGTGAACCGTATTGTTGTTTCGAATTAAATCCTCTTTTACTGCTGTCATCTTAATAAACCAGGAATCTCTTGCATAGTAGATCAACGGCGTGTCACAACGCCAGCAGAAAGGATAACTATGCTCAAAATGAGGCGCCGCAAACAACAGGCCTCTTTCTTTTAGGTTTTTCAGTACCTCAGGGTCGGCGTCTTTGCAGAACATGCCTGCCCACAGGGTTTCTTTTGTCATTTCACCTTTTGCATCGACCAGCTGAACAAACGGCAAATCATACTTGCGGCCAACGTTGGCGTCATCTTCACCGAATGCCGGTGCAATGTGAACAACGCCGGTACCATCTGTTAAGGTTACATAGCGGTCGCAGGTAACGTACCAGCATTTCTTGTCCGGTTTTACAAAATCAAACAACGGCTCATACTCTTTGTATTCCAGATCTTTACCCAGATACGTCTCAAGAACGGTGTAATTCTCGCCCAAAACAGTGGTGGCCAATGCTTCCGCCAAATAATAAATATTCCCCTCGTGGTCTACTTTGACATAATGCTCATCCGGATTCACGCAGAGCGCGACGTTGGAAGGCAGTGTCCACGGAGTGGTTGTCCACGCTAAAATAGAGGCGTTTTCGCCTTTTACCTTAAACTTGGCTATTGCCGATCTTTCTTTTACATCTTTATAGCCCTGAGCCACTTCGTGACTGGAAAGGGGGGTTCCGCACCTTGGGCAGTAGGGTACAATCTTAAAGCCCTTGTACAACAGCCCTTTTTCCCAAATTTGTTTTAATGCCCACCATTCCGATTCGATAAAGTCGTTTTCATAAGTCACATAGGGATGCTCCATGTCGGCCCAAAAGCCAACCGTTTTGGAGAAATCTTCCCACATTCCCTTGTATTTCCAAACGCTTTCCTTACATTGACGGACAAATGGCTCCAATCCGTATTGCTCGATTTGGTCCTTTCCGTCGAGGCCAAGCAGCTTTTCCACTTCCAATTCCACAGGCAGTCCATGGGTGTCCCATCCGGCTTTTCGGGGGACGTCGTACCCTTTCATAGTTCTGTATCTCGGAATCATATCTTTGATTACTCTGGTCAGAACGTGCCCAATATGAGGTTTCCCGTTTGCTGTGGGGGGGCCGTCATAAAAGGTATAGGTTTCTCCTTCTTTACGGCTGTCAATACTCTTCTCGAAGATATTATTCTCTTCCCAGAACTTCTCGACTTTTTTCTCTCTTTCCACAAAATTTAAATTTGCGGATACTTTTTCATACATATTACAAATCCTCCATAAATAAAAAAACCTCCGCCCTGAGAACAGGACGAAAGCTTTGCTTCGTTATACCACCTATTACTACATACCATCATATGTGTTCCCGATAACGGTGGAAATCCGTCAAAGCCTACTCAATCACTTTTTCAGCCCGCAACCATAGAGGGATATTCAGAAATAACCTACTCATGTCGGACTCTCACTGTCTCCGACTCGCTTTGATTTTCGTTAGACCCTACTGTCTCTATCAATGTCTTTATTCTATTATTTTTATGATATCACAATAAATGGATTTGTCAAGTTTATGGCGCCGAATGCCGTCATAACGCCAAAAAAATTTTGGGCGCTCCATCAAAACAGCGAAGCGGAAATTTCAGGCAGGGATAATTACTTCCACATTTCTTGAAAGAAGCCGGAATCCGAGGCGGGCTCGTTTCCGACATACAAATGGGAGGTGTCCCCCAGTGCCTTACAGCGAAAGTATACTTCACCCTTCCTTCGTTCCTCAGTAGCAAGGACTGTAACGGATGACGGTGCCACAAAGAAGCCCTGCCAAAGAAGCGGCGCTGCAATACCCAAAAGGTGTGAAAGGATTGCAAATTCTACACCCAAGTGGCAGAAAACAACAATGGTATCTGTGTTACCGCCCTCGGTATGATAGAACATACCCTCGCGCCGGTAACCATACTGATCTAATAAACGATCAATTCCTTGTGTCACGCTTTTATAAACTTCCTCGGTGTTTCCGCTTTGCATGATGGGATCCAGGTACCATTTATCTTTATCATATAAGTCGGTTCTATTCGTCCAATAACTCGGCATTAAATCCCATGCAATTCTTTTTTCGCCGGTTTCCGGGTCCAAAATACGTGCCGGAAACTCTTGAAGCCAGTCAAAAACGGCGGCTTCTCTGTGGAGCCGTTTCAGTGTCACGCCCGCCGTGTCTTTCGCGCGCCCCAGGGGCGAGCAATAAAAATCACGCACATTTAGCTTGGTTAACCGGTCTGCTAATAATTCCGCCTCTTTCCATCCCTTTACGGTAAGGGAGTCATGTTCATAATCGGGGTCTCCGTGGCGTACAAATAATATCTTCATTCTTTATTTTAATCCCCTTGTTTTGTAAATATAGCTTATTTTACTCGTTGGGCAATTGGGTGGTTTTCTTCAAACTGCACCAAGTCCCACAGGTTTCCATATAAGTCTTTAAATACCGCAACAATACCATAAGATTGTTTTTTGGGTTCTCTGACAAACTCGATACCTTTTGAAAGCATTTCGTTGTAATCTCTCCAAAAATCATCTGTTCCCAAAAACAGAAAAACTCTTCCGCCCGCTTGATTTCCGATAAACGGTTCCTGCACAGGTTTAGATGCTCTTGCAAGCAGGATGGTAGTTCCTGTTGAGTTAGGCGGAGAAACAACCACCCAGCGTTTATCCTGCTCGGGCTGATAGGTATCTTCAATGAGCGTAAAGTGAAGTTTCTTTGTGTAAAATTCAATCGCTTCATCATAATCTTTGACTACCAAAGCAATATGTACAATGGACTGTATCATTTTCTTCATTCCTGCTTTCTTCACATCATTTAAAACCGAAATCGGCAGATATTACCATAATAACATTATATTTTTGCAATGCAATCATTTTCTTGCACTAAATCCGGAATTTCCTTCTGCCCGTAATCAGTGGTGATATATTTTTTAAAAGATTTTGAAAAAAAGGAGGGAATTGTGATTAAGAATACAGCAAAAAAGGCGGTGGTAATGACAGCCCGGATGGGAAGAAAGCCTCCAAGTACGCCGCCAAGCGCCATTGCAAAAGGGGTAAGTCCTTGTGTTGTCATGGTTATGAATGACATTACTTTGCCCCTGACCTCTTGCGGAGTCGAGACTTGAACGGTAGAAATCAGGAGGACATTGACAACGGAGTTGAAAAAACCTCCCAATACTAAAAACAAAGCGATTACTGTAAATGACGGCTGGTTGATCGCAATGATTATGCTTAAATTACTGATTGTATTTGCAGCCATGAATATTTTTAACTTGTTTGCCGGCTTGACCGACACAATGGAAAGGAACAAAAATCCCGCCATGGCCCCTGCCATAAAACAACCCATCATAACACCGTATTTCCCTGCTCCAAGGGAAGGCGTGGTCTGACACAGGGGAAGGAGCAAAACGATTCCAATAAAAGAAAAAAAGTTGCTCAGTGCGGCAATAATCAGAATAATCCGCAGTCCTGTCTGACGCCACATATACTGAAAGCCGTCAGCCATGTCCTTGAAAAAATGTAGTTTCTCGGTTTGAACATTCTTGGGCATTTTTACAAAAGGCAGTGACATTCCGGAAAACAGAAAGGATAACCCATCAAACAGGAAGAGCACCGGTGCACCTAACGTTTGAAAAAGGAAACCGCCGGCTACGCTTCCAATCATATTGGAACCCGCAGACACGATGGAAAACAGGGAATTTGCATTTTCCATTTTTGATTTCGGAACTAAATCCGGTATTGTTGCTTGAACTCCGGGTCCAAAAACGGCGCCGCATATGCTTAGTAGAATTCCCACGACAAAAACCATCCATATGGCGATTAGCCCTCGGTATGCGGCTGCGGCAAGCAGAACGGTGATGACGCCCCGTATCACGTCCATCAGAATAAACATGCGCTTTTTATTGCAGCGGTCAATCAGCACGCCGGCAAAGGGGGAAATTAATACGCCGGGGAGTGTAGAAGCAGCCATGAGCGTCCCCATCAGTGCGGTTGACCCGGTAACGGCAAGTACCCAAAAGCCCAATGCGATACTGTAGACTGCGTCGCCCATGGTTGAAATGAGCTGGCTCTGCCATAGAATAAAAAAACTGGGTGTCCAAAGTTTTTCCTGTTTACTGTTTTTCATTTGACTCTTCCATTCTTTGTGCAGTTAATTATGTGACTCTAATGCGGTCTGCACGTATTGTTATATTTTCTAAATCCACGAGCATTATAGCAAGTTGAAAGACCGGTTGAAAGGGTTGCTGACCATCCGGTTGCATTGTTTCGGTAACAGGTTAATAAAAGGGGGTGAGATGCTGAAACCATCAGACACTTCAAAAAAGGTATGCAAACATAATAAATTAAGCTGACACCGTATGAAAACAGTGTCAGCTTAATTCTTAGCAAATCCGCCATATCAATTATTTTTACATTCTGTTATATAGCATTTCATGAATTAGAGGTGCTAATTGTCACATAATACAGTAAGCGAATGGAGTGTGAATCTATATGTCATAGGGTAAAAACAAACGCGCGCCGGCACGTTGAACTTCATTCAATCTGCTCGCGAACATTCTTTTACACGATCCTTTTGTAATTTCAATATTGACTTTATATTAAATACGTGATAATGTAATTTTAAATACTACATAAAAAGTGCGTGATGGATTTTGATGTTTTATCTGCAAAACTTTCTGCATAAATGAAACCGTCATAATGAACAAGCGAACTTCATTCATATGCTTATAAGGAGAATTTTTCACATGGAAAAAATAGCATTAATAACAGATTCAGCTTGTGATATCGACAGTGAAACAGTCAGCAAATACAATATCCGTATTCTGCCCTTTAAAATTATTTATACCGATAGAGAGTATACGGACAAGGTGGATATAACGTCAAAAGAGATTTACGATAATATGAAATCCGAAATTCCAAAATCATCTCAACCTACAATGGAAGATATTGAGAGTGCCTATAAAAAGTTGGAAGCGGAAAATTATACTCATGTGATTGCCGTTGTCATTTCCAGTGGACTTTCAGGCACCTATAATGCTTTTAAAATTGTAAGTGAGAAATTTGAAAGCATTGAAACTTATATTTACGATACGAAGTCAACCTCCGTATGTGAAGGAATTATTTTGAAAAATTGCGGGGAATTGATTGCGGTCGGTAAACCCTTTGCAAGCATTGTGCAGGCGATGCCCGAGATGAAAAAAAAGCTTCATTTCTTTTTTGTGTTTGGCTCTTTGGAGTATGCACGAAAAGGTGGGCGCATAGGAAGAATATCGGGTACGATTGGAGAACTGTTAGACATCAAACCCATTGTTGGCTTTGATGAGAAGTATGGTCAATGTTTTACCAACGCAAAGGTCAGAGGTAAAAATAAGGCTGTTCATAAATTAGTGGAGCTGGGAGACGAAATCGTTAAAAACCAAAAATGTGATGCTTATATTGTACATGGTAATGTGGAAGAGGATGCAAAAAAAGTATATGATGTGTTATTGGGAAATCCCAACATAGAGCATGTATACTTGGTCGGGCAAATCAGTGCTATCGTTGGGGTATACTCCGGACCCGGAACCATAGGAGTATGTTACGCGGAATGTTAAGGCTTAATTACTGTTAACGGTTGCGCTATGTCGGAAATATAATACTAATAGTATTATATAAAGAAAATAATACGGGAGAATTCATTAAAACAGGTAATAAAAACACTTTCAATGGGTAATCTATGATTGAGGTGAGTGTTTTGAAAGTAAAAGATATTATGTCAAGGGACATTGCGAGTTTAAGTTCGGATGATTCGATTGAAAGAGCCGCACAGCTGATGAAGCAGTATAATGTGGGTTCGATCCCGGTATGCAGTCAGGAAAAAGTGATTGGCATGGTTACAGACAGGGATATTGCATTGAGGTCTACCGCAGAAGGCCGGAACTCAAAGCAGCAGAAAGTTAGCGATATTATGAGCTCGAATCCCGTTGTGGGAAGCCCTGATATGGATGTTGATGAGGCTGCAAAGATAATGAGCCGGCGGCAAATACGCAGACTGCCCATTGTTGACCATAACAACCTAATTGGTATCGTTGCATTGGGGGACATTTCCGTTGAGCCTGATCTTCAGGATAGTGCAGAGCAAGCTCTGAAAAACATTTCACAACCAAGGTAGCAATCACATGCAAAGACACAGTTGACTCAATTGTGTCTTTGCTGTTTTCGTTTTCGTATAAAATGTATTGTCTGATTTTAAATAGTGGAGAGGCTTTTCTGAGTGATCAGGGAGCCCCTTTGTCAATTTAAGCGGCAGCGTTTTTCTTCAGGTATTCGTTTGGATGATTGCAAAGCACTGCTATTGCAAGACACGGCTTGACATTTGGTCACAAATCTGGGTTAATATAGATAATCCCCATATGAATGGAGGAAAATGAAATTGCATGAGATTGATATAAAGGCAGTACAGGCTGCAAGTGATACGATTCTTATGGATGATTTTGTGCGGCAGAACGAATCGTTTATCCTAAGGTGTGCATCCTTCACAGTTCACCGCTTTATCACCAAAAGCGATGACGAATGGTCGGTTGCTCTTTTGGCGTTTTCTCAGGCAGTCAGGGATTACTCAATGGACAAGGGCGGCTTCATTGGATTTTCAAAACTGGTAATACGCCGAAAATTAATTGATTACATACGAACGCAGTCAAAACATAGTCTTGAAACTTCCGTCAATCCATCCGCTTTAGACGGCGATTTTGATGAAGATCATGAGGATATTGCCATCAGAACGGCTGTTTTGGAACAAATCGAACGAACGCCGGACAATTCATTAAAGCTTGAAATTGAAGCAGCCAGTCAAATACTTTCTACTTATGGCTTTTCATTTTATGATTTGGCGGGCTGCTCACCAAAGGCGGAGAAGACGAAAAAAGCTTGTGCCAGAGCAGTCGCTTATATTATTCACAATCCTTTGATTGCAAGTGAAATGATGTCTACTAAATTGCTTCCTGTAAAATTAATTGAAAAAAACAGAAACATACCCCGAAAAATAATAGAACGTCACCGAAAATATATAATAGCGGCGGTAGAGATAATGACCGGTGATTATCCCTTCCTCGCAGAGTATATGCGATTTATTCGAGAGGAGTTGGACAGATGAAAGCAGTTATTGTGGAGATCCGTGAATTTGACTCTGCCGCTCTGACGGATGATGGTTGCATAATCAAAGTTAGAAACCAAAATTATGCGATTGGACAGGTGATTGAATTGAAAAGGCCAACCATTAGGAAGCCTGCAAAAGTGATTGCTTTGGCGGCTTCGGCAGCGGCAGTAGTAATCATGTTCGGAGCGGCTGCGTGGGCGTATTTTACTCCTTATACTTACGTCAGCTTTGACGTGAACCCTTCTATTGAGTATTCGGTGAACAGATTTAACAGGGTGTTGAGTGTGACGGCTGTCAATGGTGACGGTGCGGAAATTATAAAGGATTTGGATCTTACCAACAAGACAATTGACGAGGCCGTTAAAGATACAGTTGAACAAGTTGATAAAGCAGGATATTTCGAAACGCAGGATCCCGGCGGAATTATGATTTCCACCTCCAGTGATAATCAGTTGGATGCGGAAAAGCTGGCCAGTGAACTGCAAACAACTGCCGAGCAGGCGACACAAAACGCCGGTTCAACCGTAGAGGTACAAGCCGTTAGTGTCGTGCGTGAACGGGTTTTGGAGGCACAAAAGCTTGGTACAACCCCGGGTAAATTGAATTTGGTGCAAAAACTTCAGGCAAGCATGGAAAATCCGGATAGCGTAGATGTACAAGAGTGGCTGAAAAAACCGGTTAAAGAAATTATGAAGGCGATAAAAACCGCTAAAAAGGAATCGAAATCCACTGGCTCTCAAGATGGCAGCAGTGTAGATTCCACAGTTAGTGAAAACAGCAGCAGTGCGGACACATCAAGCACCGTTGCGTCTGAGAATTCCGCAGCGGAAACGGAGTCCCTAACAGGGAGCAAGCCTGCTGTATTAAACAATCAAAATCAACTCCAAGCAAATGCAAAATCCGGTAGCTCGTCCAAGGTAACCGGAAAACCAGCTGCCGCGGCAGAAAACAACACATCAAAAGTAACCGAGAAAACGAATGCCGCGGGGAACGCAAATACAGAACCAAAAGAATCCGGCAATGCCACTTCAAAGATAACCGGAAAACCCGATACAATAGAAAAGGGAAACAGCGGAACAAAGAAAATCGAAAAATCGGGGAATAACAACTGATCATAAGTATAGTGATACCCCCCTAAACTGATGCGAATAGAACGTCAGTTTAGGGGGGGGGGTTTCTGCATTTTTGCACAGGCTACCCCGAAAAAAATCTCCTTTCTTGCGAATACATATAATACAAGAAGATGTAACGGGGGGAAATGAAATGAAATATCGTGTTTTGCTAAGGGTGAAAATGCAAAATGACAGCTGGGTTGCAATCGGAGAAGAACATACAATTTTATGGGATACCCGTGACCTGATTACAGCATCAAGCGGATGGACTGTTTTAAATCAGGAAGATGCCGGGTCGGCTGGCGCATTTATTCCGCTGTTAGAAAAAGGAATCATAGAATTAACCCAACATGAACTTTGCTATCACAATTATGAAATTTCGCATGGGCTGGGTACAATCAATGACATACTCAAATTCTATCGGAATTTATTAAAAGCTTGCAAAGAACATCCATTTACGGAGGTTTACGGATGTATCGTTGCATAATAAGATGAACGCTACCCCAAAAGTACGATTCCTGATTGTTTTATAAAATATTTTACAACTCCTATTGACTTACAGTTAACTCTAAAGAGTAGACTTTATTCAAGAGAATATTTAGTAGAAATGGAAGAGGTGTATTTTATGAAAACAATTCAGATTGCGGGTGGGGAAATTTCCGCTTCGGAAATCGCACTCGGCTGTATGAGAATCAATGGACTGTCCGCAAAAGAGGCGGAAACTTTTGTTCAGACCGCAATGGAGGAAGATATTAATTTTTTTGACCATGCCGATATCTATGGCAGCGGCGAGTCTGAGGAAGTGTTTGCGAAGGCTGTTCATATGAGTCCGGCGGTTCGTGAAAAAATGATCCTCCAGACCAAATGCGGCATCTGCCAGTCCGCCGGAAATAACGTGTATTTTGATTTTTCCAAGGAACATATTCTGGAGTCGGTCGACGGCAGCTTAAAGCGTCTGCATACCGATTATGTGGACGTGCTGCTGCTGCATCGTCCGGATGCCTTAATGGAGCCGGAGGAAGTGGCAGAAGCCTTTAACATTTTGCACAGCAGCGGTAAAGTCCGTTATTTCGGCGTGAGCAATCAAAAGCCAATGCAAATTGAACTGCTCAGCAAGTACCTGAACCAGAAATTGGTTATCAACCAGCTTCAGCTCAGTATTACCAATGCCACCATGATCAGTAACGGTATTAATGTAAATATGGAAAATGCCGGCGCTGTTGACAGGGACGGTAGCGTCCTTGATTATTGCCGCCTCAAGGACATTACTATTCAGGCGTGGTCGCCGTTCCAGTATGGAATGTTCGCAGGCGTATTTCTTAATAATGAGAAATTCCCGGAGCTTAATAAAAAGATTGATGAGATTGCCAAAGTCAAGGGCGTTCCGAATACCGCAATTGCGGTTGCCTGGATTTTAAGGCATCCTGCCAAAATCCAACCGATTGTCGGCACCACAAACGCGGCGCGTCTGAAGGATATCTGCAAGGCGTCCACGATTGAGCTGACAAGGCAGGAGTGGTACGAAATTTACAGCGCGGCGGGCAATGTTTTGCCGTAAGAACAAGAGATTTGTAAATTATTGAATAAACCAAACAAAAGCCGCAGGATTACTGATGTTTCGTAATCTTGCGGCTTTATTGTTTGCGTATACAATTCAATTTTACAGAATAATACAGAACGTGATTTAAAAAATAATAGTTAATCAAATCATATTTTAAGAACGGTATACTGCACGACAAGCGAGGTGACTGCCAAAACCACCCAGCAGATAAATCCCAGCAAAATTGGCTTTGCACCGTTTTTTACCAGTTTTACAAGGTTGGTATTAAGGCCAATGGAAGCCATTGCCATTACGATGACAAATTTTCCGGCCTGAGAAAGAAAGCTGCTCATACCGGCCGGCATGGGTAAAAATGTATTGATAATCGAGGCTGCGACAAAACCAAGAACAAACCATGGGAAAATCTTTACGATAGAATAGCTGCCCTTTTCACTTCCGGCGGCTTTTTTAGAAGTGTAAAAAGCCAGAACAAGGGTGACGGGCACAATCATCAGCGTTCGTGTGAGCTTCACAATAACGGCAAGATTTCCTGCCGCGTTGCTGAAAGAATATCCCGCCGCAACAACCGATGAGGTGTCGTTAATTGCAGTTCCCGCCCAAAGACCAAAGCTTTGGTCGCTCATGCCAAACGCATGACCGAGAAACGGAAACAGAAAGGCGGCAATTACATTAAACAGAAAGATGGTCGAGATGGAGTGCGCCACATCTTCATCGTCTGCGTGAATCACCGGAGCCGTCGCCGCAATAGCTGAGCCGCCGCAGATTGCGGAGCCGACCCCAATCAGCGTTTTGGTGTTGCCGTCCAGCTTTAACAGCTTGCCTGCAACAAAAGCGGTTACAAAAGCCGCCGTCAGCGTAAATGACATTAGAACCAATGTCTGCTTGCCAACTTTAAAAACATTAAAAAGATTCATATCAAAGCCCAATAGAATAATCGAATATTGCAGCAGCTTTTTCGAAGTGTATTGCACCCCGGCATTAAAAAATTCCGGCCTTTTCCAAAACGCTAAAATCATTCCAAATAAAATTCCCAATACCGGGCTTCCGATAATAGGAACAGCTTTTCCAAGCAGCCATGCCGGAATGGCGATGAGAGCGGCAAGCGCAATGCCCGGCAATTTGTTAGTGATTGTTTTCAAAACATCTCCTCCTCTTTCTTGTCTATGATACGCCTTGACAAAGAATAAGTAAAATATTATTATTTAATTAATATAATAAGTAAATAGTAATGTAAGGAGGACCTTGCTTTGACTTTAAGACATTTCAAAATATTTGTCGCAGTATGTGACACGATGAATATGACGGGTGCTGCTGAGACGCTTTTTATGTCTCAGTCCGCTGTCAGCCAGGCAATTGCTGAACTTGAAAATCATTATGATGTTCGGCTTTTCGAAAGATTGTCCAGAAAATTGTATTTGACACAGGCCGGCCAAAAGCTGCTCAGTTATGCTCGCCACATGATCCGGATGAACACAGAAGTGGAAAACGACATGAAAGCGCTGCACAAAAGCGGTTCTATCCGCATTGGCGCGAGCGTTACCGTGTGCACTCATGTGCTGCCGAAACTGGTTTCACACTATAAGCAAATCAGCCCCCAGACAGATATCGAGGTTTTTGAAGATAACACTGAAAAAATTGAGAACCTGCTTTTGCACGATCAAATTGACATCGGGCTTGTCGAAGGCGAAATCATATCCTCCGATATTTTGAATCGGGCGTTTATGGAGGATGAACTGGTGCTTATCTGCGGAGCGTTTCACCGATTCGCAGGTCTCACAGCGGTCGAACCCCAAGAGCTTGAAAAAGAAGGATTTATTGTAAGGGAAAAAGGCAGCGGTACCCGCAAAACATTTGAAAACATGATGACCGCCAACCAATTGACATGGAAAGTCATTTGGACCTGCAACAATTCTGATACGATTAAAATGGCCGTTGCACAAGGACTCGGCGTTTCTGTTATTTCAAGACGTGCGGTTGCGAACGAGGCGGCGTCCGGCTCACTTTGCCAAGTCGATGTTAAGGGCATCCGGTTTAACAGACAATTTAAGATCATCTACCACAAAAATAAATTTTTAACGGAACCAATGAAACAGTTTATCGATTTATGTATAGCAAAGTGTGGCGGGCAGGAATTATAAAACAGCGCCGTATGAATACTGGAACACCCAGTATTCATACGGCGCTGATATTTATCTGTAATTGTTAAAAAACACATGATTTACTTGCTGCGGGATATTCTAAATATGGAAGGGCTTACGAAAATTGCAATACTGTTTGCACTGCTTTATCAATGACTTCTTACTGTTTCATATTTCCATGATTGGATTCCGCCCATATTGCTTACGTTTGTGTACCCCATTGCACTAAGCTGACCGCATGCAGAGGCAGCACGGGCACCACTCAAACAGTAGACGATAATTTCGGCATCCTTATCCTTGGCAATTTTTGAAATCCCGGATTTTACTTGGTTAAGGGGAAGCGACTTGCTGTTTGGAATATGCGCGTCAGCATATTCCTCGGGAGTTCTTACATCAATAAGAATTATATTTTTATTGGCGCTGAGTCTCTCTTTACCTTCACGTGTTGAAATATCCTGATAACCTTTTTTACCAAACAATGAAGCAAACATTGTTAATCATCCTTCTTTTTTAAATTTCGACCTTTATATTGTATGAAAAATCATACTAAAATCCATTGAAAACGTGAAATTAAGTTTTCATAGCGCGAAGCGCGTTGGACTTTGCATGAGACGGGTTTTGCGCTTATTTTAAGCGCAAAACAAGCACGGCGTAGCCGGGTGTTCTCCAATTAAAATATACATTTTAATTGGAGAGTAGTATCAGAAGCCTTATTTCGGCTGATTCATTGATTTTTGTTTATCTGACAGTCATAGTATATCCCGCATTTCTTCTTATTTCTGTAACATTGTCACATTAACGGTATTTCCTCTTTACAAGAACATATGTTCTATGTTATAATCAAATCAATAAGGAGCTGATATGCGTGGATGTTTTTGACAAGCTGAAAATTCTGACCGACGCGGCGAAATATGATGTGGCATGTACCTCCAGCGGGGTGGATAAAAAAGCGTCCGCCGGGGGCATCGGCAGCGCGTCCGCCTGCGGAATCTGCCACAGCTTTGCGGCGGACGGGCGGTGTATTTCACTGTTGAAGGTGCTGATGACCAACGCCTGCGCCTATGACTGCAAATACTGCGTGAACCGCCGCTCAAACGACACGCCCCGCGCCTCGTTTACACCGCGTGAATTGGCGGAACTGACCATCAATTTTTACCGGCGCAATTACATTGAAGGCCTTTTTCTAAGTTCGGGCGTGCTGAAAAATCCGGACTATACCTGCGAGCAGATGATTGAAGCGCTGCGTATTTTACGGGAGGAATATCGGTTTTCAGGGTATATTCACGCGAAAGCCATTCCCGGAGCGGACAGTGCGCTGATTGCTCGGCTTGGCATGCTGGCCGACCGCATGAGCGTGAACATCGAACTGCCCTCGCAGAGCAGCTTGCAGCTGCTGGCACCGGACAAATCAAAGCATTCCATTTTAGCGCCTATGGGGTATATCCAAAATCGCATACAGGAAAATTCTACCGACCTCGTAAAGTACCATCATGCACCTAAATTTGCCCCGGCAGGGCAGAGCACGCAGATGATTGTGGGTGCGACGCCCGACACCGATTTTCAGATTTTGAATCTGACCGAAGGTCTTTACAAAAAATATAAGCTCAAGCGCGTCTTTTTTTCTGCCTATATGCCGGTAGCTGAAAATGCGCTGCTGCCCGCAATGGGCACAAAGCCGCCGCTTTTGCGGGAACACCGGCTTTATCAGGCAGACTGGCTGCTGCGGTTTTACGGTTTTACAGCCGGTGAGCTTTTGGACGGAAATCACCAAAGCTTCAATCCCTATGTTGACCCAAAGTGCAACTGGGCGCTCAATCATATGGAATACTTTCCCATGGACGTAAACCGAGCGCCTTACAACGACCTGCTTCGGATACCGGGAATCGGCGTGACAAGTGCAAAGCGAATCGCAATTGCCCGGCGCACGTCTGCACTGAATTTCACCGGGCTTAAAAAGTTAGGGGTCGTACTGAAAAGGGCACAGTATTTCATCACCTGCGGCGGAAAAGTTGCGGACGGGTTAAAAATTACACAGGACGCGGTGCTGCGGTCCTTAATGTCTGAAACCGCATTCGGCTTGTACGGCCAGAATTTGCCCGAGCAATCAATACCGGAACAGCTTTCCCTTTTTGAACAGCCCTCGCTGATACAGTCTGGAATATCGCGGGAGGAGGTACAAAGATGCCTGACCGGTCAAATCTGATCTACCGCTATGACGGCAGCTTTGACGGGCTGCTGTGCTGCGTTTTTGAAAGCTATGATCAAAAAGAAATTCCTATGGATATTTTACAGCCAGAAACGGCTCAGGTCACTCTTTTTCCTGTAAAAGAAATTATTACAGAACCAAAAAAGTCAAATCGGGTACTCACTTCCATCCCTCAGAAGATGGGCGGAGATGCGCTGGACTTTGTACAGCGCGCTTTTTTAACCTGCGAGCCGCATAAAGAGCTGTACATCCTTCTGTTTCTGCGTATGGGTTACCGCTATGGCCCGTCCGTTATGAATATGCTGGCTGACGATGTAGTGGACGTCCTGTTCAAAGCGGTAAAGCACTTAAATAACGAAAGCCATCTTCTAATGGGTTTTGTACGCTTTTCTATTTTTAACAATGCCCTCGTGGCTGAAATAGAGCCTAAAAACTATGTGCTCCCACTGCTGACGCAGCACTTCTGTGAGCGTTATCCGGAAGAACGGTTTTTAATATACGATAAAACACATGGCATGGCGCTCATTTATCAGCCCTATCACTCCGAAATTGTTCCAATTGAGGATTTACAGCTGCCCGAACCGGATGAACAGGAGCAGGAGTTCCGCGCACTGTGGCGGCTTTTCTACGATACCATTGAGGTGCAGGGTCGCCATAACCCCAAGTGCCGCATGGGCCATATGCCAAAACGCTACTGGAAATACCTGACGGAGTTTGGCGGCGAGCAAAAGCCCCAGCGGCAGTTGAAAGGGGACGGCGGCAAAAAGGCGCTCGGTGATGGCGCTTCTTGATGAATTTGATCCGATCATGTAAAAAGGCTTGTATTTATGAAACAGATGATTGATTTTATGATATAATAAACTGTAATTGATCTTCTCAATTGCCATACGAACACTTCAAAATTGTTCTGTACGGAGATAAATATACTATTTGTATTATAACTATAAAATAATACATGAATTGAGGCTTGCAATGAACTATGTATATATCCTCCGGTGCAGGGATGGTACATTGTACACAGGCTGGACAAATGACTTGCAAAAAAGAATTGCGGCACACAGTGCGGGCAGGGGCGCAAAATACACAAAAGCCCGGCTGCCGGTCAGCCTGATATACAACGAAGCCTTTGAGACCAGGCAGGAAGCGATGCAGCGTGAATATGCAGTCAAACAGCTCAGCCGACAGAAAAAGTTAACACTAATCAGCAACCGGAGCGAGCAGAACGCCGCCGCATGCTATACCATAAAATAGGATGATAAAACAGCTGTAAACAGCAAGTAAAGGAATTGAAAATGGAAATTAAAACTCATAGAGGGCATCACGAAACAGTCGGAAGCCTTGTCGAAATTGCAACGGCAAAAACAAGGATACTTCTTGACTCCGGTGTGAATTTGGATGACAGGATTACTTTGGAACAGGCGGGAAATCTGTTCGGCGGCAGGAATTTTGACGCGGTGTTTATTTCGCGTTATCATACCGACCATGCGGGACTTACAAGGGAACTGTTTTCCGAAGTGCCGGTTTATATTGGCGAAATGGAAAGCAGAATCGTCACTGCAAGTGATGAATATAAGGCACAAAAGCCGTTTCCGTTTGCGAATTACTATCAGAACGGCAAAGTCATCACGGTCGGTGATATTACGGTAACACCGTTTATCGTTGACCAGCCTGCATTTGACGCGTATATGCTTTTGATTGAGGGCGACGGAAAGCGCATTTTATATACCGGTGATTTTCGTTCCAACGGACGAAAAAGTTTTGAAGAGATGCTCGAAAATCTGCCCGAAAAAGTGGACGTGCTGATTTGTGGCGGAAGGGGTATTACACGGGAAGATATCAATTCCATTACGGAACGGGACTTGGAAGAGAAAGCGGTCGAAATCATCGGCAAAAAAGCGGGTCCGGTTTTTGTTTTGCAATCTACAACGGATTTTGACCGCATTACAACGATGTATCACGCGGCGCAAAGATGCAAGCGCTTGTTTTTGCAGCCTTTGTACATTGCGCAGATCAACAGTGCCATTGGCAGCGCCATTGCAAATCCGGATGACTTCTTAGGCGTACAGGCTTTTTTGACTACGGGCTATCAGCCGGAACATTATCGCTATCAAATGTTCAAAACGCATAACCGCATCGGTAAAAGTGAAATTGTAAAACAAAAATTTGTAATGTGTATGATGCCTTCGATGAAAAAGTATTTGAAGAGTCTGTCACAGATGATGAATTTTCATAACGGTATTTTGATTGATTCGTTTCAGGACGACGCTCCCAAGCCACCGGAAACGGGCGCACTTGTAAAATTCGCACAGGACAAGGGGCTTGAAGTGGTGTCCTTGCGCACCAGTGGGCACGCGGATGCGATGGCACTGAAAGCACTTGTCAACACAGTACATCCAGTGAAAATTGTCCCTCTCAGTATCGAAAATGTGCAGTGGTTTGATAACGAATTCCCGCAAACAGCAATTGTAAAAGAGGATGACCTTAACTGCTGAAAACAAAATCCTGCTCCACTGAATTCAGCAGAGCAGGATTTTCGAAAAAATTTGGATTATTTGCAGTAATACTAATCTTCAATTAAAAAGCTGACGTTTTTAATTGAAGAGCGCCCGGCTGCACCGTGCTTTGTTTTGTACCAATAAGCGCAAAACACGTCCAAAATCCAACGCGCTTTGCGCTATAAAAAGATTGATCAACCTTTTTAATGGATTTTAGTATAATATGCAATTGAGCGGCTCATAAAGGCTGCCAGTCCCTTGCCGTACTTGTCAATGTTCTCGGTGAACCGTGCATCGGCAATATACATTTTGCCCAGCCCTGTGAGGATTTCTTTCGTGCAGTTGTAGTAGTTCTTGGTGATATGCGCCTGCCAGTCCGCAACGAGCTTTTGTACTTCGGGTGAGGAAGGTTCTTGATTCATGCAGGCGACGAAGTTCCTGTAAATTTCTTCGGCCTCGGTGTTGATGCGCGACCAATCCTCCTTGCCGTATCCCTTGGTTTTGCGTTCGCTTTCAGCGTAGGCATCCGTGCCGCCATAGCGTTCCTTTGCCTCCTGCGCGTATTTTTTCTGTGCGTTTTCTATTTCGCTCTGGTCGAATTCCTGAAAACTCATATCGTAATCTCCTTTCAGCGTATTGTCCACAAGCGCTATCAAATCATTTAAGCGGCTGCGCCTGAGCAGCAATAACTTTTTGTGATTTTCAAGTGCCCTGTGTTTGTCAAAGGCGGGATTGTTGAGAATGCTTTTAATCTCTTTCAGCGGAAAACTGAGCTCACGAAAAAATAAAATTTGCTGCAATCGCTCCAAAGCCTGCCCGTCATAAAGGCGGTAGCCGGCTTCGGTTATCTCGCTGGGATGCAGCAATCCGATTTCATCGTAATAATGCAGTGTGCGCACACTGATTCCGGTCAGCTTTGCCACCTCATTGATTTTCATCTTCATATGACCATCTCCCGTCCATGATTCTATCATAAACTATGACGTTGCGTAAGAGTCAAGAGAAAATTTCAAAAAAACGATTCATTATGCAACGGTATCATCCGGACAAAAATTGATCATACTATTAATATCGAAGTTAAATTTATGTATCAGTGGGGTGATGTTATGGATACAAACAGGATGACCAATCGATTGATACACGAGAAATCCCCGTACCTCCTTCAACACGCCCATAATCCCGTTGATTGGTTTCCGTGGGGGGAGGAGGCTTTCGCGAAAGCGAAGGCCGAAAACAAACCGGTATTTCTCTCAATTGGTTATTCAACTTGTCACTGGTGCCATGTGATGGCGCACGAAAGTTTTGAAGACGCTGAAGTTGCACATGTGTTGAATCGGGATTTTGTCGCAATCAAGGTGGACAAGGAAGAGCGCCCGGACGTGGATGCGGTGTATATGCGCGTGTGCCAGGCGTTGACCGGCAGCGGCGGCTGGCCAATGACGATTCTGATGACGCCGGAGCAGCGCCCTTTTTACGCAGGAACTTATTTTCCAAAGGAGCCGCGGTACCATATGCCGGGACTTTTGGATTTGTTGGCTGCAATCGCACAACAGTGGCAGGACAATAAGGAACAGCTTTTGCAGTCAAGTGACCGAATAACAGCGGCAATGCAGGAAAAAGCCGGAGAAAAAGTGGAAAGGTTGACGAGAGATACCATTTTTGCCGCAGAATCTCAGTTTTCACAAAGCTTCGACAGGGTTTTCGGCGGGTTTGGCAGCCAGCCTAAATTCCCAACCCCACATAATATAATGTTTTTATTACGATATCATGTATTGGAAAATGATGCCCACGCCCTTGAAATGGTGGAAAAAACTTTGCAGCAAATGTACAGAGGGGGCATCTTTGATCACGTCGGGTTTGGATTTTCCCGCTATTCTACCGATGAAAAGTGGCTGATTCCGCATTTTGAAAAAATGTTGTACGATAACGCCCTGCTTACCATAGCGTATTTAGAAACATATCAAATTACCGGAAATGATTTTTATAAAATGGTTGCGACTAAAATCATCCATTATATTTTTCGGGAAATGCAGGACAGCACCGGTGGATTTTACTCTGCACAGGACGCGGACAGCGACGGGGAAGAGGGCAAATATTACGCATTTACCCCTGACGAAATGATTGCACTTTTGGGGGAAAGCGACGGAAATGCCTTCAATGATTATTTTAACATTACTGCAAAAGGAAATTTTGAGGGCAAAAGTATTCCCAATTTGATTGGAAACGAAAATTTCGAGGTGCCCGATAAGCGAGTGGAACAGCTTGCAGAAAAAGTGTATGCTTACCGTCTGACACGTACCGTGCTGCATAAAGATGATAAAATACTCACCTCTTGGAATGCACTGATGATTGTTGCGCTCTGTAAAGCGTATCAAATTTTAGGCGGCAGTGAATATCTGTGTGCGGCGAAAAAGGGTATGCACTTTATTTTGACAAGTCTGACGGATGGTCAAGGCGGCCTGCGCGTGCGCTATCGCGACGGTGAAGCCTCCGGTACAGGGAATTTGGACGATTACGCCTTTACCATTTGGGCATTGCTCAGCCTTTATGACGCGGTTTTTGATGCCGATTATCTGCAACAGGCGCTTGCTTTTCAACAAAAAATGCAGAACAATTTTTGGGATGAGCAGAACGGTGGGTTTTATTTGGTCGACAGTAACGCGGAGCAACTGATCAGTCGCCCAAAGGAAACCTATGACGGTGCGATTCCGTCAGGAAATTCGGTTGCCGCCTATTGCATGATGAAGCTCAGCAAACTCACCGGGGACTTGCAGCTGCAGGAAGCAGCATACACCCAGCTGCAACTCATGTCGGGTGCGGCGGAACAGTACCCGTCCGGTTACAGCTTTGCGCTCTGTGCACTGATGCTCAGTCTTTATCCCGCGCGCGAAATTGTCTGTGTTACCAAAAATGAAGCGGATTTAATTCAGCTCAAAGCACTGATCAACAAGCGCTTTTTACCGAACACGGTGGTGCTGGTCAAAGATCAAAAAAATGCCGAACATGTACAACGTTTGGCACCGTTTACAAAGGAATACGGCTTTCAGGACGATAAAAGCACTTACTATGTTTGTGAAAACAACGCCTGTTCGCCTCCGATCAATGACCTTTCGGAACTTGAAAAAGGGCTGTCATAATTACAATCACCTCTGCGCATAATAAGCGGAGAGGTGATTTTTTATGGCAAAGGCGAGCATTTATTTTGATCTTGAAAACTTGAACGGAAAGCGCGGTGCGGCAAAAGTAAAACGCCAGCTTGACACGCTGCCCGGTGTTATTTCCGTAAGTATTAATGACAACCACAAGCGCGTTGCAGTGGATTTTGACACAACCGGGGTAAACCAAAGTCAAATCCGAAATCAATTGGACGATCTTGGCCTCACAATTTGCGGGGAGCATTTTGAAGAACACACCATGTAAATGAATAAAAAGGAATCAGCACAGAACAAGCAAGTTCTGTGCTGATTTTTATCGTTCGCTGTACTTGTAGAATATGAAATGATGCATTATACTGAATATAATCAGTAAATTATGAATGGAAATGGAAATGAAAATATGGTTAATATAGAATTTTATGACGTAGATTATGTGCCGAATAACAATTTAACATATGCTGTGATTGCCGCACAGCAGGGAGAAAAATGGATTATTTGCCGTCACAAGGAGCGTACAACATGGGAAATGCCCGGCGGGCACCGCGAACCCGGGGAAGATATCCACGATACTGCGCGGCGGGAGCTGTACGAGGAAACCGGCGCGGCGGACTTTAATATCAAACCTATCTGCATCTATTCGGTAACGGGTGACGACGAACTGATACATAACCCGAAACCAACGTATGGAATGCTGTTCCATGCACAGGTCAAAATTCTTTCAGAACTGCCAAAAGACATGGAAATGGCAGAAATTCAATTTTGTGATAAACTGCCGGAAAACCTTACCTACCCGCAAATTCAACCGTTCTTATGGCAAAAAGTGAAAGAGCAAAAATAAGCACCGCAGCGATTAACAAACAGCCTGTCCGGTTTTGACTAAATAGCTTGCGCTGTATCTTCACAGGTGCGCATTGCCAAAATAGTCTGTTCAATTAAGTAGTCGAGCTCCCAGCCAAGCATTTCCGCACCACGCCCAATGACTTCTCTTGAACAGCCGGCCGCAAAGCTTACCGTTTTATATTTCTTCTTGACGGATTTTAATTCCAAGTCCTGTACGCTTTTCGAAGGACGCATCAGCGCGACGGCTCCAATCAGCCCGGTCAGCTCGTCGACTGCGTAAAGCACCTTTTCCATGGTGTGTGTCGGTTCAATATCGACCGTCAGCTGATACCCGTGGCTTGCAGTCGCGTGGATAATATCTTCGCTGATTCCGTTTTCCCGCATGATTTGCTGCTCGCGGATGCAATGCTCCTCTGGAAATTGTTCAAAATCCAAATCGTGAAGCAGTCCCACGATACCCCAAAAATCCGACTCATCGCCAAAGCCTAACTGAGCGGCAAAATATTTCATTGTCCCCTCGACAATCAATGCGTGTTTCAGGTGGAATGCGTCTTTATTGTACTGTGTGAGCAATGCCCATGCCTGTTCGCGGGTAATATTTTGGTTCATGCTGAAAACCTTCTTCCTGTAATTGTTGTACGCGAATTTTATGAATTGACCTTTATGGTCGTAAATATTTTGTCTTTTATCATACTGTTTTACAGGCGAAAAGTCAATATCATGCAGATAGGAAACGGAAACATCTTTTTTGTAATTGATTCTTAAAATTCGGTATATAAGAGCATGATTTATATGATATAATATAAAATACGAAGCGTACTATGACCGCGCAGAAGGTCGCTTTACTGGTATTGAGATTCACTTAGTAAGGTTAGAGTACGCAAATTTTATAGATGGCAGGACAAATCATGTTAAATGAATTTTCAAGGACAGAATTACTTTTGGGAGCACCCGCAATGCAAAAACTACAGAAAGCTACGGTAGCGGTTTTTGGCATTGGCGGCGTGGGCTCTTATACGGTGGAGGCACTCGCGAGAAGCGGCGTCGGCGGGCTTGCTTTATTTGATGACGACAAAGTTTGCCTTACCAATATCAACCGCCAGTTGATCGCCACACGGAAAACAGTGGGAGAACCAAAGGTTGAAGCAATGCGCGACCGCATTTTAGACATTAATCCGTCCGCCAATGTGACTCTGTATCCCACATTTTATACAGCGGAAAACGCGGATACATTCGATTTATCCCAATTTTCTTATGTTGTGGATGCGATTGACACCGTTTCCTCTAAGCTAACATTAATCGAAAAGGCGAAGGCGGCCGGTGTTCCCATCATCAGCTGCATGGGCGCGGGGAACAAGCTTGACCCCACGAAATTTGAAGTGGCGGATATTTTCAGCACTTCTGTCTGTCCGCTTGCGAGGGTTATGAGAAATGAACTGCGTAAACGCGGAATTCAATCATTGAAGGTCGTTTATTCCAAGGAACCGCCCCTTACGCCGATTGATGACGACGCGAACAGCTGCAAACATAACTGCATCTGCCCGCCGGGCACAAAGCGCAAATGCACCATCCGGCGGCAGGTTCCCGGGAGCACCGCCTTTGTGCCGTCCGTCGCGGGGCTGATCCTTGCCGGCGAAGTCGTTAAAGACTTAATTCAATAAGATGTATCCGAACAGGATCATAGAAGAACAGCCAATGGTTGCCGATTTCAGGTAACCATTGGCTGTTCTTCTGTTCATTCCTCGGTGTTCATGAGATGATATCCGACATTTTTAATACAGTGAATCCGAACTCCGGAATGAAGAAGCTTGAGCTTCCTGCGAAGATAAGTAATGTAGACCTCTAAATTGTTTTCAGCGGGGGAACTTTCAAATCCCCACAGCTTAGTCAACAGCTCTTCTTTGCCGATTACATTGCATCCGTGCAAAATAAAATATTTCATGATTTCAAATTCCTTGTTTGATAGCCGCACGGAATTGCCCGCATTGGTCATCTGGTAGGTGTTTAAATTGAGACTCAGCTGCGCAAAGAAAATTTGGTTGTCCTGAATGAGTTCACCTTTCCTCCGGCTGATGGCACACAGCCGTGCAATCAGTTCGGCATCCGCAAACGGCTTTTCCAGAAAATCATCGGCGCCGCTGTCGAGTCCGCGCACCTTTTCGATTACGCCGCATTTTGGAGAAAGTAAAAGCACAGGCACAGAAAGTCCGGCACGCCGTATTTGCTTCAACACTTCAAGTCCGCCGCAGCCCGGTGATTCTGTATCGAGAATAATTGCGTCATAAATTTCACTCAGCGCTTCGTCCAGCCCCGCTTCTGCGTCATATGAGGAATAGGATTCAAAGTGGTTTCGGTTCAGCAGTCGGCTGAGTTTTGCAATCAGTTTTTCATTATTCTCAATAAGCAATATTTTCATCCTTGCGCCTCCATTTGTCTTTTCTACATTATAACAGCAGTACGGTTTTTCGATGTGATGGCTGTGTGAACACACGCTTAAATTTAGGTGAAGCGGCTATACTTTAATTTTTATTTAAGCATTCGTCCCTATAATAAGACACAGAAAAGCAAAATCGGAGGTCAGACATGAAAGAAAAAACTTTAAGCTTCATTTCAGCCCATAACGGGACTTTAACTGTTGTCAGGGTGGCCATTGTTTCAAAATAAGCGAAAAGGGGTGCCTGTGATGGAAAACATTATTAAAATGGACAAAATTCATAAATGGTATAAAGTCGGCGGCGGCACTCTTGAAGTGTTAAAACACGTTTCGCTCGATGTGGAAGAGGGCGAATATCTCGCAATTCTCGGGCCGTCCGGTTCGGGGAAAAGTACGCTGATGAATATTGTAGGTTGTATGGACAGCTTTCAGGAGGGCGAGTACTACCTTACCGGGCAGCCGGTACACACAATGAAGGACGCTCAGCTGACGCATTTACGCAATCAGCAGATTGGATTCATATTCCAAAAATATCATTTGATACAAAAATATAATGTACTTCAGAATACCATGATGCCTCTTTTAATTCGCGGCATGTCCCGCAAGGAGGCAACGGAGATTTCGATGGAAAAATTGGAAATGCTGGAGATGGCCGACCGTATCCATCATAAACCAAACGAACTGTCCGGAGGGCAGCAACAAAGGGTCGCAATTGCCCGCGCGCTGGTCGGCAAACCGAAGCTGCTGTTGGCTGATGAACCGACCGGCGCGCTCGATTCCGCTACAGGCAAGGAAGTGCTGAAGCTTTTCGCTCAGCTTCATGAGATGGGCAATACCATCGTCATGATTACGCATGATCTCAAAGTTGCGAGTTATGCGAAGCGCGTGATAAAAATTATAGATGGTGAGCTTTTCGAGAACGAAAATTTTGATACAGAATCCAATCCGGGGAGGAATTAGCATGAGAAAATGCAGAGCAGCAGTATTGATTCCGATTATTGCGTTGATATTTGCCGGATTTTCCACAGCTGTTTGCGCGTATGCGGCCAGCACTGAAGAAAGCAGCACTTCTTCGGTTACTTTAAACGCCGTTACGCTTGCCGAGCATACAAGTTATACCAGTGATGAATATTTCGGAGTCATTCATTTGAGTGTTGACAATAAAAGTGTGGTCGCGGCCACAACGGACACACAGGGGCATGTTGTTATGACAGCGGTCGGCTCCGGCAGCACCACGGTAAGGTACTGGTTTAAGTCTGTGGATTCGAGTGATTGGACGAGCGCGGTTGTTCCGATTACGGTTTCCGGCACAGCGGTTTCGGCTTCGGCAACGGTTTCCTCCGGCCTTGTATTTCCGCAAACCAGTCTCATTGTTGCAAAAGGCAGCGAGTATACAATGGCCGGGATTACGCTCAACGGTGCTTCTGTGGAAGCCAGCCAGCTTTTGTGGGTTGCATCAACAAGCGAGGTCATTACTGTCGAGCCGAATACCGGAAAAGTCACCGCTGTCGGAGCGGGCACGGCGGTACTTTATGCCATTGACCCCGCAACCAAAGCTGCAGCAAGCATCAGTCTATCGGTGTATTAATATGCCGGTTTACATATAATTTTTGCAAGTGATATGAGAATGTTTTAAGGCTGTGGTTGAAAACTACAGCCTTAAAGCATTTGAAAATTGAGATAATGAAATTTTATTATTCATATACTATGGCTGTTCAGTGCTATAAAGAAATTTAATACTTGCGCTTGCAATTTTGATGTTGCAATCCTGCAAATTAAATGATAAAATATAAACGTTTTAAAGCAAAGGCGCTTGACGATTCCTGTTAGGCGTCTGTATTTTTATTCTGAACGCTTTTACATGATAAAGCTTTCAGGTGTAAAAGTGATGCAGTGAAGAAGAGAATAATATGAAAAGAGGTTTTATCAATGGGAAAGAGTACAAAAATAATATCATTCGTGCTTGCCACAGTGATTGCGTGCGCTGGTCTGACCGCTTGTTCCGGCACAGGTAAAAGTACCGGATCGGGTACCGCCGCTTCACAAGAGACCACCAAAAGCAGAGCTCAGGATACATTGATTTACGCACAGGGCGCCGATCCGAGAGGATTGGATCCGGCGTTGGTTGACGATGGCGAGTCAGCAAAAATTATGGTAAATATTTATGAAGGCCTTTTAAAATACGATAAGGATTCCACTAAAGTTGGCCCTGGTCTTGCGGAGAGCTGGGACGTCAGCAAGGACGGACTTACATATACCTTCCACTTGAGAAAAGGCGTTAAGTTCCAAGACGGAACAGATTTTAACGCGGATGCGGTTAAGTTTAACATTGACCGTCAGCTTCCTCCGAAAGTAACGGAAGATATGGGCTACGCGAGTTTCGTGTACGGCTCTGTCAAGGACGTTGAGGTTGTGGACGCAAATACAGTAAAAATCAACATGAAGTCCGCCAGCACACCGTTCCTGAACAATCTTGCCATGAGTTTGGGCGCTCCGATCATCAGCCCCAAAGCACTGAAGGACAACAACAATAATGTCAACGAACACCCCTGCGGCACCGGCCCTTACAAATTTGTAAGCTGGACAAAGAGCCAGAACGTGGTTTTGGTACGCAATGACGAGTACTGGGGTACCAAAGCATTGACCAAAAATGTAATCTTTAAGTTTATCACTGATAACTCCGCAAGAGTGGTTGCTTTGAACAATGGCGAAGCGGATGTAATCGACGGCATCGACGCTACGGTTGTAAAGCAGATTGAAGGCGCGGGCAATAAAATTTACGAAGCGCCCGGCATGAATATCAACTACATGGCTTACAATACCACAAAAACTCCTTTCAATGATGCGAAGGTTCGTACCGCACTTTCCCAGGCAATTAACGTGCCTGAACTGGTTAAGAGCCTGTATCAGGGATATGCCGACCCGGCAACCTCTGTTATGCCTTCTTTCATGCCGGGGTATGACGCAAGTATCAAACAGGTCGCCTTTGACCAGGCTGCCGCGAAAGCTGCGCTGTCCGCTGCAGGGGTCAAGACCGTTCATGTAATTACTTATACGAATCCAAGACCGTACAATACGGCAAACGGTCAGGCGCTTGCCGAAGCAATTCAAGGTTATCTGCGCAATGCAGGCGTGGAAGCTACCATTGATGCCTATGATTGGACCACCTACAAGCAAAAGGTCAAAGCGGGCGATTATGACATCTGTTTCTATGGCTGGACGGGTGACAACGGTGACCCGGATAACTTCATGAATCTAATGGCCGACAAAGATCCCACAATGAATGTGGCACGCTACAACAATGACCAGTACAAGGCCTTAATTACCAAGGGCGTTGAGACTCCCGCCGGTGATGAGCGCAACAAGGTTTATACCGACCTGGAAAAAATGGCTGCAGAGAACGCCGTATGGCTCCCGATTTCGCACGGCAAGACGCTTTGCGGCTACAGAAGCAATGTCAAAGATTTCTATTATCATATGACCGGCGTTGTATTCCTTTCCGGTGTTTCCAAAAGCTGATTGATATCTGTAGACAACGCGGAGATATTTGGCTGGAATTTTATTATCAAGTGCCGGAAGTTGCTTAACGACGACTTCCGGCATCATCGTTTATATGGAAGATTGCAACGAAAGGTAGTTAAACATGTTCAAGTATATCGTCAAGCGCATTTTGATGCTGATTCCGGTTCTGCTGGGAGTTTCCATCATTGTGTTCTTAATCATGAGAGTGTTTTCACCCGATCCCGCCCCTATCGTTTTGGGGCAGCACGCAACGGTGGAAACCGCCAATGCGTGGCGTGCTGCGAACGGACTGGATGCCCCGCTTTATATTCAATTTTTTAATTTCATAAAGGGCGCTGTTACCGGTGATTTGGGAACTTCCTATTACACCAAGGTGCCTGTCACGCAGGAAATTTTTTCCCGCTTTCCCGCGACTATTGAACTGGCGATTGCCGCAATTATATTTGCATCTCTTTTCGGCATCATCATCGGAGTTGTCTCCGCTGTAAAAAAGAATTCGTTCTTTGACCACGCAGGAATGGTTCTTGCTTTGGTTGGCGTATCCATGCCGATTTTTTGGCTGGGCATATTGCTGATTATTCTTTTTGCCGGGGTTTGGCATATTTTACCCTCGGGGGGAAGAATCGACCCGCTCTTACAGCCTGCCACCGCGACTGGGTTTTATTTGATTGATACGCTTCTCGCAGGTGATATAGAGGCCTTTGTAGATACCGTTAAGCATTTGATTCTTCCCGCGCTTGCGCTCGGAATGTACTCAATGGCCATTATTACCAGAATGACCCGTTCCAGCATGCTGGAAACGATGAATCAGGATTACATACGCACCGCCCGGGCAAAAGGTGTTGTAGAGCACAAGGTGATTACCCATCATGCATTGCGCAATGCAATGATTCCCGTTACTACGGTAATCGGTTTGCAGCTCGGCTCGCTTTTGGGCGGCGCAGTGCTCACCGAAACCGTGTTTTCCTGGCCGGGCATCGGCAATTATACGGTGCAGTGCATTTTAAAATCCGATTTTCCGGTGGTACAGGGCGTCGTACTGCTGATTGCCTGCATCTTTGTTCTAATTAATTTAATTGTGGATGTAATTTATGCGTTTATTGACCCCCGCATCAAATTTTCAAAGAAAGAAGGGTAGCCTGTTATGAAACTGAAAAAAATGGAGCAGCCGAAAACCGAATCCGCAGTGCAGGCAGCCTCACTTATTGAAAAGCCTGAATCCCAGTTCAAGGAAATGTGGGAGGCGCTTTGGGAGGATAAAGCTGCAGTAGTCGGCTTGTTTGTTATCTTTTTCCTTGTGCTTGTAGCCCTTTTTGGGCCATTCATCATGCCCTATGACCCGAACTATTCGGATATGGCCAAGAGCTTTATCCAGCCGAATTTTGCGCATTGGTTTGGTACGGACCAGTTAGGCCGTGACGTTTTCAGCAGAATTATTGCCGGTACCCGCATTTCGCTGACGGTCGGACTGAGCGCGGTTGCCATTTCGCTGACGGTAGGCGTTATATTGGGTTCCATCGCGGGTTACCGCGGAGGAAAAGCGGATACCATTATCATGCGCTTAATGGATATGATGCTCGCGATTCCGTCCATCCTGCTTGCCATTGCTTTTATGGCTGCGATGGGAAAGGGAATTGACAAAGCTGTTATTGCAATAGGGCTTGTGTCTATCCCCGAATACGCGCGTATTGTACGCGGATGCATTTTGTCCGTTAAAGAAAATGATTATGTGCAGGCCGCGCGGGTCATTGGGAATGATGACAGCCGTATCATTTTTAAGCATATATTGCCAAATGTGCTTTCATCGATTGTGGTCAGGGCAACACTTGGTATTTCCACCGCTGTTCTCGATACTGCTGCCTTGGGATTTTTAGGCCTTGGGGTTCAGCCGCCTGCGGCGGAATGGGGCGATATGTTAGGCAGAGCAAGGGGCTTTATTTTCACCGCGCCCTATACGCTCATATTCCCCGGCATTGCCATTACGATTACAGTTCTGGCGTTCAATTTGCTGGGTGACGGTCTGCGCGATGCGCTTGACCCGAAATTTAGAAAGAATTAGAGGCGGTGAAGTTTTATGTTACTTGAAGTGAAACATTTAAAAACTGAATTTGAATTAAAACATGGTACCGTCAGTGCTGTGAATGATATCAGCTTTTCGCTTGACAAGGGCGAAATATTGGCAATCGTAGGCGAATCAGGTTCCGGGAAAAGCGTTACCTCCCTGTCTATTATGGGGCTGCTGCAGGAACCGGGCAAAGTTACACAGGGGGAAATCCTGTTTAAAGGTGAGGATTTGCTTAAAAAAAGCCGCACGGAGATGCAGGAAATCCGCGGCGATCAGATTTCTATGATTTTTCAGGAACCGATGACTTCCTTGAATCCGGTATACCGCATTAAGGATCAGATTATGGAGAGCATCGTGACACATATGAAGCTTTCTAAAAAGGAAGCGCTCGAAAGAACGATCAAAATGCTTGATACGGTTGGAATTCCATCCGCAAGGGAGCGTGCAAACGACTATCCGCATCAGATGAGCGGAGGAATGAGGCAAAGAGTGATGACCGCAATGGCACTGGCGTGCAGGCCGGAGCTGCTGATTGCCGATGAGCCAACTACCGCGCTCGATGTGACGATTCAGGCACAGATACTCGACCTTCTGTATCACCTGCGCGAAAAGTTCAATATGGCGGTGCTGCTGATCACCCACGACCTCGGCGTGGTGTCTGAAGCGGCAGATCGTGTAATTGTGATGTACTGCGGCAAAATTGTGGAGGAAGCGGATGTTAAAAGTCTGTTCGCAAACCCGATGCACCCCTATACCCTCGGCTTGCTGCATTCTATTCCAAGGTTAGAAGACGAAAGCGAAGAACCGCTTTATATGATCAAAGGAATGGTACCCAATCCGCTGCATATGCCGATCGGCTGCCCTTTCTCCGACCGGTGTGACCAATGTATGGAGCGCTGTTTGCAGGAAATGCCGGAATTAATTGAAAAGGACGGCCACAAGGTAAGCTGCTTCCTTTATGAAGCGGAAGAAGAGGAGGTGCAGCAGCATGAGTGAAACATTGGTAGAAGTAAAGAATCTGGCTAAATATTTCAACCTTGAGAATGATTTTTTCGGCCGCCCGACTACCGTTTTAAAAGCTGTTGATGATGTATCTTTTCAAATCCAAAAGGGGGAGGCGTTTGGCCTTGTGGGGGAGTCCGGCTGTGGAAAAACCACAATCGGAAAAATGCTGGTCAACCTTTACACGCCCACCCGCGGACAGATTATTTTTGAAGGAACCGATCTTACGGCATTGAAAGCAGAGAAGCGTCGTGCTTTTTGCAAGGATATTCAGCTGATTTTTCAGGATCCGTATGCGTCGCTGAATCCGAGGATGACCATTGGGGATATCATTGCGGAGCCAATTAAAATCAATAATTTTCTCCCGAAAAATGAAGTCGAGAAGCGTGTGACTTATCTTTTAAATTGTGTCGGCCTTGCCAATCATCTGCGCAACCGCTATCCGCATGAGTTTTCCGGCGGGCAGCGCCAACGCGTGGGCATTGCGCGTGCGCTTGCCGTACAACCCAAGCTGATTGTTTGTGACGAGCCGGTTTCTGCGCTGGATGTTTCCATTCAGGCACAGGTGCTGAATTTGCTTGTTGACTTAAAAGCGGAGTTCGGTCTGACATACCTGTTTATTGCGCATGGACTGAACGTGGTAAAACATATCAGCAACCGTGTGGGCGTTATGTACTTGGGTAAATTGGTAGAAGTCGCATCGAAAAATGAGCTGTACCACAATCCGATGCATCCTTATACACAGGCATTGCTTTCGGCCATCCCGTCGGTTGACCCGACCCAACCCAAAAAGCGCATCATTTTGACAGGTGATGTACCCAGCCCAATCAATCCCCCCGACGGCTGCCGGTTCTGTTCACGCTGTTTTAAAAGTTTTGGAGGCTGTGACCAAGAAAGCCCTGTATTGAGGGAGGTTTCTCCGGGACATTTTGTTGCCTGCCGCCTTTATCCGGAATCAGTATAAGCTCAGCACAAAAAACGGATGCCGTACGGCATCCGTTTTTTTAATAGTTTGTTCAATGCGGGGATATTATTTTCCAAGGTAATCCTGTCCAATCGCATCCGCTGCAAGAAGAGCGTCGTACAATTGCGCAGGGGTAACGTCGCCGAGCATATTATGAATGGATTCACCGGGGGCGCAGGCTTTTTCTGCTGCGATCATCACTCGGCTCACGTCGGTTACGCCAAGCTCCTTTAAGGTGACAGGCAAGCCGACCGAACAGCAGAAATCAAGAACGTCTTCAATTTCTTCCATAGAGGCATCTTCAAGAACCAACTGTGCCAATGTGCCGAAAGCAACCACTTCGCCGTGCATTGTCTTTTCGCACTCTTCCAAAGCGGTGAATCCGTTGTAAACCGAATGGGAAGTCGCAAGCCCGCCGTTGTCCGCGCCGACACCGCTGAGGTAAGTGTTGGCTTCAACAATTGCTTCTACAGCAGGGGTCAGTATACCAAGTTCAACTGCTTTTTTAGCTTTGTAACCATCTGCCAGCAGTGTATCGTAACAGAGTTCACAAAGTGCCATTGCGGATTTTGTAATGCCGCCGTTTTCAAGGCTGGGGGAGTTCGTTTTCAGGCAGGCTCTCGCTTCAAAGTAAGTGCCGAGCGCATCGCCCATACCGGCAATCAAAAAGCGCACAGGAGCCTTTACAATGATAGACGTGTCCACAACAACCGCATCCGGATTTTTGGGATAGAAAATATAGTTTGAAAATGAGCCGTCGTCATGATAAATAACGGACAGTCCCGTGCAGGGTGCATCCGTTGCACAGACAGTCGGGATAATCACCACAGGAAGCTTTTCATAATACGCAGTAGCCTTTGCGGTGTCAATTGCGCTTCCGCCGCCGATTGCACAGATTACTTCAATATGGTTTTCTTTTGCGATTTTTTGCATTCTGGCAATTTCACCGGTAGAACTGATGCCACCGAATACTTCAAATATAATTTTTGCATCCTTACCGGCGTAGCTCTGCTCAATCTTAGGCTGTGCGGCCTTTGCACCGCTTTTGCTGCAAATAAATAAAAAAGAATTACCCAAATCTTTTACGGTTTCGTACAGTTCGGCCAGTGCGTTTTCTCCCTGCACATATTTGGATGGTGCTCTCATCAGTTTTAACATTGTGTTTTTCTCCTTATGCCTCAATAATCTTAAATTTAACAATGTTTATATTATAATCTATTATTTAACAATCTTTTGTAATCAAATGGAAATATCTTCGATTTAGCAATATAAAATTTTTACTGCCCGCTCAACTGAACTGCAAGCTGTAATATTATGCGCGACCAATATCAAGTGTATACGCGCTGCTCTTTTGACTTGTATAAAGACAATCTTTCACTTACAATTCGTATACAAATAATAAAAGTAATAATACTAAAGAAAGGACTTGAAAAAAGAAGTGCAAGATGTTAAAATAATAACAGCGAGTTGTTATTATTTTAACAAATTGCTTTTTTAGCATGATTAAATTATTAGGAGGAATACTTATGGCACGTTTCACATTACCAAGGGACATTTATTTCGGGCCGGATGCAATCAGCGAACTGAAGAATTTAAAGGGCTACAAAAAAGCCTTTATTGTCACTGGTGGCCATTCCATGAGAAAGACCGGTTTTCTGCAAAAATTAGATGATGTTTTAAAAGAAGCAGGTCTACAGACAACTATTTATGATGGAGTTGAGCCGGATCCTTCTATTGAAAGAGTATATGACGGCGCCAAAGCAATGCGTGAGTTTGAGCCTGACGTGATTGTCGCCATCGGCGGCGGTTCCCCAATGGACGCGGCCAAAGCAATGTGGGTGTTTTATGAATATCCGGAAAAGACCTTTGAGGATATTAAGAATCCGTTTACAATGCCAAAGCTCAGAAAAAAAGCCATTTTCGTAGGTGTTCCTTCCACCAGCGGTACAGCGTCTGAAGTAACTGCATTCTCTGTTATAACGGACTATTCTACCGATATTAAATATCCGCTTGCCGACTTTGAAATTACACCGGATATTGCCGTTCTGGATTCCAATATTCCAATGACCATGCCCAAAATGCTCACCGCCCACACGGGAATGGACGCTTTGACCCATGCGATTGAAGCATATGTTGCCTCCGCACGTTCGGACTTTTCCGATGCGCTTGCAATCAAAGCAATTTCCAGTATCTTTGACTGCATTCTGGATTCCTATAACGGCGACGCGGAAGCACGCGGAAAAATGCATGTCGCCCAATGCCTGGCTGGTATGGCTTTTTCCAATGCCCTGCTCGGAATAGCCCATAGCCTTGCCCATAAAACGGGTGCGGTATTCCATATTCCTCATGGCTGCTGCAATGCCATTTTACTGCCTTACGTCATTCAGTACAATTCGAGAGTCTGCATGGAACGGTACGCTGAAATTGCCAAGGCAGTCGGCCTGCCGGGCGCAACCGACAAACAGCTTACCAACTCCCTTGTGGACGCAGTCCGTGAGTTGAACAAAAAGTTGAACATTGAGCCGACCTATCAGACAAACGGCGTCAGTGAGGAAGACTTTAAAGCGCACAGCAAAGCGATTGCGGAAAATGCAGTCGGTGATCCCTGCACCGGTTCCAACCCAAGAGCAACCGATGCTGAAAATATGCTTAAAGTGCTTACCTGCGCATATTACGGCGAGGATGTTACATTCTAATTTGATTGTGTTGTGTTGAAAAACACCCCACAAAATAAAAGCCCGCGGCATGGATTGATCAATCCGGCCGCGGGCTTTTTTGCGTTTTTTAAATAGTTTCGGGTGTGCGGGCCTTGCTTATCCAGCCAAGCAGCGATTTGCGATTTATCGCGAAAATAAGCCCTAAAAGCAGGAGTGTAACCGAGCCGCAGAACACAAATCCGGAATCGCCGCCTACGTTTTCCATCACAGCTCCCGACAGGAAATTTCCGACCGGAGTCGAGCCGAGATTCAAAAAGGAGTAGACGCTCATCACCCTGCCGCGGTATTCATTGGAGGAATTCAGTTGAAAGATAGAATTTGCTGTGTTAATGAAAACAAGGTTACAGAACCCAACCGCCAAAATAAGCAGCGAAGCAACCGAATAACGAGCGCTACAGACGGTCACAATCTGTAAAACGGCGGTAGCGGCTCCGCTGAAAAGCAGTAGACTTTTCTTAACGCCGCTTTTACTGATATAGGCCATCATAATCGCACCAAGAAATGCGCCCAGCCCAGCCATTGACAAGAGCAATGTATAGCCGTTTACCCCACGGCCAAGTACTTCCTTGGCAAAAACAGGGATAATGACATCTGTGTTCATTGCAAAGGTGCATACGACAGCCATCATGATTACATTTAAAATCAGTGTTTCACTCTTTTTTATATACCGGAGACCATCCAAAACGTCAGCAAGCATATGCGTGCCGCGGACTCGTGAAGAACTTTCGGGCACTTTAATCATAATAATGCCCGCAATCACCGGAATGAAACTGACCGCATTGGTAAAAAAGCAGAACACAATGCCGTACTTTATCATGAGGATACCCGAAACCGCCGGGCCGACAATGCGCGCGAGATTGACAATTGTGGAGTTGAGAGAAATTGCGTTGGTCAAATTCTCAGTTCCTACAAGGTCAATAAAGAAAGACTGCCGGGCAGGCATATCCAATGTTTGCGTCAAACCGAATACGGCGCTGAGCACAAGGATATGCCAGTATTGTATCTGCCCTGTAAAGGTCAGTACCGTCATGATGATTGCCTGCAGCATAAAGACAAGCTGTGTAAAAATCAAAATTTTCTTTTTAGAAAAGCGGTCGGCCAGCACGCCCGCAAACAGGGAAAACAGGAGCATCGGCATGAACTGACATACCCCGACAATGCCGACAAGCATGGGGGATTTTGTCACATCATACACAAGCCAGGTCTGTGCGGCTCGCTGCATCCACGTTCCGGTCAGTGAAATGCACTGACCAAACCAAAAAAGACGGAAATTTTTGTACTGAAGCGCTCGAAAAGTAGTTTTAAAAAAACTTGAAGTCCGTTTCAATGAAAGCATCATTCTACACCCAGATTCATGTATGCATTTATATTACGATTACTATTTTTATGCAGTGCAATTGTTTGTTTCATTTTGATTTCTTAATGCCAATTAAACTATATTATCTCACTTATTGGAAATATTAAAATAATTTAAAAGAAAATAATCGAATCATTCAATCATCTAAGCGTTTGTCTTAGATCAAGTATCCCTTATTATTTTTTGAATTTGTAGCCAGAGATACCGATTCGTAAATTATTCTATGCTATACTGAGCACATCAAATCGGATGGAGGATTTATTAATGAAGAGAAAAATTATTCATATTGATGCAGAAAAATGTAATGGTTGCGGACTGTGCGTGAATGCCTGTCACGAGGGTGCGCTGCAAATGATAGATGGCAAAGCAAAGCTGATCAGTGACAGTTATTGTGACGGTCTGGGTGACTGCCTGCCCGAGTGCCCGACGGGGGCAATCGAAATCAAGGAACGCGAAGCCGAAAATTACGACAAGGAACTGGTGGAGACGAAAATGAAGCAAAAGAGAATGCAGCCCCCAATGGGCGGATGCCCGTCGATGCGTGCAAAAGTTTTTGAGCGTAAGGAAGTACCGGCAGCTCCGGCCGATGCGAACATGCCGCTTTACAACCAGTCTGAGCTTCGCCAGTGGCCCTGCCAGATAAAGCTTGTCGCGCCAAACGCACCGTTTTTTCAAAATGCACATATTGTTATCTGCGCCGATTGTACCGCCTATGCCTACCCGAACATTCATCAGTTTATGAAAAATAAAGTTACCTTAATCGGGTGCCCCAAATTGGACGATGTTGATTACAGTGAAAAGCTGACTGCTATTTTGGAGCGAAATGACATTCAAAGCATCACTATTGTAAGAATGGAAGTTCCGTGCTGCGGCGGCATGGTGAATTATGTAAAAACAGCCTTGCAAAATTCCGAAAAAATGATTCCATGGAGTATCATTACCATCTCAACCGATGGCCAAATTTCAGATCATTAATTTTAGGAGGATAAAAAAATGTTTTGTTTTCAATGTGAACAAACCGCGGGTGGTACAGGTTGTACTAAAATGGGTGTGTGCGGCAAATCAAATGATACCGCAAATTTGCAGGATGACCTGACCGGAGCTTTAGTCGGGCTTGCAAAGGCTGCCGGCAACAGTGGAAGGACTGCAAAATCCGACAAGTTGATTCTGGACGGCCTGTTTATGTGCATTACCAATGTGAATTTCGACAACGGTTCAATTCAGGCTCTCACCGGTGAAATTAATCAGGAAAAAGCTGCGCTTTCTCCGAATTGCAGCGGCTGTGCCTCCCGTTGCGGCAGTACAGACAACCTTGATATGAATGTTTTATGGAATGACAATGAGGATATCCGTTCGCTGAAAACCTTGCTGTTGCTTGGCATGCGCGGAATGGCGGCCTATGCATATCATGCGTATGTGCTTGGGTATACGGATGATGAGGTCACGGAATGGTTCTATAAAGGTCTGACTGCAATCGGTTCCGAGCTGGACGCTTCCGAATTGCTGGGTCTGGTGATGGAGTTTGGGCAAGTCAACCTGAAGTGCATGGCACTATTGGATCAGGCAAATACGGAAACTTACGGCAACCCCGTGCCGACCGAGGTGACCAATACCATCGAAAAAGGCCCCTTTATTGTCATCTCCGGCCATGATTTACTTGACTTGAAGCAGCTTTTGGAGCAGACACAGGGCAAGGGTATTAATATCTACACCCACGGCGAAATGCTGCCCGCGCATGCTTACCCCGAACTAAAGAAATACCCCCAGCTTAAAGGCAATTTCGGTACCGCATGGCAGAACCAGCAAAAAGAATTTGCAAACGTTCCCGCACCGTTCCTGTTTACCACAAACTGCCTAATGCGCCCAATGGCGTCTTACAGCGACAGAGTATATACAACGGCTGTGGTAGGTTACCCGGAAATGCCTTTTATCCCCGAAGTAGATGGTAAGAAAGATTTTGGTATCGTGATTCAAAAAGCACTGGAGCTTGGCGGATATACCGAGGAAGTCCATATGCCCGGCATCAACGGCGGTGAAAAGCTGCTGACCGGTTTTGGCCACAACACGGTGCTGTCGGTTGCAGACAAGGTCATTGCCGCTGTAAAATCCGGAGATTTGAAAAAAATCTTCCTGATCGGCGGATGCGACGGCGCGAAGCCGGGCAGGAATTACTACACCGAGCTGGCGGAACTGACCCCTCCCGATACCATTGTCCTCACCTGTGCCTGCGGTAAATATCGCTTTAATGATATTGACATGGGTACTTTGGGCGGCCTTCCGCGCATCATGGATATGGGACAGTGCAACGACGCCTACTCCGCTATTAAAGTTGCGGTTGCTTTGGCACAGGCCTTTGATTGCGGGGTAAATGACCTGCCGCTATCCATTGTATTGTCATGGTATGAGCAAAAAGCGGTTTGCATCCTGCTCACCCTTTTATCACTCGGCATTAAAAATATCCGCTTAGGCCCGACACTTCCCGCATTTGTTTCTCCCAATGTGTTTAAAATATTGGTAGAGAAATTCAACATTATGGCAATCACAACTCCGCAGGAAGACATGGCTGCCATGTTAAAATAGGAGGATGCTTATTATGGAAAAAAACTTTATAAAAAATATTGATTTCTCAGCCGCATTGACCTTAGCCGATTTGGTTTCCTATCAGCCGGGTCAGGTTGTCAGCAAAACACTGGCACAAAACACCGCGGTCAGCCTGACAGTTTTTGCTTTCGATGAAGGAGAAGAAATCAGTTCTCATGAATCCAACGGTGATGCGATGGTGATTGCGCTGGACGGCGAGGGTGAAATTACAATTGGTAGCGAAAAACACCATATAACAGCGGGGGAAACAATTGTCATGCCGGCAAAGATACCGCACGCGGTATATGCATCCCAACAGTTCAAAATGTTCCTGATTGTGGTATTTCCAAGTTAATCGCTTAAAATGATTCAAAGCCTCTTTGTGCTTGCGGGCACAGGGAGGTTTTTTATATTGCGGAAGCGATTCAAGGAGAATCACACCGAAGGGAGGCAAAGGCTCGAATAAATGTGTGTAATTAATGCATCAAATAATTTTTTTTCAGCTTTAAAAGCAGCCTATCGACACATAACGGGTGCCAATAGGCTGCTTTTGCATGCAATAAGATAAATATATACTCTTACACTATCCTATTGTACGAATTTGCGCGCGCAAAAGCTAAATTTTTGTCATATATATGTAATTTTAGTAGGAAAAATAATGATTGTAAGATGAACACAAAAATTATTTTTTAATTTAGTAAAATTAATGAATTTTGTGACTGACGTGTGACCAGCATAGAATATAATCAAAGTAAAGTAAATATGTTTAAGAATAAATATGATATCAATAAAAGAGCATCGCTACAATAGGCCTTTAATATAAGAAAAAGGAGCAGTGGTTCAAAATGATTAAAATGAGGAAGCTGCAATTGCGCACAATTTCACTGATCTTAACCCTCACGATATTGGCGGGGTGTGTCTACAGTTCTGCTGCTGCGGACGCTGTCACCTCCGATCATGTGGACCGCCAAAACGGAAATCTGGTTGAGCGGGTATACGACAGCGGAAACGTAACTTTATCCAATCAGGTTAAAGCGGAAAAGAATCGTATCTTTACAATCAAATTGAACGTGAAGATAAAAGACATAGCCAAGCTCTCCTCTCAAGAGGATTCTGTCGATACAGTCAGTTCAACGGCTTCGTCTTCTGTTTCTTCCGCGGTTGAAAGCACGACTTCTTCAGCCCCTGTTTCCTCCGCTCCAGAGAGTGCGGTAACATCAGCTCCTGCTTCCACCGTCCCTGAGAGTTCAGCAACATCAACGTCTGTTTCTTCCGATGCCAATAGTTCAGTTGTTTCGGACTCCACTTCCGCATCTGCTGAAAGTGCTGCAACTACTACTTCAAGTGTCCCTGCCGCAGAAGTTCAACCCAGTGCGGCCCGCACCATGCTGGCTCGCGCGGTTGCTATGCCTCAGTCGGAAGCAACTTATGAAGTGCGTTACTATATTCAGCCCGGGTTTGAAGTGGTCGAATCATCCATTCCGAAAACTGCGTCCTTGGAAGACGGACAGTACGTGTCATGGCCTAACTTGACCGCTGCGGGTGTCAGCGCTTTTTCCACCAATTTACAATTGCAGGCGGTAGCAGCCGAAGATGGTTCGGACACTACAGCTGAAAATACAGAAGATCAATCCGGTGTGTATCAGGCCGGTGAACCCGTGTACCTGTTTGCACAGTCTGCTCTACAGAGCGTGGCACAGCTCCCGCCAATAATGGCAAAGACCGCGACACTGAGCAGTTCAGCCGACAGTTGGAACACCAGAACCTACGACATTAACTTGAGTGTTACCGCGCAGTCTCAGCTCGTAACATCTACAACCCCCTGCGATATTATTCTCGTGCTCGACCGTTCCGGCAGCATGGCGGATCCATTATATACGTATTCGCCAATTGTTGGAAATCCAGACGAAAATTCTACTTATTATATTGTGCTTAATGGTGGGTATCAAGAAGTTGATTACAGAAATTATATCTTTCTGGAAGATGGTTGGTGCTACGGAGCTTGGTTATCTCCTAATCGAGTGAATCCGTCTGCGGGTGGCACTGGAAATAGTGGTAATTACCAATTCTACACCAAAAGTTCACAAAGCAAGTTAGAGGCCTTACAAGCGGCGGCAAATCAATTTGTAACGAATGTTGCAACCAATTCTTCCGACAGTCGCATCGGTGTAGTCAGTTTTTCCAATCAGGCTGAAATTAAGACGAACTTAAATGGAAAGCAATTGTTAAAGGTTGGTAATCCTGCTTCAGAAATGAATATCCATGATGCGATTAATGGGTTAACAGCAAGTGGCTCTACAGGTGCAGATTATGCTTTGGCAACGGCTAAGTCCCTGTTTGACGCAACCTCTAAGTATGAATCTGTTACGACGGCAAGTCCTCGAAATAAAGTTGTCATTTTCTTCACAGATGGTGAACCAAATCATGGTAGCGGTTTTGATTCAACAGTTGCAAATGCTGCCATTACAGCGGCAAATACCTTGAAAGCAGGATCTTATAATGCAACAGTTTATTCTCTTGGCGTTTTCTCCGGATTAAGTGGATCTGCGCTTACCCAAGTGGAAAATTATATGAAAGCAGTTGCTTCACCTAAACCCAGTCCATCCACAGAAAAACAATATTATCCCGCAAGTGATTCAACTGTGCTGAATAATATTTTTGATTCCATCTCCAATGAGGTGGGAAACATTGCAAGCGCAACCGTTACAGATGAAATTGATCCACGTTTTGAGCTGACAGCAGCTTCAAGGTCTGCATTACTTGCTGACTCTAATGTAACCATTGTTGGAAATACGATCACGTGGAGAAACCAATCGATTAACGTACTAAAAGATGCTGAAGGGCATCTGATTCCCGGCTGGACAAAACCCTTCTCGATACAGGCGAAAGCCCAGTTCATCGGCGGAAATAATATTCCGACAAATGTGGAAGCCACTTCGGGTGTGACCTACGGAAACAGTCATTTTGTTGAATTCCCACATCCAACTGTAAACGTAAAGGCGGAATTCAATGTTGGTAATGCCGAAAATACTATTTTCTATGGCGAAGCCGTTCCAACAACGATACTCGGTAAATATAAAGTGCCTGGGCAAGACCTTTTCTGCGGTGTGGGTGCCACAGGAACATTCTCTTATCAGTGGCTGAAAGCGGATGGAACAACTCAAATCGCAACATCAGAAGCGTTCCCCGCAGATAACCAGTTCCCGACCGACAGCACTTCCTATACTTTAAGAGCTTCTTTTGACCCGGGCAACCCAACAACGGATTCAACAGCCAATACGGATGGCCATGTTGCAGGGGAAACGGCAATTGCTCCGGGGGTAAAGGGATCCGTTAGTGCAGCTGGCCAATACACCGTCCACATTGTCAAAGGGCAGCTGAATATCAGTAAAACAATTACTGCTAAATACCCTGCATCGGATATTGTGAACGCGCAACAAAGCTTTGTGTTTAAGATTCAGCGTTATATTAGCCTTGCTGACCTTAATAGCCAAACGAATCCTGAAACATCCTATGAAGTAATTTCTCTTTCTGGTAATACGCTAAACGGCAGCAAGACCATTACCGGCCTTAAGAAAGGGTATTACACCGTTACGGAGCAAACCGGTGACGCATGGAGATATTCGCAGACAGGAATCGTTGACAATGACAGCTCTGTGGGTACTACAACGGATGGAATAGTAAATATCGGAAGAGAAACAACCGTTGTCGGTGCAGTTCAAAAATCCTATTTTGGTGCAGGTGCGAATGATTGCGGCGTTGTTGTAAATCCCGCAACGGTTGGTTTCACAAACAGGCTCAACAACCATCAATGGCTCGGCGACACAACGGTTGCGGTAAATACCATTCGTCACGCTTCATAAGTGCCGAAACACAGCCGTATGACTGACAATCTTGATAAATCTCGGAGGCAAACGTGAATAAAGCAGGAAAAATAATCGGAAAAGTTATTTCAACAATCGCTCTAATCGGTGTGGTTCTTCTGGCTGTGGTTGTTGCGGGCCCAAGAATAATCGGCTGGCAGCCTTACGAGGTGTTAAGCGGCAGTATGGAGCCCACCTATCACGTTGGCAGCGTGATTTACGTCCGGAAAACTGCCGCGCAGGACATTAAGGTGAACGATCCGATTACCTTTTATCTGGAGGACGGCACCACGGTTGTAACACATCGGGCTGTGAAAATCGATACGCAGAAACAGCTGATTTACACTAAAGGCGATGCCAACAATGTTCAGGACGGCGGTGCTACACCGTATTCACGTTTAATCGGTAAGCCGATGTTTTCTATCCCCGGAATGGGGTATATAACCGCGATGATGAATACCAGGCAAGGCTTGATTATTGTAGCAACACTCTTTATCTGCATGGTGATTCTCACATTCTTGCCCGACCTGCTGATGAAAAAAGGCAAAAATAAAAGCGAACCCGCACTTGATGAACAATCAAAAGGAGGTTAAAGCATGAAACTAAAGATGAAGGCGCAAAAGAAAATCATTTTGTTTTCCTCCGCGCTTGTGCTCGTTGCGTTGGTTGCCGTTGGAAGCACGATGGCTTATCTGCAAAGCAGTACTCCAAGAGCGACAAACAATTTTGTCGCACCTGTTGCGGATATTCAAATCAATGAAAATTCAAGCTCCTTTCAATTCGATCAGAACCTGACAACAATTAAGAAAGTCCGTATTCAAAATGTTAAGAATACGAATCAGTCAATCCCGGTTTACATTCGCGTAAAGCTAATTCCGATTTGGCGGCACGCGGGCACCGGCGAAGGCACCGGTATTTCGGTTGCCGGTCTTACCTATGGGTACGGAGAAAATGGAGCAAGCGGCACTCCGTTAACCCCTTGGGTTTATCGTCAGGCGGACGGCTATTATTATTATAAAACACCGGTTAAACCGGACAGTTTTACAGACTATCTCATTGGTAAGGTTACTGTAACACCGGCGGCAAATCAGCCGGATTGCGACCTCGAAGTTCAGGTCATTGCGGATTCCATTCAAGCAGATGGTATGGCAAATGGGCACTCCGCTGCAAAGAATGCCTGGGGCGTTGACCCTGCAACACTGACAAATTGATTTTAGTCATTCACCGCGTCGCTGCGGAAAAAATAAAAAAATATTATTTAGGAGGAAAATTACTATGAAAAAGAAAATTGTATTGGGTTTAACAGCATTAATTCTTGTCGTCGGCTTAACAATCGGTGGAACTCTCGCATTCATGCAGTCCAAAACGGCTCAGATTGTAAACACATTTACTGTTGGCAGTGTGCATCTATCTTTAGCTGAATATGCAACGTACACTCCTGCAACATCAAGTTCTTCTGCAATTACTACGGCTTATGAGGATGCAAAGCAATTAACTCCGGGCACCGTAATTGCTAAAACGCCAATTTTGACCGTTGCAGCCGGCAGTGAAGAATGCTTTGTAAAAGCAAAAATTGAAATTCCTGCGGCACTTCAGGCGCTAATTACTGCGGGCAAAATTACGATTAATAATAATACAACTGATTGGTCAACGATTGATACAAACGGGATTGTTTATTATAATGGTACAGTTGCAAAAAGTGCAACAGCCACCGTGCTTCCAGCTCTCTTTACTACAGTCACAATCAATTCAAATGTAACCAATGAAGATTTAGAAACTATTGCGCTCGAAGCAAACAGGCAGATTAAGGTTACCGGTTACGCGATCCAGAAGGCAACTTTTGCTGACGCAACAGCTGCATGGGCCAAATTTGACAACACAAACACAAACGCTTAATTTTCACAATTCAATTAACTCCTAAAGTTTACAGGGGCTGAAAAGCTCAGCCCCTGCTCCTTATAAAATTTCCCAATGAGAGGGGGAATGGGCATGAAAAAAAGAATTGCAATCATTGCAACTACGGTGATTATGGTTGCTACGCTCGTCGTCGGCGGAACGCTCGCGTTTTTTACCGATAAGGGTACAGCGACAAATGTCATTACCATGGGGGACGTGCACATTACGCTGACGGAACCCATGTTTGCAGAAGCAACGAGCAGCACTTATCAAATTGCAAACGTAATGCCAAATCAGCAAATTACAAAGGATCCCACAATTACGAACACGGGCAGTCACGACGCGTATATTCGCTGCAAGATTGCTGTTACAGGACTTCCGAAAGATGATGCTGAAAAGGAATATTCCCCTACAAGGGAATTGCTTTCCGGATTAAATATCGATGGAACCAAATGGGTGCAGGCAGCGGATGGCTATTACTATTATCAAGCTGTGCTGCCAAAGAAACCTGCTGATGACGTATCCGCGGTGAAACTTTTTGATACCGTAACAATTCCGCAACAATGGGATAATACACTTGTTGTTGACAAGGACGGATTTAAGATCAGCATCACTGCCGAAGCGATTCAGGCGGAGAACTTTACTCCGCATACAACAAATGATGGAACAAAAGAAATCATAGATGGTTGGAACTACAGCACCGGTTCTGCGATAGAGCCTCAGAGTGCGCCAGCGATTAATAATTTAAACTGAATCACTTGATCCTTATAGAGTAAGAATTTTATGCATATTATGAGCAACGTGGAAAAGCGGAAGAAACTGGCTGCCATGTTGAGAGGGAATGATGCAATGAAAAATAACATGTTTATAAAACTGAATCGGATTGCTCTCATCTCAATAGCGGTTGCGACGTTAATGGCGTGCAGCTCGCTTACTGCTTTTGCCGCACAAACAACGTCGTCGGAAACGTCGCAGCCCGTCATGGTGACTTACAATGGGAGCGGTACGACGGTTGCTGTTGATTATGCGAATAATCTGGATACTTTCAGAGACTTGATGCCGAATTCAACAACAAAAGCACAGAAGATGGTTATTCGAAACAACAGCAGCAAGCAAATGCAGGCCTATTTTCGGGCAGTGCCGGCTGCTGCCGACTCAAATACGGAAATTACTGCGTCACTTTTGGACACACTCATATTAAAAGTAACTTTCGTAAAGGAAGGTACAACCACAGAGCAAGTTTTGTATGAAGGCCCGGCGTCCGGAAAGACACAGACAACACCGGTTCAGGATATTGTTACCGCTCCGATTAGCCTTGGGTATCTTTATGGAAATTCCACTTCCGGTGTTATTTCCGCCACCCTTACAGCACCGGAGACAATGGGTAATCAATTCCAGCTTGCAAGTGCGAAAATCACGTGGGAATTTCAATTCCAAGGAGCAAATCCTTCCAGTTCCGGCGGCGGTGGCGGCGGTGGCGGCGGTGGCGGCGGCGGTACAGTGTCCGACACATCATCTCAGCCTCCTGAAAGCATCGGTACGGAATCAACTCCGCAAGGGGGCCCGGTTTCCTCAGCACCTGCACCGGAAACGATTGTAAATGGGGATGTTCCCCTTTCAAATCCTCCGAAGACCGGTGAAAATCCAGCGCTGCAATGGGGGATTGTCGCACTCGCAGTGACGGCAGGATTCATTTTGGTGATGACCAAACGGAAGATTAGAATAGATTCAAACAAATAAAGTAAATATGATCTCGAATTTATAAAGCCTTCATTTTGGGTGTTACGTCCATAAATGAGGGCTTTTTAGCACTCTAATGATAAGAGTGCTAAAATTAACAAATTGCTCATATTTTATGTAATCATTTTTAATAATTCAGGGGTATATTAATAATTGTTGAAGGAAGCAAATAAGGCTTTCCGAGACAAATAAATATATTTTGGAGGTTTTGATTATGTTTGATTTAGTACCATTTGCACGCAGGGAGAACACTTTGTTCAACTATCTTGACAACATGGAGAAAAACTTCTTTGGCGATATGTCCCAAGATTTTTCTTCATTCCGAACAGATGTCATTGACGATGGCAGCCAATTTATCTTGAAAGCGGAACTGCCGGGCTTTAAAAAGGAAGATATCAAGATTGATATCGAAGGCGATACTCTCACCGTGAGTGCGGAGCATAATGATGAAACGGAAGAGAAGAAAGACAATTACATTCGTCGCGAACGCCGGTATGGTTCGTTTGCAAGAACCTTTGACATCGCGAACATCAAGGCGGATGAGATTTCCGCGGATTACAGTGAAGGAATCCTTTCGCTGAATCTTCCGAAGCTCGAAGTAAAATCACCTGAAACACGCAGAATCGATATTAAATAACTTCATAACAGAACAGCAGGGTCGTTTGAACTTAAAACTCAAACGACCCTGCTATTTTGATTATTCAATTGAGTAAATAAATTAAAATTTTAGATCAAAAGTTCAATCTGATTTCCTTCAGGGTCGGATACACAGCTTTCATAGTAACCGTCTCCGGTGACTCTTGGCCCGCTGAAGACCGTGTAGCCGTCGCTCAAAAGCTGTTGGGTTAAAGTATCCACTCCCTCTTTGCTGCCGGTGCTGAAAGCGAGGTGAGCCCAGCCAATGTGCAGCGGGGGAGACTCATGATCAGAAAGATTTGGCCTTGTCATAATTTCGAGTCTTGTTCCATCCGCAAAACTTAAAAAATAGGTTTCCAAACCGGTGATGGGATTGTGATATTTTTGATTGCTTTTCGCTGAAAAATACTGTTCATAGTAGTTTTTCATTATTTCCAGATCATTTGTATACAGGGCGATATGACTGATTTTCATAAAATTGCCTCCGTTTATCAATATGGAACTTTCGGCGATGATTTAGTAGAAATAAAAGGACTGCTCTTAATTCAGTATAGCATTGTGATTCCAATAATACAATTCGGTAGAGGATGTCCGGAATTGAATTTTATTGTTTCTTCTGCAACATATGAATGGGGTTTCATAATAATTGATTTTCATGGCTTCAGTTGTTATAATTAAAATAACAATATATAATTATCGCAAAATATTGCGGCTGATCAATTTGGCTGCGCGGGAGCGTGAAAATATGAATCAAATAAAAATACTGCATTGTGCAGATTTGCATCTTGGCGCGGAGCTTTCTTCTATTGGTACTCATGCAAGGGAGCGCAGGGAAGAAATACTGATTACTTTTTACCGCATTGTTTCAATCTGTAAAGAGGAAGAAATTGCACTGCTGTTGATTGCCGGCGATTTCTTTGAGGGCTCCAATACGGATAAAAACACCGTCAAATCCGTAAAAGAGGCCTTGGCTCAGATTCCAAATACAATAGTCGCGATTGCGCCGGGTAACCATGATTATGTTTCAATTGATTCTCCCTATGCCGAAACGGACTGGCCTGAAAATGTGCATGTTTTTCAGTCGGGGCTTGAATCAATTACGTTTGAGGAAAAAGGCCTGCGTTTGTGGGGGGCCGGCTTTACAAGCACATATGTCACCCAGCCGCTGCTCCATGAAACGGATATTCCTCAGGATGATCTCGTGAACATCTGCGTACTGCATGGTGACTTGGTTGCGGAAAATCAGCCAAGCAATTACAATCCGATTACCCCGACGCAAATCCGGTTTAGCGGAATGGATTATCTGGCGCTTGGGCACATCCATAAACGCACCGATATTCTGCAAAGCGGTGCGACCCATTATGCCTATTGCGGCTGCCCCGAGGGCAAGGGCTTTGACGAGCTTGATGAAAAGGGCGTTTATATCGGAACAGTTTCAAAGGGAAGAGTCGAATTGACTTTTCGCTCTGTATGCAGGCGGATGAATCTGGAAGTCCATGTTGATATCGGCGGAGCGACAACCAATAATGAGGTAGCCGAAATCGTTACCCACACAATAAAACAAAAATACGGTGCTCAATATGCGGAACATTTGTACAAAGTAATTTTGGTAGGTGCACTCGACGCAGGTTTTACTCCCGACTGCGTCGCTATTGCACTCAGGCTGCAAAGTGACCTGTATTTTATTAAAATAAAAGATGAAACGCATATTGCGATTGACTTTGATGAATTGGCAAAAGAAACTTCATTGAAAGGTATTTTTGTTCGTAAAATGCTTGATAAACTTAATAACAGTCTTGAACATCACAAGGAACAGGAAGCTTCACAGTACAGAAGGGCACTGTATATTGGAATCAAAGCTTTTGACAGTGAGGTAACACTGAATGAAAATTAATAACGTACAAATTGAACATTTTGGGAAGCTCGAAAATTATTTCCTTGATTTTGAAAACGGATTCAATATTATATACGGCAATAATGAAGATGGTAAAAGCACCATTATGGCTTTTATTAAATTGATGTTTTATGGCACACCCGGAAGAAGCACTGACTTATCAAAAAATATGCGAAAAAAATATATGCCTTGGGACGGGGCAAAAATGTCCGGCTCCATTGAATTTGAAGACAAAGGGGTTACATACCGGCTCGAAAAACAGTTTGGCGGTTCCAATGCAACAGATCGGATTAGCCTGTGGAATAAAGCGACAGGTGAGAAAGAAGGCATTGCAAGCGGAACCGACCTTGGCCAGAAATTTTTTGGAATCGGTGCTGCGGCGTTTGAAAAGAGCGTTTTTATTGGACAAGCCGGCAGTATGGCTGATACAACAGACAGAGAGGACGAAATCACACAAAAGCTGTTGAACCTTGTTTCTACCGGTGATGAAAGCGTTTCGCAGAAAAAAGTCGAAAACCGTTTGAAAAACGCTATGGAAGCACTGAAGTCGAGAAGCGGCAGAATCGGCGTTCTGGACAAGCGGTATCAGGAAATGAATCGTCTGAATGAAGCCCGTTCCGTTGCTATGGAAGAGGAAGAAAAGAAAAAGCAGTTTGAACAGCAGCGTGCAGTACTGGCAGAGCAGAAAGATATGTTGGAACAGACCTACAGTCAGCAGCAATCGCAGTATGATTTGCAGGAAAAGTTAGGCCGGCTGGAAACGTTGAAAAAATTAATTCAGAAAAAGCAGGGAGTCGACAGTCTGGTTGCAGAGTGTGAAGACAGGAAGCGGCGGCTCACAGAGGGCGACGCTGTCTTTGACGCGGTTTTTGTGAAAAGTTGTGAAGACCAGATATTGCAGATACAGTCGCTTGAAGAAATTTATACCGAACGAAAGAGAAATGTGCACGCGTTGGAAGAGGAAGATATTAGCTTGAAAGAGCAGGATATCCCTGAAATTTCGCAGGAAGCTGTCGAACAATTAAAGGCACAGGAAAAAGAGCTGACTGGGGTACGTGCTTCCATTATCGCACTGAAAGAATCCATCCGTGAGTTTACAGAGGCATCAAAAAAACAAGCAGAGTTTTCAGAAATCCAAGTGCTGTTATCCGCACAGGCTGCGGAAAAAAGCAAGCAGGAAAGCGCTCTGATTGATTCGAATGCTGAATTGCAGGCCGCACGGCAGTCTTTGTCTGAACATAAAGAGGCTTTGGAAAACAGAAAGCAGGAGCTCAATCAGCTTCGCCGGCTTCAGGATGATGCCAATACGGAATACCAAGTTGCCGTGCACAATAAGAAATCCGTGGAACAACTTTCCAATCAAAAAATCGAAACGGCGCGTGAGCAGCTTAAACAAGCTTCTGCTCCCAAACAAGTGGTAATGAATGAAAACGCGGGACGTTCCGTGAACACACCACTGCTTGTCGGGGCAGTTTTACTTCTCGCTTTGTCAATTGTTTTAGGGATTGTCGTTCACCCGATTTGTTACGTAGGAGCAGTCGCCGCCATTGTTTTAGGAATAACCGCTTTCGCCAAAACAAAAACGAGATCCGTCACTACCACCATTGTGGATGAAGCGGAGTCCGTTAGGGCAACAGCAAATTTTGAGAATGTGCAAAGGGCAGCGGAGTTGGATAACGAAGACGCTTTGGAAGCGGAAAAAAGAGCCGATGCAAAAGCACAGGAACTCAAAACTAAATTTGAGCTTTTACAAAAGTCAGCCGTCGAATGGGAACAGCTTTACCAGACCGCTTTAGCGCAGATGTCCCACACGGAACAAAAAGTAAACGAACTTGAAATTAGCCTGAGGTTCACCAACGAAAAACTGAATGACCTTACACAAAAAGCCAAAGCGAAACAAGAGGAGGCAGATGGGCTCAACGTTGCTGTGGAAGAAACCGATATTCACCATCTTCAGGAACAGCTCAGTGTGAAAACGGAGCATGAAGCGGCACTTGTTAAAGAGATACAGACGCAGTTGTCGATTAAGGGTTGCGAAACAATTGACGAACTGCAAAATCAATTCATGCAGATGCAAAACCATCGAACCAAGACTGCCGCCAAAGCGGAGAGCTTGGGCAAAGCGAGGGAAGATGAAAAACAGGCAAGTGAAAATTTGAATACTGCAGTTCGGAAATTTATATCGCTCATCAATCAATACAAACCATGCTCTTCCTATGAATCCGCGATTGGCAGTTTGCACGAGTTAAAAGAGGCTATTAAGCAAATTAACACCTTACAAGTGAAAATCAACAGCCAGTCTGAGTTCCTCAATGAAGAAACACAAGGAAGAACTGCCGCGCAAATTGTGGGGGAAGCAGCTGAAATACGCAATCAAATTCTCAGCGCCAATGATGGAGTCATACCGGAAATAGCCGAAGACTGGAAAAATGAACAGCTTAAGCAACAAAGTCAAAATAGTTCCATACAGCTGCAAGAGGTTCGGGAGGCGTTCATCAAGCTGAATTCAAACATCAAGAACCAGTTCATCGGCAAGAAAAATGTCAGTGAGATTGAAGAGGAGATCGATCAGCTCAAAAAGGAAATTGCGGAAAGTGAAAGCGATTATGAGTGCCTTACCATCGCGCAGTCAACGCTCACGGAGGCATTCACCGAGATTCGTCAAAGCTTCGGCCCTCTTCTGAATGATAAAACCGCCGCTATTTTTAACAGCTTGACCGGCGGAAAATATCATAATGTGATCATTTCGATAAATTTTGATATTAATGTGCAGGAAGGGCAAAGTGCAGTATCCCATGAGTGGCAATACTTGAGCAGCGGTACGATTGATCAGGCATATTTATCATTAAGATTGGCGGTTGCTGACTTGCTGTCACAGGAAAGTGACGGTTTGCCGCTGATGCTTGACGATGTATTTTTGCAGTACGACGACAGTAGGGCGGAACAGGGGCTGCGTTTTCTCGTGAACTTTGTCAAACGGGAAGAAGCCCCAACACAAATCATATTGTTTACCTGTCATAAGAGCATCCTTGAATGGGCGCAAAAAAACAATATGGATGCAGTTATCAAAACGATTTGCTAATTTTGCAACTTTTAGGGAAACGCCCTGCGTTTTATCGGATATTATTATATGCCGAAGAACCGCCTGTGATTTCAGGCGGTTTTCAAAATTTAATATGCTCATGCAATTCGGAGTTGATTTTAAATAAAAAATACATTAAAAATTTTACATTATTGGAATAAATTGTTTTAATTATTAAAAAATCGTGGTATTATTGAATAAAGAATTAATTTGCAAAACCAAATAACAAGTCTGAAACATGATTCAATATAAAAACGATACTGCATTGATATAAAGTTTGGAGACCGGTTGCAATTTCAGAGCGATCTGTATTTTCAATCCACTGCTCCGCCAGGTGGGAACAGTACTTCTTAGGAGGAAATTAAGTGATAAAAAAAATGAAGCAGCCGTTAGAGGCCGCTTTTGTAATTATCCTTGCAGCTGCATTTATTATTTTATCTTTCAGTCAATACTCCGGTTTGCTAAATCAATCCTTTGCAGATGAAGCACAGAATGACTTATCAATCAGCACCCGGCAAAACGCTGATATGGCGAACGAGAAGATTAAGGCAATTGTTTCTTCCATGGAAACCCTGTCTCAAGCCATAGACGAGAAGGATGTCTCGCTGAATGACAGCAGTGCGTTTGTTGTTTTGGATAAAGTTAAAGAGTCAAACGGGCTTTCAGCAATGGCGGTTGCAATGCCGGACGGCACTTGCCGATTCGATGAAGGAAGCGAACTTCAAATATCCGACCGCACTTATTTTCAGAAATCGATGGAAAATAAAACTGTCATATCTGACCTTGTAATCAGCAGGCTGAATGGAAACAGCTGTATTATTATTTCGGTTCCTGTTTGTCGCAATTCTAAGGTTGTGGGTACCATCAATGCTCTTCTTTCCACGAAGGAAATGAATCAATTACTTCAAATTAAAACATCCGATCAGCAAGGCGTTACCTATATGGTGGAGAAGAGCGGCGGCATCATCTCCGCGTCAAAATCACAGTACGATCATGGGAGTATATTTGCTGATGCTGATTTATCCGTTGAAAAGAAAAATGATATTAATCAGATGAAGGCAGATATTGAAAACGGGAAAGCGGGTAGTATTTATTATGCTTCAGATAAAATGAAGTATTTGGTAAACTATGCGCCGGTTGGAATCAACGGCTGGTATATCATCAATGCAATTCCATCCAGCGTGGTCACTTCAAAATCCAATCGAATTTTGGGATATACCGGATTACTGGCATTTAAACTCATTGGTGTGCTGCTGCTGCTGGGCGCTTACGTATTTTTAAGTGAGAAGAAAAACAAAAATGCACTCCGGCGAACCAACGAAGAACTCAACCGTACAAAGGCTGAGTTGGAGACTTTTGTTGCTGGTTTACCCGGTGGTGCGTTTCGCTACAGAGCCGATGAAAAAACTGAGTTTCAGTTTGTCAGTGATGGGCTTTTAAAAATATTTGATTATTCGAAAGAGGAATTCGTACAAAGATTTGACAATTCCTTTGAGAATATGATTTATGAAGAAGATCGCGAAAAAACACTGAACAATATTCGTCAGCAGATCAAAAAAGGGAGATTTGCCGAGGTGAAATATCGGATTGCAACTGCGGATGGATGCATTCGCTGGCTGTTAAATCGTGCACAGCTTGTCACAGCTGTGGATGGTCACAGTGAATTTTACGCTGTCGCGGTTGATATCACCGATTCAAAGAAGGCACATAAACGGGCAAAAGACGCAATGACCCAGCTTGAAACGTTGTCTAACAGTATACCCGGCGGCGTGGCTCAATTCTCTTACGATGAGGGCGTTATGACGCTTATATATGCCAGTGAAGGCTTTTATAAGCTTTCGGGATATGCCAAAGAGGAATATGCACAGTTGACGAACGGGGAAGGAATCTGGCATGCTCATCCAGATGATCTTCATCATTTAAATAGTATTATGAATAAGCAAATCAATGCGGAAGCCCCTCTTTCCGCAGAGTACCGGCTGTCCAGAAAAGATGGCAGTATCATTTGGGTATCATTATGCGGAACGCGAACGGTGAACAGCCGGAACCAAGTCATTTATCAATGCATTTTTACCGATATTACTTCCTTTAAAAATACACAACAGGAGCTTGAACTTGGAAAAGAGCGCTATGAGATAGCGGAAAACCTTTCCGATGATATTTTGTTTGAGTACGATATTTTAACTGATTATTTAGAGCTGTCCCCACTGTTTACCGCACTGACAGGGCGATATCCTCGCATTTCAAATTTTTCAAAGGAAATTTATCACGATGAGATTATTCATTTCGATGATTTGCCCGAAGTAAAGAATTTTCTAAGAGAAGTTCGGCTTGGTCACTCCGAAAGCGGAGTGGAGTTTCGTTTTAAGACCAGAAGCGGGGAGTACATATGGCATCGGATAAAAATAAAAATTATTTTTGATGCACACGGGGAGCCTTCCAAGATGATTGGAAAAGCATACAATATTGACGCACAGAAAAAAGAGATGCAAAGGCTGACGGACAAGTCCCAGCGCGACCCGCTCACCAATCTGTTCAATAAAATTGCAACACAGTCGCAAATTGAGGATGACTTGAAGGAAGCGGGAACAGGAAGCAAGCACGCACTGATGATGATTGACATTGATGACTTTAAGTCTGTCAATGACAATTTTGGGCATATGGAAGGCGATATGGTAATTACCGAAATTTCCAGCAAATTACAGATGCTGTTCCGCACCTCGGATGTTGTGGGGCGAATCGGCGGAGATGAATTTATTGTTTTTCTAAGGGACATTTCCACGGATCATATGATTGCAGAAAAGGCAAAGGCGATAGGAGAAATTTTCCGAAATACACATGAAGGGAAGCAATTAGACTATAAAATTTCCGGAAGCATTGGAATTGCACTATACCCGGCGGACGGTACCACTTATCAGGAGCTTTTTCCAAAAGCCGACCTTGCCCTTTATCGGGCTAAAAATCTGGGTAAAGATTGCTATGCTTTTTATAGTGACGAGTTGCACTCAAATCTTTAAGTTTTTCAAATCAACTACGATTATGCAATATAACAGGCAGGCAAAATTTCCGGAAGGAATTTTTGCCTGCCTGTTTTGTCTTTTAGATGAAGTGGACGAAAACAGAAAATGCCTTTTTAGATTGTAAAGAAAATAAAAGTATAGTACAATAAACGCAAGGTTTGAAATGTAATACTACTCTCCAATTAAAATGTATATTTAAATTGGAGAACATAATGCTGAATTCATGCAGAGTCGATTTTCAAAACGGCGATCAGTTTGCAGAATGATATACTGATAGCAAATAATTTGATTACAGGGTGGACCGCCGCATGAAATAACTGGAAGGCGTGAAGTTTAATGGCAATTAACGGCATTATGAAGGCTGCGTTGAAGGCGCTTTCCTATGCGGATATCGATGTGAAAAAGAATTACAAGCTGCAGAGAAAATTAATTAATATGGCAAATTATCATGTTTTAAAGCCCTTTTACAAAACATGGGATCACGTCGTGACTTTTCAGAATCACGACATCCCTGTCAGAATTTTTTTGCCCCATCAGGGGATACCATGTTCAGCTCTCATTTTTTTTCATGGGGGCGGCTGGGTGACCGGTAATATTGACAGCTACGATCGGGTCTGCGCAAATATGGCCAATATAACGAATCATATCGTGGTATCGGTCGATTACCGGCTTGCTCCGGAGCATCGTTTTCCCGCCGCTCCGGAGGATTGTTACCATATTGCACGTGAGATTTTTTTAAATACGGGACTTTTTAATGTACCTGCGGACAAAATAACAATAATAGGTGACAGTGCCGGTGGAAATTTAGCTGCCGCAGTTTCTTTAATGGCACGCGACAGAGGTGAGTTCCTCCCAGTCCGCCAAATTTTACTTTATCCGGCAACGAATAATAATCACAGTGACCAGTCGCCCTTCCAATCAATACGGGATAATGGAACGGCCTACTTGCTTACTTCGAAACGGGTTTGCGATTATATGGAAATGTACAAGAATAGTGAAGAGGATTTGCAAAACCCGTATTTTGCGCCTCTGATCGAAAAAAATCTCAGTCATCAGCCGAAAACCCTGATTATAACGGCTGAATTCGATCCGCTTCGTGACGAAGGGGAAGCCTATGGGCTGCGTTTGAAACAAGCCGGCAATCTTGTTGAAGTGCACCGCATACCTGACGCGCTGCACGGGTTTTTCTCATTGCCGCCCATTTTTCCCCAAGTAAAAGAATGCTATCGGATTATCAATGATTTTTTAAGTGAGGGACTATCGTGATTCACAAAAAGCCGGTCAGTTGGAATCGTTTGGATAACGCTGCAAAAATATTTCCGCCTACAAGTGATAAGCGCGATACAAAAGTATTTCGTTTTGCCTGCGAGCTTTATGAACCGGTTGAGCCAGCCATTTTGCAGGAGGCCTTAAATAAAACGATTGAAGAGTTTCCCTTTTTTCAGTCAATTTTAAAAGGGGGCCTGTTCTGGTACTATCTTGAAAGCTGCAGTATAAAACCTCATGTTAAATTAGAAAGCAATCCACCGTGCAGCACCATTTACGACCATAATGTAAAGGGTCTGCTCTTTGAGGTCACCTACTACCGAAACAGAATCAATTTCGAGGTCTACCATGCCTTGACGGATGGTACAGGTGCCCTGCAGTTTTTGCGCTCGCTTGTTTTTCATTACATTATCATCAGGTATGCAGACGGTTTTGAAAGTCCGCCGGTTTTTGACTATGATGCATCCATGGCGCAAAGAGTTGCTGACAGCTTTGAAAAGTATTATTTAAAAGATAAAAAGCAAGATAAAAGGAAAAAGCATTTTGCCTATAAACTAAAGGGACAAAAAGTTTCGGAAAATCGAATCAAAGTGATTGAAGGCGTCGTATCCGTCAAAAGTGTGCTGAATGAGGCACACAAATACAACGCAACATTGACAGCCTTTTTAGCGGCCGTACTCATGTGCTCAATCAGTAAAGAGATGGCGCAGCGCGAGAAAAAAAGGCCGGTTGTATTGAGTATTCCTGTGAATCTGCGTAAATATTTTTTGTCTGAAACAGCCCGAAATTTTTTCAGCGTAGTCGATGTAGATTATAATTTCAACGAAAAGAGCGAAAAATTCGAGGACGTCATTCAATACTTATGTGAGTACTTTGACCGGGAGCTGACGGCGGAACGGTTAGGCGCAAGGATGAACTCGCTCGCATCGCTGGAACACAATATTTTTGCCCGTGCCACACCGCGGGTGGTAAAGGATATTATATTAAAATGGGCTTATGATTTTTCCGCTTGGGAAAATACGGCTTCGCTTTCCAATGTGGGAAAAGTAAAAATGCCGGCGGAATTTAGCCGGTATATCCGTTTGTTTGATGTTTTTGTCAGTACAAAAAAGCTTCAAATCTGTATGTGTTCTTACGAGGACAACCTCACACTCAGCTTTACCACATCATTTGTCAGCACGGAAATCCAAAAGCACTTCTTCCGTATGTTGACGAATATGGGAATTGATGTTGCAATTGCAGCAAATAAAATTGACGATGAATAAAGGACAAAAGCAATGAAATTCTGTAATAAATGCAAACTGTCCGTTGTAGGCCAAAGAAAATACTGCCCACTGTGCCAAAGGGAGCTTCAGGATTTGGATGCAAATAATAATGAGATATTTCCAGAAATCCCCACCATATTTCATCAGTATAACCTGTTCTTCCGTATTCTGATTCTGGCGTCCGTCATTGTATCAATCATCAGTATACTAATTAACATTATGATTCCAAGCAAGATATGGTGGTCTTTCTTTGTAGTGGGCGGAATTGGGTGCTTCTGGCTCAGTATGGCAATCGCAATTTCAAAACGCCGGAACATTCCTAAAAATATTCTGTATCAGGTGGTTGATATCTCTGTATTGGCGGTTGTATGGGACTTGTGCACCGGTTGGCGTGCATGGTCCATTGACTATGTCGTTCCGATCACTTATACGATTGCTATGCTGTCCATGGCCATTATCGCAAAGGTAACAAATCTTCAAGTAAAAGACTATATCATCTATCTGGTGATAGACAGCCTGTTTGGTATCATTCCACTCATTCTTATTTTTACCGGATTATTGAATGAATGGTTTCCGTCGTTGGTTTGTGCCGCCGCAAGTGTTATTTCATTGACGGCTCTGCTTTTATTTCAAGGGGATGATATGCGCACTGAGCTCAGGAGGAGACTGCACTTATAGCTAAGCTGCATAAATTCCAACTTTTTATATTACGGTGGAATCACAGCAATACGAGGAGCTTATAAGCAAGAGAAATAAGCCGATCTATCGAATAAAGTCACAAGAAAAGGATGAATGTCTTATATGAATACAATCGTAAACACAGTCAAAAAGCTATTTTCAAAAGATCAAAAACCGGATGTTTCACTCAGCTTTTTCAAATACATAGGACCCGGGCTTTTGGTAACGGTTGGATTTATTGACCCGGGCAACTGGGCCTCCAATTTTGCGGCGGGCTCGGAATTTGGATATCAGTTGCTTTGGGTGGTCACACTTTCAACTATTATGTTAATTTTATTGCAGCACAATGTTGCTCATTTGGGGATTGTAACAGGAGATTGCCTTGCAGAGGCTGCAACCAAGTATCTCAGCAAAAAAATAAGCATTCCTGTGCTACTCAGCGCGATGCTTGCCTGCGTTTCCACGGCTTTGGCGGAAATCCTCGGCGGCGCTATCGCCATCAATATGCTTTCCGGCATCCCAATCAAAATAGCGGCTGTCATTATGTTTGTTGCCGTACTTTTGATGCTGTTCAGCAACTCGTACAAGAAGATTGAAAAAATTATTATCGGGTTCGTTTCCATTATCGGTTTGTCTTTTTTGTATGAATTGGTATTGGTGAATATAAACTGGGGTGCCGCGGCGAGGGGCTGGGTCGTGCCGTCGTTTCCAAAAGATTCCTCCCTTGTGATTATGAGTGTACTGGGTGCGGTCGTCATGCCGCACAATCTTTTTTTACATTCTGAAATTATTCAGAGCAGGCAGTTCAACCTAAAGGATAAGGCCGTGCTTGAAGGCCAGCTGAAATATGAGTTTAAGGATACGCTCTTTTCTATGATTATTGGCTGGGCAATCAACAGTGCAATGATTCTGCTTGCTGCCGCAACCTTTTTTCAACAGCATATTGTGGTAAGTGAGCTTTCTCAGGCACATCAACTGATGACTCCGCTGATTGGGAGTGCATCGGCAGTGGTTTTTGCCATTGCTTTGCTTTTTGCGGGATTTTCCTCCTCTATCACAGCAGGGATGAGCGGGGGAATTATCTGGGCGGGAATGTTTGGGGAATCCTACAGCATCAAGGACAAGCATACAAAAACCGGTGTGCTGATTTCTTTGATTGCCGCTATGGCGATTATTTTGTTTATTCAGAATTCCTTTCAAGGGCTGCTGATTTCTCAGATGCTGTTGAGTGTTCAGCTTCCGATTACCATATTCCTGCAATTGTATTTGACATCTTCTGAAAAAGTGATGGGCGAATATAAAAATACAAAGCTCAATAATTTTATGCTTTGGAGTACGGGAATTATCGTAACTGTTTTGAATATTTATTTGCTTGTCGGAACGTTTTTATAAGCAATCAAGCATAAAGATTGGCAGATATTGCGGAGAAATAATAAAAAAGGTTAGGCACCATTTGAGGTGCCTAACCTTTTTTATGCTTAAACCTGCCTGTTGATAGAAACAAAATCTCTCTTTTCAATATTATATATTATACTAAAATCCATTAAAAACGAGAAACCACGTTTTTATAGCGCGAAGCGCGTTGGATTTAGCATGAGACGGGTTTTGCACTTATTTTAAGCGCAAAACAAGCACGGCGTAGCCGGGCGTTCTCCAATTAAAATATATATTTTAATTGGAGAGTAGTATGAAAGCTTTTTATGACGATTGTTTGTCGCCTGAAAGGAAAGGGAGATATTGATATGAATCGTTTCAACAACTTGAGTTCCTTGGATCAAATGAGAATGAACCGAGGTACTGATGATTTTAAAAACATCTTTCATGGATTGGGAGAAAAGCAAAGACAAAAAGCGATCAGTTACCTGAACGAGGATAGACTGTATTTTGCTTCTTTGTTTATACTCATCCCTGAAATTGAAGCGCTGGCTTTATACGAAAAGCTCAATTCGCGCAATGCTGTTGCGCTAAAAATATGCGCTAAGATACTAAAGGACGAAAACATGTTTTCTCATGTTGCCGGTCTGGTTTCCGAGAACAGCGGCATGACTTATTCGGCTTTAAAATGGATGTTAAAAACCGGTTCGGCCGATGATGGCTTAAATGATGATTATGACGAGGTGATGGATGCAGTTGCCTCACTTTTAATTAAAACATATAAAGATAATTCAGTGCTGCCGATGGTAGCGGATATGATTTTTAAACGGAATCGAAAAGGATACTTGGTTCACGACCTGGTATGGTGCTTTTTTCAGGCGCGGACGTCTTACTGCTTAAAACTAATTGCAGGTTACCTTCGTTCCCCAAACCGGCGAGATGTAGAGCTCGCCCGTCAGCTCCTTCATTTCATACCCGACGAAACGGGGGAGGGCGCAAATCTGCAAAAGCAGTATCAGAATTTTCTTGCTTGGCTGCAGGAAAACAACCAATTCCTGTATTTTACAGGAGAAAACCTTCAGTTTACCAGCGACCCCAAACCCTGCCGTGTGGATTTGGACGCAAAGTATCTGTACAAAAGCATATCGCCGTATAATCACAAGCCACTCCAGCCGCTGACGCAGGCCGAACAAGACCATTTGCAGAAGTTCCATGAACTGCGCCGCGAGGACGAAAAGCTTCTTTCAAAATATTCCCGCCGGATGCATGACCGGAATTTGCGTTCGTGGAATCAATGGATGCAGTATCCTGTGGATAAACAAATTGAGATAGCCAAATCGGGCTTAGGGGGGATTCGATGATTATTATTGCCGGTCAGCCGGCCAATATTGCCGATATCAGCAGTGAATTTCCCTCTAACAGTGTTGAAAGGGATATTATTAATATATTGGCCTCAAGTGAACAAAAATATCAGTATGACTCCGTTAATCAACTGAAATTTGAATTGATTCTGCGAAGAGAAATTATCAACGCGGCAAACGAACTTTATGCGAGTGACCTGAACTTTAAGGTCTTTCGGAAAACGACCTGCAATCCTGCGTACTGGAATCGCAAGAGCGACGGAGGGTTTGAACTAAAAGAAGGCGTTAAGCCCAGTGACGCAATTAATGATATTTTTATCAACAGCTCACTGTATGGAACAGAATGTGCGACCGCCATGGTTATTGTGTATTATAAAGCGCTGCTCAGCATTTACCCGGAAGAGCTTTTTAATCAGCAGTTTAAAACAATTTATCTAATGAACTGGCATAACATTGACCCTCTTTTAAGAGAAATCGGGATGATGAAGCAGGAAAAAGATTATTTGCCGGGTGACCGCCGGTACTTTGCAAATCCGGATGTGAATCCGCTGACTCCCGAATGGCAGGGAGAAAATGTCATCGACATGAATCATGGGCTTTATTATGGTCACGGTCTTGGAAAATACAATGCGGCAACAATTATTACTGAATTAAATAATAATCGCAAGGAAGATGCGGATGATTCAGCCTATTTAATGGATTCGGCAGGCCGCCCGAACTTTAAAAATCTGGGTAATATCTATTACAGAGCGATTTCTTAGCAAAATGGCTGATGGAAACAAGGGGATCCATCAGCCATTTTGGTTTATAGATATAAAACAGTCACATAGATATAAGCGCAATTGTTGACAGGATTTGCAGCACAGGAGTAGAATATAAGTATTATATGTAAAACCAAATTTAAGCGAACGCGTGCTTACATTGAATATAGATGAGGATATTATAATTAATGAATGATAAATACCAGATATTAAAGCAGTATTTCGGGTACTCGGACTTTCGGGACGGGCAGGAAACTTTGATTGATGCGATTCTTAAAAACAGCGACGCAGTCGGGATTATGCCGACGGGCGCGGGTAAGTCGCTGTGCTTTCAAGTTCCGGCTCTGTTGATGGATGGCATCACGCTGGTCATTTCCCCGCTGATTTCTTTGATGAAAGACCAGGTAAACGCCCTGACACAGGCCGGCGTGCACGCCGCCTACCTCAACAGTTCCCTTTCCGCAGGGCAATACCGCCGTGCGTTATCCAACGCGTGCAGTGGAATGTACCGGATTATTTATGTGGCGCCGGAACGTCTGATGACAGATGATTTTCAAAACTTTGTGCAGCAGTCAACGATTTCGATGGTGACCGTGGACGAAGCGCATTGCGTGTCACAATGGGGGCAGGATTTTCGCCCGAGTTACCTGCAAATTCCACAGTTTATTGAAACATTGCCGAACCGCCCGATTCTCAGCGCGTTTACCGCAACGGCGACCGCCGAGGTGCGCGATGATATCATCAGAATGTTGAAATTGCATGACCCCGTTGTGGTTTCCACCGGATTCAACCGCGAGAATTTGTACTTTGAAGTGCAGCACCCCAAAGACAAAACGGCGGCACTATTACATATTTTAGAAAACTACACGGATAAAAGCGGCATTGTCTATTGTTCAACCCGTAAAAATGTGGAAGAAGTCTGCACCGCCCTATGCGAAAAAGGATATCAGGCCACACGTTATCACGCGGGGCTGACAGATGCGGAGCGAAAGAAAAATCAAGAGGATTTTCTCTATGACCAGCGAACCGTTATGGTTGCTACAAATGCGTTCGGCATGGGGATTGACAAATCAAACGTGTCCTTTGTCATCCATTACAACATGCCTAAAAATATTGAAAGCTATTATCAGGAGGCCGGGCGAGGCGGCAGGGACGGTGAGCCGGCGCAATGTATTTTGCTCTACAGCGGTCAGGATGTCATTACGAACCTGTATTTTATCGGACACGCGAATGAAAATGACGCGCTCGATGATAAAACGCGGGAGCTTGTGCAGAAAAAAGACCGTGAACGTTTAAAGTCCATGACGAATTATTGCCAGACGAGCGAATGCCTGCGGACGTACATCTTAAATTATTTCGGAGAGTATTCTGCGAGCTTCTGCGGGAATTGCTATAACTGCAACCATAATTTTGAGAAAATAGATATCACTGTTGAGGCGCGGAAAATTCTTTCCTGCGTAAAGCGATTAGGGGAACGGTACGGCGTGAAAATGGTTGTGGATACGCTGCGGGGCTGTAAGACGGAAAAAATTCTAAGGCTGAGGCTCAATGAACAGCCTGCCTATGGAATGTTGTCCGATGTGAAAGAGCAAAGAATCCGTGAAATGATCAACTTTTTAGTGATAAACGGGTACCTGTCGATTACAAATGATGAATACCCAGTTGTTCGGCTTGGAGCAAATGCGGACGAGGTTCTGTATGAAGACAGGCAGCTTGAAATGAAGCTGATCAAAGAGCTGGAATTCGGGTCGAAAAAGCCGGCTTCCAAGGGAACAGCCGGGTCAGCTACGGCGCATCCCAAACTGTTTGACCGGTTGAGCGAATTGCGCACAAAGCTTGCACAAAGGCAGGGCGTGCCGTCTTATGTGGTATTCTCCAATGCGACCTTAACGGACATGTGCGCCCGCCTGCCGCAAACAGATTCAGAATTGCTGCAGGTTTCCGGTGTGGGGCAGACGAAACTTCAAAAGTACGGCAAAGAGTTCATTGATGTGATTTCCCTGTACTTAAATACCGAAAAGAGCAATGGATAAATCTTAATAAATACGGTAATTAATATTGAAAATATCGGAATAAGTGCTACTATATAATCAATGATAATGCAATATGAATCAAATGTTTTCAGTTTCCGTGTGTTTCAGTTTGTGGCGAATTTCACCGCAGCGCAAAGAAGCTGTTATTTGGAAAGGACGTTGATTGTGGAAAACGAAGTTATAAATATCATTAAAACGCGAAGGAGCATTCGGAAATACCAGAGCCGGCAGATTTCAGAAGCCGACTTGAATTGTATTCTTGAAGCGGCTATCTACGCGCCAAGCGGAAGCAACAGCCAGTCGTGGCTGTTTACCGCCATTCAGAATGAAAAGATTTTACTGGAGCTGAATGAAGTTGTCAGAACCGCGTTCCTAAATTTGGAGCTTGCAGAAAATGAGTATCCCGCAAAAATTGCTGCCAAAAAGGGCGCCGCAAATCCCGGCTATAATTTTTATTATCACGCTCCTACACTGATTATCGCTTCCAATGTTCCCAATTACGCGAATGCAATGGCAGACTGTTCCACTGCACTTCAGAACATTTTTTTAACGGCGACTTCGCTGAATTTGGGTTCATGCTGGATCAATCAGCTGCGGTGGCTGGACGCCAACCCGGGCGTAAGAGATTATTTGGAAAAATTGGGAATACCAAAAGAACACACTGTTTGCGGCACAGCGGCAGTCGGCTGGATTGACGGAGCCGCTCCCAAAGCCCCCGCGAGAAAGCCGAACACGGTCAACATTATACGGTAACAGTCGCCTGCACAGGGCGCCTACAGGCGCTCCGGCCCCGAACTGTTTGTATGAAATAAAATTAATTGATAGGAGTTTTAAAAATGGATTTTTTAAATAGTGTCATAGAAAGAGCAAAACAGAACAAAAAAACAATTGTTTTGCCGGAAGGTAATGACTTAAGGACAATCCAGGCGACTGCAATGATATTGGAAAAACAGATTGCAAATGTTGTTTTGGTTGGTGATGAGAAGGAAATTGCAAAGCTTGCAGGAAATTTAGATATTTCTAAAGCCAAGATCGTCAATCCTCTTACTTCTCCCAAACGTGAAGAATATGCAAACGCGTTTTATGAGTTGAGAAAAGCAAAAGGAGTGACTCCTGAACAGGCAGAAAAAATCATGCAGGACAATGTGTTCTATGCTGTGATGATGGTGAAAAAAGGGGAAGCCGACGGCATGGTGTCCGGCGCAGCCCATTCTACAGCGGATACGGTTCGTCCGGCGCTGCAAATCATCAGAACCGCGCCGGGGGCGAAGATTGCATCCAGCTTTTTTGTTATGGTCGTTCCAAACTGCTCCTACGGGCAGGAGGGTACCTTCGTTTTCGCGGACTGCGGGTTGAACATTAACCCTGACGCGGAAGAATTATCGGAGATTGCGATTGCGTCGGCGGACTCTTTCAAGCATCTTGTTCAAGCTGAACCGAAAGTGGCGATGCTGTCGTTTTCATCTTACGGAAGCGGAAAAGATCCGCTTGTGGATAAGGTGGTCGAAGCGACAAAGCTTGCGAAGCAGAAAGCACCCGAGCTTACCCTTGACGGTGAATTGCAGGCGGATGCCGCCCTGGTGGCAAGCATCGGGCAGTCCAAGGCAAAGGGCAGCCCGGTCGCGGGTCAGGCAAATGTGCTCGTATTTCCCGATTTGAACTGTGGGAATATTGCTTATAAACTGATCCAGCGTTTGGCGAAAGCAGAGGCCTACGGCCCGATTTTACAAGGCATTGCCAAACCGGTTAACGACCTGTCAAGAGGCTGCTGCGCGGAGGATATTGTGGGCGTAGTTGCCATTACCGCGGTGCAGGCACAAAATAATTGATAAATATGCAGGACGCTTGAATTTACAAGCGTCCTGTTTTTTAAACAAAGAACGGATTTTGTAAAAAAAGGAAAAAATATAAATAAATTTAACCCTTTCGCACTTGAATATCAGTATCAGTGGTGCTATATTTTAATTGGATAATACCAAAATTTTCATATTGGAGGAGAAACAAATGCCAGCTTTTGCAAACCCGTTTCAGGGGAATGTTGATCGAAAAATTTCCAAAGAAGAGCTGATTCAAGCAATACGACTGGATATTGCAGGTGAACTCGAAGCTATTTATCTCTACGATGCACATGTTCAGGCGACGGATGATGAAATGGCTCAAAGAGTAATCAGTGATATTCGTGATGAAGAAAAAGCGCATGTCGGTGAGTTAATGACGCTCTTACGTCACCTTGATCCGCAGGAAGCGGAATTGTTTGCCTCCGGCGAAGCCGAAGTGAAGGAAATGCTTGAAGAATTACATATTCCCGAACCTGCCGGCGAAAATTTACCGGATGACAAAGTTCAGCAGACTGTGGGAAGTTTGCTGAACAAATAATATACAATTTATAAGGAGGTCGAATCAATGAGTTATTTATCAAGAGAAAGTTCTCCCATATCCGCTAAGCTTTGGGAGCAAATAGACAGCGCAGTCGTACAGACTGCTTCCCACGTTTTGACCGGCAGACGGTTCCTGCATGTTTTTGGGCCTCTTGGGGTGGGAGCCGAAAGTATCAATATTGATGATGCCGACCATGTCGAAGAGGTTTCCGCACAGGGAATGATCAAAACAAACGGCAGAAAATTTGTAGAAATACCAACGGTTTATGATGACTTTACGCTTTTGGCGAGGGATCTTGAAAGCAGCGCAAAATCAGGATACCCAACCGATTTGTCGAAAGTATTGGCATCCGCTGAAGCGTGCGCACTGGCGGAAGACAGGCTGGTTTATTTTGGAAACGAAAAGTACGGTTATCAAGGGTTGCTCAATGCGAACGGCGTTAACAAGCTAAAGAGGAACGACTGGAAAACCGGCGAAAATTCCTTTGCAGATGTGGCTGCCGGAATCGAACTGTTGGCAACGAAGGGCATTTATGGAGCCTATGCGCTTGCCGTAAGTCCGGATTTGTACATGCAGATGCAACGCATACAGCAGGGCACCGGATTGCTGGAAATCGATCGGGTCAGCAAGCTTTTAGACGGCAATATATTTAAGGCTCCTGTTTTAGGAAGCGGAAAAGCGATTCTGCTTTGCTCCGACCCACGCAACGTGGATTTGGTGATTGGTCAGGATATCGCGACAGCCTATTTAGAGCAGAAAGATCTGAACCATAATTTCCGCATTTTGGAAACAGTGCTTCCACGTATTAAGCGCGGACAGGCAATTGTTGTTTTTGAATCATAATTTATTCTGTATAAAAAACTCCGGAACGCCTCTATGAGCCGGATTGAGTGTATACATAAATGAAAAACAGGCCCTGCCGGTTTGGCAGAGCCTGTTTGCTAAAATGGATTTAGTTGAGTGAGCAGCCGGGGCCGCTGCAAAATGGCTGGTCTTTGTGGGCTTCAGCTTCATCAAGGGTAAGCACGTCCACATACAGATTTTTCAGCACTTCTTCTGCCGAGCAGCTTTGCTGGCAGAACCAGAATTTAACGTTATCCTCTATCTCGGCATCAGTGCCCTCTATCCTTTTGGGGTATACGGCAACTACTTCATTGGTTTGTTTGTCTCTTAGGCCTATCTTTTCGGCATTCTGATATTTATTCATGGTTAATTCCTCTTTCAACGATATTGACTACAGAAAGCTGTGATCAATCTTAGGATAAGACGAATCTTTGCGTTTGTATATAGAAAATCATTATAATTCATTCAATATTCATAGATTCAGGCTACAATAGAATCAAATATACTTAAGGGAGGGAAGGCTTTTTATGTATAATATTTTGATAGGCGGAGCAGCCGGGCAGGGCATTGAGACAACGGCCTCCATATTAGAGAAACTGCTTAAAAAATCGGGTTACAATGTGTTTACCACAAGGGATTTTATGTCTCGTGTACGCGGCGGCCATAATTTTTCATTGATCCGTTTTGGAACGGAGATTGTCACTTCGCACAGTGACAGGCTGGATGGGATTATTGCGCTGAATGACGAAACAGTGGAGCTGCATAAGGACAAGCTGAAGGACACCGGGTTCATTTTGTGTGACAGCAAGCTGACCACAGCGGATGAACGGGCAATTAAAATCGATATGGACGCGATGGCCAAAGCGCTTGGAAACCCGCGTGTTTCGGGCAGCATTGCGGTGGGCGTAATTTTAAAGCTGTTCGGGGAACAACTTGATCATGTCAGGGAAATTATAAGAACTTTCGTTAAGGAAGAATACCTTGAAATCAATCTGAAGGCAGTGGCTGAAGGTTATGACAGCGTTGAAAAAAGGTTTCCGCATTTGGAGGGCAAGTTTGGTGACTGGATGATTCTTTCCGGCAGCAAGGCGCTGGCACTGGGTGCGATTGCCGCGGGACTTAAATTTTATTCCGCCTATCCCATGTCCCCGGCTACCCCGGTTATGGAGTACCTGGCGGAAAAGGGCGACGAATCCGGCCTTGTTGTGGAGCAGGCGGAGGACGAAATTGCTGCCATTAACATGGCAATCGGTGCGTCGTTTGCCGGTGCGCGCGCAATGACAGGCACCTCCGGCGGCGGTTTCTGCCTGATGGTGGAGGCGCTCGGCCTTTCCGGCATGGCTGAAATTCCGCTTGTCGCGGTGGATGTTCAGCGGCCCGGTCCCACAACCGGTCTGCCTACAAGAACAGAGCAGAGCGATTTGAAATTTGTCATTTCCGCTTCTCAGGGTGAATTTCCAAGAATGGTGATCGCGCTGCGCAATCATAAGGATTCATTCTATCAAACAATACGTGCGTTTGAACTGGCGGAAAAATATCAAATACCCGTCATCCTTTTGAGTGACCAGTATTTGGGTGACGCTTCCGGTACGGTGGAGCCGTTTGATTTTAGCCTTATCAAACACAATCAGCCTGTTTCCACAGATGTGGCTGACGGCGAATATTTGAGATACCGTTTTACGGAGGATGGTATTTCTCCACGCTTAATTCCCGGCAAAACGAAAAATTTTGTTGCGGCCGACAGTGACGAGCACGATGAGCGGGGCTGGATTACGGAATCCGGTGATATGCGCATCCAAATGATGGACAAGCGTATGAAAAAATTGGAAAAGTTAAAAGAAGAATTGCAGGAGCCGGAGTTTTTGGGCGACGAGGCCTGCGATACACTGCTTTTGGGATGGGGTTCCGTCTACGGTTCAATTGCGGAGGCGGTAAAACTGCTGAACAGTACCCAAAATGGAACATACGGAGCGCTCGTTTTCGGCGACATTTATCCGCTGCCCCAAAAACTTTTGAAAGAAAAAGCTCTATCGGCGAAACACATTATCAATATTGAACAGAATGCCACGGGGCAGTTGGCGGATTTGATCAGGGAGCAAACAGGCATCACCTGTACCGGAAGCATCTTGAAATATGACGGACGGCAGATTTCCGGGGAAGAAATTGTCGAAAAAATTCAGAAGGGGGTTTTATCATGAGCACGAATTCATTTTGCACTTACGATACCGCATGGTGCCCGGGATGCGGGAATTTCAGCATACTGGAATGTTTAAATAAGGCGCTCGAAGAGCTGAATAAAGACCCTTATGAAGTGCTGATGGTGGCAGGGATAGGGCAGGCTGCAAAAACTCCCCAATACATCAGTGCCAACAGCTTTTGCGGGCTCCATGGCAGGGCGCTGCCCGCCGCCGTGGCGGCAAAGATCGCCAATGAAAAGCTGACGGTGATTGTCGACACCGGTGACGGAGATTCCTACGGCGAAGGCGGGAACCATTTTATTCACAATATCCGCAGAAATGTGGACATCACGCATTTCGTCCATGATAATCAGATTTATGGCCTTACAAAGGGTCAGGCTTCCCCGACTTCAGCTGAAGGACAGGTTACGGACGTGCAGCCCACGGGCAATATCAATACGCCGCTTAACCCTGTACTTTTAGCTATTGCCGCCGGCGGCGGATTTGTCGCAAAAGCGTTCAGCGGAGATAAGGAACACCTTATTTCCATTATGAAGCAGGCAATTCTTTATAATGGGTATGCGCTGGTCGATATCCTACAGCCATGCGTTAGCTTTAATAAGGTAAATACCTTCTCCTATTACAGCAAAAGGGTGTACCGGCTGGACGATGGCTATGATGCTTCCGACAAAGCTGCGGCAATGCAGAAAGCGATGGAATACGGGGACAGAATTCCAATCGGAGTAATTTATCAGGAACAAAAACGTACCTTTCATGAGAAAAACAAAGTTCTGTCCGGCGGTGTGCCGCTGATAGACAAGCCGGCCGACCTTTCAACGGTTCAACGTTTGGCTGATGAGTTTATTTAAATGGGTGGGGTTATATTTTTTATGAGTACGGGTAAAATAACTTCTAAAGTCTATTGACATAACAGAATTTAGGTGCTATATTTAAAGTACACAAAAAAGGTATACATTACAAATGAAAAGGAAGCGTTAATATGAGTATATATGATTATAAAGTAAAAAACATGAAGGACGAGGATGTTTCTCTTTCTGATTATAAAGGGAAATTAGTACTGATTGTAAACACCGCCAGCAAATGTGGTTTCACTCCACAATATGACGGATTGGAGAAGTTATATAAGGACTATAAAGACAAAGGCCTTGTTATTCTTGGTTTTCCGTCGAACCAGTTCCTTGCGCAGGAACCGGGAAGTAATGATGAAATATCTTCGTTTTGCCGCGTGAATTTCGGAGTGACTTTCCCGCTATTCTCCAAAATTGATGTTCGTGGTGAAAATGCCGACCCACTTTTCAAATACTTGACGGAGGCCGCTCCGTTTAAAGGATTTGAGATGGACAAAGAAATGGGAAAGAAGATTTACGGTGTAGTCAAAGAAAATTATCCGGAGAATTTGGAAGGCAATGGAGTTAAATGGAACTTTACAAAATTCTTGGTTAGCCGCGACGGCGGTGTGACAAGATTCGAGCCAACGGTAACGCCGGAAGAACTTGAAGACGTAATCAAAGCGGCTCTTTAATCTAACAAATTAAATCAGTATTCCCGGTAGCCGCACGGATTGATCCGTACGGCTGCTTTTGGCGTTTATAATGTCATAAGTATGGGCGGAAAATTTATTGGGTCGATTGTAATTTGATTTAGGGAGAAATAAATGTATGTATGATGTTATTATTATTGGTGGCGGGCCGGCCGGCCTTACAGCCGCCATCTATGCCGCACGTGCCGGCCTTTCCAGTCTTGTACTTGAGAAACTGATGCCGGGAGGGCAGATGACGATTACCAATCAAATAGAAAATTATCCGGGGTTCCAAAGCGTTTGGGGGATGGACTTGGCCGATGAGCTTACAAAGCAGGCGACCACATCCGGGGCTAAAATTGCATTGGAAGAAGTCATTCGCGTTGGTTTGGCTGATGAGATTAAAACAGTAGAAACAAATGAGAATACCTATGAAGCGAGGGCGGTGATCTTTGCCCAGGGCTCAACCCGAAGAAAACTTGGGGTTCCCGGTGAGGATGCTTTCTTAGGAAAGGGTGTTTCTTATTGTGCTACCTGCGACGGTAACTTCTATAAAGGGAAAACGATTGCGGTAATCGGCGGCGGAAACACTGCTCTTGGGGATGCAATACAGCTTTCCAAAATCTGCAAACAGGTTTATCTTGTTCACAGAAGAGAAGGCTTTAAGGCGATGTATTACTTACAAAAGCAACTGGAAGCTCTGCCTAATGTCACTGTAATTTATAACAGTATCGTGGAGCGTATTAATGGGAACAATAATGTAGAAGAAATTCAACTAAAAAACATAAAAAGCGGTGAGCCGACCGCCCTTGCGGTCGATGGAGTTTTTGTCGCTGTGGGCATCCAGCCGAACACCGGGCTTTTGGAAGGCATGCTCCCACTTTCAGATGGTTTTGTAGAGGTGGGCGAGAATGGAGTGACCAATATTCCGGGCCTTTTTATAGCCGGAGATTTGCGTAAAAAAGCATTCCATCAAATTGTTACCGCCGAATCAGACGGAGCGAACGCCGCTTATTCAGCGCAGCTCTATTTGCAGAATAATGCGAAACAAACAAATTAATAATTTAATTCAACCAATCCACTGTGACAGTAAATGAACAAAGTTGGTTAATATAAAAACAAGCGTACGGACAACCAGTCCGTACGCTTGTTTTTATTAGTCTTGCATTTTTAAATTACAGTTCAACTTTCCACAGACCGTGGAGGTTGCAGTATGCATAAACAGTAACCGGCTTGGGTGTTTCGGTTCTGCAGACAAAGTTACATGGCTGGCCTTCGCAGTTCAAAACTTCTTCATCATTTTCACCGGTATAAACAGCCTCGCTGTGAGCCACAGGAACGATAAATTCTGCCTTTGGCTCCATACCTGGCTTTAAATATTTAATTTCAATTTTGCCATCAGTTACCATAGCGATCCACTGAATATAATGCTCTTCAGTCATAGGATGAATAACAGAACCTACTGTTACCTGAATCTTTTCGCCTTTTTTAACTGCAACAGGTACATGCTTTTCCTGAGCAGCGTCTGTGGAGTTTGCGATTAGCTTAGTCATTTCCTGACCGCAGCAAGAAAGTGTACCTCCGCCAACATTTACCAGCGCGACAATATTGCCGCAACGTTCACAACGATAAAATAATGCATTATCCATATTAAACACCATCCTTTTATTTTTTATAATACAACAAGGAAAGATCCTTTATTGCCCATTTGTACTACTTCTATCATAGTTGTCTGAGAGAATTTGTCAAGTCATTTCTTGTAAAATTGTCAATTTTTTGGGAATATAAATGATTAAAATAATTTTCAGGACGATTGAAGTCATTGCAAATCTATTTTTTTGCATGACTTCCATAGAAAAAGTGCTTTCTTCAATACAAATAGGAGAAGAGAGCACTTAATAAACATTTAGTTGAATTATTTTGTCGCCGCAACTACCTTTTCTGCAAAGGAAGTGTTTACAACTTTTTCATAGGGAGCGTTTTTCGTGAGCTCACCGGCTTGTGTCATAACTTTCTGCAGGAGTGAGAAGGCCTCCGGCTTTAGCACCGGATTGCTGCTCCAAACACCGATATCCTTGTAACGCTGTGCTACGGTAGTAAGCAGCTTGACGTCTGTGTCTGCAAAAGAAGGGGCAACCACTTTGGCAATTTCTGCCGCGCTGTGTGTCTCCACCCATTTCTGTCCTTTATAAACTGCGCGGGTGAAGCGTTCAATCAAGGCTTGATTTTTTTCGATATAGCTTTTCTTGGCAAAATAAGCTGTGTATGGAATTTCACCGCATTGGTCACCGATTGAAGCAACAATATACCCTTTGCCCTCAGCTTCCATCATGGAGGCGGTTGGTTCAAACAGGGTTACATAATCTCCGGTGCCGCCTGTGAATGCGCCTGCCATCAAGGCGAATTGGATGCTGTTGTCTAATTTCGTATCCTTATCTGGGTCTAAACCGTTTTTACGAATTGCATACTCCAATGCCATGTATGGAACGCCGCCCTTGCGTCCGGGGAGGATTACCTTATTACGGAGTTTATCCCATGTAAAATTAGGGTCAGGTTTTCGGCCGACAAGGAAAGAACCGTCGCGCTGCGTTAATAATGCAAACACCTGGGTGTAATCCTCTTTGCCTTCATTGTAAACATAAATAGATGCCTCGGGACCCGCAAATCCAATATCAATATTATTGGACAGTACTGCGGACATAACTTTATCGGTGCCCTGACCATTGGAAAGCTCAATTGTAATTCCTTCTTCGTTAAAATAGCCAAGACTAATTGCCGCGTACTGCGGCGCGTAAAAGATGGAATGGGTTACCTCGCAGACGGTGACTTTGTCCTTTGACTCTGTCGCTTTACAGCCTGTAAACAGAGTCAGAAGCATCGCCAGACAAATAGCAACACCGGAAAACTTCAATAACTTTCTCATACCCTTTTCTCCTTTCAAAATGGTGCAGTGGAAAACAGCTTCCGCGCACAGTCGATTTATGTCAATGGAAAGGTTCACTGCAATAAAAATTACAAGTTGGTTCTTGTCTTTGACTCATTTGTTTTTAATGTCCATACCATTTCATGACCAGATTTTGAAGAAGTACTACGCCCTCGTACATCAGCGCGGCAACTACCGAAAGAATAATGACACTTGCCATTACTAAATCAAGTTTAAATACCTGGCCTCCGTAAACAATTAAATAGCCTAAACCGGCCTTCGATACCAAAAATTCACCCGCAATCACGCCGACCAGCGAAAGGCCGATATTGATTTTCAGCGAATTAAACAGGGTTGTGATATTGTACGGGAAGACGATTTTAGTGAATATCTGTCTTTTGGTAGCTCCGAAGGTAGCTGCCATTTTGATGTATTCCTTGTCGGTATGCCGAAAGCCGTTCAGCATTTCAAGAATTGTAACAATCAGTGAAATTGCCAATGCCATAAAAATAATTGCCTTAGTGCCTGCCCCGACGATTACAATAATCACAGGCCCAAGCGCAATTTTTGGCAGGCTATTCAGTACGACCAGATAAGGCTCGCTTACTTTAGAAATAAAATTGCTCCACCAAAAGATAATCGCGAATGCCGTTCCGAAGATAACACCAAGAATAAAGCCGACCAGCGTTTCATAAACAGTTACACCAATATGCATGAATAAATTGTTCTGCGCCATATTGATGAAGGTCTGGTAGATACGGGAAGGCTGGCTTAATATAAAGCTGTCGATGATCCCTAAACGCGCGGCAATTTCCCACCAACCTAAAAATACAACCAAAATGCCAATCTGGCAGCACAAAATCATTCTTTTTCTCTGCTTTTTCTTTTTTAAATAGGTTAAACGTTCTTGAGAAGCAGGTGCGTTATTCATTGGTCATCAATTCTTTCCATATATGGTCAAAATATTTTCCGAATTTGGGGTTGTTTCTACAGGATAACGGGGTTCTGTTTTCGTCCTCAAAATCGATTTTCAACATTTCTTTTATTTCTGCGGGTCTGGAGCTGAGAACCATAATCCGGTCTCCCATGCTGATGCTCTCGGGAATGTCATGCGTAACCATGACGGTTGTGATTCGTTCCCGCTTTAAAATTCGGTAAACATCATCGGTAACAGTCAGCCTTGTTTGGTAATCCAGTGCGGAGAAGGCTTCATCCAGCAGTAAAATGTCCGGGTTGATCGCCAGTGTTCTGATCAGGGCAACTCTTTGCCTCATGCCACCCGACAGCTGTGAAGGGTATTTATCTTTAAATTCGTATAACCCATATGTCTTTAAAAGCTGAATGACTCTTTCTTTGTTTTCAACGGACATCATATTGCGAATTTCCAAGCCGAACATTACATTGCTGTAAATGGTGCGCCAATCCAAAAGATTATCCTTTTGTAGCATATATCCTATATGTGAGGAAATTCCCACTATTTTTTCTTCGTTGACAAATACCGCGCCTGCGGTTGGTTTGAGAAGTCCGGAAATAATCGAAAGCAGTGTTGACTTTCCACAGCCGCTTGGGCCGACAATACTGATGAATTCACCCTTTTCCACGCAAAAGCTGATATTTTTCAGCGCAGTTATTTCACCGTTTTCCGCCTGATATTTTTCTTCTATATCCTGTACTCTCAGTACGTCCAATCAGATCACCTCGTTATTCGCAAAGTCCTTTTAATAAGAATGAAAAATAAATACATTTGTACAATCGGCTATATTTATGCTATTATAGAATATGTTGGAAAACAAAAATTGGTGAGAAGATATATAGGGCGGCCGGTATTCCGGTGATGCCATGCAAAGAAGCGGTATAGCCGCAAACTGCCATCACAATATCGGACATCCTACTTCATAATTCAGTAAAACAACCGATAAAATAAACATCAGGGAAACAATCGACAAAGGAGGAATTGGATTGAAAAAAATTATATCCATCGTATTATCATTGGTATTGGTGATTTTTTCAGTGCCGATGGCAGCTTATGCGGTACAAAGTGACGGGATTATCGACAAGCATGGTGCGAAGACATATGTGGGGAGTGCCGCGGCATGGGGCAAGGCATGGGATGACAGCAGCTTTGAAGAGGTTACGGGTAAAGATGTTACTTATCCGGGGAACTTAACCGTTAAAACGGGTGAGGTTAAGGATATTACTGTTACCGGCAGCAGTTCTAAACTGATTGTTTTGAACGGTGCAATTAATTCTATCCAGTCCGACGGTGATATTACGCTGACCGGTGGAACCATTAAACGCGATGTCGATTCTGAACAAAAAATTACATTTAACGGTGGCGTCAAGGTTGGCGGAACCTGTACGGCGGAGGATATTACTTCATCCGGAAACACAACTGCGATCGTAGCGGGCTCCGTTATTGGGAGAAATTCCATTACACTGACCGGTCAGGCAATTAAAACGAGCGGATTCAGCGGCAATAATACGGGGACGCTGTCGGTTAAAAGTTATACATTTCCACTTCCGGCAATTACAGATATGGCGTCTGTTACCATAGACGGGAGCAATACAGCAAACGGTAAGATTATCGCGAGCACGTTAACAATCAATGCAAAAGCGCAATTGATGGCAAGCTCTACGATTGAGGTTGACACGCTTACCGGACCCGGTACTTTATCTTTTTACTCCGGTAGGCTGACAGTACATTGGACAATACAAAACGAACCGCTCATTTACTTTATCAATGCGGTTGGAAATGGAACGCTGGCTTTTAAATCGGACTCAAGCGCAGTGAGCGAAAACGATGTTCGCCTTTACGATTTTGAGCTCGAAAGGAATACTTCCGGCGGCTATTATTTGTTTACCCTGAAAAATTCCATTAAGGATGGAATTACGCTGGATCAATCGTCTGTTGCGGTGGACAGTAAAACCCCCGCTACAATCAGAGCAAATGTAAAACCTGCGTTTTCTCAGTTTGCGGACGGGACTAAAATTGTGTGGGAACTTTTAGGGGATTCCTCTGCTTTCTCCATCAGTCCGGATGCAAGCAAAAACATCTGCAAGGTATCGTTAAACAGTGCAAAGACGGGAGCATACAGAGCGACGTTGGTCGCATATCTTGTTGATAAAAATGGAGACAGACTTTCCGACTATAAGTCTGACTCATGTGTCATTACTTCCGGTGGAACAGCACCAATCCCGACTGATAATTCTGGTTTAACGCTTGATACTTCTTCTGTAACGATTCCAATAGGGGAAACTTATTGGGTATTGGCCATTACCGATTCAAAAACAGCCCCAAAGCAAATGTCCTATAATTCTTCCATTGCGACAGTGGGGGCTGCGAAAGCTTATAACAGCAATGGAAAGGCTGGTTGGCTTTATCCTGTTACCGCCGTTTCCAAGGGCGCTGTGACAATTAATATCGGTGGACAAAAGATGATTACAAAGGTTGCCGGCGGAAGCATTGTAGTGGATACAGCTTCCTATACAATGAGTCCGGGGAGCAAATACTGCATTGGTGTAAGAATCAATAAGATTGACAAGAAAGATTTAAATGTTCATTCCGCAAATTCCTGTACCACGGTTCAGTATGCCGGAAAAGGCGCAAATGGATTGGACTTATTTGTAGTAACAGCCGAGCAGACAGGAACAGGGTATGTTGCCTTTGATATTATCGGGGGTCAGTCAGTACAAACAACGATCAATATTCAAGATGGAGTAAAGCCCGGCGGTGTCAGCGCAAGACTGGTCGCGGCTGCACAATAAAAAAGCATATCAATCAACCACTCCGGCTGTTTGATTAGACATTTACAGCCAATGTGCGCACGAAGCATATTGGCTGTTTTTTTTAAAAACAAAAACCCCCGGCTGTGCCGGGGAGTTCAAAAAAAGCTTTAGCGTTCCATATAACAGAAAAACTCCTTTTGATATAATAAAGCTGCGGTCTGCCAACTGCAACGAGATACATCAAAAAGAGGACATTAGAGATGAATTCTAATGACAATAACAGTTAGCCCATACAACATGAAATTGCAAATATCATATTGTGTTAGCACACAAGTATCGTAGAAAAGTGGCATACGGAGATATGCGAGCGGAAATAGGGAAAATATTGAGGGAACTATGCAATTGGAAGAATGTAGAAATAATACAAGCAGAAGTATGCCCTGATCATATTCATATGCTTGCCAAGATACCACCGAAGAGGAGTGTTTCCAGATTTATAGGATTTCTCAAAGGGAAGAGCACGTTATTGATATTTGAACGTCATGCGAATTTGAAGTACAAGTATGGTAATCGGACATTCTGGTGTAGGGGATATTATGTAGATACGGCAGGAAAGAATGACAAAGCCAATTGCCGAATATATTAAAAAACAATTGGAAGAAGATCAAATTGCAGACCAAATGAGTCTAAAAGAATACATTGACCCGTTTACGGGTGGCAAGAAAACCAAGGCATAAATAAAATACCCCTTTAGGGGTTGACCGAAAAAGTAATACAGTTGGCAGACGTTTTCGGAGCCCCTTTAGGGGTATTGTTTGTTAAATGCCCTTATAGGGCTTAATCATGCCTCCGGCTTAGCCGGAGGTTTTGACTCACAGCTGTATTATAAGAATAAATTAATTTTATTCCAGCTAATAAGAAAGAAATGCCTCAGAAAATTGTATAATAATTATATAACTTTCGTGGAAATGTTCACGCAAGGGGGCAATAAAAATGGGTAAAGTTATTTCCATTTCCAATCAAAAAGGTGGGGTCGGAAAAACGACTACTACCTGTAATTTAGCGGCGGGATTAACCAAAAAAGGATTTCACGTACTGGTTATTGACTTGGATGCACAGGGGAATCTTGGCTTTAGCGTCGGTGCTGATATTGATACATGTGCTACTATTTACGATGTGTTGAAAGGCAGTACAAAGACTCAGTTCGCAATTCAGAAAAGGGAAACTGCCGACATCATTACTTCCAGTATTTTGTTAAGCGGTATTGAACTGGAGTTTACAAATACAGGCAGAGAGTTTTTGCTTAAGGAAGCAATTAAACCTATTTTAGATAATTATGACTATATTCTCCTTGATACGCCGCCTGCGCTCGGCATTCTTACAATCAATGCATTTACTGCTGCGGACACGATTATTGTGCCAATGCTTTCCGATATTTTCAGTTTGCAGGGAATTGCACAGTTGTACGAAACCTTTGAGCGTGTCAAGAAGTATTGTAATCCAAACCTTAAAATTGCCGGTATTTTGCTTACAAAACATAATCCCCGTACCCATTTAAGCCGTGAAATTCGCGGCACGGCAGAATTGATTGCACGGGATTTGAATATCAAGCTTTTTGACAGCACAATTCGCAGCAGTGTGGTAGTAAGTGAGGCTCAATCCGTACAGCAGAGTATTTTGGAGTATGCTCCAAAACATAATATTTCTAAGGATTATTTACAGTTTACGAATGAGCTGTTGGCAAAGGGGATTTAAACGGCTATGACAAAAACAAAAAGAGATATTGATAAAGAATTAATGTATAAAAAGCTTATGCCATCCAGCCCCAAGGCATCAAGAAATACGAAAGAAGTGACAGAGGAAGAGCCACGTTCCGCATATGCAGAAGCTGTGGCCGCTGCTGCGGACGAGCCGTTGAACCAGCACCGAGCAGTTATGCGCCGCGAAGTAGGCGTTCCGTTTATGGATACCCAGCCCACCGTACTGGTTAACGCGATGGAGAATATTGTGCTTGAAAAACTGGATTATGTACTTTCCAAGTGCCAGTGTTGCAAATGCGACAGATGCAAAAAGGATATCGTTGCAAAGGCACTGAATAAGCTTCCGCCCCAATATATGGTTTTGGCGGAGGGACAGCCCACACCGGACGTAGACCACCAAACCAATGCACAGGTGCTTTCTGCCATGATTCAAGCAGTGTTGGTGGTACGCGCCAAACCTCGTCACTAATAATTAACTCTAAGAAGGAGAACATTAAAATGCTTGTTTATGCGATTATATCTATCTCGCTTGCACTTCTGTTTTATACGGTGGGCGTTTGGAGTGAAAAACTGCAGGGCACTTTAAAAACATGGCATCTTTGCCTGTTCTGGATTGGCTTTGTATTCGATACACTGGGAACGACGCTTATGGGTCGGCTTGCCAATGATGTGCTCAAGTTGAATTTTCACAGTATTACCGGAGTTACGGCGATTGTATTGATGCTCATTCATGCAGTATGGGCAACAATTGTGCTGAAGAATAATAATGAAAAACAAAAAAACAACTTTCATAAATTCAGCATATTGGTATGGATTCTATGGTTAATTCCGTTTGTGTCCGGTATGGTGTTTGGAATGACAAGATAGCTGTGAATCAGCTTAAGCCACCCGATGCCTCTGTCCCATGTTGAGGCGTTTTGGGTTTGTTTTGATGACTGTTACAATAAATTCGTAAAATAGGGGTTCACTATGCAGAAGTATGAGCAAGTTGAAAAAAGCATTATCAAAAAGTACCGAAAAGAGATTTGGATTCGGTTCATCGAGGGAATCAAGGAGTACCGGCTGATTCAGGAAGGCGATAAAATTGCAGTCTGCATATCGGGCGGAAAAGACTCTATGCTGATGGCAAAATGTATGCAGCAGCTGCAAAAATACAGTGAGTTCCCCTTTGAATTGGAGTACCTCGTTATGGACCCGGGCTACAACCAAATTAATCGCCAGCGAATCGTTGACAATGCCGAATGCCTGAACATACCGATCAAAATATTTGAAACAAGAATATTTGATATTGTAGCGGCATCAAACGGATCCCCTTGCTTTCTTTGTGCCAAAATGAGACGGGGATGTCTGTATAAGCATGCACAGGAGTTAGGCTGCAACAAAATCGCCTTGGGGCATCATTTTGACGATGTGATTGAAACAATTCTGATGAGTATGCTTTATGGCGCAGAGATTAAAACAATGATGCCAAAGCTGCACAGCACCAATTACAATGGGATGGAACTGATTCGGCCGATGTACATGGTGAAAGAGGCCGATATTCTTGCGTGGAAACGATATAATGATTTGGAATTTATTCAATGCGCGTGCCGCTTTACGGAAAATTGTGAGTTGGACAATGGCGTTTCAAAACGACAGGAAATGAAAGTGCTGGTCAAAAAATTCAGGCAGACAAATCCCAATATCGATATCAATATTTTTCGGAGTGTTCACAACGTGAATTTGGAAACGATCATCGGTTATCATAGCGGAAGCGAAACCCACAGCTTTTTGGACGATTATCAGCAGTAATCAAAGATAATCGCTGAAAATTCTAATGAAGGAGCGCCCTGTGATTCAGTTCACAGGGCGCTTGTTATGGGTTGTGTACTTTTAATTATTTTTTCTAAAATTTGTGTATTGGAGTTATTTCCAACTACTGTACAAAAGTTCATCTATAATGCTTTCAACATGAATTTTTGTTGTATTGAGGAATGGAATCCCAAATTCGTCTTTTGTCAGAATCAATGGCAGTTCTGTACAGCCCAATATAACTCCGTCTATTGAGTCCTCTACTAACATTCTTTTCACGATTTTCAGTAGATCTTCTCGAGTGCTGTCCAAAAACACACCCTGCTCAATTTCTGTCATTAACTTTTGATGAATATACTGCTGCTCTTTTTCACTTGGAGTTACAAGCAAAATGCCGCTCTGGTCAAATTCAGCCTGATAAAAGCTGCTTTGCATTGTAAACAAAGTTCCCAATAAGCCAATCTTTTTCAAGTTTAAGGTCTCTGCGCTTTTACGCGTTGCCTCGACAATACTGATCAGAGGAATTGAAGATTGTTTCTGAACCTGTTCAAAAACAATATGCGGTGTATTGGAAGAAATAAAGCCAAAATCTGCGCCAGCCTGATACAACGAATTCACTCCGTTTGTCAGCAAATCAATAAGGCCATCAAAGTCCTTGTCGGCAATCATTTTGAGCATAGCAGTCATATCAATACTATTGATTATAATTTCCGGGTAACTATCATCGCTTACTTTCTGCCGATAGAGCTGAATCATACGCTGATAATAATCGACAGTAGATTCTGGTCCAACTCCGCCAATCATTCCAATTTTTTTCATAAAGTCATTCACCCTTCATATTTCCAATTCGCTGATACTCAATATTTTCGCAAAACGATCTTTCCAGACGTTATGCATGTAAAAGTTATTCAGTGATTCTCCTGTAGCAAATGAGTTATCATAAGTTGAAGTGGTTCCTTCAGGAATAATAATATGGTAACCATATTCAAATGCGACTTTACAGGTAGTGTCAATACAATACTCAGTTTGCATACCCACAAGGATTATATTTTTAATTTTCTTTTCATCTAAATATTGCTTTAATCCAGTAGACTTAAAAGCGCTGTTGTAGCGCTTTTCAAATATTTTTTCACCATCGCGTGGTTCGATTTCTTCGTATAATTGCCAACCTGGGGAGTTGTATTCCAATTCATCACCAGCCCCTCCATCATGCCGAACGTATACAATCTCAATCTTCTTTTTCCTGCACAAAGATAATAGGTGGGCAATATTTGTTATCAGCTTTTCTTCATGATATGGATGGCCTTGTATCAACGCTGTCTGCATATCTACTACAAGCAAAACGGTATCTTCCATACTCTTCACTCCCTCTTCAAATGTTTGAAACAGATTCCATTTTCAATTGCGGTTTTAATTGAAAATACAGATCAATACCGCTTAGTTTTCATCTACCTGAGTCGGTTCATGGGATAAGATGCGGACAAAAATATCTACAATGTTCGGATCAAACTGAGTACCTGAATTGTTGACTAATTCCTCAATTGCTTTATTACGGCTCAATGCCTTGCGGTAAACTCTGTCATTTGTCATTGCGTCGAAAGCATCCGCAACTGCGAGAATACGGCAGTTAAGAGGGATTTCCTCTCCTTTGAGACCACTTGGATATCCTGTTCCGTCCCAACGCTCATGATGGGACAGGATGTATTCTGAAACAGTCAATAGTTCCGGCGTGTTCTGGGCAATGCGGTAGCCTATTTCGGGATGTCTCTTCATTTCTTTCCATTCTTGCGGGGTAAGCGTGCCCGGCTTTTGCAAAACGCTCTGGAGAATTCCAACTTTTCCAATATCGTGTAAAACAGCCAGAAGAGACAGTTCATTCATTGTTTTATCAGTAAATTTGAGTTCTTTCCCAATGTCCTGGCAATGTTTTATGAGCCGCTGCGCATGCTCTTCTGTTTCCATGCTCTTTTCATAAAGCGTTGCAAGCAAAGTGTTGATAATCGTATTACGATAGCTTTTCCCCTCAAGGAGTTTTTGGTGATACATCCACTCCTCCGCCTGCTGGATGACGTGCGGAAGCGATTCCTTTGCGCTCGTCTTAACGGCACAGCCCAGCGAAACGCTCAGCTGCAGCGTACCTTCACTCTTTTCAACAAAACTTTCTTTTAATCGCTGAATCAGCTGTTCCGAGTCTTCTATTGTGGAAAGCGGCCGAAGGACTAAAAATTCATCCCCTCCCCAGCGGGCGACAATATCTTTTTTGTCACAATTGTCCTTGAGTGTTTCGGAGACCTTTTGCAGCAACCTGTCTCCCATGATATGGCTGAAAACATCATTTGCAATTTTCAAACCGTTTACATCACCCATAATTACCGAGATTGGCAGTTGATCTCCGGCATCCAGTCTCCTAATTTCTGATTCGATGAACCTGCGGTTATAAAGACCGGTTAAAGCATCGTGATAGCTAAGAAAAAGAATTTTTTCCTGCTGCTCTTTTTCAGTTCTGACATCGCGAAAAACCAACACTACGCCTAATGTATGTCCGTCTTCTCCCTTAATGGGTGCGGCGCTGTCTGCTATCGGAATCGCTTCTCCGTACTTATTAATCAAAACGGTGTGGTTGGCAAGGCCGATTACTTTTCCTGACTGCAAAACTTTAGATACAGGATTTTCAACTATTGCACCTGTTTCTTCGCTTTTCAGAATAAATACATCTGAAAACTCCTTTCCGAAGATTTCGTCGCTGTGCCAGAGGATAATTTCCTCCGCTGCTTTATTCAGTGAAGTGATTTTGCCATACATATCAGTGGTCACAACACCGTCGCCGATGGATTTTAATGTTGTACTCAGCAGCTCTTTTTCTTCATATAAATTTTCTTTAAACATTTCTCTATCCGTAACATCAAAAATAATAGAATAGAGCGGTGTTTCCCTTTCGTTTGAAATTGGGCAGGAATACACTTCCACCAGTCTGATTTCTCCGCTTTTTAAGCGATGGGGAAAGATAAAATGTCTTTCCTCACCCTGCAACGCAAGTGCTCTTCGTTTTGCAGTTTCTTCTGCCGGGAGCATGTTGATATCCTGAATGTATAAACTCAGCATTTCACTTTTGCTGAAGCCGTAAAATTCACAGGCGGCGGGATTCGCGTCTAAAATCTTGCCGGTTAGAGCATCTATGATTAACATGACGGCAATATGTTCATTGAACATGGATTCTAAACGGAGCAAAAGCGCATCATGAGCTTTCTCAAGCTTTTTGTGTTCCGTTATGTCTTTTCGTGAGCCAATCAAGAATTTTGGAGTTCCATTTTCATGGATAGATGTCAGAGTGGTTAAAAAAAACCGCTTCCCACCCGGAAGGGTTAAAACCTCCTCATAAGTCGTGCTTTCTTCCGATTTTATCCCCTTGAGGTACATTTCACGAAGGCGCTCACCAACTTCTTTCCCCCATACTTCGACCGGTGTTTTTCCTTTTACGTCACTATGACGAAATTCCGATAGCTTTTGATGCGCTTTGTTAATTTTAATATAATAAATCTCGCCGTGCTTATATTCGGCTAAAAACATAGCGTCCTGCGTACTGTTGAAAATAAACTCTACGTCCTCATGGGCGTTTTCAAGTTCATACTTTTGTGCTGCCAAGTCGTTGAGAGCAGTCCTTTCCTCAGTAATATCCTGTATGATTGTCACAAAATATTCTTTTTGTGGGGAAAAAGTACTTATATTAAACCAGCGGTTAGAAGTTTTGGAATATCGGGTAATTTTCTTCGTAACACCGGAAAGCGTTATCTCTTTATAAAAAGCAGGCAAGTCAAGCCAGCCAGCTTGAATATTTGAAATAATCTCTGATACTTTTTTTCCAATCAGTGACTCGACCTTCAAGCCGGTGATCTCTTCAAAGGCGGAATTTGCGTCCAGAAAAATGCTTTCTATCGCATTGCCTCCAGCGTTGCGAATTAGCTTGTGGTAGGCATATCCCAAAGGGAGTTGCTTTATAAAATCTTGCGCAAATTGTTCCACCATTTCTGATCTTCCTTTCTATTGCCTCTTTCCTTAAAAATGCCGGATTATGTCGATTTTAGGATAATGTATTTACAAATTATACCATTAAGATATTTTTTTTACTATATATTTTTATAATTCTTCAACCGGATTTTTAATTTTAATGAAAGCTTAATAATGCTCTTATACACGAAAAGAATTTACCAATATCTTTGCAATTTCAGAACAGAATATTTTTTTCTAAATCATTTGTTGATTGAACTCAGAGTCACTTCGCATATAAGAGAATTCGTTTAAACAAAAAAAGTAGCGCCGAAAAAACGGCACTACTTTTTTACACTTTAGAGCAAGTTGACTTTTATTCCGACTGAACCGGTAATGCTATTTCAAACACAGCTCCGCTTTCAGTATTGTAGGCACGGACGTTTCCATTCATAAATTCTACAGCGGATTTGGCAATTGCAAGTCCCAACCCAAAATTACCGCCCGTTCCCTTGTAAAACCGTTCAAAAATATGAGGAAGGTCAGCTTCAGGTATTCCCGTACCATCATCGGTTATGCGAATAACGACATCGGTTTTCGATTGAAGTAGCGAGATATTGGCGGTTGTCTTTGCGTAACGCAGGCAATTTGATGCAATATTCATGACTGCCTGTGACAAAAGAGCGTCATCAGCCAGAACAAGTACGGGCGTGTCAGAAAGAGTAAGTGTCAGCTGCCTTTGAAGCTTGGACACAAACCCGCCAAGACGTTGTGTGTATTCTTTCAGAACGTCACAAAGGTTTATTACCGTTAACTCCCTAACATAAGTTTGGCTCTCAATTCTTGACAGCGTCAGCAGCTCCTCCACCAAAGTATTCAATCGTTTGCTTTCACTGTTAATAACTTCGGCAGCATGTTTTACGTCGGGTAATACGCCGCTCTGAATTCCTTCCGCATAGCCTTGAATGGACATTAGGGGCGTCCTTAGTTCGTGAGACGCATTTTGCAGAAAAGTCTTCTGTGATTTGTCATTCGCCTCCAGTCTTGCGGACATTTCATTGATGCTTTGGTGAAGCAGACCCAGCTCAAGAATATCGCTTGCGGATTGCGAAGAGGTTGAGAATTCACCCTTGCCGATTTTCTTTGTCAGGTCACACAATTCTGCAACAGGCTTCGCAATGCGCGCGGACAACTGATTTGCAAGCAGTGCAGCAAAGGCGACACCCAAAAGCATAACGCAGATCAGTATCAGATTCATCATACGGATCAATGCATTGGATTCGCCGGCCTGTGCAACAAAAACAATGGTGGGGTGATCCCCTGTAAAATTCGTAAGAGGATAAGATAAGAAAAAGTATTTTGCATTACCGGCGCGAATAGTATACACCTTTTTTTCCTTCATCGATGGCAGTTGTTCGGCAATCTTATCAATCAGCTGCTGATTGACAAAACTGTCTGTTTCACCCTGCGGATACAGCAGTTCCTGTCGTCGGCTGTAGAGAAGCATTTCTGTATTCGCTGCCAGTTTGGAGGTGTGCAGCGCTTTAAACAATCTGGTAAAAGCGGTCTTTAGATTGTTTGGGGTGTAATTGCGCAAATTCCCTGTCAATTCTTTTTTTACAACGGTTTCCATCGTCTTTGACACAGACTGCAACTCGTTTTTCGCATTGTTGTCAACATATATTCGCATGGCTACGTTAAACAGCAAAAGCGTAATGAATGCAAACCCCACAATCAAGAGGAGAACCGGAGTGCGGATTTTGCTTTTCATACTTTTTACAGGATTCATCGGTTATACCCCTTCCTGCGAAAGCTTGAACCCGTAACCCCACACGGAATCAATTTTTACGTTTGAACCTGCAGATGAGAGCTTTTTGCGCAACCGTTTCACTACGTCGTCGGTAGCTCTGGTATCCACATCAAAATCAAATTTCCACACATTTTTTAGAAGCTCTTCCCTCGAAACAGCACGGGTGCTGTTTTGCAGCAAGTAGACCATAAGAGCAAGCTCCGTGGGTGTCATATCAAAGGGGTGACCGTCAATTTCCGCTTCCCTTGTCGCCGTATTGATCTTTAAATTTCCTGTAGCAAGCAAGCTTGCCGAGACCCCGCCCGTGTCAAGCTCCATTCTGCGAAAGAGCGCTTTTGCTCTGGCAACCAGCTCCATCGGAGAAAAAGGTTTTGTCATGTAATCGTCCGACCCAAGTGTAATGCCGGTAATCCTGTCGATTTCGTTGTCCCTGGCGGATACGATTATGATTAATGTATTGCTTCGTTTTCGGATTTGTGTGCAAAGAGAAAAACCGTCGATTCCGGGCATCATAACGTCCAGAATTACCATGTCGGAGGGCTTTTGCAAAAATGTCTTCAACAAGTCGTCTCCGTTTGAAAAAGCAGTTACATCAAAGCCTTCATTGGTCAAAAAAAGGTATATTAAGTCGCGAATATTTTCTTCGTCGTCCGCAATATAAATTGTTTTTTTCATCTGTTTTCACTCCCTGTTGTTATTGTAATCGATTATCTGCAAAATAGAAAGGTCTGCCACAAATTTGCCGCAGATTGCCCTTTGCTTTACGTCAGGGGAGTACGCTATGATATAGGCACAGGAGGTGAATACAGATGAAAAAAAGCGGCACCGTATTCCTAACAGTGCTCATGATTTTTGCACTGTCTGCATGTTCAGAAACCAACCCTTCCGGCAGTGAAACACAATCTGCTGACGGTGGAATGTCGCCAAGCAGCCAGGAATCCGCTGTTAGTCAGTTGTCTCAGCCTGAACCCAGGAGAGCTGCATCATCGGCGTCAAGCTCATCGCCGGACAAAAATCAACAGGGGGCAGTGACAAGTGCAGTCGAAAAAAATAAGTCATCTTCTCAATTGGAGGATGTTTACTCTACCCTTGAAAATCTGAAGGGCGTAACAGGAAGTTTAGACGATGTAGTGAGTGAAGATATGGGTATCCCAAATCCGTAAAGTTAGGCAAACCATTATTATGAAAAGAGGTTATTGTAATGAAAAAATTTCTTAGTTTATTTATGGCAATCGTCATGGCAGGGACTGTAAGCGCAACGGCTTTTGCGGCAACAACGGACAGCAGCAAAATTGACCAGCGAATTGCAACGCTACAGGAAAGGCAGCAGAAAATCAGCGAATTGAAGGCAGCAAATGAAGCCAAACAAGCAAAATTGGCAAATAAACAAGATGAGCTGAATGCCTTTAGACAAGATTTGAACGAAAGGCGCCAATCTGTTCTCAGTAATCGGGAAGCAAATATTTTGGTAACAGCGGATACCAATCAGCTTCGTCTAAGTCTTGCCCAGTCAATAGACACTATTAAAAAAAGTGGTGCTACTCTGCCCGAAGAAATTGCTTCACAGCTGAAAGAATATAATTCCCAAGTAAAACAGCTTGCTGCTTCCATAAAAGAAACCAAAGGCCAGATTAAAGCAATTACCGTGCAAAACAAAGAGTCTATCAAAAATAAAGACTATGCAGCCATCGACACGGCCTATGCGCAGATTTCAGCCATACAAGCATCACGGCATGATGTACTGGTACAAATTAACGGATTGCTTCAAAAGATGAATACTCTTCTTCAGAACACCTTAACATCTGCACCAAGTGGATCAAGCAGCGCGATTGGCCTTTGAACATTTCTGTACCAAAATTAATATATTAACTTAAAGCTCAGGCTTTCTTTTGAAGGCCTGAGCTTTTCGCGTCGATTTGGCAGTTTTGAAAAAGTGGACACTGAAAAGTATAAAACAAAAAAGATCAGGCAGTTAAATTGTATTTAACCGCCTGATCTTCTTAATAACTTTATTTTGCCATGAATCGTTTACGGGCTACGGCAAAATCAGCCCCAAATCTGCATTTTATGCAATCTTTATTATAGATTTGCTTTGAAGAAAGTATGCAGACCTTCTTCGGCTTTTACCTCATCATCGCCTTCCACGGTGACGACGATTGAATCACCCTGCTTTGCGGCCAGACCCATAACAGCAAAGATTTTTTTAGCACTGGCAGAATTTCCGTTCTTTGTTATCTTAATCTCTGACGAATATGTAGTGGATAATTTTGCTAATAATCCTGCGGGCCGTGCATGAATCCCTTGAGGATCGTTAATCGTATAGGTGAACTGTTTCATGTAAAGTCTCCTCCTTTTTTGTAATTTAAAGAGTAAATTTTCGAGTAAAGATACTTCTTTTGACCTGTATATGATAGCATAATCCAACTAAAATGCAACAATCAGATTTCTTCCCAGTAATACTTTGAAGGCATTTTAGCTTTAAAATATTTCGTAATGAGAAATAAATTAACTGGCGCAATGCTGAATTCTAATTTTATTTATTGATTTATTTTATCCCCATAGGAACGCGAAAGCCCCGAACTGTTTAGCAAAACTAAGAAAAGAGTAAGGTCAGTATACAACTTTACTAATATTTGTCATGACTGTCATTATTTCATGTCAAACATTATAAGGAAATTGTTGAAAAAGAAGTTATAATAATAATCGGTGAGATAAATGAGCGTGAGGTGATTGAATGCTGACGAAGATTCAAATTAAGTTAATACAACATCTCAGCGAAACACAGACCTCGCTAACGGCAGAGGATATTGCTAAGCTGATGGATATTTCCTCCAGAACAGCAAAAAGATACGTTGATATCATTAATGATGAAATCAAGAACTTCGGATTGAGCATTGTTTCCAAGCGGGGCATGGGGTACGAATTAAAAGGTGACCCGAAAGCCGTGAAAAATTTGCTCAAAAACGGCGGTGAATCTTACGACGACAACGCAGAGCGAGTCAGAAGTATTCTCCTGACTATTATTCAGTCGCAGCCCATTACAATAGAAATGCTTTCGGGCCTTTTGCACCTGAGTTCGTCCACGATTAACAAGTTAATGCCATCCATTAAGGAATACCTGCAAAAATACAGCCTGGAATTTGCTTCTAAACCGTATTATGGTCTGTACCTTGAAGGGGAAGAAATGAATATTCGAACCCTTTTAACGGATATCGGATTTAATAACGAACAAAACAGTTTTGAGGTTAATCTGCCCAATCTGAGCAAGGCAGAGTATAAGCAAATAGACAGGACGGTATTGGAATGTTTGCAGCAGATTCAGGTGGTGGCTGCAGACCGGGATATTCAGAATTTGTCAATGCGGATTGCTGTTTCCTTTTCCAGAGCCAAACAGAAATGTTACTTGACTGACCTTTCATTGCCTAAAAGAATACGGCAGCCTAACCTGCAGATCATCCATCAAATCATGGACCCACTTGCAAAAGCTTTCAATATCGCATTGAAGGATGAGGAATACAAGTATATAGCTGCACTTTCGGGACCCATCATTCATGGATTCGAAGTAAGTAAAATTAATGTTGAGGACGATATTCATAACTTTGTAAAAGAACGAATCAAGGAAATTTCTTTAATTTCAGGTTCCAATTATTCTGAAGATGAAAAGGTCATAAAATCACTGTCCGTGCACATTAAAATTCTTCTGGAGCGGGTAGACAACCAAATCCCGGTTAAAAATCCTATGCTCAGCCAAATCAAAAAGAAATACCCCATCGAGATGAATTATGCGATTTTTTTAGCTCAAAAAATTGAAAATGAATATGGGATTGATATCAGCGAAGACGAGTTAGGGTATCTTGCAATGCATTTCGGCGCCTTTCATGAAAGGTCAAACAGCCGAAAAAAAGTTGCGGTTCTCTGCAATTATGGGGTGGGGACAAGTCAGCTTATTACAGAGCGCATCAGCAGGGAACTGCCGGAACTTGAAATCATGGGGGCGTACCCGATTCATTATTTGGAAAGCGCACTGGCGCAGGATGTTGATTTGGTCATTTCCACGGTCGATATTGATTCTTATCACAGCAGTGTTCCGCTTGTCGTAATTGATGATTTTTTAGGAAATGACTGTATTGCCCAGATCAAAGAAGCTCTTTATAACCACTGTGCCGAAAAGCCCAAATTATTCAACATTTTTCGTCCTGAAGCGTTTTTTAAATTGAAAGCGCAAACAAGAGAACAGGCAATTGATGAAATGGGCAAACGAATGCTGACCATGGGCTTAATTCACCCCAACACACTTGCTTCCGTCAAGGAACGGGAAAAGAAATCCTCTACGGATATAGGTAATTTAGTAGCTGTTCCTCATGCAGTTTTTCAGGGAGATCTGCCGTCTGTGGTTGGTATCGGAATTTTAGAGCAGCCTGTCAATTGGGGCGAGGAAAACGTTCAGCTGCTGTTTTTTATCAGCTTTAATAGTGTTGACAGCGTAAATGCTTCGATGTTTCGTCAGCTGTATCAATGCGTAAAAGATATTAAGTTGGTAAATCAGCTGATTGATTCCACTTCATACAATCAATTTATGAAAATTTTGGCTTATTAAAGGAGACCACCAATGAAGGAAGATAGTGTTTTTGAACGCAGATATGTTTTGACAAATGCAGATGTTTCCACAAAAGAGGAATGCCTTACCCTGATTGCAGAAAAGGCAGTGGAATTTGGTATCTGCAGCAACGTGCAGGATACGGTAGACGGATTTTTGGAACGTGAGCAGGTGGAAAGCACCGGCTTCAGTGATGGATTTGCAATTCCGCATACGCGCTGTGAAGCAGTACTAAAGCCGGCGGTGATGATTGTAAAGACAAAAAACGGAATAGACTGGCCCTCTATGGACGGCCTGCAGACCGTCGTGATTTTTGCGCTGCTCGTGCCAAAGCAGGTTGCGGGTACAGTTCATTTAAAATTACTTTCCGCTCTTTCGCGGAAGTTAGTGAATGCGGAATTTCAGCAATCACTGTTAAATTCATGTGATCCCGATGAAATATTCGGTATTATAAATCAAGCAATTCAAGGTTAAGGAGGAATTTGGTATGGCAAAAAAATTGGTTGCGTTATGCGCCTGCACAATGGGCTTGGCACATACTTTTATGGCTGCTCAATCGCTGGAAGAAGCAGCGAAAGAGTTGGGGTATGATGTTAAAATCGAGACGCAGGGCGCAGACGGAATTCAAAATGCTCTAACCCCGCAGGATTTAGCCGAGGCAGATATTATTATTCAGGCAGTGGCAATCACTCCTGAAAATAATGATCGGTTCGACAACTATGACGTGTATGAAATCGGGTTACAGGAAGCAATTAAAAATGCCAAAGGGGTAATTCAGGAGATTGCTGAAATGATCGCAGCGGAGTAATCACACAATTAATTACATTATTTGAGGAGGAGTTAAAATGGCAATTACAAAAAGAAGCGCTATGAACGCGGGAGCGGAAAAACCAAAGGGAAACGCAAATCCGTCACCGGCGGCAACCCCTGAAAAGAAAAGTGTTTGGGCGGAGCTTTCCAAGCATGTTATGACCGGTATTTCCAACATGATTCCGTTCTTAATCATGGGCGGACTTATTTTGGCACTGTCGCAGCTGATTCCTTATGTTATTCTAGGTGTCGATCCTTCCATGGGAATTGTCGATGCGATGAACACAGGGAAATACACCGGATTTTCACTCGGGCTGCTGCAATTTGCGAATTTAACGGCTGATTTCGGCGGAACCCTGTTTGGCTTTGCCATTCCAATGTTTGCAGCCTTCATGGCCAATTCAATTGGTGGAAGGCTTGCGTTTCCGGCAGGATTTATCGGCGGTTTAATGGCAACAAAGCCAACCGCTGTCTTAAGTATTGTTGATGGGAAATGGGCAACCAGCGCACCGGTTGCATCAACTTTTCTGGGCGCTATTCTGATTGCGCTTGCGGCTGGCTATTTTGTAAAGTGGTTAAACAAGGTCATTAAGGTCAGCCACAATATGCTGGCATTCAAGACCACCTTTTTAATCCCTATTCTCGCAGCGGTTGCCGTTATGCTGGGTATGCATTATATTGTGACTCCGTTTGGCGGTTTGGTAAACAGCTTGATCAAGACTGCTTTGGGTGCAGCCGGCGCAGCGGGAAGTTACGGATATTCCATCGCCCTCGCAGCGGCTACGGCGATTGACCTCGGCGGACCGATTAACAAAGCCGCGGGCTTTGTGGCGCTAAGCTTTACGACGGATAAGGTGCTGCCGATTACGGCGCGCTGCATTGCTATCGTGGTTCCTTCAATTGGCCTTGGTCTTGCAACAATTATTGACAAATGGGTCGTTGGAAAACACGTCTTTGACAAACAATTCTATCCGCAGGGTAAAACAGCAATGTTCCTTGCATTTATGGGCATCAGCGAAGGGTCAATTCCGTTTGCTCTTGAAAAGCCATCTGTCACCATTCCTGCATATATGATCGGCGCGATTATTGGTTCCACTTCAGCCGTTGCAATGGGCGCGGTACAGTGGTTCCCAGAGTCGGCTATTTGGGCATGGCCTCTCATCAGCAACATTTTTGCTTATATGGCGGGTATCCTCATCGGCGCTCTGATTACCGCCTTGATTGTTATTTTTGCACGGAACAATCTGATGAAAAAGGGTAAGTTGGAAGTAGACTCTAACGACTGATTACATATTGGCAATGAGGAAGGAGTGCGTTTCGTACTCCTTCCTTTTATAGGAGAAACGTATGAACAGATTAGAAAATTGCAGGCTGATTTTAGCCGCTTGTAACGCACAGGCAATGCTTTTTACCTCTTACCACAACAAATTTTATTTTGCAGGGCTTTATAGTTCTTCGGGCTATGTCCTAATTACGATGAATCACAAGTACGTCATTGTGGATTCCCGCTATTATCATGAAGTGCAACAGAACAACAGGGATGCACAGGTGTTTTTAATGGATAGGGAAAATACATTTGAATGTATTATTAATAAAATCATTGAAGATGATAAAATCGATATGATCGGTTTTGAAAGCGATGATTTAACTTATGACCGGTTTGAATCACTCCAAAGAAAACTTCATACCTTGCTTAAGCCGATCGACATGAATCAAATTCGCGCGGTAAAAGATAAAACAGAGATTGAAACAATACAAAAAGCTTGTACAATTGCGGATAGAGCGTACGCATATATCTTGGATTTTATAAAAATCGGAATGAGTGAGAACGAGGTCGCCAATGAGCTGGTGTATTTTATGAAAAAAAACGGCGCTGATAAGGAGTCCTTCGATACCATTGTTGCGAGCGGCGTCAGGGGTTCAATGCCGCACGCCAAGGCAAGCGGAAAAAAGATTGAAACAGGTGACTTTGTAACGTTGGATTTTGGAGCGAAAGTCAATCAGTACTGTTCGGATATGACAAGGACCTTTGCCGTAGGAAAAGCGGACAATAAAGAGATAATCAAAATTTATCAAGTCGTTTTGGAGGCACAGCAAAAAGGGATTCAGGCTGTGCGGGCAGGCGCACGCTTTTGTGATGTGGACAACGCAGCAAGAAGTGTTATTGAGAAAGCGGGTTACGGCGCGTATTTCAGCCACAATCTGGGGCATTCGCTCGGCATCAATGATCATGAGGACCCGCGTCTGTCTCCTGTGGAAACAAGAAGTATGGAAGCGGGTATGGTAGTAACCGTGGAACCCGGTATTTATATCCCGGATGTAGGCGGAGTGCGTATTGAAGATGACGTTTTGGTGACAGAAAATGAGCCGTTGGTTCTGACCGGTGCGCCGAAAAACTTAATCATTGCAGATAAGGAGTAACTAATGAATATCGAATTGGTGAAAAAACTAAGCAACGCGGATGCAGTTGCTTCACATGAAGATGAAGTCAGAAACATTTTGACAGAGGAGCTTAATGATTTCTCGGATGAGATCGAATTTGATAAACTTGGGTCTGCTATTTTTCATAAGAAAGGCAATGCAGAAGGCCCGCGTGTTATGGTATGTGCCCATATGGACGAAGTCGGATTTCTTGTCAGAAGCGTCAGCGACTTGGGCATGCTGTATGTCATTCCGGTGGGAAGTGTTCGGACTTTTTCGAAATTTATGCAGGGCGTCAGAATCACCACTGAATCCGGCCGCAAAATCCCCGGAATTCTAAATTCAACTTATCTTGATGGCGACGTAAAAGATTTGATTGTTGACATCGGTGCCGTTTGCAGAGAAGAAGTTTTTGCCTTGGGAATCCGGGTTGGGGATATGGTTACATTCAGCAGTAATTTTCAGGAATATGGAATTCAGGATACTTTTGCGGGCAAAGCTTTTGATGACAGACTGGGATGCTATGTGCTTGCGGAGACAATGAAGCGCCTGATGAATGAACAACTGCCGAATCAGCTGTATATGGCGGCGACCTCAAGTGAAGAAGTTGGTCTAAGAGGAGGGAAAACGTCAGCCTACAAAATAAATCCCGATATTGTAATTGTGCTGGACGTGGCCTGCTGGGGAACGGAACTGTGCAGAGACCATACCAACAACCGGCAAATCGGGCACGGCCCCATGATGCTGCATTATGACAAAACGATGGTACCGTCTTCCCGGCTCCTGACTCATATTCAGACAATTGCCGATCAAAGCGGGATTGCACTGCAGCAGGATATGTTCAGCAACGGTGGAACAGACGGCGGTCAGGCGCACCTGATCCATGAAGGGGCTGTATGCGCCGTCCTTGGTATTCCATTGCGTTACGGTCATAGTCCTTACTCTATCTGCAACAGCCGTGATGTGGATAGTATGGTGAACTTATTGACAACAGTAATCAAAAGTTTCAATCGGGAGGCATACCTTTCAACCGTAAATTTTGCAGACAGGAGATTGTAATGACGGATTTTGATTATTTTCCAAATCGTTTTGCGGAAAAATGCCGCAAATGGGACAAAGCCAAAATTGAAGAACATTTTGGCCCGGTCGGCAGCGACTATATTCCAATGTGGATTGCTGATATGGACTTTCAGGCTCCGGAGCAATTGCTGAAAAAACTTCATCAGGCCGTTGATATCGGGGTATTCGGTTATACGTATATTTATGATGAGTTTTATGATGCCGTCATTCAATATTTTGATCGAAATCATCATATCTCACCGCTTAGGGAATGGATCACACTGTGCTACGGCACAGTGTCCACGCTCCATTACGCAGTACAGGCTTTTTGTGTGAAGGGTGACAGCGTCATGATCAGCACGCCGGTTTATGATCCTTTCGCGCGTGCGGCAACCGCAGCGGGAGCAAACGTAATTGAAAATAAATTAATTGTGCAAAATAACCGCTACCAAATTGATTTTGATTATTTTGAGCAGCAGCTTCGGGAACATCACCCCAAGTTATATATGTTATGCAATCCTCATAATCCTTCCGGACGAATCTGGAGTAGGGAAGAGCTGGTTACCTTGATTACGCTGTGTGCAAAATACAATACCATCGTAATCGCGGATGAGGTGCACAGCGGTTTAATTTTCGATGGAGTATACACTTCAACTCTTGAAACCGGAGAAGTTTTCGATAATGTGATACTGCTTTCTTCACCTAATAAACAGTATAATTTAGGTGGCTTGAAAACTTCTTACGCGATAATCCGCAATGAAGAATTGCGCAAAACTTTTCGTGACCGTCTTGTCAAAAATTCAATTACTTCACCAACCGTATTCGGAATTATCGCTTTGATCACCTGCTATAATGAGGGAGAGGCATACACGCGTGAATGCATGAAATACTTATCTCGGAATTATCAATATGCCTGTGATTCGATTGATAAAAAAATTCCGTGTTTGTCCTACATGAAAATGGAATCTTCTTATTTGCTATGGGTTAATATCCAAAAATCCAAAATGGACAGCGATACATTCACACATCGTCTCGCACAGGAAACTGGTGTGCTCGTGGAAAGCGGTAATAATTTTGTCGGCAATGGAGAGGGATATATCCGCATCAATCTCGGAACACAGTTCAAAAATGTTAAAGAGGCGTTTCGCCGGATAGGTGACTTTGCGAATCCATAAAACTTGTGAGTATCAAAAGTCAGAGCATAATACAATCTGTTCCCGTGCGTTAAAAGAGGTCACCCCGCTGCAATCTGTTGGGATTACAGCGGGGTGACCTCTTTCTGCAATGGAGTGAAATTCTATTACTGTTATTGTCGTGCTCAGCGCGGTATTAAGTTGATTCCCGGATGGTCAAATTGTTCTGTGAAAACTTGACTTTACTCAAGAATACATTTGTAAATTTTTTCAACCGTATTCATGTTCCTCGAAGTCAACCTGCCTTTATACTTTTTATTTCCAAGGACGTTGGAGCCAAATTCAGACTCCAAGGTGAAACCCTTAGGGACAACCCAAAAAGCTCCGTGTATAGACGGAAGAAATTGCTCTTGCGGTGCGTGAGGCATGGACTCAAAAAGATTACTCAATTCACTAAATAATTCTTTGTCGTCGCAGAACAGAAAGTAATTGTGGCATCCTTCCGGAACAGTGACGGACTGGGCGGCAGTATGTATTTCCATTATTTCTTTATTGCTGCGCAGAATGATGTGGGCTTCATAATTAAAATGCTCGCTCAATTCTTTTTCAATCGATGACTTCAATTCCTGTCCGTGACCGCTGCCTTCTGTTACGGATATGACCACGTTTCCCGTAGCCAAAATTGTTCTGACATCTAAAAACCCCATTTCATAAAACACGGCTTTAAGGGCATCCATCTTTATTTTAATTCCGTTTACATTTATTCCGCGGAGAAACACACAATATTTATCTGCCATACAATCCTCACTTTCTTGCTTTGTCTTCTGCTTTCTTTGCGCTTTCAGCAATTCTAAATTTAATGATCTTACTTATTGATTCGTAAGGCAGCGGCTTTCGATAGGAAACTGTACGGTTCCTCTTCGATTTTAATCCGAAAGAACTTATCCACATTATATTACATTTAATTTATGATATCAATTTTTAGAATCGCGAACGGTAAAGACATTGATTCAGCATACAAGGCTTGTGAAGTGGATCGTTTTCATCATCATGCAGGCATCACGTTCTATAATCTTAATACAATCTTAATATGTCCAAGCTATCTTCTAACACTATACTTATTCTGATTGTGCTAAACTCAGTAATGCACAAATGAAAGGGTGGTAGAAATGCAAATTGCAATCGGAATAATCGGATTAGTATCCGTAATGATGCTTGGCTATTTATTTGTTATTTTATTTAGGAGGGACGAAAAATGAGTAGTACTGTTGTGCAGTGTATTTTGTATCTTGCTGTTTTGGTATTGCTTGCCATTCCGCTTGGCGCATATATCGGCAAAATTATGAATGGAGAAAAAGTTATATTGTCCAAAGTAGTTGTGCCCGTGGAAAATATGACTTATCGAATATTAGAAGTGGATAAAGATGAGCAGATGACAGCAAAAAAGTACGGCATCAGTGCCATTCTGTTCAGCATTTTCAGCTTTATTGTGCTGTTTTTACTGCATTTACTGCAGGGCTTTTTGCCCCTGAATCCTCAATCAATGTCCGGAACTTCATGGGACCTTGCTTTTAATAATGCAGCGAGCTTTACCACAAATACCAATTGGCAGGCGTATTCCGGTGAAAGCACATTGAGCTATTTCACGCAAATGCTCGGGCTCACCGTGCAGAACTTTGCCTCGGCGGCTGTTGGAATAGCCGTACTGTTTGCTTTGATTCGCGGCTTTATTAAAGTAAAAGAAACAGGACTGGGCAGCTTTTGGACGGACGTGACCAGAATAATACTGTATATTTTAATTCCGCTTTCGTTAATTGTCTCAATTGCTTTGGTTTCACAGGGAGTAATACAGAACTTTTCTTCTTACCAAACAGTCTCCCTTGTGGAACCAATTACATTGGATGACGGCACGGTGGTAACGGAGCAGGTTGTTCCGGGAGGCCCGGCTGCAAGCCAAATTGCAATCAAGGAGCTTGGCACCAATGGCGGCGGTTTCTTTGGAGTTAACTCCGCACATCCGTTTGAAAATCCGACTCCTTTTTCAAACTTCATCGAAATGCTCTCTATTTTATTGATTCCGGCAGCGCTTTGCTTTACTTTCGGGCGAAATGTTAAGGATAAACGGCAGGGCGTTGCAATTTTCCTCGCTATGTTTATCATGCTTGGCTCTGCGCTTGCCGTAATAGCTATCAGTGAATCTTCCGCCACACCGCAGCTAATGCAGAATGGTGCGGTCAATGTATCCACCATTGCACAGGCAGGCGGTAACATGGAGGGGAAAGAAACGCGCTTCGGCATTGCGTCTTCCAGTACATGGGCGGCCTTTACAACAGCAGCTTCAAATGGTTCGGTTAACTCCATGCATGACAGCTATACGCCAATTGGCGGTATGGTGACCATGCTTTTAATGCAGCTTGGAGAGGTAGTATTCGGCGGTGTCGGATGCGGCCTGTACGGCATGATTGGTTTTGCTATTCTCGCGGTATTCATCGCGGGCTTGATGGTTGGACGAACACCGGAATACCTGGGTAAAAAAATTGAACCCTATGAAATGCGGATGGCGGTACTGGTATGCCTGGCAACTCCTGTCGCCATTTTAATCGGCAGCGGAATTGCAACCGCGCTGCCGCAGATTACGCAAAGTCTGAATAATACGGGTGCTCACGGATTTTCTGAAATATTATACGCTTACTCATCGGCAGGCGGAAATAACGGTTCCGCGTTTGCGGGATTTAACGCCAACACGGTATTTATCAATGTATCTACAGGTCTTATCATGCTCTTCGCGCGTTTTGTACCAATGATGGCAACGCTGGCGATTGCGGGATCCCTTGTTCAGAAGAAAAGAGTTGCCGTCAGCGCGGGTACCCTGCCGACTCACGATGCCATGTTTATTGGCCTTCTGATCTTTGTAGTACTGCTGATTGGTGCACTTAGCTTTTTCCCCGCGTTGGCGCTTGGCCCGATTGCAGAATACTTTCAGATGTTAGGATAGGAGGAAATCACAAATGTCTGTTCAAAAAAACAATAAAAAAAGTGGATTCGCAGATAAGCAGATGCTGCTGCGTGCTATAAAAGATTCATTTATAAAGCTGAATCCAAAGGTTCAGCTGCAAAACCCAGTTATGCTCGTCGTATATATCGCAGCAATATTAACAACCGGGTTGTTCATCCTTTCTCTGTTTGGTATTCGTGATGCAAAACCAAGCTTTATTTTGGGAATTTCTATTATTTTATGGTTTACCGTACTGTTTGCCAATTTTGCTGAGGCCATTGCGGAAGGACGCGGCAAGGCACAGGCAGATGCACTGCGCGCTGCAAAAAAAGATGTGGAAGCAAGCAAAATACCGTCTTTGGAAGAACGTGAGAACGTCACCAAGATTTCTTCCGCGCAGCTAAAAAAAGGCGATCTTGTCATCGTTTTTGTGGGAGAACAAATTCCCGCTGACGGCGAGGTCATAGACGGCGCGGCATCGGTGGACGAAAGCGCCATTACGGGTGAATCCGCACCGGTCATCCGGGAAAGCGGCGGCGACCGCAGCGCGGTAACAGGCGGCACCACCGTCATTTCCGACTGGCTTGTCATTCAGGTTACCAGCGAAGCGGGAGAAAGCTTTTTGGATAAGATGATCGCAATGGTGGAAGGTGCGTCCCGTAAAAAAACGCCGAATGAAATCGCTTTGCAGATTTTTCTGGTTGCGCTTACCATTATCTTCCTGCTTGTTACCCTTGCGCTGTATCCTTATTCGGCTTTCTCCGCCGCACAGGCAGGGAAGGTAAATAACACCTCAGTTACCGCTCTGGTTGCGCTGCTTGTTTGCCTTGCACCAACCACAATCGGGGCACTCCTCTCCTCCATCGGTATTGCGGGCATGAGCCGGTTGAATCAGGCCAATGTACTGGCGATGAGCGGAAGAGCAATTGAGGCGGCTGGCGACGTGGATATCCTGATGCTGGATAAAACAGGAACCATCACATTAGGCAACCGCCAGGCCTGCGAATTTGTGCCCGTAGACGGTGTGGACAAAAAAGAACTGGCGGACGCCGCTCAACTTTCCTCCCTTGCTGATGAAACGCCGGAAGGCAGAAGCGTGGTCGTTCTTGCAAAAGAACAGTTCGGCATTCGCGGAAGAAATATGAGCGACCTCAATGCGCAGTTTATCCCGTTTACCGCAAAGACAAGAATGAGCGGCGTGGATTTTACGGGCAATGAAGTCCGCAAAGGCGCTGCGGAGGCTGTAAAAAATTATGTACTTGAAAAAGGCGGCACTTACAGCGAAGAATGTGAAGAAGCGGTCAAACAAATCTCAAATCAGGGAGGCACGCCCCTCGTTGTTGCTAAAAACGGCAAAGTCCTGGGTGTCATCCATTTAAAAGATATTATTAAAAAAGGCGTAAAAGAAAAATTCGCCGACTTGCGCAAAATGGGTATTAAAACAATTATGATTACAGGTGACAATCCATTGACTGCGGCTGCCATTGCCGCTGAAGCGGGAGTAGATGACTTTCTGGCGGAAGCTACCCCGGAGGGTAAACTGAAAATGATTCGTGATTTCCAGCAGCAGGGTCATTTGGTCGCGATGACAGGCGACGGAACAAACGATGCCCCCGCACTCGCTCAGGCAGATGTGGCAGTTGCCATGAACACAGGAACACAGGCCGCAAAAGAAGCTGGAAACATGGTGGACCTCGATTCCTCCCCGACGAAGCTGATTGACATTGTGCGAATCGGAAAGCAGCTGCTGATGACCAGAGGCTCGCTCACAACATTCAGTATTGCAAATGACCTTGCGAAGTATTTTGCCATTATTCCCGCACTGTTTATGACCATGTACCCGGGATTGGCATCCCTCAATATCATGGGGCTCCATAGTGCCGAGAGCGCAATTTTTTCCGCGATCATTTACAATGCACTCATTATCGTGGCTTTGATTCCCCTCGCGTTAAAGGGTGTAAAATATCGGGAAGTTACGGCAGGCAAACTGCTCTCGCGCAATCTGCTGATTTACGGACTTGGCGGCATTATTGCTCCGTTCATCGCCGTCAAACTAATTGATATGCTGATTGTGGCAATTGGGCTTGTATAAGCCGGAAAGGGTTGATAACCATGATGAAATCCATTAAATCCCTTGCGCTGAAAGCGCTGATTTTTCTTTTGATCTTAACACTGCTTTGCGGTGTGATTTATCCGCTGACCGTTACAGGTATTTCACAGCTTTTTTTCCCAAAACAGGCAAACGGAAGTCTGATTGAGGTAAACGGCAAAAAATACGGCAGTGAACTGCTGGCTCAACAGTTTACCGGCGATCAATATATGTGGGGACGCGTCATGAAGCTCGATGTCAGCACATTTAAAGATAAAAACGGTAAAACTCTGATGTATGCGGCTCCTTCTAACTTAAGCCCTGCAAGCGATGAATATAAGAAGCTGATTGCGGAGCGTGTGGCAAAAATAAAAGCCGCGAATCCCAACAAAGGGAACACGCCTATTCCTGAAGATTTGGTAACCGGTTCCGGTAGCGGGCTGGACCCTCACATTTCACCTGCCGCCGCGCAGTACCAAGTTGAACGAATTGCAAAAGCAAGGGGTATTTCTGCTGACAAAGTGAATACCATTGTGCTACAATATACCAATAAGAAGCTGTTGGGTGTTTTTGGAGAAGAAACCGTCAACGTATTGCAGGTGAATCTTGCGCTTGATGGGATTTTAAAATAAACGGGGTGAACGGCATGAGCGAAAATCGACCCAATCCAGATGAACTTTTAGCCAAAATTCATCAGTCTGAAAAGAAAAGTGGAAAAGGCAAGCTGAAAATATTTTTCGGCTATGCCGCGGGCGTTGGTAAAACGTATGCCATGCTTGATGCCGCACACACTACGCAGAAACTGGGAACCGATGTTGTGGTGGGTTACGTGGAACCGCATCTCCGACCGGATACATTGGCGTTGCTCGAGGGACTGGAAAAACTCCAGCCCCTCAAAGTCAATTATAAAGGAATAGTCCTAAATGAATTTGATCTGGACGCCGCTTTGGCCAGAAAACCGGAACTGATTATTGTGGATGAACTGGCTCACACCAATGCTGCCGGCTGCCGCAATACCAAGCGCTACAATGATGTGGAAGAGCTTTTGCGTGCGGGTATCGATGTTTACACCACCGTGAATGTACAGCATTTGGAAAGTTTAAACGATATTGTGGCGTCCATTACCCATGTGGTTGTTAAGGAAAGAATTCCTGACAGCATATTTGACAATGCGAATCAGGTGGAAGTGGTTGACATTGAACCGGATGAATTGATTAAACGGCTGAACGAGAGAAAAATCTATACAGAGAATCAAGCGCAAAAGGCTTTAGGAAACTTTTTTATTCGAGATAATTTGGTGGCTTTGCGCGAAATCACTCTCCGGCGCACCGCTGATCGGGTAAACAGGGTAGCGGAACAAAACCGCCTGCCCACCCAAAGCAGCGACTACTATAGGGGGGAACATATTTTAATATGCCTCTCCAGTTCTGTGTCCAATGCAAAGGTGATCCGTACTGCAGCACGGATGGCAAATGCCTTTCACGGGGCATTTACCGCATTGTTTGTGGAAACTCCGAATACACAGGAATTAAACGATGAAAACAGGAGCAGGCTGCGTCAAAATTTAAAATTAGCAGAACAGCTGGGTGCTAAAATAGCGACTGTTTACGGAGAAGATATTCCTTACCAAATTTCCGAATATGCTAAAGTCAGCGGTATCTCTAAAATTGTAATTGGGCGTTCAAACAACAAGCCCCGTCTGTTTCGCCCCAAAAGCAATTTGGTGGAGCGACTCGCCACGCTTGCACCTAATTTGGATGTGTATATCATTCCTGATACTTTGCCGCCATATCGGCAAAAAAGCCATAAAAAACCGCAGTTGGCAGAGCTGAATTTACAGGACTTTATAAAAACATTTAGTATCATGATATTATGTACACTTATCGGAATTTTGTTTGGTCGTCTTGGTTTTAGTGAATCAAACATCATTATATTTTATATTTTGGGTGTATTGGTGATTTCCAGCCAGACGAAAGGACGGTTTTACGGTGTTCTATCGTCCGTTCTTGGAGTCTTGCTGTTTAACTTTTTCTTCATTGAACCGAAGTTCACCTTAAGTGCGAATGAACCGGAATATCCAATTACTTTTCTGGTGATGCTGTTCGCCGCGTTGATTACCAGCACACTGACAATGCGGGTTAAAAATCAGGCAAAAGGAGCAGCAATGCTGGCGCACCGTACCGAGGTGCTTTTAGATGCAAGCAGAAAACTTCAACGGACAAAAAGTATGTCGGATATTGTTTCGGCAGCCTCGCAGCAGTTGCTGAAACTTCTGGACAAGCCCTTCGCTCTTTATCTTGTAAATGAAAACGCTTTGTCAGAGCCATTGACTTTTTACCCGCCGAGAGATACAAAATGGGAAAATATCTGCGTTAGCGCGGATGAGCAGGCGGTAGCTGCGTGGGTATATAAAAACAGAAAGCCGGCGGGAATCGGAACAGACACCCTTCCCGGCGCAACAGCACTTTATCTGCCCATTCGCAACCACGAAACGGTCTTCGCCGTGATTGGAATTGTAATCAAAAGCGAGGAACAGATAGAACCTTTTGAACGCAGCCTGCTGTCGGCCATGCTGGGCGAAATCGCCTTTGCGGTAGAAAAATACAATTTAAATGAAGCACAGAAGCAGGCTTCTATGGAATCGGAAAAAGAGCGTTTGCGCGCCAATCTGCTGCGCGCTATCTCACATGACCTCCGTACCCCGCTGACCAGTATTTCCGGCAATGCCAGCGTATTGTTAACGGATGAAAAATTAATTGACACTGCCGAAAGGCAAAGACTTTATCAGGATATTTATGATGATTCCATGTGGCTTATTAATCTTGTCGAAAATCTGCTGTCCGTCACCCGAATCGACAATGGCACTATGAGCATCAACATGCAGCCGGAACTGGTTGAAGAAATTATAACCGAAGCCATGAAGCATGTGAATCGAAAAGCAAGCGAACACAAAATCTCTGTTGCCGTCGACGATGACCTTTTAATGGCATACGCGGATGCAAGATTAATTATTCAGGTTATTATCAATATTGTAGACAATGCGGTGCAGTATACCGAACCCGGCTCCACAATCATCATCAGTGCGGTTCAAAATGGCAATATGGCTGTGATTGAGGTCGCGGATAATGGAAATGGAATTGATGACGAGAGCAAGAAAAAATTATTTGATATGTTTTATACCGCGAATAACGCCAGCGGAGATAATCGCCGGGGCCTTGGACTTGGGCTTTCTCTGTGTAAATCAATCGTAAACGCTCATGGCGGTGAGATATATGTGAAGGATAACCACCCCAAAGGAAGCATTTTTGGGTTTACTTTACAGATACGGGAGGTAAGAAATCATGAATAAGATATCCATTTTAATTGTAGAAGATGATAAAGCAGTACGTAATCTGTTAACCACCACTATGAAAGCGAATGGTTATGCCTTCCATACGGCCGAAACAGGAGAGTCTGCCATTTTACAGGCGACGTCTACAAAACCGGATGTTGTGATTTTGGATCTGGGACTGCCCGATATCGATGGTGTGGATATCATTAAGAAAATACGTTCATGGACCAACAACCCCATCATTGTAGTGAGCGCCAGAGGCGAGGATAAGGATAAAATTGAGGCTTTGGACGCGGGCGCAGACGATTATTTGACAAAACCATTCAGCATAGATGAGCTGTTGGCTCGCATCCGCGTGGCAGTACGCAAGATGAATTATGATAACAGTGCGGCGGCAAAAGATTCGGCAGTATTTCAAAATGGAGGGCTAAAAATTGATTATGCCGCAGGATGTGTGTTTATAGACGGAACCGAAATTCATCTTACGCCAATGGAATATAAGCTGCTTTGTCTGCTCGCCAAAAATGTAGGAAAAGTGCTGACCCACAATTACATGCTGCATGAAGTATGGGTAAATACATCTGAATACGACACCCCTTCGCTGCGCGTATTCATGGCAACTCTTCGGAAAAAAATCGAAAAAAATCCATCCGAACCCGTTTATATTCAGACTCATATTGGGGTAGGTTACCGTATGATCCGAATACAAGGAGAAAACGAGGCTTGAAAAGTTTCTTGCCTTTATCTGCAATCTGGCGCCCTTACAAAAAGTAAGGGCGTTTTTTTTGCGCCCAAATTTAAAAAACATAGAAGAACTGCTTCATTAATCAGGGGAAATCCCGGCTATCGTGCAGGACACCTTTTTTATAGTACAGGCATATTATGAAAAAGATTAGATATGCAATTAAATTTTTATAAAATTTTAATATGGGAGACTTGCTTATGTCTGACAATAATTTCTTGCAACATCAAAAGATGAATATATATCACAATGAAAGTTTAAAAAACGGGAACAGCGATTCTGGTTCCAGGTGGGACTGCGGCTGCAGACATGATTGCGATTTCAGATGCTGTGTTGGACCAACAGGACCAACAGGACCAACAGGCCCATTCGGCCCAAGAGGAGCCACCGGGGCAACAGGGGCGACTGGCGCAACAGGAGCAACTGGGCCATTAGGACCAAGAGGATTCACGGGAGCAACCGGCGCGACAGGGCCTTCCGGCCCAACGGGAGCAACCGGCACGACAGGACCTTCCGGCCCAACGGGAGCAACCGGCGCGACAGGACCTTCCGGCCCAACGGGAGCAACCGGGGCAACAGGACCTTCCGGCCCAACGGGAGCAACCGGGGCAACAGGACCTTCCGGTCCAACGGGGGCGACCGGCGCG